>Ga0187769_10000890_pt1 | contig 16513 bp, 18 predicted proteins | sample 0116_SJ02_MP02_1_FD_133140 | JGI IMG/M metagenome (GOLD analysis project Ga0187769, IMG submission 133140) | Tropical peat soil microbial communities from peatlands in Department of Meta, Colombia - 0116_SJ02_MP02_10_MG | ecosystem: Environmental > Terrestrial > Soil > Wetlands > Peat | place... | reverse complement strand
TTTCCTTCGGCCTTCCTTGACCCGTCGCGAATTATCGCGACAGCGTTTCTCAGGTTCCCCCCAGGTTTACGTTTCTTGATCGTTAGCTCGCCGCGGGAGGTTCTCGCGTGCGATAACTTTTCTTTTACCTTTCAAGGAACATACAAATGGCAATCGGTACCGTCAAATGGTTTAACGACGCTAAAGGGTTCGGATTCATCACCCCCGAAGATGGCAGCAAAGACCTTTTCGCGCACTTCTCTGAGATCCGAGGCAGCGGGTTCAAGTCGCTGAGCGAAGGTCAGCGCGTGCAGTTCGTCGTCAAGCAGGGCGCCAAGGGTCCGCAGGCGTCGGAAATCGAGATCGTCTAACCGTCGATCGGAAATGAAGAAGGGGACGCCGCACATGGCGGCGTTCTCTTCCTGTCCGTGCGGCCCGGTGTTTCGCGCGGTGGTTCGTCAAGGTCGCTAACTTAGGTGCGAGCGGCATTGGGGACGGCCCCTTTGTACGAGCGGGCGTGTGCTGTCCTCGTGATGTCGGTCTCTTCTCAAAGGCTTCGGCATGGCAAAGGAAGAACACATTGAAATGAACGGCGTCGTCAGCGAAGTGCTGCCCGACTCGCGGTTTCGCGTCACGTTGGACAACGGACACCAGCTGGTCGCGTATTCCGCCGGGAAGATGCGCAAGCACCATATTCGCATTCTGGCAGGTGACAAGGTCTCGCTCGAATTATCGCCCTACGACATGAGCAAGGGGCGCATTACGTTCCGTCAAATTGAAGGCCGGGGACCGGTGTCCCCGCAGCGGCGCAGACATTGAAGCGGGCACTGCCGCAACCACATATCGCCGGCTTCCTCAATAGTCGGAGTTCGATGTTCGGCGATCGGCAGGCCATGTAGTGGTTGCGGTTAGCGCGGAGCCGTAGCATTGATCTGCCGCTCCCCCGTATCTTTCATCCTTCGTTGACCCCGAAGCCGATGGCCGCTTCGCGGAGGTCCGTGCGGCGGCTTTGGGTCGTGAACGGAATTCAGCATCGCCCGAAGGCAGTCTTTGATCTTCGAGGCCTTGGCGGTTTCCAAGAGCTGGGTTGGCATTGGCCGAAGGCACGAGGTTTTCGATGCCGGGGGCATGGGGCGCCGGTATCGCCCCATGCTAGCCAACGATGTGGGCGACGCACATCGCCGATCACGTGGGGATCGTATCGCGCTAGGTCTGACCGACCTCGTTGCAAGCGCCTTTAGGTTCTTGATTTTCAAAGGGTTACCCGGTACCCTTTTCGCTCCCTCCGACCTTACTCCTTGCGCAAATGGCCAAGAGCACATTCAAGAGCCGGGTAAAACCCATATCGGCGAGCCAGGCCAAAGAGAAATTCGACAAGCTCGACGCCGCCATTAAGCGCTTTGCAGGTGACATTGACGAACTCGAAGCAGCGCTCGGCATGTACTTGCTTGGCCGCCATTGGGGGTGGCGTCCATTGGTCATCATTCACAACAAACGAACCATCCGGAAGTACGAAGAAATCCTCGGCATCAACATACGCGAGGAGTTCGAAGAGGAGGGGCCGGATGCAATGCGGCCCAATGGGTATCGGGCTGCCGTAGCGATTGGCAAGTTCTGGAAGGCCGTAAGTGGTGAGGTGCCCCTCGAGGGGCGGCGTCTTATCAGTTAGGGGTATCCAAAGCCCTTGACAGGGTAGGCCGTACCCCTGCAGTATTGGGGGTATGGATTACCCCTCATCCCAACTTGAGCAACTTGACGCGCCGGCGGCGGACGCTGGACCGCTCGGCGCAGACGGGCGCCCTGCGGCCGCCGAAGGCGGCCCTATCCTTTATAAGAACGATGGAAACGTTCCGTCGAGGGGGCGATTAGGCAGGAAGCATTACCTGCACCGCGCTCGCATCCGTACGGCGATGCGTTGGTGGATGCGAGAGGGACTAGCCCTTTGGTGGGTTACCCTTACCTCCTCTCCGACCTCGGATGCGTCAAGGCTGCGCCGACATTTCCAGGCTTGGCGCAAGCGGCTTGAACGAGCGCTTGGCGTCGAAGAAAGCTCCGTCCAGTACGTGATGGTCGACACGCGCGAGGGTCGCGGCGTGTTGCACCTGATTCTCGCAATCCCTATGCCTGCCCGAATGGGCAGACACCAGCTCGACTATGGCGAGATTGGCGGGTGGTGGCAGGAGATTCACGGGGCGCGGCAGGTCAAGTTCCTGCCGATAAGGACGGGCGATACAAGCGTTCGAAAACTATCCCAGTACATCGTGTCGCAGTACATGGCGTCCGGCCAGGGCGACGCGCTTGTGCGCATCTCCGGCTCCAGAATCAAGGCTCCCCTGGCTGCATGGCGAAAGCAACTCTTTGCGCTGTTCACTCGCAAGGTCGAGGCGTACGAGGTTCTACATCGTTTGAAGTTAACGGCCGAGGAGTTCGCGATCGTTTGGCGAGAAATTCGTGGCTCGCAGTGGCGGCGTGCAAGGGAAGCGTGGGATTCATTTATCGCTGGCGGTTGGTTCGAGTGCAAAGGGACGAAGTACTGCGCAGAGGGCAGTGCTTTGTTAGAGATCTGATGATCGATCTGACACGGCAGCAACTTTGCGCGGCGCTCTCCGTGAGCGAGGCGACCGTTCGCCGGTGGGAATTGCTTGGGCTTCCGTGCACTCCAGTTGGTCGCGGGAAGCGATACGACCTCGCGGAGGTCAAAACTTGGCTTCGAGGAAATTTGTGTCTATCTGGACGGATCGTGCCGGTCGGCTCCACATCGGAGTCATGGTCGGCGGCAAACGCATTCATCGAAGACTGCCGGAAGGTTCGACTAAGGGTGATGCCAAGGCGATAGAGGCCGAGCTGCGGCGGGCGGCCGGTCGGCGTGATGTAGTGATCCCCGGCGACCCTCCCTTGTCCGAGCTGCTAGCGCTCTACGTGGATCACGCGTCAAACCTTCGCAGTCCGGAAACTGCCAGGTTCCACGCGCTGCGGGCGGGCCCATGGTGCGTTGGACTTCGGGCCTCAGAGGCACCCAGGGCGGCCGCGGCGATGATTTCGGACATGCGAGGCCACTACCGGCCGGCGACCATCAATCGAAGCCTGGGGGCGCTGAAAAAGGCTCTCCGGATGGCGTTTGAGTCGGGGCGCATACCGTCCGACTACGGGGCGCGATTCCATCGGTTGCCGGAAAACAATATCCGGCATTCTTACTTGACGGTCGCGGAGGTTCGCAAGCTGGCGGAGTGCGCTAGCGATCAGGTCAAGGCGGCAATTTGGATTGCCTTGCTGACGGGCTGCCGCCGTGGGGAAATCTTGAAGCTGGCCGCGACGGACATCCAGGGCAAGCGGCTGCGGGTCCAAGCGGGCAACACCAAGACTCTGCGGGAGCGGGTTGTGCCGATCGTTCCTGCGCTCCGACCGTGGCTCGAGGTCGTACCGCTGACAATCACGGCGGAAGGGCTTAAGACGGGATTTCGCAGGGCCAGGGAGGCGGCGGGTCTACGACAGGCGCGATTTCACGATCTGCGGCATTCCTGTGCCTCCCTGCTGGTGAACCTGGGGACGCCATTGGAGGTCGTGAGGGACATCCTCGGCCACACTTCGGTACGGACGACCGAGCGGTACTCGGATCTTTCGGTGGCACGGCAGACCGAGGCACTAGGCAAGCTCTCTAGGAAGGTTGCCGGTGCAAACCGGGTGTAATCGGGGGCTCGCCATCGTCCCATTACCGGTGCGCCCTCCCTCTTGGCGGGCGCCTAATATGGCAGCTTGGACGCCTTCACACGGCAGGGGCCACAGGTTCGAACCCTGTACCGCCCACCAAAAATCAATGCGCTAGCGTCGCGAGCCGTTCGGGTACGGAAAAAGGTACGGAGCGGCTTAAAGCACATTTGTGGGGCGTGACCGCGTGCACCCGATTCCCGTGCTGACCGCGGTCAACCCGCGTCAAAGGAATGGGCGTAGTGTCGGCGCGCATGGAGACTGCGCGCTTCAATCCACACAGTTTCTTGATCGGCCTGCGCGGGCGGGGCTGCTACACCTGTGCCCACGTCCTCGGTGGGATCTATGCGGAACCCCTGCTGTGCGAGCTCAGTGGCGGCAGACGGGTGGTCGGCACGCCAGCGACGGGATGTGCGTTCTGGATGCGGGAGCCTGGGAGCGATGACGAATGATCGGAACCGTGCTCGGAGTTGTTTTTGTCATCCTCCTTGTGGGCGTCGGGATACTGTCGTTCATCGCCAAACGTGAGGCGCGCAAGTTGCGAGGCGCCGCAAATCGTGACGGCGATCGATGAGGTGCGTGTTCGGGGAGTGAGTGCTGCGGGCGGATGACAGGGCACTCCGGAGTTACGAAACGAGTGCCCCTGACTTGGGACATTGGGCGCAAAACGGCGACGCGAATGTGCAGCCCGACATTAGGCGCTGTGCCCGGCATTTCGCTGACCAAGCGCGCCCGGAACGCCGCACTTTCGCACCGTTGAGGCGGGGACAGAATCTTTTCGGATGCGTGGCAGCACCGGCTTCACCCCTGAGGCGTCGACAGTTCGGTCATGGTTATCCAACGCAAAGCGGCGTAGACGGCTTGGGGCGCGCAGGGGATACTGGCTTGGCTCTCATCAGCCATCGATCCCGTAAACGCAGCGGGTTTGCTGCCGCCGACTTCCTTTCGCTGCAGTGCGCAAGGCGAAATCTTAAGAGAAACTAAATTTTTACTTGACCACGATGATATGGAGGAGGATATTGGGAATCGTTCCTAGCGGATTGATTCTCAATTACACCAAAGGAAGTGGGTGAGACTCGGATCCACCCGAGTGCCGCGGCTAGGGACACAAAGGCTAAGGAGATCACATTTATGGATAAGACCGACTTGGAGTACGACATTGCCATTGTCGCGATGGTTCTGGTTTCGCTGTTCATCGCGTATTTCGCGCAAGTAGCCGCCGCGGTAGCGTAAACCGTTAACCAAATTCAGTAGGAGACCCATCCGGACCCCACGCCCAGCTGGGGGGATGCAACACACGGTTCACACCATACAGAAAGTGTTTTTCGCTGAAGGCGGCCGCATGGCCGCCTTTGTGTTTTCCAATCGGTCGAAACGTTGCCCGATTGTTTTTGTCTTCCCAAAGGGCTGTGGCCTTCGAGCGCAATGAGTCTCCTCTACGCGGCAGTGGCGGATTTCCATTTCACCGTTCGCTTCGCCTCGGCGCTGCCTTCCCGACTTACAACCTCGTGCCGAGGCGAGGTTGAGCTTCCCGTAACCGTTGACTCAGGGCGCCCGCGACTCACCGATGTCTTGTAGCACTGCGAGTGAGCGCCACGGGTGGCCCGAGGGATCGCGCTCCAGCTTCGCCGAAATTCGTACATCGAGCGGGCTTGCGTCACAGCGCACCATGCGCACGGCCACATCGTCACAGCGGCCGGTTCGCAGCAATTCCGGCAGGATCCGGTCAAGAAATAGCTGTCTTGAAGCGGGAGCGAGAAATTCGACAAAGTCCCGATCCAAGGCTTCGCTGCGCACGTAACCGAGGCGCGCCAACCAAGCGTCACTGACTGCCAGCAGCCTACCCTCGACGTCCAGGCACTGAAGCATTGCGGGTGTGGCCTCGTACAACTCTCGGCTTTGGCGCTCGCTTGCGAGCAAGGCGCGCTCCAGGCGCTTGCGCGCACCGATATCGCGCGCAATCTGCGAAACGCCGATGATCGAGCCGCCTGCGTCCCGAATCGGAGAGGCCGTCAGCGCGACCTCGATCAACTTCTCATTGCGGCGCATTCGGACCGTCTGGAATTCAACAACGGATTCGCCTGCCCGGACCCGTTGCATCAATTCGCGTTCTTCGCTGGCTCGATCGGCAGGAACGATCAGTGCAGCCTGACGGCCGATCGTGTCCAGTGCGGCGTGCCCGAACAGGTGTTCGGCCGCGGGGTTCCAGGACGTGATTTCGTCGCGCAAATTCGTTGAGAAGATCGCATCGGCTGAGGAATTGACAATGGCGGCAAGGCGCGAGGCCGCCTCGCGCCCGCGCATTTCGTCGGAAATGTCCCTTCCAACGGAGTGAATGGATGTCGTGCTTCCAAGCGAGTCGACAAGTGCTCGATGGGTCCATGCAACCCAGCGCTCTTCCTTTCCGTTCGACTTGAGTCGGATCTCACCGCGTTCAACCGATTTTTGCTGCCGCACCCTCCGCAGCTGCGTGGCGACGACGTCGCGCTGATCCTCGTCAATGAACTGGAGCAGGCTGCGACCAATGATTCCCGAGGCAGGCTGACCGCAGCACTTGGCGAAAGTCGAATTGACGTATGCCAGCGTCAGATCCGGATGCGTCAGCGCTACGAGCTCGGTCTGATCCTCGACCATCGCCCGATACTTCGCTTCGCTTTCCGCCAGTTCCTTTGCGACCCGGTCGAGTTGCTCACGCATGCGATAGGCCTCGATGCCGCGCGTGACGGCCCGACACAGATTCTCGGAAGAAAGCCGACTTTTGGGCAGGTAGTCGGCGGCGCCGCACCGCATCACCTCCACCGCAAGCTCTTCGTCCCCGGCGCCCGTAACCATGATCACCGGACAATGGGAGTTGGTATCGGCGCGCAGCGCGCATAGGAGATCCGCTCCGTTGGCGTCGGGCAGCTGCTGGTCCAGAACGACACAATCAAACGCGTGGTCCCGGAGCAACGCCATCGCTTCCTTGCCCGATGCCGCCTGCGTCGTTTGCGCGTTGAGGGGCATGCTTCGTGCAAGCCGCGCGACGCGCTCCCGGTCAACGTCGTCGTCATCGATCACGAGCAGGCGTACCCGGTCGACGGCGACGCCCGAATCCAGGGGCGCCGCGTTCATGGCAGACAGACCGAATCTTGATAGGCCTTGAGCAGACCTGCGACCTTGGCAAACTGCGGGCCCACAGCGGACTTGACCATGTAGCCCGCAATTTGTTCTCGGTAAGCGCGGGCGCGGTCCTCTTCCGCATCCGACGTGGTGAGCACGAAAACCACCTCGTCTCGCAACGCGCGATCGGCACGCAGTGCACCGAGAAATTCGATCCCACTCATTCCCGGCATGTTCAAGTCGAGCAGCACGATGCGGGGGCGCGGAACGAACGCCTTATTGCTCTGACCGCGCAACACCGCAAGCGCCGTCAAGCCGTCTTGGACCCAAATCAAGGGTACGCGCATGCCGTTTCGACTCAGGCAACGACGGACCGCTTCGGCAGCCACATCGTCGTCTTCGATCAGCAAAATGGATAGTGTCGTCTCAGACATTGTTCGTGATCCTGGGTTGCTTCGGCCACCACAGCCGAAAACTCGATCCTCGTTGCTCCGCGACCGGCGAGAGCAGCTCCATGCGACCGCCGTGATATTCGACCAGGCGCTTGGCCAGAGCCAGGCCAAGACCCAAGCCGTAGCGCTTTGCGGACCCGGAGGTTTGAAAGAGGCGGAATACCCGCTCCTTCGCGTGTTCCGGAAATCCCGGTCCATCGTCCGTCACCGTGACGCGACAAAAACCTTCGTCGTCACGCACGTCCAACAGAATCTGACCCGACCCGCGATCGTGGTGCTTGACCGCATTTGCGACGAGATTTCGCAAAACGGTCTCCAGCGGGGTCCACGGCGCCCAAATCGGTTCCGCGTTGACCGTAACCTCGATCGAGAAGCCGCTCGGCAACGGGTCGACGTGCAGTATGTCCCGAACGAGAGCGGCAAAGTCGATTTGGACGCACTCCGCATCGATTTGTTCGGCGCGCGCGTAACGCAGCAGATCGGTGATGAGCTGCTCCAAACGGGAGACCCGATCGGCAATGCGCTCCAGGTTGTGCACGACTTCCGGCTTGGGATCGGCTCCCAGGTCTTCGCGCACCCACTGCACAAGATCGGCGATGCCGCGAAGCGGGGAGCGCAGGTCGTGCGATGCAACGCGCGTAAATTCGCGCAAATTCTCGTTGGCTTGCTTCAGTTCCATCTCGATGCGCCGGCGTACCGATATATCGATGACAGTGACAAGCGTCATTTGGCGGTCCCGCCAGAGCACTTCACTCAAACCAATCTCTACCGGTAAATCAGCGCCGCTGGCGTGGCGCGCGGTCAGATCCCGCCCGATGCCCATTCGGCGCGTCATCGGCGCCTTGCGAAATGCGAGCATCAGCTGCGCGTGGTGCACGCGATAACGCTCCGGTAGCAGGACTTCGACGGGCTGCCCGGCCAGCGCTGCCGGCGTGTGCCCGAGCATCGTTGCCAGATACTCGTTGAGTAGGGCGATTCGCCCGTCTTCGTCGACGAGCGCCACGCCGTGTGTTGCCGATGCAAAAACGGTGGCGAACGCGTTGTCCAAGTCTCCGGAGCGCGGCGCCAAGAGAACCGACGCGACGGCCATCGTCTCTTGCGCCGTCGCCATCGGACTCAAAGTAACCTGCACCGGAAAGCGCCGACCATCGGCATGGCGCGCGAGTAACTCATGATCGACTCGCGTCGCACGCCAAGGCAGCGATGAGAGCAGGCCCGGAAGGCAGATGCGCTCCAGATCTTGCCGATGCAGCGGGAGCACGAGCTCGACCGGCTTGCCGATCAGTTCCGCTGCCTGATGGCCGAAGATTCGCAAGAGCGCCGAATTTGCAGCCAGGATCGTGGCATGCGAATCGAGCACCGCAAGCGCCGTCGGCGCGTCCTCGAACGCCTGCCCCAACGCGGCGATCGGCAGTGCCGAGTCAGCAGGGTTTGTGCAAGGGCGCGCCTGATCGTGCTGCTTCTGATCCAAGTCAGCCACCCGTTTTCTTCCATGGCGAAATGCGCTCGCCCCGCAACTCGCTTCCGGGCCGGTTGTTTTTGTATTCCTCGCCCACGATGATTTGCGGACGCCCACCGAAATTATTAAAAGCTAGCCGCGGAAGATCTCGATGCAGACCCAAAATAAGCGCCTACGCCTCAATTTGCCAAGGGCAATGCTCCCGCAACTGTTGTTTTCAAAGCGTAACTTCACAAAAAACAAACAGCAACCGCGTGCGCAAAATGGTCGAATGCCATGTAGTCCCCCATGTCCGCTACCGCAGCCGACCGGCGCAACATAATCCGAATCGGGCAAGTGCACCGCATTCGCTGCGAGCGTAAGCAGGGCCGAAGCACTGCCGGTGCATCGGCTTTTTGCCGAGACGGCCATTGGCTAGCGCTTTATTGCGCAGGGGAGGCCGGAACCTGCTGCCAAGCGGTGGAGCACTGCCGAACATATGGGTAGTAGCTCTGCGAAGTGGGGCAGTAGTACCAATATGTAGTTGGGGGCGGGATGCTTGTCCCGGGCAGCGTCGCGGCACCGTCCACTGCGTAAGGATCCATTGTCGGTTCGCCGTATCCGGAGTCCAACCACAAGTCCGGATCCCAGAACGGATCGACTACATCGATACCCCACCCACAGCACCCAAATCCGTGATAGTAGTAGCCGCGTCCTCCCGACCAGCCGCCACCCCAGTGGCCACCCCATTGGCCGCCCCAGCCGTGGCCGCGGCCGCCGCCCCAACCCCGCCCGCCAGCCGATCCGTGGCCACCGCCATAGCCGCCAAAGCTGCCCCCGCCGGCACCGTGGCCACCGCCACCGCCGCCGCCACCGCCACCGCCACCGCCACCGCCACCGTGGGCAAGCGCAACTGCCCCGGCGCAAGCAAGCGCGACGGAAAAAATGCAGATACTGGCGATACGAACCAGCCGTCGGCAATCGGATTTCACGGCCACATCTCCCGGCTGCGTCTGCGACCGCCCGTGCGCCTGAAATGCATCTGGCTGACCGTTGCAGCCGTGGCAGCGTACGAACGGCTACGTTGCAAGCGGTAGCAGTTTTGCTGCGTTTGGCCGACCCGTTGCCGGCCTCGAAGACTTAGAGGTCCCCACCGCGTAAATTGTTCCGCGAGAGAGGATTCACGGCGCTCCGTCACAATGGATTTGGCGCGCGAGTCGATCTCGCGCGCTTTCCAACGCCTTGGCTCCGGTAACGCGGCGCCTGGATCTAATGGCAGAATTTCCGCCGAGTTCCCGCAGGAACTTTGGGGAGAGGTCTATGCGGCCGATTTGCATGCCGCGGTTTCTTCGATTCGTGGGATCGGGGCCGGGCCGGTGAATACCGCCCGGCGCATGGCGTCCAAACCGAGCCTGACTGTGGCATCGGCCGCAAGAAAAGGCGGTGGTGCATCAAGGCGGTCTCGAAAGTTCCTCGCGGGCCAGTCCCGGGCGCGTGCGAGCGTTCCGCTGTTGGCTGTTCGCCGGTTCCGACTCTTTTTGGTTTCTTGCGAGGGACAATGATTGCGCGCGATGAACCGTCTGCGGCGGCGCGAACGCTTCTTCGCGAGCTCTTTGCGGGAGCAGCGGATACGGTCGCCGATGCATTGGAGCAGGCCGCAAACCGGGCCCGCGCCCAGGGTTTCATTGTTTTGCAAGTCGGCGTGCAGCAGTCCGGGCAGGTGCGCGAGGTTGCAAATTTTCATGCCGCAATCGCCTTGCAATGCGCGCGGCATGGAAACCCGATGGCGCCCACGGTGATCGTCTCGGCCGGCCCGCTCTTCTCGGGTGCGGCCTGCGCATCGCCGGCCGACTTCCTCCTCGCGCTGACGCTGGCGATCGACGGCCACCGAGGCATGTACGCGTACGCCTGTGGATCGATTCCGAATCGCGGCGAGTTCTCGGGCCTTGGGGCGTTCATCGACCCAGGCACGCTCAAACGGGCGCGAGAATCGCGCATTGATGTGACCGCGCGGTTAATCGCCGGTGATGCCGTGTCCGTATTCGAGCACTTGGGCGACTGTGAGGATCTGGCGGCAATCCCGATTGCCTGGGGCGTGTTGCGAGCAATCCTTATTACGCCGGAGTAAGTGCCGGCATTCGTAACAGGGCATTGCCGGGCGCGCGAGGCAACGATTGCGTACAATTGCGCGTTAGCCTTCTTTTGCTCGTCGGTCCGATCGCCGTCCTCCGCGCCTAGCGCCGTTTGCGCATCGACCTCAGTGCGGCCGCGACTTGCCGTCGCGCTCCACGCCATCCGAATCGGAAATCTATGCGTAGAAAACGAAACGCCAAGATTGTTGCAACTTTGGGTCCCGCTAGTTCCTCGGAGACCGTAATCCGCGATCTGTTTCTTGCCGGGGTCGACGTGTTCCGTCTGAACTTCAGTCACGGAACGCATGCGGAACACAAGGAGCGGTTTGATACCGTTCGGCGTATCGGACGCGAGTTCCACCGGCCGATCGGCATTTTGGGAGATTTGCAAGGACCCAAATTACGCGTTGGCAAGTTTGCCGAAGGCGCTGTAACGCTCGAGGCCGGGGCGATGTTCCGCCTTGACCTCAATTCGGCCGATGGGGACGTGCATCGGGTCAGTCTGCCGCATCCGGAAATTTTCGCGGCCCTTGTGCGCGGTGCCTCATTGCTGCTCGATGATGGCAAGCTCGCGCTGCGCGTCGAGGATTTTGGCAGCGACTTCGCGGTGACGCGCGTGGTTGTTGGCGGCCGTCTTTCCGATCGCAAGGGGGTCAATGTACCGGGAGTAGTACTGCCGATTTCTTCCCTGTCCGAGAAGGATCGACGGGATCTGCACTACGCACTGGATCTGGGGGTCGACTGGATTGCCCTGTCCTTCGTGCAGCGCCCAGAGGACATTGCGGAGGCCCGGACTCTGATCGGCGACCGGGCGCTGGTGATGACCAAACTGGAAAAGCCCGCCGCAATCGATCGGCTCGACGAGATCGTGCGCGTTTCCGATGCGGTGATGGTTGCGCGGGGCGACCTCGGAGTCGAGGTTCCGCCCGAGCGCGTGCCGATCCTGCAGCGCGCGATCGTTCGTGCCTGTCGGCGCGAGGGGAAGCCCGTGGTCGTGGCCACACAGATGCTCGAGTCCATGACAGTGAGCCCGGTGCCCACGCGCGCCGAGGCCTCGGATGTTGCCAGCGCCATCTTTCAGGGCGCCGATGCGGTCATGTTGTCGGCGGAATCTGCCGCCGGCAAGTACCCGGTCGAGGCCGTGACGATGATGGACCGCATCATTGCTCAGGTCGAATCCGATCCGCACTATCGAGCGCTGCTCGAGGCAAATCACGAAGAGGCACGTTCGACGGTTGCCGACGCGGTCTGCGCCGCGCTGCGTCAGACGGCCCACATCGTCTCGGCAAAGGCGACAGTTACGTATACGTCCTCGGGCGCTTCAGCACTTCGTGCGGCGCGTGAGCGACCGGAGGCGCCAATTCTTTCACTCACGCCCAGCACCCGGACCGCGTGCCGTCTGGGCTTGGTATGGGGTGTGCACTCGGTATATTCGACCGAAGCGCCGGACGTCACGACAATGACGGATCTTGCCTGCCGGGCAGCGCTGCATGAGGACTTTGCGGCGGCGGGCGACTACGTAGTAATCGCCGCGGGCGTGCCGTTTGGTCACTCCGGCACAACGAATTTGCTGCGCATCGCCAAGGTCGGTACGAATGGTGCTGACGATGGCGTACCGACGCGCAAATAGCCGCCAGCCAAAGCGCCCGGGTCGGGCGATGCGTGCGGCGGGCGCGCTTGCTCGTCGCGCGTTGGCGTAATCGACAATGGACACGACCATCCGGACTCGCGTCGCTCCAAGTCCAACGGGGACGCTGCACTTGGGGACCGCGCGCACCGCGCTGTTTTGCTGGGCTTTTGCCCGCCGGTATGGAGGCACGTTCATTCTCCGCATCGAGGACACCGATCGCGAGCGCTCCACAGAGGAGGCAGTGCGCGCAATTCTCGAGGCATTGGCGTGGCTCAAACTCGACTATGACGAAGGACCGATACGGCAAACCGATCGGCTTACTCGATACCAGGAACTGATCGAGCGGCTGCTTGAAGAAGGCAAGGCCTATCGCTGCTATGCGACGCGTGCGGAACTCGATGCACTGCGCACCGAGCAGACCGCGCGCGGGGAAAAGCCACGCTACGACGGCCGGTGGCGGCCGGAGCGCGCCTTGGGCAAAACGCCCCCCGCCGGTGTGGCGCCGGCGATTCGTTTCCGCAATCCGGACGTGGGCGAGGTCTGGTGGAACGACCTCGTTAAAGGCCCCATCCGCGTGGCCAACGCCGAGCTCGATGATCTGGTGATTGCGCGCGCCGACGGTGTTCCGACGTACAACTTTGCGGTCGTCGTCGATGACATCGACATGCGCATAACGCACGTGCTGCGTGGCGATGATCACGTCAACAACACGCCGCGCCAGATCAACATCTATCGTGCGCTGCTGGGGGAGGACGCGAGACTGCCGCAGTTTGCGCATCTGCCCATGATCCTGGGTCCGGACGGCCAGAAGCTCTCAAAGCGGCATGGCGCGGTCAACGTGCTGCAATACGAGGAAGACGGATTCTTGCCCGAGGCACTGTTCAACTACCTGGCGCGCCTGGGATGGAGCCACGGTGACACGGAAAAGTTCACACGCGAAGAGCTTGCCCAGTGGTTCGACCTGCAGCACGTCAACCGCGCGCCGGCGCAATACGACATGAGTAAGCTCCTTTGGCTCAACGGGGAGTACATCAAGGAGGCCGATGATCACCGCCTGGCAGCTCTCGTCGAGGCGAGGATGCGCGCGCACGGCGTGCGGATTGGCCTGCCGCCTCTGGGCGCGGTGATCGCCCTGTACAAGGAGCGGGTCAAGACGCTCAATGAGTTGACCGAAGAGGCGATGTTGTACTACGTCGATCCCCAGGTGCATGTGGACTTGCTGCGGGAACACATTCAGGGCGCAGCGCGCGATGCTTTGCTCGCCTTTATCGCTCATGCGGAGGCGCAAGCGGACTGGCAACGGCTGTCCATTGGAGCGCTCTTCAAACGCGTATTGGGCGAGTTCGGACTCAAGATGCCGCAGCTGGCAATTCCGTTGCGGGTCGCGATCAGCGGCCGCACGCAAACTCCGTCGATCGACGCGGTGCTGGAGCTTCTCGGACGCGAAACGGTAGTGCGGCGCACGCGAAGCGCGCTTTTGGCCAGCGCCTCCTAGGGTCCTGCCGACGCCCGTCAATTGCTGTGCAGACCGGAGGTTTTTTCCCGGGTGCCCGCGGTACTTCTTCGGCCCGTCGCCTTGGCAGGCATGGGGCCCCTGCGTATAATGAAAAGTTCCGCGTGGGGGTATAGCTCAGCTGGGAGAGCGCTTGCATGGCATGCAAGAGGTCAGCGGTTCGATCCCGCTTACCTCCACCATCAGGGTTTGTCTGCGTCGTGCTCTGCCGTATAGCTGATGCGGTGGGGTTTTTCTCGCGGGCCTACGGCAACGAGCGGTTCGTTCCCCGCGTGCGCGAAAAGCCGGTGGGGCAGCCTGGCCGTGCGCGGCCTACGCTTGTTCCTGAACTTTCGAGTGGCCCTTGCTCCCGGAGCGCGACCCCCATTGGGATCGCGCCGAAGCTGACCGTGTCGAGCTTGACCATTCCGGAGCTTGCGTTGCGACCCCGCTCGGAGCTTCAAGCGACGCGAGCAATCGCGGTAGCGCGGCGACCGCGGCGCTGGTGCGCTCGGCGACCCGCTTGGCGAGATTCATGCGCTCCATGTCATCGGGCGCCACACCGCGCGTGAGCGCGTCTCTGTATAGCCGGCACTGCGACAGCCACGCGTGCAGCGCCGGCTCGGTGCGCCATCGCGCTATGTTGGCGAGCGTCGCCGCCCACATGCGCAGCCAATCCGCCGGCACCTCAGGAGGCGGAACTGGCGTGCACAGTGCGTTCTTCCGCGCCGCGTCGGACACGTGCGATTCGACCCACGCAATCAGCGCCGCGCTGAACACCGGCTGACAAATGCGCACAAAGAGCAGGTTGATTCGGTCGCCTTCGAATACCGGAACCGAAGGCGCCGGCTGGATGCCCAAGGCGCTACAGTCGATGTAGAGCGTATCGGCAATGGCCGGGACCTCGCCGCGCTCCAGCACCAGCCGTTTCGCCTCGATGCGCCGGAGCCGGCCTTTGCGCACGATCTCGTGAATGCGGCGCAACGCCGCGAGTTCGCCCGCCGAGACGATTGCGCAGCGGAAGGCGCTTGGTTCGACTTCGGGATCTAGGCGGAGCAGCGCGCCCCCCGCTTCAAGTCTTGCCAGCAGGTCGGGCAGGTCGCGTGCAGCGACGATCGCGTCACACTGCTTCAGGGTTGCGCCCACATTGGTTTCGAAGTTCTCGAGGCCAGGCTGGAAGTTGCGCCGGTCCAGCAACCACGCGTCGCGCGGCATGATCCAGCGGATCCGCTCCGGCTCGACCCCGTTTTCCATCAGCCAGATGCAGGCATCGATTCCGGTCTTTCCCGACCCGACTACGGTGTAGCAGGCGTAGGGTCGCGAGACCCGAGGCAAGTCGTTGACTGGAATGCAGCTCACGCCCTGCGCCGTCTGGTACTTCGGTGGATGGGTTGACGGTACCTCCGTGCGGGCATGGGTCCCATCGACAACCTTGCGGCCGATCGCAAAGCGCCACGACGCGCCACCTGTCAGCGAGTGCGCACGCCATGCGCCGTCTTCGCCGAAAGTGGCCTCACTCATCGGCAAGAACCGCACCCGTCCCGAAGGCAGGAAGCGTTGGCGCAGCACCCCGTCGAAATGCGCGAGCACCTCGGCGCCCGAGGCGAGGCTGTAGTAACCGGCGTTGAACCCGACCTGGTCAATGGTCCTGCTGGCGAGTTCGCGCGATGCAACGCCATACCAAACCGCGGGCTGGTGGAGTCGAACGAAGGGGTAGGCGTGCAGCCAGTGTCCGCCGGGACGATCGTGACGATCGACCATCACGATTTTCGCGACTGGGTCTTCCGTGAGCAGCGTGTCGACGAAAGCCATCGCGGTAGCGCCGGCGCCCACGACAAGATAATCGGTCGAGACCAGTTCTTCTTGCATTTCGCCCCTCCGTTATCTACCTTCCCGCAAAGTTAGACTTCGTTCCCGCCCAATCCGCGCAAAGCCACCTTTCGCGAAAGCTTAATGGCCAAGCTCCCAACCGGGCGTCTGGAAACCTGCAGGCATCCCGGCTTCGGTTTGGTTGCCGTCCGTGCCCGAGCGGAGCGGAATTCGCTTTCAAGCGCGGCGCCACGCCGATCGCCGCTTGCGCTCTACTTCTTTGCAGTCGGATCATCCATCGGATCAACGTACGTGATCTGAAACGGTCCCATGAGATTTACCTGGACGACTGCGCCCGTGTCGGTCCATGCGTAATGGTGCATGTTCGCGACCGCGATCGCATACCCGCCAGGATCAAGTACTTTTGATTGTTTGCGATCGAGCTTGTCTCCCATGCCAATGGCAAAAGAGCCCGAGATCACGGTGACATGTTCATCGGTTGGATGCCAGTGCGCGGCCAGCCGATAACCGGGCGGTATCTGAAGGCGAATAGTGACCGGGCCGCTGCCAGCGGGATTGCCCGCAAGCACCGCCATCTTGGCGCCAGGCGGAAACACCGGTGGTGCCGCACCCCATTGAATTTCGGTCGCCTGAAGCGGCGCGGGCATCTCCAAAGCCCAGAGTGCCGTGGACCCGCAGAGAAGCACTATGAGAAGCAAGCGAGAGACGGGTGCGTTTGGCGTTTTCATGTCGGCTCCTTTCACAATTGCGGCTGAA
>Ga0187769_10000889_pt1 | contig 16515 bp, 24 predicted proteins | sample 0116_SJ02_MP02_1_FD_133140 | JGI IMG/M metagenome (GOLD analysis project Ga0187769, IMG submission 133140) | Tropical peat soil microbial communities from peatlands in Department of Meta, Colombia - 0116_SJ02_MP02_10_MG | ecosystem: Environmental > Terrestrial > Soil > Wetlands > Peat | place... | reverse complement strand
CATTTGGCTTGCTAGCTGTCCTTATCTTGTCCGCAATGATGACGGCTAGAAACCCAAGGCTGCGCACCTATGCACCCTAAGACGGAGACACCTGCGATTCAGCGGTTCGGAGCGTTTGAGCTTGACCTGAAGGCGGGTGAACTGCGCAAGAAAGGTGTGCGGATCAAACTTCAGGAGCAGCCATTCCAGGTTCTCGCGGTGCTGCTGCAGCACCCCGGTGAGGTCGTAACTCGGGAAGAGCTGCGCTCGATGATCTGGTCTGCCGATACTTTCGTCGATTTTGATAACAGCCTGAACAGCGCGATCAACAAACTGCGTGATGCGCTGGGCGACTCCTCTAACAGTCCCCGGTTCATCGAAACGCTGCCTCGGCGCGGATACCGGTTTCTCTCTCCGGTCACCAACGACGGTCAGAGAGCATTAGCCGACGGGGCGGATGTGCTGTCTGATCTCCATTCCGCCACACGAGCCGAGCATGGCTCCAGCGGTTCGATTCTGGTCGCGGCGGCACGCCAGCATAGAGTCGGCGTGGCAGTAATGGCGACAGTCGTACTCTTGCTGGTAGCCGCCGGATCTGGCGTTTACCTGTTTTTCTCTGCTCGCAGCTTGCCATTTCAGAGTATCAAGATCACCAAGGTCAGCGGCACTCATAATGCGCGCATCGGTGCCATGTCTCCTGACGGCAACTACCTGGCCTATGTGATCAATATCGAGGGAGATGAATCCTTGTGGCTGCGCCATCTGGCCAGCGAAAGCAACGTGCATATTGTGGCCCCGCAGCAGGTGCAGTACTCCGCTTTGCGCTTCTCCCCCGATGGCAGTCACATTTACTATTCCCATACGGTTCCGGCCAGTGGTCCCGCATCGCAGGACTACGACCTCTATCGCATTCCGGTGCTGGGAGGGAGTCCACAACTGCTGGTCAAGGATGTGGACACCAACCCTAGTTTTTGTCCCGATGGGGAGCGCATCGTTTTCCTGCGCGCCAACGATCCCGAACCCGGCAAGTACCATCTCATCATCTCGAATGCCGATGGCACGAATGAAAAGCGCATTCTTAGCGGTCCCATCGACAAACTTCCCTGGGATCCAGCGTGGTCGCCGGATGGAAAGACGATTGCCGCCGTGCTGGTCGATCGAAGCGCTAACAGTATCAGTAGGGTGATTGCGATTGATCCAAACACAGGCGACCAGAAGGAAATATCGCGGCTGCCTTACGCCTTTTTAGGGGGCGTGTCGTGGCTGCCGGGCGGGAGGGCGCTGGCAGTAACATTCTTCACCTCAGAGACAGCCTTCATTGGGCGGCAGGTTGGACTGATTAGCTATCCGGATGGCAAGTTTCGTCCCATCACTGCCGACGCAAATGATTACTCACCTGGCTCCGTGAGTGTCTCCTCCGACGGGGAGACCATTGCCACTGTCATGCGGCAGACAGTACGCGATGTCTACGTGAGTTCCGGCCAGAGGGCGGATTATTCGGATGCCAGACAAGTCACTTTCCGGGATCCTGCCCTGGGCGTCTCGTGGACAAGAGACGGGGATCTGCTGACGCAGCAAGGGTCGTCCATTCGCGTTATCAACCCCAGCGGCGCTCTCAAGGGCGAGATCGCTTCCGAAAAGGACACGGCAGCGTTCCTGCCTTACGGCTGTAGTGACGGACACGTGGTCTTCTCGCGAGCGACGCTGAAAACGCTCTCATTAAACGTCTGGCGCAGTGAAGCAGACGGCACCGGATTGCTGCGCCTCACCGCGGGAAATAGCGATCGGGACCCTATGTGCTCCCCCGACGGGAAGACCGTTTATTACATGGACGGCGCCGCTAGCGCTTATATGAAGGTGCCGATCGACGGCGGCAAGCCAGAACGAATTCCGAACGTGTACGCAGAGACCTTCTCGGGCTACGATATTGCCCACGACGGAAAGACAATTCTACTCGGCACCTACGATTTCAAAGCTCGAACGCCGAACATTACGCTGGTATCTCTCGAATCCGGCCAGGTTTTGCGAACCTTCGAGTACGACCTGCGGCACCAGGGCCAACTCCGCTTCAGCCCCGATGGCAAAGGTATCGTGTATCCCGTCCGTAAAAAGGACGTGGATAACCTCTGGCTGCAACCGCTGGATGGCAGCGTCGGCCACCAGTTGACTAACTTCAGTTCGCTGAAAATCTACTCCTATCAATGGTCGCCAGATGGCAAGAGCCTGGCCCTGGTGCGCGGCGACTCCCCCTCCGACCTGGTGCTGATCCGGGATTCTCAGAAGAAGTAACAGGGAGCGGTTCATGCCGGACGTGCGCGATCGAGCGCCGGACGGATAGGATCACCGGGGCATTGTGGGGGAAACAGTGTGACGGCGTACTCGTCCCATCTTCAGATCGGTCGTGCGTATGCGATGGCAGGTGAAACCGCCAAGGCGAAAGCCGCGTACCGGAACTTTCTCACCCTCCGGAAGGATACTGACCGCGACATCCCCAACCCGAAACAATCCAAAAACCGGGTCCGCGAAGCTGCAATAGGCGTGGAGCATCCTCAACAACGTCTGGTGACAGAACCCATTCTGTTGGCTGGTTTTGGCGGTTGTGAACCGTGGAGCAAAGAGAGTCAGCCAGTCAATTTACACAACCAGGCGATTGTGCTCAAAACCCCTCCGCAAGGGTCAGGGGCAGCGCCCGGGAAGTCAATTGAGTGAGACGGGGATTTTTGGTCAACTACGTGCTGAGACGCCGCTTCGGCCGGCGCGCACCAGGCTTTCGAGTTCGCGACTGAGGCCTTTGCGCGATTCCTCGCTCAATTCCAGAAACCGGAAAGGCTGCAGACAGCCCTGCGTTGCCCATATGGGAAACATCATCTCCGCGCGGCTGCGCACCGAGGTCACGCCAAGATGGAAGAGCACGGTCACGCCGACGCTTTCGTCGAGGGGACTTTCTAGCGAAAGCAGCCCGCCGTTCGTCGAGAGCTGGCTTACGCGGGCGCGAATTTGTCGGCCGTTTTCGAGCGACACCAAGGCAAGGATCGCGCCGCCGAGCTTAACGCGCGCGCCGCGTTGTCCTCTTCTTGTGCTGGCAATCCCTACCATACTCCACGCCAGTATCGCACCCCCAAGGGCATGCAGGGCAGATGACGAAAGTCAGATTGGGGGTTAGCCTCGGAGGCGGAGTGACAAAGGCGGTGTGCCTGTTCACTCGCGCTGTCGCGCCTCAGCACTAACGGTTGCGTATGCAGCGAAAGAATCGGAGTCTGACCCGATGACCTGCCGATTACGAATTTTAGGCAGGGACGGTATCCAACCTAACCCCACGTCTTTTCAATAGCGCTAGGTGACGCCAGAGCACGCCAAGTTACGCCAGAAGTCAGTTTCAGGACACCTTAACGGACAGCAACTCAAGCATCTTTCGGCGGAAGCAAAGGAGCGGGGCGTGTGACCGCACGGGGGGCCGCGTAGCTACTTCTTTTTGGGCTTGTCTTCCGGCGTGATGCTCTCAAGTCGGCTGTAGTTCACGGCGTGTTGAAACTTCTTGGCGCGTAGAGTGTCGGTACTCTTGGCTGATGCCCCCGCGCCGCCGAGTACGTCGGCCGCGGTGGGTAACAAGCTGGATAACGGCACCATAGTGTCGAGATAGCCCTGCCGTGCTTCGAGGTCGACGAGTTTTTGCATGATCAGGCGGTGCGATTCTAGAACGCTCAAGCTCATCTGCCGCGTGATGTCTAGCAGTTCGTTGAGAAGGTCGCGCTCACTCCTCTTCGGCCCCGCGGGGCCGTCTTCTGGGAGGTTCTTCAGCTTTTCCCCGAGCTCGGGCCAGCACAGCTTAAAGGCCTTGTCGATTTCGGTTTCTTGTCGCGCGCTCTCTCCTGCGGCGTTGTTGAGATCCTTCATGAGCTTCAGCAACTCTTTCTCCCGGAGCGGAGTGTGCTGGAAATCGCCGAGAGGCTTGCCGACGTCGCTTGGTCCTAGTCCGATCAGGAGTGTGCAGGCGAGCGGCCTGTCCACTGTTTTCGCGATGCCGCCCGCTTCGTAGAGGATCCAAGGCGCTGTGAGGTTGCTGGGAGTGAGGCAGATGATGCCCGCTTTCGCGGATGCGAGCGCGTCAGCTATTTCGCCTGTCGAGCGGGAACCTTTTGGAATATCTGACGACGAGAGCCAGGGATCGAACGCGTTATTGATCATCGGCAAGTATTCCTTCAGCGCCTCAGCAGCCGCTGCGCTCCTCGCTCCGGACCAACTGATGAAAATCCTCATCTTCGCCATGATGCCTGAATTGTAGTGCTGTCCAGGGGGTTGCGCTAGTCAGCATTGCGTCTGGTCGGATTGCTAGACAATGTGTAAAATCGGAGCAGCCTAGACGCTGCCCCGATTTCCTTGCTGCACGATGGTGGTCCTCTGATTTGAACCATTTTCACCTCCGCGCTCATGTTGGGCCGGAGGCGAAGTCGTTGCAAGGGCGTTTCGCGGGACGGACGGGACACTTGCCCGGCATTTTCAGGGCATTTTGTTGATAACTACTTGCCTTTTTAGCGCCTTAGAGAATATGCGTTCATAAGCAACTATGTTTCTGAGACGAGGAACGGTGCGCCCTGCAAGGTGCCGACTGACCGTCCGAACATCGAAGCCCGTTTTGCCCGCCAAATCTTCGATTGACCATTTGCACTCCAGCCGTAGCCTCTGAATTTGGGCAGCAGTTGTTTCACTTAGACGTTGGGCAGGCACGGGTTCTTGGATCGGCTTTGGTTCTGCCTGCGTTTGCACCTTCGTGGCCAGTTTGTTACGTTGCTCCTCATTAAATTCGTCCTGCAATACCTTCGCTTCGAACTTTCTACAGAGGGTAGAAGACGCTTGAAAAACGTTGACGATTTTCCCGCGCAAGTGCATGATGCCTGCAAATTCGTTTCTTTCGAAAACGTCAATTCCACGTCTTACAGGACCGGTAGTAGCTTCTTCCCATAAGGCTTCGAGCCACACGACGGTCAAATCACTGGCGGGAAGGGTCGCTAGCTTAGTTGCGCCACGCCTTGCTAGAGCTTCGAATTCTGCTAGCAGGGCTACTTGATCTGTTGGTAGTTGCCACTGCGGATTGGAACTATACCGCCCCATGTAGTAGGAACGGTACGCGGTGAAATCGGAGATTCTGTGGGCAGCCTGAAAGTCATGGGCGAGGTTTCGCCAAAATTCGGTAGTATCCATCGCAGACTTGCACCTGTACGCGATGCGGGATAGGATGAGAGTGTCTAGGTCTCATCGAAACGCCCCGGCCCATCGCGCCGGGCTTTTTTCGTTTTGTTTGCCAATCCATTGTATTCTGAAGATCAGGAGATGATGAATTATGTGGCAGCAAGTAGACGCTCAGTTATCAGTTCTTGCCAGGAAAAGTGCCTACGCGGTCACGATAGAATTAGGTCACCGCTCGGCGAGGACTCTGTGATTCCACCTACAGGGCGCTTGAAAGGTAAGCACCGCCCTTTTCACGAAATCGTGTTCGACATGCGGCATGTTGTGTGCAGTATTGTACGGCAACGTCCGATGCAAGGAGGGATCGGTGCAAAGGCATTGGGCACGGGATTCTTCGTGGCAAAGGATGTTTTTATCACTTGTGACCATGTGATGAACAACCCTGGAGATCCTCACCAGCAGGGCGACTCCTATTTGCTGGTTTCCAATTTGACCGGGACAAGCGGTCGGATATTGCCCATTCAAAACCCCACTGTTGGAAATGAAATCAATCTCTTCCCCAACTTGGACCTAGCTGTAATAAGACTTGCAAACGCACCGCAGGATCAACCGTTCGTCGCGCTAGAGTACGGCAACGTTTATGAGGGGGAGGACATTGGTGTGGCAGGGTACCCGCTGGCGGAACTGCGGACCATTAATGGGAACATCGCATTTGACGCTGTCCTGTACCGTACGGCGCGGGGTTGCGTGACAGGACGCTATAATGCCAACGATGGTGCCTTGGTAAATGTTCCCTATATCGAAGTGAATTTCCTGTTTGTTCCGGGCAACAGTGGCGGCCCGGTCTTTTCGGCAGAATCCGGTCGTGTGATGGGTTATGTGCGGGCTTACAGGGCCGTGCGAATCAAGGAAAACATAGCAACGATCAGCATGATACAGCAGTTACCCTTAGGATTGGGGAATCAGTACATCGAGAGCCTAAATGCTATTTACTCACTCGCCGTGAAGGTGGATTTCATCCGCACGACGATCGAGGGCTTCGGTGTCACTCTTTGACACTGGCGCATTGCTTATACCGGCAATCCCACCGGTATAAACCGTGTAGTTCGGCGCTTGCTGGTCGGTGAGGGTGCAAAGGTTTGTACTCTTGAGTTCAATAGTTTCCACGTGAGTATTTTACCTCCGATAGATAAAGTGATTCCCATTCTATTCGTTTGGAATTTAGTAACTTAAGTAAGATCCCCATCGTTTCACCACTCGCGATTAGAGTCGCGCCCATATTCACAGCGGAATCCTTGTGGCTGACTATCGGCTCGCACGTACACTTGGTTGCGTCCCGATAGTATTGTGCTTGTCCACTACCTCTTGGCTTAATCCGCTGAGACGGTCCCCGCGCGGTACGACTTAGAGTCTACCTTCCTCTGAGGTATGGACGCAAACGCGCGTGAATGAAGATTCGTCCGTGAGTTGCCGTTCGGCTATTGACGAGTCTTCCTAACCGCTTGAGGCATAAGCTCGAAAACCCACCGGTGTCCCGCAAGTGTCTTTCATCTTCCTATGCATTCTTGGTGCGGTGTCGTCTGGTATACACGGTTCCAGTACCGATCTTCTTTGCAGATTAGCTGCTTCAGAACCTCGATACCGTCTTTCATCTCGTCTGGGAACGGAATCCACTTGCCGAAGTTCTTCAGCGCCAATAGATGTTCTCCGTGATCCCCCAAAAGGTTATCCCAGAACCAAGTCACAGTGTGATCTTGTAAATTAACCCCCAGCGTCCGCTCGCGGTATCTAACGTTGTCAATGCATTGCTGGAGGCCCTTCTTTTTCTCACTGTTACTCAGATCGCCCTTCAGATTGTTGCTGTCGGCGAAGAGGCTCTTGCAGTATTCATCTGTTTTGTAGAGCGAATAGACCCTCACGTAAAACTTGCTTTTCATGCTCCATCCAGCCATCCACATGACGGCGGTGATCGAGCTTTGTTCTGTGTACCACGCCCAGTCTTTCGTCTCGTAAACCAAGATCGGATCATGCCATTCACCGTCAACTCCACGAACTGCCAGAGGTCGGCCGGTCAAAAGATCTGGATCAACCATTTGATATTGCGGGAAACTCATCCCCGGAGATAGAAACTGGCCTAAAGCCGCGGTAGAGAAAAGCAGCATAAGTACAACCGAGAGCGTTAAGGTTTTCATGCGCCCTCCTTGGGTTGCGCCGAGGTCTCTGCGCGTGGGGTTCCCCGCCGGGACTTTGGCTGAGCGTAACGATAGTGAGATTTCAAGCACAAGGGAAGGTCGCACGTCACAGCCGGTAGTGCTGGCCCTCACCAGTATCAGTCCCACGTATTCAACACACTCCAACTGCCAAATTGGCAGTTACCGAAGCCGCGCGTTTACGGTGCGCTCGAACGCGGCACCTCGGCGAGCAGCACCAATGGGCGCGGCGCTGGGGCGTGAACTCGCGCCCGCAGCCTTGGCAACACCGGAGCGCGGCTTGCCAAATTTCCTGGTCTTGGACCCCGGCAGGGGCGAACGAAGCGTTACGACGGCGATTGCCGCGCGTTGCCTGCGTGCCTCTATAACCGCTCCGCATCGTCATCAGACCCTCCGGCTCCGAAATTCGGAGTTCACCCGACGCGGGAGGGCAGAATGGCGACGCAAGCCCTCCCGCACTTCGCTCGTCTCCGTCGGGGGCACGGAGGCAGACTGTCTCAACGTCGCTGCTTTCGCCCAGCTTCATAACCGGCACGCGCAGTTCGTGACGAAGCCGCTCGGTCATCGCCCGCTCCTTCGTCGGTCCCCAATACAATTGCGCCGTGCCTCGATGCGATCGAGCAGATCATCGAGCGCGCGGTGCATGCGCTCGCGGTAAGCCGTATCCGTCCCAGAGCGCGACCATGGTGCGTTGCCTTGCATCTCACGACCAATCTCATTCGGCAGCGCCTTCGAGTCGTCCATGCCCTCGTGCTTACACTGCGCTCCAGGGTCGTCTCTTACGTCAATTTGTTCCACAGTTACCTCCTCGATTCCCTGAGAGTCGGTTAGGGGAATCTCTACTCACGCCAACGTTCTGAAACCATTCGCCCAGTCAAGGGTGCTGTCTCAATTCTGTCCTTGTTGTCACGCCTGCCATTCGTCTCTACGATGGTTTTTCTGCAACTCCTGAGGAACTCCCGCAGGCACGCGGCTTCGCGCTTCGCGGTCCGCGAGCGGCGTCCATGCCGCCAGTTTCCGCAGCGGGCGCGACCTTCTTCAGTGCGTGGCCCTCGCTTTACGAGACTATTGCTCATTTTTTCCTAACCCCCTGGGTACTGCGGTGACGTTGCCCATGATCGCTTGTCCGGCGACGTTAACGTTGACGTGCTTCACGATCACCCTTTGCGGCCTGCCCCGAGAGCGCAACACCTGCAGCGCCTCTACTTGCTGGACGAACGTGCGGAGCAATCGCGTCGCACGCGCCGTATGTATGTCAACGTTCTCACCGCTCGAGGCGCAGGACAATTCCTGCATTGCGATCGCGTGAACAGCCGCCATCTGCGAAAGCAGCAAAGTCTCTAGCCCGCTCCTCGGCTTCAGGGACCGCATGAGGGAGGCGCTAAGGTCCACGATGGGGTAAGCTAGGAGCGCTGAGGCAAATTGCGAGCTGGCCGAGTAGAAAGCGCCCTCGATTCTCGGGATCATCGGCAGCGCGGATGGTTTTCGCCGCTTGCTTCCAATCGAAGTTATCAGAACAAATCATCTGTTTCGGTTTCGCTTCTGGCTTAGGCTCTAGCCGATCGAAGATTTCGGCTTCGCGAACTATTTCCAATTCTTCCCTCGAGATATGCGGCACCTGACGTTTTGGCGGTTTCAGCAAGCTAGTTTTTCGTCTACCCTTCATGCTCGCACCTGACGTTGCACGATCAATACGCGCTTCGCCGTGGCATTGATAATCGACAACTGCTGCCTCGCTCGCGGATCGCTGACGCCGCGCTCCCGTGCCGTGCGCCTGGCGAAATCCCTAAGTAATTCGAGCAAGGCAGCTTCGCTCATATCGCTCCTCGGCGACGTTCCAGCCGTAATCGAAGCTCGTCGCGTCCTGCTGCAAAACCGATGCCGCGGGTTTAGGCTCAGCGATCACCGCCAGCAGCCAAGCCGGAGCGGGTGAGATAGGCGTGTCCGCGTCGATCCACTGATACCGATGCCCGCTCGGATGAATCGAAGGCGGGACGAGCGCATAACCGCCTTCGCCGCGAACGTCCAGCCCAGGACGAACCTTTCCCGCTGAATTGCGAATACCGCCCTCTGCCGGCCAACTGAAGAACATATGCTGGCCGCGAGCGGTCCCCTGAGCCAAGGTAGTGATGTGATCGTGTTCCGCGCGCAGTTGTAACCACGAGCGCTGGCCGTCATCGCCGTCGATGTCCAGCACCCAGCACGCGGAGCCCTCACCGCAAGCAACGGCCCAGTTGCAATCCGGGAACTTTTCGAACCACTGAGCGAGCAGAACAGCGTCACACGTCGCCCGCTCGGGCCAATTCGTAACGGCGGGTGTTTTCTCTCTCGCCTTGCATGGGAAAAGTCGGAAACCGCGATCTGCAACGCGGAGCACTTGAGAGAGACTTTCACTTACCCTAGTACCACTAGAAGGCATAGAGTAAGTTCTTACTCTAGAGGGATTGCTTACCCTAGAGAGCGCAGCATCTTCGACTTTCTCTTTCAATGATTTAGCCGCTACTTTCCCTAGACAGTGCAGAGCAGACGAAACGCGCTCGATATCGACCTTGTACGAAGATGCTCGCTTGCCCACGTGCGAGTAACGCTCGATCAGTTCCATTAATCCCTCGCAGGTTGCCTTCTGGCGAAATTGCACGACCGCGACGCGGGTACACTGCAAACGTTCAGCCATGCGCCCGGTCGGGAGAGCAACGGAGAATCCTTGCCGAGATAGTTGCAGTTCTAGGATCCAGGCGAGGAACCGCGCATACTTCGACTTGTATTTCCCGGTGAGTTTGCGCCACGCGGCTTCTAGCGGATCAGGCCCGCCTGCCGGATAGTGCATTGCGCTGCCTGCGATCTTCTTGATCTCGGCACCAGGAAGCGGAGGCTGGCAGTGGCGACGGTTGAGGATGTCAAGTGCATTTTCGATTTCTTCCTGTGAGGTCTCCTTGCGCCGTAGAGCACACCCGCGGCGGAACAGGCGGTCGTTGCGCTCTCCCTCGCGGTAGATTCGCCCGAGACCGGGGACGAAGTTTGCGGCTCGCTCGGCCATCTAGCCGCGCTCCACGTGCTCGCTCAGCCAACGTTCAAGGTCCGGGGAACCCCACAGGTAACGTCGCCACCGGCCGAACAGCACAGAGGGAATCTGATCGACCGCGCCGGCCCGCGAGTGTTTCTGCACCCAGCTCGCGGGAATGCCCCCCAGTCGGTGCGCCAGTTCAACCCCATCGATCACCTCGAAAGTTGGCTTAGCGGACAGTGGCGGAGCAGGGGTCGCTGTAAGGTCTTTCCCGTTAATCGGTTGCACAGAACCGCTATTCGGGTAATCTCTGCTCATACCGCAGACACCTTCCCCCGCTCGATCAGCGCGTCCAAAGCCGAGACCGGGATGCAGACCGCACCGCCCAAGCGCACGGTCTCGATCTTCCGTTGATGGATCCAGTTGCGCAGTGCACTCTCCGTGAGGCAGCCGTCCAGATATTCGACTGCCTGAGGAACCCGCAGGAGTCGCGGCTTGTGCTTCAGTTTGATCGTTCTGCATCGCTTCATGGGCGTCCTCGATTTCCGAGGCCATTACAAATCAAAAAAAACACTATGTCAAAACATGGCAAGGCATGATATTATAGATTTCGTATTACGTCATCTTTGAGAGTGACGACGAAAAGCAGGAAACCATGGCAGTGAAACTCATTAGGACTGAAACGGATGAACGTGCGAGATCACGGTTCCACGTGAAGATGATTATGGGCGAGCACTTCGCGCTTATCGAAGATACCAAGTGGAAGAAGGACACGGACATGGTACGGAGCATGAAGCTCGACGTGCGCCAAATCATCACCGAGTCCAACTTTGAAGACGTCTTCGCCACCATCGTGGAGGCGATGCAGATAGCCGGTGAGATGAGCGCCAGCGACGCAGTAAGCTGCATCACCTACCCAGCGGGCAGCACGATTGTGGTTGACGAGATAAAGCAGGCATAGGAAAGCCGATGCCGACGATGACGCTGACGCCAGAGGAAGAACGCGCGAATCTCGAAAATTCCATCGCGCTGGCGAACAATTACGGCGGATGGTCAGAACTGTACGATCAAGAAGGAAAACCGAAGAGTCGGGCCTACGATCCCGAGATACCCGTCCAGTTCCGCCGGATGCTGGGAGCGCTGCAAGAGTGGGATAAAAGCGGCACGCGCCACATTATGAACTTGAAGCTCTCGCGCGAGGATCGCGCTGCTTTGAGGAACTACACCAAGAAGATCAGCATGGGAGTCAATCCAAACGGAACGTATTATGTGAGGGACTTTGTCACGCCGTGGAACGAGGCGCTCTATCAATTCGTGCGGCTCTTGAACAATGGCCAGCGCGTCTACCTGGGCGGTCCGTGCCTGAATCGAAAACGGCACGAGGACCTCGATCATTGGTACATCAAGAAATCAAAGCGTCCGAGCGAGTTCTGCTCTCATCGCTGCGCCGCAGACGCGACTCAGGCTAGGAAACGGAATAACGACTATGAGAGGAAGATCGTCAAAGCAGCGGCCGCGATCAGGAACTATCCGACACGACCTGCGAGGTACAAAAATCTTAGCTGGCAGGAGTACGTCACGAAGGCAGAACCGACTATCAGCAAGAAATTCCTGACTCTGGCGGCGAAGGCTAAACGCCTGACCCCGCCGAAAGACTTGACTGGAGCTGGTTTTTGAGAAGTGCAAATTGAGAAACAACGAAAGGAGAAAAAAGCAAAATGCAACAACGAAGACGCAGAAAGCAGAACGGCACCATCTGCCATTTTTGCGGGAGATGGTATCTGAGGTACTACGAAACGAGGGTCGAGGGCGGCGTGCTCGTTCGCAAGAGGATGTCGCACCTTCTCGGTCCAGTGGAAGGCCGAGAGACGAAGCATCCGCCGGACAGCATGGCGCGCGAAGCGGAGCGCTTCATGTCGCAACGAAACCACTCTTCGATTCCGCCCGAGCGCGTCACCAGCGTAGCGGAGTTCGTCGAACACGTCTACCTACCGTGGATAAGCCAGTTCAAACGGCCTTCCTCGGCCAAGGCCAGCCGCGATCTTTGGGAAGATCATCTCAAAGCCGCGACGAGCCGCTATCGCAAGTCGCTGCGGGACGTGCGAACCTACGACGCCCAACAGTGGCTCGATCAGGTCGCGAAAGGCAAAGACCTGAGCCGGAACACTCTCAAACACCTCAAGAGCGCGCTCAGCGGGATCTTCACCCTGGCTAAGCGCCAAGGTTTCTACGATGGTGCTAACCCGGTGCAGGGCACCGCGATCAGTCCCACGGCGAGGGAGCCGGAAGAAACCTATGCGTATTCGCTCGATGAAGTGCAGACGATGGTTTCGGTCCTGCCCGAGCCGGCCGCTACGGTTTTCTCGGTGGCGGCGTTCGCGGGTCTGCGGTTTGGTGAGCTGCAAGGCCTCGACTGGCAAGACTGGCGCGACGGCGCGCTCTGGGTATCGCGCTCCGTTTGGAACGGCCACGTCAACGAACCGAAGACGCGAAAATCGAGAGCGCCTGTTCCCGTCATCAAGCAACTGGCCGCGCGCCTCGACATGCACCGCTTGCGCGCTGGGAATCCGCAGACCGGGCCGATGTTTGCGAACTCCATCGGCGGGCGCCTGAACCTCAACAACGTGCTCGGTCGCGCGATCCTGCCGAGCCTGAACAAGTGCGCAGTTTGCGGGCTGAGCGAAGGCAAGCCGCACTTGAAAGCGAAGGAGCGGCACGACTTCGCGCGCGATGCGCGTTATCCCGAGTGGCACGGATGGCACGCTGCGCGCAGAGGACTCGGCACGAACCTCAAGCATCTGGGCGTGTCCGACACGACGATCCAGGCCATCCTGCGCCACAGCAACGTGAGCGTCACGATGACCTACTACGTGAAACCGATCAGCGAAGATGTGCTCAGCGCGATGGCGAACCTCGAAGAAAAGTTCGAGCAAAAAACCTCTGCTCAGACCTTAACGGACAGCTTAACGGACAGCAAACCTGCTTCCGGCTCTCAGCCCGGAACGGTAAATTAGAGTGGTATCATGGGGTTACGCCGCATCGGCCCCGTAGCTCAGATGGATAGAGCAGCGGTTTCCTAAACCGTTGGTCGGCAGTTCGACTCTGCCCGGGGCCTCCATGGCGCACGAAAGAAGGAGCAAGCTAATCACGGCGGAGCCCGGATCTACTGTGCTGGCTTGAGGTTTTTCTGGCTTGCGTGCTGGCGAGTACCTCTCGTCCCTTAAAGACGCCTGATACAAAAAGGTTGCGCGAACATTATTTGCGGCACGGCACACCGTGTCGCGCAGATAGAAAAAAGGGGGGCGTACGTTCAGTTCAAACCGAGTAACGTTGCGCAGAGGCGCGAGCGGTCACATCCTCCTCGCAATTTCACATTTGCCGGCTTGTCCAATGGTGCGCTACGGGAGTGCTGAATTCTCGGCGCCCCGATGCAGGCTAAGCCGCGTTTGAGCTCACCACTACAGAAGCCTTCTTGTGCGGCTTAAACGCAGGCTCTTTCCTGCCGGGCTGGTCGAGAGCCTGAACGCCTTTCTTGCCTAGCCAAAGAAATCCTAACGTGGTCACCACGCCAAAACAAAACCAGATCATTGCTACCAGCTTAAGAAAGTGCATTGAGCCTTGCCTCTCTCTCTGGGGGCGAGCGTAGAAGCATTATACGCAAGGAGAGCCTTCGTGGGAACTGTGAAAATTATTTCGCAAAAGCCGCAATTCTTCGGCACGCCGCTCTGGGCAAGGCGTCCAGGTTACTAGGCACTTGACTGAGAAAGAAAGGGCGGCATGACCGCGCAGCCCGGCGTTCTTATTAATTTGAACTTGAGCTTAGTTCTCGGCAAACACGGCCCGGTAAAGTCCGCCGCCCAGCGCCCCGCCAATGGCTGGAGCAACCCAGAAAAGCCATAGCTGCGCCAGCGCCCACCCGCCGACAAACACCGCCGGCCCCGTGCTGCGTGCCGGATTCACTGAAAGATTGGTTACGGGGATTCCGATCAAATGAATCAATGTAAGTCCAAAACCAATCGCGATTGGCGCAAACCCTTGCGGGGCGCGCTTGTCAGTTGCGCCCATGATGATCAGCAGGAAAAACAACGTCAGAACAATTTCTGCCACCAGGCCCGCAGTCATCGAGTACCCGTCCGGAGAATGAACTCCGTACCCGTTGGCAGCGAAGCCAGAGCTCACGTCGAACGCCGCTTTGCCGCTGGCGATCACGTAGAGCACGCCCGCCCCGGCGATCCCGCCAAGCACCTGCGCGACCACATAAGGAACCAGATCGGAAGCTGGGAACCGTTTCCCCACCACCAGGCCAAGCGAGACCGCTGGATTGAGATGGCAACCGGAAATGTGGCCGATGGCAAATGCCATGGTCAGCACGGTTAACCCAAACGCCAGCGCCACGCCAACAAACCCAATTCCAAGAGACGGAAAGGCAGCAGCCAGTACGGCACTGCCGCAACCGCCAAACACCAGCCAGAACGTACCAAAGAATTCCGCGACCGCTCGCTTTGTTAAGGACATGTTTCTCTCCGGCAAACGAATTCTCGCCGAGCGAGTTTGGAGCTTCTCGCAAACTCACTACGGCAAACGAATTCTACACTGATTTGTTACTGGTCAGGAGTTTCCGGCCGTGGAAAACCTGCGCGGAACACGCCTCTGGGATGTTGCTCAGTCCGTCGCCAGCAGTTTCCAGGCCTGCCGGCCCGTCATCTGCACGTGCGACATGCTGCCGACGGCCCGCATGTACTGGGCGCGCTCAAAGGCCGCAGGATCCGGGCATTTCAACTGGCTCATGCTGCCTTTCATCTGCTGCACCGAATCGTATTCGTGTTCGTCCATCCACTGCCGCAGGCCCCGCTCGATGGTCTGGATATGGCCGAGCCCGTTGCGCATAAGCGTGGAGCACATCTCGGTCACATCCGCCCCTACCATGATCAGCTTGATCACGTCTTTCGCGCCATGCACACCGCTGGTGGCCGCCAGGCTGGCCTTGACGCGCCCGAACAGAATGCCAATCCAGGTCAGTGGCAGCCGCAGCGCCTGCGGGTTGCTGAGCAGCACGTTGGGTTCAATTTCCAGGGTTTCCAGATTGACGTCCGGCTGGTAAAAGCGGTTAAACAAAGTAAGCCCGTTTGCACCAGCCTGGTCGAGCTGTTGCGCCATGTTGGCCATGTTGGTGAAAAACGGACTTAGCTTGACCGCCACGGGAATTTTCACTACCGACTTGACAGCTTTCAAGATCTCAACGTAGTCCCGCTCGACTTCGGCCGGCGGTACCGTGCTGTCACTGACGATTCTGTAGATGTTGCATTCGATCGCGTCGGCCCCGGCTTGTTCGATCTGCTGGGCGAATTTCGTCCAGCCGCCTACGCTGGTTCCGTTAAGGCTGCCGAGGATCGGGATACTGACCGCTTCCTTCGCCTTCTGAATGTGCTTCAGATACTCATCCGGGCCAACCTTGAGTTCGGCAGGCTGCGGAAGATACGTGACCGACTCGGCAAAGCTCTCTGTGCCCGCGGTCATGCGATAATCCAGTTCCGCGCCTTCCTGCCGCAGTTGTTCCTCGAAGAGCGAATACAATACCACCGCCGATGCGCCGGCTTCTTCCAGTTGGCAGATGCCGTCAATGGTCGATGACAGCGGCGAAGCCGAGGCCACCAGCGGCGTCTGGAGCTTCAGGCCCAGGTAATTGGTTGTAAGGTCGGCCATAAAATCGATCTCCTTCAGCTCGTAAGTTCTTTTGAGAACCGGGTGGCGCCCGGGATCTGCATTCTGTGCGCGGCAAGAACTACAGATTCCTCGCGCCAGAACCGGGCGCTGGGAAAGACAATAAATTGGTAGTTTCTGTTGTCGTCCCAGATCCCTCGCTTTGCTCGGGATGACAATCCTGAAAAAGTGTCCCTATATTGTGCGAACATCAACAAACCCGTCACAGCGTTCTCACTTGACCGCCACCGGCTCCTTGACTGGTTCCTTGGCAGGCTCTTTGGCAAACTTGCGTTGCGCCAAATACTCGTACATCCGGTAACGGGCCTGCGCGTCCGCCTGTGCCTCTTCCCAGAGTTTCCGGGCGGCTTCCGGGCTGCTCTGGGTGAGCATCTTGAAACGAGTTTCCATCAGCAGGAAATCCTGCACCTTGCGCGT
>Ga0187769_10000888_pt1 | contig 16516 bp, 15 predicted proteins | sample 0116_SJ02_MP02_1_FD_133140 | JGI IMG/M metagenome (GOLD analysis project Ga0187769, IMG submission 133140) | Tropical peat soil microbial communities from peatlands in Department of Meta, Colombia - 0116_SJ02_MP02_10_MG | ecosystem: Environmental > Terrestrial > Soil > Wetlands > Peat | place... | reverse complement strand
GAGCTCGTTGTTGTAATACTTCCGGATGTAATCCACCTCGTAGGCCGGCCGCTTCAGGACGTCGCGGACGAATCGGGTGATTTCCTCCAGCTCCGCGCGCCCTGGCCACATCGCCGCATAATCGGCATCGTGAGTGAAAGGAAGACTCTGAGACAGAATATTGAAATGAACAGACGCCCCCACGCCGCGAGCCATCTCCGCGAGCTTTTCGAGTTCCCCGGCGGAAAGCTTGTTCAGCGTAACGGAGATCGTGACTTTCTTACCGCGGAGCAACGGAATCCCCTGCATTGCGAGATCGAAATAGCCCTTGATCCCCCGGATTCGGTCGTTGGTCTCGCCGATCCCGTCGAGAGACACGCAGACGCTCGTAATCGGAGAGTCATTGATCTCCCGATGGAGTTTCTTCAGCAGAAGGGCGTTTGTCTGGACGATGATGCTCTTGAACGGAGCCGTGTTGGCCTTCTCTAGAATTCGAAAGAAGTCCCGTCGGAGCAGCGGTTCGCCCCCGGTGAACCGCAGCGAGCCGATTCCGCAATCACCGATCTGGTTGATGATGTCGATAGCGTGCTCAGTGTCAATTCCGTCCTGCCACCGGGTCTTCCAGTAGTCGCAGCTGATGCATTTTGCCTGGCAGTTCTCTGTGAGCTTGAGGTGCGCGGATAGAGGCTTGGCGACGGCGGGCAAGAGCCCTCCGGACACTTTCGTGCCTAGCCATACGCGCGTCAGATAAGAGGCCTGTTGGAGCATCTTTCCGTCTTCACCTCAGAACGTTGCCTGTGGCCCGCTCGCTACGAATCCGCGAATTCGCTCTATTGTACACGAATGCCGCAGCGGGGGATTCGAGCCGGTTCGCATCGAGCATGAGCGAACACCACTTCACGGGCGTGCCCCTGTCTGCGGCATTGCGGGCTTGGCGCCAACGAATTTCCCGCCCCGCAGCGCATAATCAACGCCGCGCCAGCGAATCGTCTTGCGCCCGAAGCTGCTCAGCCAGAGCACGAAGGCGATCGCGTCCCACACAGGAATTAGCACCATCTTCTTCCATATGCCGCTCTGCCTCATTCCCCATACCCCGATCATCCACGTAATCGCGACGCGGCACGCGACATAGCCGCCGAGATACCCGAGCGCGACCTTCACGGTCGGATGCACCAGAAGGGCCGCGAGCGCCCACGGCAGTCCCCAGGTGAAAATAAGGCCCAGGTGCCCCCAGGGACGCATCATGCGTTGAATCGTCATCCAGCGCGCGCGCTTGTGAAGGAGGTCGCCCAGGGACTTGAAGTCGGCGACCGATTGCACCACGTAGGGCAGAAGCTTCACGTCGTATCCCTGTTCGGCGACGAGACGGCCCGCGTACACGTCATCCGCCGGACGATCTTCAAGCACCTGATAGCCTCCGTATCCCATCACGGCCTTGCGGGTCGTTGCGATGGTCTGCCCAAACGTCACGCCGAAGTCGCCGAGTTGCCACGCGACCAAAACGGGAGCAAAGAAGTCCGAAATCATTCCAATGGACTGCAGCTCCTGCACGAAGTTCTTTTCTTTCGTCGAAACATAAAGGCAGGTTGCCGCCCCCACCTTTGGGTCGCGGAAGGCCGAAACGATGGTTCGCAGGTAGTCGGGTCTCACGCGAACATCGCCATCCGTAATGATAAAGATGTCGTAAGCCGCTTCGTTCGTTAGCCGGTAAAGGCGGCCGACCTTGTCGTTGATCGCGTTGCGGCCGGAGCCGAAGAGGAGCCTTATCTTTCGGTCCGGAAAATCGCGCACCAGCTTTTCGAGGACAGGCAGCGCCGGATCATCTTTGTCAACGCAGAATACAATCTCGTAGACCGGATAGTCCTGCCGGCAGAAGCTCGCGTAGTTCTCGTAGGCGTCTTCGTCGAGCCCCTTGATGGGTTTTAGGCAGCTGATCGGGGGCAGGAAATCGTTGTTCGGAGCCGTGTGCTTCTTTGCTTCACCGAAAAAGCGCGCGATGCTGTACATGGCAAGCGCGTAATAGACGAACGGAATCGCGGCCACTATAAGGAGGATGTATTCGACAATCGCCAAAACGCTTATACCCTTCCGCGGCAGGCGCAGGCATTTCTCTGTGCCGACGGGGCAGGAGCTTCAAGCCCTCATCGCCATACACCCGGCAGGATGGAATCACTCCGGATCGGAGTTTGTTGTGAACGAGACTTCAATGGGCGCTGCGGCAAAAATCTTAGCATGAAACCGTTCGACTCCGGACTCTTGCCTTCGGCGATCGGCAGTGTCTCAAGGGCTCGATAGAGGGAATTCGCCTTCTGTTCCCCCGAAATACGCGCGCTTTCGCAGAGCCTCGAAAAGAATGTAGGATAGCAACGATGATCCTGCGCTCTCTTGGGGCCCTGTTCCTCCTCATCTCCGCGATTCCGACAACCGTGCAGGCGTGCACATGCTCGCAAGCCCCGCCGGGCAAGTGTTCCGGCCTTCAGCAGGATGATGTCGTATTCCTCGGCACCGTCACGTCGTTCGAGGTCTCTTCGGTCGCTGCGCCGCCTTCGGATGCGGCCGCTTCGCCCGCGCCGCCCGTTCGCCTGGCGCACTATGTTTTCCGCATCGATGAGCTCTTCGCCGGACCCGCCGACCCGGAAATAGACGTTTTTTCAGGCGGCGAGGACGGTGATTGTGGATATCAGTTCAAGAAAACCAGCCAGTACCTGGTCTTCACGCATCGGGGGACGGACGGCCGCCTCTATGCAACGATCTGCAGCGGAACACGCCCTGTGCGCGAAGCCCTCGCCGTGCTGCCTCAGCTGCGCGCCATGCGGAATGGCAAGCGCGTGGCCTCTGTTTTCGGAGTGCTGCGCCGCGCCGACGCCCCGTTTCTCGCGCCTCCGGACGATCCCGAGAAGCCGCTTCCCAATGTCTCGCTCAAGCTCCGCTCGCGAGACGACCGCTTCGAAACGACCACGGATTCTAATGGCGTGTACTCCTTCTACGATGTCCACGCCGGGGAATACAGCTTCACGGCGCAGTTGCCCACGCACGTCGAGCTGACCCGCAGAACCATGGTCGGCGGCCTGCCTCCATTCACGATTCCCAACGGCGCCTGCTACGAATACGACGTGGACGCATTGCCAACGGGCCACATTCAGGGCAGCGTCCTCGCGCCGGATGGAAAGCCGCTCTCCGTCGCGTCTGTAGAGCTCTACCGCGCAGGCACTTACGACGATTCGCGCCCCGGCCTCTGGGGTTTTCAGGGCGCCAGGGGGGTTTTTGATCTCGACCATATCGGTCCCGGCCAATACACACTCGTCTTCAATCGCGCGAACCGCATGGACCCCAACGCGCCGTTCCCCCGCGCCTTCTATCCCGGCGTCGCGGATCTGAGCGAGGCCCAGCCCATCAAGATCAAGGACGGCCAGCAGCTCACGAAGGTGAACATCAAACTCAAGGAAGGGTTTCCGGTCCGCAAGGTTCGCGTGCGCTTGAAATGGCGGGGTGCTAGGCCCATCGGCGACGTTACTGTAACCGCCAAGGCCGACGGAGGCGAAAATCCTGCTGCGCGAAAAGTAGGCGATGATCTTTACGAATTCGCGCTCCTGCCATCGGGAAGTTACACGATCTCTGCATGGCAGGACTTAAAGCCACAGCGCCTTGCATCGAAGTGTGCCGCTCCGGCGCGCATGGACGCCCCGCCTGTCACAGTTTCTGGCTCAGATGCCTCGGCATCCGAGATCGTTCTCGCTTTCCCCCAGCCCGATTGTTCTGGCAAATGAGTGATTCCGGCCAACCTGCAAAGGTCCGTCACTCTGAGGAAATCTCTAATTGCTGGCTGAAAATAGGAATGGGCAGAGCGTTTGGCTCTGCCCGCTCATCCAACTGGAATTCTCGCGGAGATGGGTTTCTTCGAGCGAGTCTTAGCTGGCAGGCTGCATGGTGATCGATTTGGCGTGAATTGTTTTCCCGTCGAGCGTTCCTTCGACGATCACTTCGTGGCCGGCGTGCGCGGCGGCCTTGTCTTGTGGATCGAGGATGTAAACTTGCTTGTCGGCCGTGTTGTAGAGCGCGTACTTGGCGCCATGCATCTGTACGCATGTCTTTGCGCAGCTCGCGTGGCCCGCGTTTGCGCCCTTCGCCCCGCACATGTCGTCTGTCACCCAGCCGGACCACTTGCCGGACTTCGTTGTGTCGCCGGCGAGCGTCAGGCCGGCAACAAGGGCAAGGCCCGCAAGACAGATCAAGAGTCTCTTTGCCATGGCTCCGGTTTCCTCTTTCTGGCGCATCCGGTTCCTCAGGTTCGCTTTCCGGATTCGGCGGGGCCAACTGTGTCACTATTTGATTCCTATGTCCAGCACATCGGAAAGAGCCCTCTGAAATGACCGCGGCAGCGCCGAAGGTTTCCAGACAGTTTCCTTTGCGCCCGCATCCACACCTCTATGAAATCAATACCTGGGTGTGGCTTGAGGAATTGTCCGCGCCACTTGGCCGTCTCGTGACGCTCGCAGATGTTCCCGACGCCGAATGGGACGCCCTTGCGCAACGCGGCTTCGACATTATCTGGCTAATGGGCGTCTGGCAGCGCAGCCCGGAATCCCGCCGCATCAACCTGGCCGACCCCGCCGAAGTTCCTTTCTTCGACCGCGCGCTGCCCGGCTGGAAACCCCAAGACGTGATCGGGTCGCCGTACGCTGTCAGAGCGTATGTTCCAGACGCTCGAATCGGCACGTGGGACGCGATTGATGCGGTCCGCGAGAAGCTGCATGCACGTGGTATGGCCCTGTTTCTCGATTTCGTCGGCAACCACACGGCACTCGACCATCCGTGGACGCGCGATCACCCTGAATTTTACGTTCAGGGAAGCGCGGAGGATTTCCAGAAAGATCCCGCGAGTTTTCACCGTGTTGAGACGCCCACCGGCGCTGTTTTTCTTGCGCTCGCGCGTGATCCGTACTTTCCGCCATGGGACGACATCGCGCAGCTGAATCACTTTTCTTCTGAGATGCGCGCCGCGCAACTGGCTGAGCTGCGTGCGATTGCCAGCCACTGTGACGGCGTCCGTTGCGACATGGCCATGCTCAACTTGAACGATGTTTTTGCGAGAGTCTGGGGGCAGCTGCTGAACAAGACCAAGCCACCCGAGAAAGAGTTCTGGGGCGAAGCCCGCGCCGCTGTCCCCGATCTCCGCCTGCTTGCGGAAGTCTATTGGGGCATGGAGCGGCGCCTGCTCGATCTCGGCTTCTCCTTTGCCTACGACAAGGGCCTCTACGATGCGGTCCGCTCCGGCGACACACCCCAAATCCACTCGCGGCTCGCGGGCGACCTCACCTATCAAAGCCGTCTCGCGCGATTTTTGGAAAATCATGACGAGGACCGCTGCGTTGCAGTATTCGGGAAGGAGCGCCTCTCCCCCGTTGCGGCCCTGATGGGAACGTTGCCCGGGATGCGCCTCTATCATCAAGGTGAACTCGAAGGTCGAGCAACTCACCTTCCCATTACACTTCGCATGGGCGCCAAGGAAGCGCCAGACGCTTCCGTGGCCGTTTTTTTCGACAAGGTCCTGCGAATTACCGCGCAAGACGTTTTTCATCATGGTGAATGGACCCTCTTGCAGGTGACGTCTGACGATGAAGGGACCGGCTGGAATCTCGTCGCCTACGAATGGCGATCTGATAGGGCGTGGAAGGTGATTGTCGTGAATCTTGCAAGCACTGCGGCTGAGGGCCGCGTGTCTTTCGACAGCCGCCTGCTTCCCGCCACCCAGTACATCTTTCAAGACGAACTCGATAGTACGCGCTATGTCCGTGATGGAGACGAGCTCCGCCGCTTGGGCCTCTTTGTCCGCCGCGATGGCAACACGGCTCATCTCTTCGATGTTTCCGCGGCGTGATGCTGGCTCACGTCCAGGCGATCGTCATCCTTCTCGCGGCATTTCTGATATTCTCTTCCGCGTGCGAAGCCATCATCGCGGCCCACTTTTCCTTTTCTCCGTCGTCCTTCTAAATCTGTTTTCAGGGCCGTCTACCCGGTCGTCTCCCCAGCAATCCCCGTCCGCTCCGCAAGCAAGCAGCCTGGTTGTCGTGCTCGACCCAGCACATGGCGGAACCGACAGCGGCGCTCGAGGGCAGGCAGGCGTCGCCGAGAAGGACATCGTGCTTGATCTTGCCCGCAGCGTTCGCTCGGAACTGGAACGCAATGGCTTTCGCGTCTTGATGACTCGATCCGATGATTCGAGTCCGTCGTACGATGACCGCGCCGCAGTCGCAAACGCCCAGCATGACGCGGTTTTCATCAGCCTGCATGTTGCTTCGACAGGAGCGCCAAACACGGTGCGCGCGTACTACGAGCAATTTGCAGCACCGTTTCCACCCGCGGCAGCGCCGCCTGCGCCGACCAGCCTGCCCGCTTGGGACGAAGCGCAGCGCCCCTATGTGGACGCAAGCCATCGCCTCGCGGATCTGACGCAAACTCAACTTGCCACGAGTTTCTCCGCCTCGCCCGTGACCTCCACTGGTGTTCCGATCCGCGGGCTCCGTTCCGTCGCGGCGCCCGCGATCGCAATCGAAGTGTCGAGCGTGTCCGTGCCCGATCCGAATTCTCTTGCGACTTCGGCATCGCCGCTCGCCGGCGCGATCGTTCATGCTCTGCAGGCGTTCCGCACCCCGGCGGTTGCGAACTAATGCCGCGCAATCTGAAAATCGCTCTCGCCATCCTCGCGCTGGCCGTTGTGATCGGTCTGATCGTCTTCCGCAGTTTGCGCCGCCACATGACCGGCATGGCCCAGACTCAATCATCCGAAGAGCAGGCGCGCCACGAAGTGGTCGCGCCTCCCATCTCGACCTCCACCGACACGCCCACGAGGGCGAGAATTTTCTGGGCCGCCGGTTCCGACAAAATCGCTCCCGTGGAAGTCACTCTGCCGCTTTCCGCCGACCCCGTGCTGCGCTCGAAACAACTCCTCCAGGCGCTCGTCGCGAATCCGCCTACGCCGGGCCAGCGCACGATCCCGGCCGACACGGATATTCTGGCCTTCTACATTCTTCCCGACGGCACAGCCATCGCCGATTTTTCCGATAATCTCTCGTCCGAAATGCCCTCCGGGATCTTGAGCGAGCAGATGGCGGTCAATTCCATCGCGCGCACGCTCGCGAGCAATGTTTCATCCCTCCATCGGCTGAAAATTCTGATTCACGGGCAGGAAGTGGACACCCTCGCGGGAAACGTGGACCTCACAGGCTTCTTCGACTTGAATCCCTCTCCGCCCGCAGTAGCGAAGCCATCCCACTAGACTCAGTTTGGTTGACACATTCCGCAGCGGTCGGCAAACTGGCAGACCGGGCGAGGCACACCCCGGCACCCAGGAGGAGCTTTTTGCGAGCAGATGGACGCGCAGCCGGCGAATTGCGGCACGTGAAAATCACGCCGGACTTCATCCCCAGCGCTGAAGGCAGCGTGCTGATCGAGGCGGGCCACACCCGCGTTATCGTGACCGCTACCGTGGACGACGGTGTGCCGCAATTCCTCAAGGGCGCCGGCCGCGGCTGGGTAACCGGCGAGTATGGGATGATTCCGCGCTCTACGGAGGAGCGCACTCCGCGAGAGTCCGTCCGGGGGCGCCAATCCGGTCGGACTCTTGAAATCCAGCGGATGATTGGGCGCACCCTCCGCGCCGTCACGGACACGAAGGCGCTGGGCGAACGCACGGTGTGGATCGATTGCGACGTCATCCAAGCCGACGGCGGAACGCGCACGGCATCCGTTACCGGCGCGTTCGTTGCGCTTGCGCTCGCTATGCAGCGCATGGTGGCCACTGGCATGCTCCGCGCCGTCCCGCTTACCGATTCCGTCGCGGCCACAAGCGTCGGGATCGTGGACGACGATGTCCTGCTTGATCTCGCCTATGACGAAGACTCGCGGGCGCAGGTGGACATGAACGTGGTCATGACGGGCAGCGGCAAGTTCGTCGAAGTGCAGGCTACCGCCGAGGGGCGCCCGTACACCAACCACGAGCTGCAACAGTTGCTCGATCTCGCCGCAGTCGGGATTCGCCGCCTTGCCGAAGCGCAGCGCGAGTTGCTGCGCATGGATTTCCGTGGCCGTGCAAAGTAGCGCCGGGAGCAGCCCCGCAGCGATCCGGGTTCTTCTGGCGTCATCGAATCAGGGAAAGCTGCGCGAGTATCGCGAGCTTGCTGCAGGCTCCGGCCTCGAGATTGAGCTGCTATCGAATTTCACTGAATTTCCCGCTTTCGAGGAATCCGCTTCAACGTTCGCCGAAATCGCCGCCGGAAAAGCGCTCTATTATAGCGGTTTCACAGATCAAGTCGTTTTCGCCGACGACTCCGGCCTTGTTGTCCCCGCGCTCGGCGGGGCCCCCGGCATTCATTCGGCGCGGTACGCTGGCCCGAACGGCACCGACGCCGATTGCGTTCGCAAGCTCCTCGCCGCGATGAGTGACATGCAAGGCGATACTCGCTGCGCTCGATTCATCTGCGTGACAGCCGTTGCCCGACAGGGGCGCGTGCTCGCCGTCGTGTCAGATTCCACCGAAGGATTGATCGCAAAGGAACCGCGCGGGACAAACGGCTTCGGCTACGATCCCGTTTTCTTCTTTCCGCAGATCGGGCAAACGTTCGCCGAAGCATCTTCCAGCGAAAAAAACCTCCACAGCCATCGCGGGAAGGCGTTTCGAAAAATGGCCCGTCTGCTTGTTGCGGAGAATTCCCTGACTCTTTCTTAGCGCCATCCGCATCTAATTCCGGGTTGTCAAAATTCCTTGCCCTGGGGGCGGGATAGGAGTACAAAAGACGCCCCTGCCTCAGAGGTGACCATGGCGACTTCCCGTATGGCGCCGCAGCTTCACCCGGTCCTGCTCTCTCGCATGGAAGAGGCGCGCGCGCGTACCGACGCGCTCTTCGAACTTCTCCCGCCGAATGCGTTCTATGACCGGCCGATTCACGAGCGGCATCGCCTCATCTTCTACCTCGGCCATCTCGAAGCGTTCGACTGGAATTTGCTGAGCGGTCCGCTCGAGCTTTCTTCGCATCACGCAGAGCTCGATAAGCTCTTTGCATTCGGCATCGATCCTGTGGGCGGCGGCCTGCCGACTGACGCGCCAGGCGACTGGCCGAGCATCGCCGGCGTCGAGAAGTACAAGCAGCAGGTGCGCGAGCGGCTTGACGAATGTTTGTATGGCCCGCGCGCGCTGGCCGGCGAGACACTCCTGCACGTCGCCATCGAGCATCGCCTGATGCATGCGGAAACAATCGCGTATCTTCTGCACAACTTGCCCGCCACGAAAAAAATTCCTCAGGGCGTTCTATCCGCCGATCTGTGTCCCTCGCCGGAGCAACGCCAGGTCGTCATTCCAGCCGGCATTGCAGCGCTAGGACAGCGGCGAAACGTGCCGGAATCCTTCGGCTGGGACAATGAATTCGACGAAACGCACATTGACGTCCCGGATTTCTCGATTGGCATGTTTCCGGTCACGAACGCGGAATTTCTCAAGTTTGTCCACGCGGGCGGTTATGTGAACGCCTTCTACTGGAAGCCAGGAGATTGGGAGTGGCGCCAGCGCGCGCAGCTCGAACATCCGCACTTCTGGAGCCGGCGTTCGAACACTCCTGCGACCGACCCGGATACGCAGTGGGATTACCGAGCGATGTTCGGCGTGATTCCGCTGCCTCCCTCCTGGCCCGTCTATGTGAGCCATGCTGAGGCCAGCGCCTTCGCGCGCTGGGCAGGGAAGAAGCTTCCATCCGAAGCGCAGTGGCATCGCGCCGCGTACGGCACTGCCGAAGGAACCGAGCGGCAGTATCCCTGGGGAAACTCGGCACCCGAAGCCACGCACGGAAACTTTCACTACACGCGCTGGGATGCCACCGCCGTTGACTCGCATCCTGCTGGAGCGAGCGCTTTCGGCGTGATGGACCTTCTCGGCAACGCCTGGGAATGGACCTCCACTCTCTTCGCTCCATTCCCCGGCTTTGAGCCGTTTCCGTTCTATCGCGGTTATTCCGCCGACTTCTTCGACGGCAAGCACTTTGTGATGAAAGGCGGATCGCCTCGCACGGACGCCTGCATGCTCCGCCGGTCGTTCCGCAACTGGTTCCAGCCGCACTACCCCTATGTGTACGCCACCTTCCGCTGTGTGGAGGAATAGATCATGGCGTCAGCCTCTCGCATGGCAACGATCCCAAGCGCGCCTCGCGCGCTTGCAGAATTCGCTTCGGATGTAGTCGTCGGCCTGAGCCATCCGGGCCAGAAGGAACTCCCCTCGAAGTATCTATATGACGCGGTCGGCTCCGCGCTCTTCGACGTTATCTGCCTCCTGCCCGAATACGGCCTGAACCGTGCGGGGACTCGTCTTCTTCAGCGCCACGCCGATGAAATCGTCGCGTGCGTTCCTGGCCCTGTGATGGTGGCGGAGCTCGGCAGTGGCAGCGGCCAGCAGACGCGCTGGCTTCTCGAAGCGCTCGCGCGCCGCCAGCGCGTGAACTACTACCCAATCGATATTTCCCGCAGCGCGCTTTCCAGGTGCCAGCAGGAACTCGGGCAGATCGACCTCGTAAGCATCGTCGGATTCGAGCGCGCCTATCTCGATGGCCTGCACGAAGTAGCCGAGCGCCGCCGCGATGGCGAACGCCTGCTTGTACTTTTCCTCGGCAGCACGATCGGCAACTTCGACCGCCCTGCCGCCGACCAGTTCCTCCGGGAAGTGCGTGCGATCCTGCGATCCGGCGACTCTCTCCTGCTCGCAACCGATTTGGAGAAGGCCATTTCCACCCTCAAGCTCGCATACGACGATCCGGCCGGCGTGACCGCCGCGTTCAACAAGAACCTGCTCGCGCGCATCAATCACGAACTTGGCGCGGACTTCGATCTGAACCGCTTCGAGCACGTCGTCCGCTATGACGAAGCCGAGCGCCGCATCGAAATGCACCTGCGCTCCACTTGCTGGCAGCGCGTCACAATTCGAAACGCCAGCTTCCGCGCCTATCTCCGCGAGGGAGAGACGATTTGGACAGAGAGCTCGCACAAATACAATCCTGCGGATGTGATTCGCATGGGCGAGCGCTCCGGCTACCGTTGTACGGGCCAGTGGTTCGACTCCGAATGGCCCTTCGCCCAGAATCTGTTCCTCGCTGTCTAACTAGTTCTGGAGTGATGAATGCCGAAAGCAATCTGGAATGGCGCAGTCCTCGCTGAAAGCGACCGCACCGTCGTAGTCGAAGGAAACCACTACTTCCCGCGCAGCTCGGTTCACGCAGAGTATCTTCGTCCGAGCGAAACCCACACCGTTTGTCCCTGGAAGGGAACTGCGAGCTATCACACGATCGAAGTAGATGGCGAGCGCAATGCCGACGCCGCCTGGTTCTATCCCGAGCCGAAACCCGCCGCCGCGCAGATCAAAGACCACGTCGCCTTCTGGAAGGGCGTCCGCGTCGAGACATAAACGACGTGTGTTATAGTTCTGCGCTTCATGGCACCCAGGAAAAAGAAATCATCCGCACCGAAGAAATCGAAACCCGGGCGGGGAACCGATCCCGCGCGCGTTCGCGCGATTTTGGCCAAGCTTGATGAGGCGTATCCAGCCGCCACCTGTGCACTAACACACGAGAATCCGTTTCAATTGCTCGTCTCCACAATCCTCTCGGCGCAGTGCACCGATGAGCGCGTGAACATTGTCACTGCGACTCTTTTCCCCAAGTATCCGACTCCTAAAGCCTTCGCCCACGCGAATCCGCGCGAACTCGAGCAAGACATCCGGCCTACCGGGTTCTTCCGAAACAAGACGAAGTCCGTGATGGGCGCGAGCAAGCAGATCGTCGAGCGCTTCCATGGCGAGGTTCCAAGGACGATGGAGGAGTTGCTCACGCTTCCCGGCGTCGCGCGCAAAACGGCCAACGTGGTCCTTGGCACAGCCTTCGGTATCGCCTCAGGCGTAGTTGTTGATACGCACGTATCCAGGCTCGCCAACCGCCTCGACTTGTCTCAGAACACCGACCCGAAGAAAATCGAGCAGGATCTGATGGCTGTCATCCCGCGGGACAAATGGATTCTTTTTTCGCATCAGCTGATTTGGCACGGCCGCCGCGTCTGCCAGGCCCGTAAACCTAAGTGCCTCGAATGCAATCTCGAGCAGCTCTGCTACTCCAAAGACAAGACCAACTGACGCGTCCCTAGGCAGACGATTTCTAGGATTCTGCGCTGTTTCCGGCTGCGCACATGCACAGGAACAAGCAGTCGGAGAATGCAAGGACTCGGAACATCCGGTTTCCGCGGGTTGCGCCAGTTCTTGCGCGCATGGTTGTCCCGGAGCCTAGGCGCGAGCCTTCAGAGAAAAAGGGAGTCCATGCACTTTCAGTCCTGGACAATCCACTCGGTCTGAACTCTGGGTGGCCGCAACAGCGTCTGCATCACGACGCAATACTGTTCCGTTTTTTCTCGTAAAGCGCTCATTTGTTCTGGGCTTGCCGTGGGCGCAGCGATATCGAAATTAATGCGAATGCTCTCGAAGCCGACGGGGACGTCTTTTGACACGCCCAGCGTACCCCGCAGATCCAAATCTCCCTCCGCCGTGACCTGAATCCGCTCCGTCGGTACACCCATCGCCGCAGCGACCATCTGGCACGTAATCTGTGCGCAGGCCGCCAGAGCGCCAAGCAAGAGGTCCCCGGAGCAAGCACCGGCACCGGTGCCTCCGACACCCTTGTGGGCCTCGGCGCTGTGGACAGCGCGTCCGATCGCAACGGAGCACATAATTGGAACGTCCGACTGGCTGCCATTTGCCCGCAGAGTGATTCGCGAAGCATTCGGGTCGCTGCGGTACTGTTCTTTCAGGGGTTTCTGGAGAGATCGAAGATCCATGGCAACCTCATGTTTTCATTCCTGTCTGTCCTGCCAGACTCTGGGAGCTCTGGCGGCGCAGCCTTGATGCCGCTATTACTGCATGCTAGTATCCGGATGCACTGGTTAGAAAATCATGCCTAAGTTTGTCATCGAGCGCGAAATCCCGGGAGCCGGTAATTTTACGGATGCTCAGTGGCGCGAAATCGCGCAAAAGTCTGTCAATGTTCTGAAAGGAATGGGACCGGAGATTCAGTGGCTCCATAGCTACGTCACAGGCAACAAGATATATTGCGTCTACCTCGCCCCTGATGAGGCTACGATCCGGGAACACGCTAAGCGCGGAGGTTTTCCCGCCAATCGCGTGTCGGCAGTCCGGCGGCTGATAGACCCCGCAAGCGCAGAATGATCGGATTTCCATCTCCCTTTCGCTAGCCTAGCGCGAAGTGGCTGCTTGAGACCCCAGGGCTTCCTCAATGGCCCTCTCGATTGGCAAAGTCCAGCCTTCCAGCCAGGGTGTTGCACCCGCCGTGTTGGGTAATGCCCGCCGTGCGGCGTCAAGAGTAGCTTCCAGCTTGGTCTGTTCTGCGGGCGTAAGCGGAGCGCCAATGCTTTGGCGGAGCGCCGCTGCCGTGCCTGCCAGTCGCAGCGAACGCTCCACTTGAAGTTGAGCCGCCGCTGAGCGCGCGAAGCATTCGAGCAGGCGCGCAATTCCTCGCTTGTGATCCAGCGCCTGAAAGATGCTCAGGCTCTCTCTATGGAGAGATTGCGCCTTGGGATAGTCTCGGTTTTCCAGCGCCAGGTTTCCCAGATCGGCGAGCGTGGAGGCGACGCCCCAGCGGTCGCCGAGCTTTCGAAACATTGCCAAGCTCTGTTCATACAGTTTCCCCGCGGCTGCGGAGTCACCTTGCTCGCGCGCGACATCGCCTTCGTAATTCAATGACCATGCCACCCCTGTCGAATCCCTTAGCCCTTGAAAGATGGAAAGACACTCCGCATAGAGCGTGCGCGCCCGCACGAAGTCTCCTTGCAATTTCGCCGTATTCGCAAGGTTGCTTAGAGAACGAGCAAGGGCCTTTTGGTCTCCCAGTTCCCTCCATTGTTCCAGGCATTCTTCGAAGAGCGGATAGGCAGCGTTTACGTCGCCTCGATCCTGCGCGAATGCCGCTAGCGCGTTCAGAGAGACGGCGACGCCTTGCTTGTCTTGCAACGCTCGTGCGATACCGAGACTTTCCTCCATGAGCGAACGTGCTGAAGCGTAGTCGCCCTGCTCACCCGCAAGGACTCCGGCGGCAAAAAGCGCTCGAATGCGTGCCTTTGTGGGAGCCGCCGACCCTTTCAGTTTCAACACTTTGTTCAGCCAGTCCCTCCCCTCGGCAAGATACTCGCGCATTTCCCAAAAGCGAAACAGAGCTGCACCAAGGCGCAGCCCCCATTCCGCATTTTCGGTATCTACAAGCCATTCAAGGGCCGCGCGAAAGTTGTCGTGTTCGAGTGCGAGGCGTTCCACCCATTCTGTCACGCCTTGTTCTCCAGGTTCTTCTTCCGCCAGCACGAGGCAGTAGGCGGCATGGGCGCGCTTCGTCGAGGCAGCTTCTCCGTTTGCCTCGAGCTTCTCCAGAGCGTACTCGCGAATCGTCTCCAGCATCACGAACCGCGATTCGCCGTTTCCGTGCTCCGACTGCTGGACCAGACTCTTGTCGACGATGGATGCCATTCCGTCGAGCAGATCCACATCAAGATCGGCCTTGGTGTCGCACACGGCTTCCACGCCTTCTAGATTGCAGCCGCCCACAAATACAGCCAGTCTTCGGAAAAGCTTTTGCTCGTCGGCGTCCAGCAGCTCATAGCTCCAATCCATGGCGGCGCGCAGCGTCTGCTGCCGTTGAGGAAGATCCCGCGCGCCGCCCGTTAGCAGCTGTAACCGGCTCGCTAGGCGTGTCCTCATGGAAGAGGGAGAGAGAACTTTCATCCTTGCAGCGGCGAGTTCAATCGCAAGCGGAAGGCCATCTAACCGTGTGCAAATCTCGATGACGGCCGTCGCATTTTCCCTGTTCAATTCGAAGTCCGGCTTGGCAGCGACGGCGCGCTGCACGAAAAGCGCGACTGCGGGGTATTGAGATAGTCGCTCAACCGGAGTCGCGGAGCGCGAGTCCGGCAGCGCGAGTGGAGACACCGGAAACTCGTGTTCTCCATACACGTGCAGCGCCGCGCGGCTCGTTACCAGGATTTTGAGATTAGGGCCCATCACCAGCAATTCCGCAACAATGGGTGCCGCCCGGACGAGGTGCTCGAAATTGTCGAGCAGGAACAACATCGGTGGGCGCGATAAATCCTGTAGATGCTTCTTGAGTGTCTCGAGCGGCGATTGGCCGCCGGCCTCGCGGAGCCCCAAGGCTTGAACGATCGCGGAGACGATCAGGCTTGGATCGCTTAGCGGTGAGAGTGGGATGAAATGAACCCCTCCCGGGAAGCGCTCTACCAGGCCGGTCGCCACTTCCACCGCAAGACGCGTCTTGCCGATTCCGCCCGGGCCTGTGACAGTAACTAGGCGTACGTCCTGACGCAGCAGAATGTCCCTTGCGGCAGCTACTTCTTTCTCGCGTCCCACAAACGCTGTGCGCTGCACGGGAAGATTTGTCGGCCGGGCTTCGGCCGGCTTTACCGAGCTTTCTGTGAACCGGTCACGTATAGCGGCGAGTTCGCGCGCAAGGTCCCGCGTAGCGGCGTACCGTTTGTCCGCCTCCTTTGCAAGGCACCTCTCGATGGTCCAGCATAGCGGAGCGGGCACGCCCAGGGCTTGTGCGCTAATCGGTTCGGCCTGTTCCCGGAGAATAGCTACCAGCGTCTCGGCCGCTGTGCCTCTCTGAAAGGCGCGCTTTCCCGCCACCATCTCGTATAGCACCAGGCCGAACGAGAACTGGTCTGATCGGAAATCTAGTGGATGTCCCCCGGCTTGCTCCGGCGACATGTACTCTGGCGTTCCCAGCAGGGCACCTGGCCGAGTCTCCGAGGCCGATAGCGTGACCATTTCCGTGAGCTCCTCGCTGCTCGTCGAGACCTTGGCCAGACCAAAGTCGAGGATCTTGACGAGTCCGTCACGAGAAACCATGAGGTTCGCGGGCTTTATGTCGCGGTGCGCAATGCCAGCTTCGTGGGCCTTCGCCAATCCCTCCGCAACCTGCGCCGCAATATCCATTGTTCTTCGCAGGGGGAGCGATCCGGCGCACAACAGCTCGCGCAACGTCTTACCATCCACCAGCTCCATCGCAATGTAATGAGTCGAACCGTCCTGTCCAAGCTCGTAGATCGTGACGATATTGGGATGGTTGAGTGCGGAAGCTGAGCGCGCCTCCCGCTCAAATCGGTGCAACCGGTCAGCGTCCGCAGAGAAGGCGGCGGGGAGAATCTTGATCGCGACCTGGCGATCCAGGCGAGTATCCCGGGCGCGGTAAACCTCGCCCATCCCGCCTGCGCCGAGCGGCGCAATAATCTCGTATGGCCCTAGTTTCATCCCCGGAGCCATCGCCATGGTTAAAGCATTATATAAGAGAACTGCGGGATAATTCGCTCAGCTGGCATGTGGATACATGCAAGACTTGCCGTGGATGCAGCTATTCGGAGGAGTGCTTTATAATCGGAATGCTTGATGTCGGGGCGTAGCGCAGCCTGGTAGCGCGCCTGCCTTGGGCGCAGGAGGTCT
>Ga0187769_10000887_pt1 | contig 16540 bp, 12 predicted proteins | sample 0116_SJ02_MP02_1_FD_133140 | JGI IMG/M metagenome (GOLD analysis project Ga0187769, IMG submission 133140) | Tropical peat soil microbial communities from peatlands in Department of Meta, Colombia - 0116_SJ02_MP02_10_MG | ecosystem: Environmental > Terrestrial > Soil > Wetlands > Peat | place... | reverse complement strand
TGCTCGAATGCTCTCCCGTCATTGAAGTCGATCGAGGACACCCGCACGAGCATGCCATCCGGAATGATGCCGCGCAGCGCATAACGCGCCCGCGCCCACCGTCGCTCAAGTTCGCTGCTATACGCCCTCTCGCCGACCGTTGTCCAGTAGGTGATTGGCTCGAAGCGAGTCCCGCGGCGCGTGCGCAGATGCACGACTGTGACAAAGCGATCGCCAACCGGGATTGAAGTCTCGGTCGTCGGAGACACTTCGAAACCCTGCGAGGAATAGCAAGCTTGCGGCAGGTGCGCGAGGGTTGTGCGGTCGCCTTGGTCCGCTCCATAGGCGATCACCAACATAATTCGGGCGCCGTTCGAATTTACATACGTGCGCGAAAGAACGCGACTGTACGTTTTGTCCAGGCTTGCCTGAACATCGGGAGCCGGCAATACCGGGGCGACGGATTCATCTATCGCCCACCCCGAAAAGGCACCGGGAATGTTGGATTCAAGGTCAAGCTGAGGTAGCTCATCGGCCATCCGCCGGTGCGGGCTGGCAGCGGTTCCGGCGGCGGCGACAAAGAGCATCGCTATGCCGGCGATGGCGGCTCGGCGGTCAATTTCGGGCATTTTGCGGACCAATTCGAACGACAAATGCCCTTCGCAAAACTGCATCCTCCAACATTAGCAGCGTCAAGGCAATTGCAAAGATCGCCAGTCCGGCAAAATCGTGCAAGAAGCCCTGCCCCGCTTGGTCACCGAGGTAAAAGGTGATGAGCGAAAGAATTACAACCCTTGCTACATTGGTGGCGATTGCGATGGGCACGATCGACCCTGCGAGAATTGCAGCATGCCAGAGCGTGCGTTGCGTCGTAATGTGAAGGTAAAACAGTCCGAGGGCAGTCAAGGAAATGAGGGAGTTCATTCCCGCGCAGGCATCCGCCAGTAGCAAGTTATAGGGTCCAACGCGTAATGTGACGCCGTTGCGGGCAATTGGGTAACCAGCCAGATGCAATATCGCCTCCGCGGCCCCCGAGACCCATTCTTTGAGTCCCGCCGTGGCGGCGATGATGATATTTGCCGGTAGCGGCATGGCAAGGAGCAGCAGCAGTAAGGCGAACCAGGTGCGACGCACGAGTGGCTGGCCGCCGATCAACCAGATTGCGCCAATCAGAATCGGGACCAAGGAGCCAAACTCGAGGAATCCAGCCTTAACGCGCACACCAAACAGGTAGATCAGCAGCCCCGGAATGAGAAACAGGGCAGGGCCAGAAGCCGACTTCGGGGGCACAGCGGCAAGAAAGAAGGCACGCTCCCGCCACATGAGCCAAAGTGCGGCCGCGCACAGAAATGGGCCGTGTTCGTAATCGGCTTGCTGCCAGAAGCTCTGTGAGAAGCGAAACCCGGTCGAACCCAGTAATGCCGACAGGCCCAGGAATAGTGGCCACCACCTCCGCCAAAAGGTGTGCCACTCGCGGCTCTTCGGTGTGTCAAGGCGTGGCGAGTGCGAAGCGAAGAGTTTCGGCGGGCGTGGCGTCAAGACCGACATCGACTAGCAAGCGACTCTTAACCCAAAGAGGCTGGCGGCGAAGTGGCTAGCTGTGGGATGCGTGCGGATCTGACTTTCTTGATGCGCGGAATTGCCGTAAGCACAGGAAGATGCAGCACGGCAACGACGTCCTCGATTCCGCGCAAACGCGGCCGGCGCATTTCAGCCCATACCGCGAGAGCGGTTCCAACGAACAAGCCGAAGAACAACGACAAGATGGTATAGACCATCGTTCGTGGACCGCTCGGCCTGACCGGAGGCAACGCCTCGCTCAACAATACGACATTGGTCTGCTGCACTTGGCTTTGCAGGTTGGTCGCAGAAAGGCGCTGCAGCACCAGCTCGTACACCGTCTTTGCCGATTCGACTTCGTTGCGCAGTACAACCGCTTCATCGCGCTCCGCCCGCAGCTGCAGCACGCGCTGCTTCTGCGCTTCGAGGGCGGCACGGATTTGCGCCTCTTTTTGCACGTTGACAGAGTTAGTTCCACCGACGCTCGTTGCAACTCGGTGGATCTCCGCATCGAGCTTCTCTTTGAGGGTCGCGAGCTCCGCCGCCGAGCTGAGAAAATCCGGGTGATTGCGTCCCAACTCGCGTGCAAGTTGCTCTTGCTTGGCCTCGGCACGGGCTACATCTGCGCGAAGGTTTTGAATCAAGGGATTTTGCAGCACGTCGGGTGAGTTGCCCAATTGTCCATTGGCCTGATCGCGGCGGGATTCAGACTCCGCGCGCTGCCCTTGCACCAGGGCCAGCTGTGAGCTGAGCTCGGAGAGGCGCGCCGTCTCGACATCCATCCGCTCGTCGGTGGCCAAAACGATGCCGTGTTCCCGCTGGTACTGCGCCAGGCGTGCCTGGGCTTTCTCAAGTTGCTCCCGTGCCTGCGAGGTACGTGCGTCGAACCAGACCTTGAAATCGCGGGCCGGATCGGCCTTGAGTTCGACGTTCGTCTCAATGTAGGCTTTGGCCCACGCATTGGCGACCGACGCTGCGTACGACGGACTTGTACTCGTGAATTTCACGGAAAGGACGTTGCTCATGCGCGACGGCCGGACCTCAAGGCTCCTACGCAGCGCATCCATGTAATACTGCTCGACCGTCCCTGGTGCGCCATCGTCTTGCCACTGCTGTACGGCGGACGGGTTCGTGTCCAAACCGAGCGCTCGAACGACCTTGCGAGTGACACGATCGCTGGAGATGATGTCGGCTTGGGTAACCACATAACCGGCCGATAGGAGGGCGGGCGTCTGCATCTGGCCCTGTACAGGATCGGGCTCGCGAATGTCCAACAAAACATCTGCGGACGCCGTGTAGCGCTTCGGCAATACGAACAAGCACACGGCCAATGCGAGGCTCGTAAATAGCAAGCCGCTGCCCCAGACGAGCCAGTGGCGCGCACGCATGATCTGGAGCAACCGACGCCAGGTGAGGGTCATGACAGTCGCTGGCGCGCACGGATTACCGTGGCGCGCTCGTTGGCGATTGACCTCAATACTCTCCGGTGAGGCAACCGTGTAGAAAGCTCAAAACTATTGTACTTTGGCTCCTTCGCAAAACGGCAGCTTTTCTTTGCGGACGCAACCGTTAGATCGCGCCCCTGCAATTTCGCCCGTCTGGGCATGCCGCGCCTCAAGGCGAACGGCGGACAACCACGTTGGGTTGGTCGGCACCTGCGAAAAGGGCTGATCGTTCTGAGCCGGTCGAAACGCGAGCATTCCGGTCCCTGCCATCGGATTCGGGCGTTCACACAGTGTGATTGCCGCTATGCAGCAGCTCCGTGGCATAACGCGCCGGCGTTTGGGGAAAAGGCCCCAGGCACGCGATAAAAATCGCGCGCAAATGTTTTTGCGTCACTTTTGGGGTCAGTTCAGGGGCCATGGACACGCTATGGCAAACAATCGCCGTGGGGCTCAGCCTTGCCGGAGTACTCGGGAGGATGTCGGGCCCGCATGAGTTTTATCAGTGCGCCTGGGCGCGAATTCGCGGTGCGAGAAATGCAGCACCAAGGAATCCCTTCGCGTCTGACATTCGGCGCGGACAGCAGGCGCAGCTCCGCAGCGCCTTCGACGTCGCATTGGCCGAAGAATTGATCTGATCCGTCGGATCTCGGGTGCGGCAGCCGTAGATCGTCAGGCAGGTGCTTGCTTCACTGATTTTTACCGCAGGCAATGAGGTCGTTTTCGCGCCCACGGAGTTCCTCAATGTAGCGTCCCGTGGAATTGCCCTCGCATCGACATCGGACGCTGAGCCGCCGAGGGGACCTGGCGGCGTTCGATCGGTCGCGAGAAACTACGCCGCGCCGTTCGAATCGGTGTGCGCTGCCCGAACTCGCCCCTTGTATCAGCTCGCGCATGCCCGGTTGCGGCTGCGCCAGCCGACGTTTTCCATGGAGAATTCGACTCGTCGCGGCCTTGCTCTTTACCGGCTGCAATCGTCGAGCAAGCGACGGACAGCTTCGACGAGGGCGATTACGGCGGCACAGGCACTTCGGTAATCGATCGTCGCCCCGCTTCGCGACGACACGTAGCCGCGGCGATCCAGGCAAATCCCAGCAGGAGCAACACGTAGGCGCGCGGCTCGGGGACGGCAGAAGTCGGATTGTTATCGATTCCGCCGCCACCCCCGAATGAGTGGTAGGACTCTCTTGGCAAGGACATCTGCCATTCGGGATTAAAGGGCCTGGGGTCACCCCCGAAGGGGTAGGGGCCATCGCCCGGCCCGTGCCGCACTGCCTCGTAAAGATCGAGCGGGCCGTTGGCAGAAAGCGATGCAAAAGACGAGTACTCATCGACGTGCCCGCCGGGGTCAGTCGCCGCCCGGGCGGCCCCGGCAAACACGCAGACGGCAAAAACCATCGCGCGCGCTGCGCCTCTACAAGCCACGTGCCTTCCCTCTCGCCGCCCTCGGGGCCAGGACCGTTCTCCGCCCCCGCGTTTATCACGCGTTTATGGTATGGGTCCGTGGTTATTTTTGCAAGAGAGAGTTGGGCGAAAGGCCCGCTTTTTTCGCATCGGCAACATCAAAAGCTTGTCTGAAGCGTCACGCTCGCCACGTTTTCGGCGAACGTCCAGTAGGCGATATTCGAATCCCGGTCCAGCCGATGTGCGTCGAACTTCACCTGCAGCCAACGTCGGGGGCTCCAGAGGACGCTTATCCCCGCGTTGTGCCAGTCATCGAGCCGCGCGACGCCTGCGGGCTGGTTGGTGACAATCGCGTAGACGTTAGTGAAATAGTCTGCCTGCGTCCACTCGTAGTACGCGTCGATCTCGACTTTTTCGGTCGGCAGATAAGCAGGCGTGATCCGAAACGTATGGGTGACGGCAGACTCATAATTGTTGTCACCCGAGGCGCCCGTCGCTCGCAGCCCATAGAGCGTGAGCTTGCTTGCCCCTGTGATCTGCCAGATATAGGTCAAATCGAAGGCCGGGCCAGAGAAGTTGCGGTTTATCAGCTCGTTCTGTGGAGGTACTACCGAAGTGTTCAGATAATAAAAGGTGTCGTTGCGCCGTTCGATATAGCCCGCGCGACCTAGCAGGTGGCTTGCCCCCGTGAAGGTCCAGTCGACGCGCAAATCCACTCCGTGATCGTTGTAGCCTGGCCCGATGAGGCTCGACGGCGTCCCGTTGGGATACGAGCCTTCCACCGTTCGCACCAGCAGATCGACGTGGTTGCGAGAAATCGGCTGAAAGCGGATGCCTGCATCAAATTCATTCGTGTTCAGGTTCTGCGTAACGAGCAGGCCGGAGGAGTTTTGTGTTCTGATCGCTTCGCCACCCAACACCGAACGCCAGTTTGCCGACAGCGGAAAGTCGATCATTGCATAGGCATCGTTGGTCGAGATGACGTCCCGGACGGGAACGCCGAAATCGGCAAAATGCGCGAGGTACGCTGTTCGCGTCAGGCGAACCGTCGAATCCACGTTGTACGGTAGGGTGGATTGCAGCGCGAGTCGAAAATTCTGCTCGGTGACGTCGTATTGACTCACGTGCTCATAGTTGACTCGAGCGATCATGGCCGATACTGAGAGATCTTGGCGGCCGTAGGTTTCGTGGAATGTACCCGTCAGGTTGGTTATGTAGGACGTGTCTGAAAGAATGGGATATCCGCTCGCCTCGCTCATCTGCGTAATGTTGCTGTCATGCTGCACCGTCTCGCCCGGTCCCAGGTGAAAGCCCAATGGCACTTCCTGCGCCCAGACCACGAGAGGGCTAATAACGGCCGCCAGGAGAACTAGCGCGCGTGCTGTGCCGGTTGGAAACGTTCGAATACCCATTTGACCGGACCATGCGCAGATCCCCGCCGTTCGGACGATTTCGCGATCGGAAGCCGTCCCTGCATGATCCGCCAGGGCACTGCGGCTACTTCCGATTGCAGCCAGATTGAAAATAGCGTTTTGCACTGCGCAAATTGGCCCGTCTCTCGTTGTTTTTTGGTCGAAATTGCAATTTGCTACTGCAGCATAAGTAACGTACCGACCATGGGGAGCAACGCCAATGATAGTGCCCATTGCGGCAGCCCGGCTATTTCGGTAGCTCGTGAGCTGCCGCGCGCTACATTAACCGAAGGCGTAGTCGGGGGAGGTATGTTGGGCGCAACGAACCAGGGGCGATCCCCGCATCTGCGCCGCACACTGACGCTGCCGGGCGCGGTTCAGGCCGCGCTCGATCCGCTGGTCATCCTCGCTTGGCTGTTGGCGCTGGCTTCGTATCTGGGCGAGACCTTGGATCCGCGCGCCTTGGTCGCGGGCTTGCTGCTCTTTGCGCTTACCTTCCCGGGCAACGGGGCATTTACGGATAGTGTCGGCGCGGTGGTTCGAAAATCCGTTATGACCGCCTTTGCCGTGCTCGCGGCATTGGCACTTTTTGACTACGCCAGCGCGTGGCTCAAAACGGTCCCCCGCCACATACTGCTGCCCTGGTTCATTGCCCTGCCCGTGGTGCTTGTCGCGGCCAACTTGCTTGCTCGCGCGCTGTTGCGTCGGGTCCTTGCGGCTTCGGACGTCCAGGAGACTGTCGTCGTATGCGGGGTTAACGATGTCGGTATCGGATTGGCAAAAAGGCTGCGCGCCAATCCCTACTTTGGCGTTCGCGTTCTGGGTTATTTCGACGACCGCTCACGCGACCGCCTCTCGCTCATCGACTCGAAGGACTACCTCGGTGGCTTTGACCAACTGAGCGACTTCGTTCGAAGTGAAGGCGTGGACCGCATCTATCTCGCACTGCCCATGGCAACCCAGCCGCGGATCATCAAACTGCTGGAAGAGCTCAAGAACACGACGGCGTCCATTTACTTTGCTCCGGACGTTTTCGTCACCGAGCTCATTAACGGCCGCATCGAGTCCGTTGATGGCTTGCCGGTTGTGGCCGTTCGGGACACGCCGTTTCTTGGCATCAATGGGGTTGTGAAGCGCATTGAGGACATTGTCCTTTCGAGCCTTGCGCTCCTTTTGGTCACCCCGCTGCTTCTTGGCATCGCAGTGGCGGTCCGACTGGACTCGCCGGGACCGATATTTTTTCGCCAGCGCCGATATGGGCTTGACGGGCGAGAAATCGACATCTTCAAGTTTCGCACGATGCGGGTGGTGGAGGATTGCGCCGACCAATATGCGCCGGCAATGCCCGACGACCAGCGCATCACGCGTGTTGGACGCGTGTTGCGCCGCTATTCGTTGGACGAATTGCCACAACTTGTCAACGTCATGCAGGGTCGCATGAGCCTCGTGGGTCCGCGCCCTCACGTGGTTGCCGTCAACGAGCACTTTCGCAAGCTCATTCCCGACTACATGCTGCGCCATAAGGTGAAGCCCGGCATCACGGGGCTGGCGCAAGTGCGGGGCCAGCGCGGCGGCAACGACGTGGACGCGATCCGCATGCGCATTGCCAGCGACCTGGAGTACCTGCGCAACTGGACGCTGGGCATGGACCTTGCGATTCTCGTGCGCACGGTCCCCGTCCTGCTGGGTGACAAGCGGGCGTTTTGAGCGCGTTGGGGCCGGTGCTCGCCGGTCGCGTTATGCTCCCGCATTATGAGCACGCAGACCCACGGCCTCTCCCCCAATTCGCCGACACCGACCGAGATCACAGTGCACTCGGCCTCTCGGGTGCTGGAGATCGCGTTCGATGACGGCCGGCGCTTTCGGCTGCCGTTCGAATTTTTGCGCGTGTTTTCGCCCTCCGCGGAGGTGCGCGGACACGGCCCGGGACAAGAGCGATTGCAGACGGGCAAGCGCGACGTGACGATCGAGTCGATCGAAACCGTCGGCCACTACGCAGTGCAGCCCAAATTCTCCGACGGGCACGACACAGGCCTGTACTCCTGGGACTACCTCTACGAGCTGGGCATCAACCAGGACGCGATGTGGGCGGAGTATTTGAAGCGTCTGGAGGCCTCCGGCGCCTCGCGCGACCGGCCCGCTTCCGAGACGGCCACGAAATCCGCGGGGTCCTTCGCGGTCAAGGAGGTCAAGCGCCATGGCTGAGCCCGGCAAAACGCATTTTGGCTTCAGCGAAGTCCCGGAGCCCGAAAAAGCGCACCGCGTTGCCCGGGTCTTTACCTCGGTTGCGCGCCGCTACGACCTCATGAACGACGTGCTCTCGGGCGGATTGCACCGGCTCTGGAAGGCCTTTGCCGTCGAGCACGCGCAGGTACGCCCGGGTATGAAGGTTCTGGACGTGGCCGGGGGAACGGGCGACCTTGCGCGCGCTTTTGCGCGCAAGGTGGGTCCCAGCGGGCAGGTTGTGCTCACGGATATCAACGCGGCGATGCTCGCCGAAGGGCGCGACCGGCTGCTCGATGCGGGCCTGGCCATTTGCGCCGTGCAGTGCGACGCCGAGCAGTTGCCCTTTGCCGATCGTGCCTTTGACCGCGTGATCGTCTCCTTCGGCTTGCGCAACATGACACACAAGGACCGGGCGCTGGCGGAAATGCAGCGCGTGCTGCGGCCCGGTGGCCGGCTCCTGGTGCTCGAGTTCTCTCAGATCTGGGCCCCGCTTGCCCCCCTGTACGACGCTTACTCAATGAAAGTCATGCCCTGGTTGGGTGAGCGCATTGCGGGCGACGGTGCGAGCTACCGGTACCTGGCCGAGTCGATCCGCATGCACCCTTCGCAGCAGGAGTTGGCGCGCATGATGGAAGCGGCCGGCTTTGCGCATGTGCGCTGGCTCAATTTTGCCGCCGGTGTCTGCGCCCTGCACACCGGCGTGCGCCTCTAACCGACGACATCGAGTCCTCTTAGCTTTCGGAGAAGCCCGCGTGTTCGACCGCCTTGCCACCGAATCCATGGTTGCCTGGTACAACCACCTCCTTGCGCGCGAGGAGTGGGCGCGCCTGGCCCTGGCCCCCTTCGCGGGGCGCACGGCGCGCTTCGAAGTGGGTCTGGCGACACTGTTCGTAGCGGTGACGACCACGGGCAGACTGGCTCCGGGTACCGGAACGCCCAGCGTAACGATCACGATTGAGCCCCAGGTCGTTGCCGGGTCCTTGTTGGATCCCGGCGCGGCGCTGCGCAAGATGCGCATGGACGGCGATGTGGCCTTTGCCCAGGCGCTCACCGACGTGTTGCAAAAACTGCGGCCCGATCCGGCCGAGGAACTCTCGCGCTTTATCGGTGATGCGCCGGCTGAGCGCGTGGTGCGGACGGTAACGGCCGCGCTCGAGGCGGTGCGCGATGCCGCGCGGCGCGCTGCGCGCCAAGGCGCCGACTACATTGTCGGAGAAAAACCCATGCTGCTGGGCCGGCAGGAATGGGCTCGTTTTGGCAGCGAGCTGGCCACGCTGCAGGGCCGGCTCAACCGCCTCGAGGAGCGTATAAACGCCCAGGCGGCGCAGCCACAAGGTGGCACCGAGGCGAGCGGCGGCGCGCCCCGCACCTAGCGCATGCGGCGTCTGCTGCGACTGCTGCGAATTGCGCGGGTAGGTCTGCGCTATGGCTTAGACCAAATCGCATTTGGCGATCTCAAGCATCCCTTTGTCGTCCGCCTGGTGCGCTTGGCCGCGCTCGGGCGGACCTTTGAGAGCCCGCGCGCCGAGCGATTGCGCCTGGCCCTTGAGAGCCTGGGTCCGATTTTTGTGAAGTTTGGCCAGCTGCTCTCGACACGCCGCGACCTGCTGCCTGCCGACATCGCCGACGAACTGGCCAAGCTGCAAGACCGCGTCCCGCCCTTTGACCCCGATCTGGCCGCGCGCGAGATCGAACGCGGACTTGGGCGCCCGATCGGAGAGGTCTTTTCGCACTTCGAGCGCGAGCCTGTGGCAAGCGCCTCCATCGCGCAGGTGCACTTTGCCCAGCTCGCGGGCCCTGTCGCGACCCCGCTCGCGGCGGCGATTCCGCCGGGCGCGGCAGGCAGCTCGCCGGTGCCGGTGCCGGCGGCCGCGAGCGCCGGGCTTCCCGTGGCGGTGAAGGTTTTGCGGCCGGGCATGCGTTCCGCGATCGATCGCGATCTGGGGCTCATGGAGGTCGCGGCGGTTCTCATCGAGCGCGTGTGGCGCGACGGCAAGCGCCTGCGCCCGCGCGAGGTTGTGGAGGAGTTTCGCAAGGTTCTGCACGATGAGCTTGACCTCATGCGCGAAGCGGCCAACGCCTCGCAGCTGCGGCGCAATTTCGAGGGCTCAAACCTGCTTCGCGTACCGGAGATGTATTGGGACTACTGCTGCGAGAACGTCATCGTCATGGAGCGCATGAACGGATTGCCGATCAGCCGCATCGATGAGCTGCGCCGCGCCGGCGTGGATCTAAAGAAGCTCTCGCGCGACGGCGTCGAGATCTTCTTCACGCAGGTGTTTCGCGACGGTTTCTTCCACGCCGACATGCACCCCGGCAACATCGCCGTGAGCGTCGAGCCGCCCGATCTGGGGCGATACATCGCGCTGGACTTCGGCATTGTGGGTACGCTCACGGACACGGACCGCGACTACCTGGCGCGCAATTTTCTCGCGTTCTTTCAGCGCGACTACCGGCGCGTGGCGCAAAACCACATCGAATCCGGCTGGGTGCCGGCCGGCACGCGCGTCGACGAGTTGGAAAGCGCGATCCGCGCGGTGTGCGAACCCGTTTTCGCCCGGCCGCTGAAGGACATCTCCTTCGGGCAGGTGTTGATGCGTCTGTTTGCCACGTCGAGGCGCTTTAACGTCGAGATCCAGCCTCAGCTCGTGCTGCTCCAAAAAACGCTGCTCAACGTCGAGGGTCTGGGCCGACAGCTCGATCCGGACCTGGACTTGTGGGTCACGGCCAAGCCGTTTCTGGAGAAGTGGATGCGTCACCAGGTGGGCTGGCGGGGCATTGCCGAGCGCATGAAGGCCGAGGCCATACCGTGGAGCCAGTTCGTGCCTCGCCTGCCACGCTTGGTGCACGATGCTCTGGCGCGCGAAAACGTCGACGCAAAGGTGCTGGGCGAACTCCGACGGCTGCGGCGCGCGCAGGAGCGCAACACCCGGCTGCTGGGCATGGCCGCGGTCGCGCTGGGCGCGGTCGCCATCATGATGGCCTGGTACCTTGCCGGGCTTCCCCTACCTTGATGCAATTGACGAGATAATCTCACCCATGAATATCGTGATACTTGCGGCTGGGCAAGGCAAGCGCATGCGCTCTGCGCTGCCCAAGGTGCTCCAACCCCTGGCGGGCCGGCCGTTGCTCGCGCACGTGATCGAGACCGCCCGGGCCACTGCGCGCCAGTGCCAGTCGGCGGCCCGCATCGTGGTTGTCGTCGGCCACGGCTCCGGGGCGGTGCGTGTGGCGTTTGCCGATCAGCCGGACCTGCATTTCGTCGAGCAAGTGCCGCAGCTGGGGACCGGTCACGCGGTGTTGCAGGCCGTACCCTGGCTGCGCGAGGACGTTGCCACGCTGGTGCTCTACGGCGACGTTCCTCTGGTGCGCAGCCAGACGCTCGTGGCGCTCATCGAGGCGGCCACGGGCCACCTGGGACTGCTCACCGTGCGGCTGGACAATCCCAGCGGGTATGGGCGCATCTTGCGCGACGCCGCGGGCCACGTGCAGGGCATCGTCGAGGAGCGCGACGCCGACGGCGCGCAGCGCGCTTTGAACGAGGTGAACACGGGCATCCTCGTCGCGCCTACCCAGCAGCTCAAGCACTGGCTCGCGGGTCTGTCCAACGCCAATGCGCAGGGCGAGTATTACCTCACCGACGTCGTGGCGGCAGCGCGCAGCCATGGTATGGCTGTCAGCGCCAGCGTTGCAGCGGATCCGGATGAGACGCTGGGGGTCAACAGCAAGGCGCAGCTTGCGCATCTGGAGCGCCTCGTGCAACGGCGCGGGGCCGACGCCCTGATGGAAGCCGGGGCAACGCTTGTCGATCCTTCGCGCATTGACGTGCGCGGAGAGCTCTCGGTGGGCAGCGACGTGTTCATCGACGTGGGCTGCGTGTTCGAAGGCAAGGTGGCGCTCGGCGACCGTGTGCGCGTTGGGCCGCACTGCGTGCTGCGTGACAGCGTCGTGGGAGCCGGCAGCGTGGTGCACGCGTTTTCGCATCTGGACGGAGCGCAGGTGGGAAGCGAAGTTCTCATCGGGCCCTACGCACGGCTGCGCCCCGGCGCACAACTCGACGACCAGGTGCACATCGGCAACTTCGTCGAGGTCAAGGCCAGCCGCCTGGAGCATGGCGCCAAGGCCAATCACCTGGCGTACGTGGGTGACGCGCACGTGGGTGCGCGCTCGAACATCGGAGCCGGCACCATATTTGCCAACTACGACGGCGCAAACAAGCATCGCACGGAGGTGGGCGAGAACGTGCATGTGGGCAGCAACGCGGTACTGGTCGCTCCGCTGCATGTCGGTGCGAATGCCACGATCGGGGCGGGCAGTACGGTCGTGCGGGAGGTGCCGGCCGACAAACTGACGGTGGCGCGCGCCCGTCAGGTCACCATCGAGGGCTGGAAGCGCCCGACGAAGAAGCGCTAGGCACTCGGGCGCGCAGGCACACGTCGCCTCGCCTCCTCCGGTATGCGCATCGGTATCGATTTGGGCGGAACGAAGATCGAAATCGCGGTCCTCGACGAGGCGGGTGCAATCGTCCACCGCGCGCGCCTGCCGACCCCCGCGGGCGAATACGAAGCAATACTGACCGCCGTGGCATCCTTGGTCGGGGACGCCGAGCGGCTGCACGGGCGCGCGCACTGCATTGGTATCGGCACGCCGGGTTCGATCTCCCGCGCCACGGGGATGATCAAGAACTCCAACTCCGTTTGCCTAAATGGCCGCAACCTGCGCGCCGACCTGCAGACGCTGCTCGCCCGCGATGTCCGCATTGCCAACGATGCCAATTGCTTTGCGTTGTCCGAAGCGACGGACGGCGCGGCAGCCGGCTGCGGCATCGTCTTTGGGGTCATCCTGGGAACCGGCGTGGGTGGCGGGCTGGTCGTAGATGGGCGACTTCTTGACGGCCCCAACGGAATCACGGGCGAATGGGGTCACAACCCGCTCGTGCTCGATCCCGGGCAGTCGGTCGGCCCGGCGCGCGCCTGCTACTGCGGGCGAACGGGGTGCGTGGAAACCGTGCTCTGCGGCCCGGCCATGGCCGCCGACCACGCGCGTGCGACGGGACGCGCCACGGAGCGTATGTCGGCCAAGCATATTGCGCGGCTCGCGCAAAGCGGCGACCCCTCCTGCCGCGCCACGATCGAGCGTTACGCGCAAAATCTCGCGCAGGCCTTGGCCGTCGTGATCAACATCGTCGACCCCGACGTGATCGTGCTGGGTGGCGGCATATCCAACATCGATTCGCTCTACGAGCGCGTACCGGCGTACTGGAGCAGGTGGGTTTTCTCCGACAAGGTGAGCACGCGCCTCGTGCCGAACCGGCACGGCGACTCCTCGGGGGTGCGCGGCGCGGCGTGGCTTGCCGCCTAGTCCTTGAGGGGCTTTTCGGGTGCTTCGGCCGCGATGCCGGCGTACGGGTTGACCAGAGCGTCGATGAGTTCGTGCAGGGCTCCTCGCACCTGCGCCTCGCTGCACCCGATAAGAAGCGCGTCCTCCAGCGCGTCTTGCGCCGTCTGCTGGAGCTCGGCGTAGTTCTCGTTGAGTACCTTGATTTTTTCCAGGCACGAGACCGGGGCGCCGTCGTCCTGGCGCCACACGGGCGGTTTGCCACGCGCGGGACGCACCTTGGGCGCGCACTTGGCCCCGTCTTTGGGGTGGTCGCCGCGGTGGGGTTTTGTGCTCATATTGAATACATTATGCCAAGGCCCTGATCGGCGCAATTTGGGCAATCGGAGCCAGGCGGCTCTGCAGTAGACTCGCGCACAAATGTCTCGCATCGCCTCGACGCTGCTTCTTGCGCTGCTGCTCTTGGGGGCGCAGCAGGGCGCCCTGCTGCACGAGATCGGGCATGGTTTTGGCAACAGCTCAGTCGTCGCGGTTCCCTTCGCCTCAACTTCTGCTGGCGGGGCGAATTTTGCTTCGCATCCGTCCGGCACGCCGGATGGCTCGTATTGCGAGAAGTGCTTTCAGTTTGCGCACGTTTGCGCTGCGGGCTTGCTGGTCACACCCGGGGTTGCGCTCGTTGCCCCTCTTGTCGAATTGGTGCGCGCGGGCGAGGCGGCTCACCTTCCGGCCGACGCTCCCCAATCCCGAAGCCGGGGACCGCCCCTTCTCTTCTGAAATCTTGAACGCATAGGGCCGCGGCTGCCACCTTTCTCGGTGCGCAAGCGCGGTGTGCATTCTCGCTTTCCGAGGGGTTGGAATGCCTTGCCAGACCACGCGCGCGGCCGCCGCGCTCATTTTGCTGATGCCCGCCGCGCTTCTTGCCCAGCAAGGGCCGCCCGCGCCAGCGCCGACGCCATCTGGAGAAACGGCTGTGGCGCCAAACGATGCTGCGACGCCCGCTTCTGCCCGGCCGCAGGCCGTCGAGTCGCCAGCTGCGTTGGACAACGCAGCCGCTCCGACTGCCCCCGCGCCTACGGCGCCGGCCGAGGCCGCGCCGCAAGCCGCCGAGCAAGTGCCGCCCGCAAAGGTCCAGGAGGTACCGGCGCCCGAAGGCGGTCCCGTCGCGCCCGCGCCGGCCACGACGGTGCTCGAACCCATCGAAGTCGTGTCCGAACGCCTCAATGAAGCACGCACGGGGATCGAGACGCAAACCGGCGCGTCGGTCTACACCATCGACGCAGCGGCCATCGCTGCGGTGCCGGGAGGGGACAACAGTCCGCTCAATCAGATCGTCCTGCAGGCACCCGAAGTGGCGCAGGATTCATTTGGCCAATTTCACGTTCGCGGCGAACACAACGGGCTGCAGTATCGGCTCAACGGCATCATTCTTCCCGAGGGCATCAGCGGATTCGGTCAAACGCTCGACCCGCGGATGCTCTCCTCGATGCAACTAATCACCGGGGCGCTGCCCGCGGAGTACGGGCTGCGCACCGCGGGCATCATCGATCTGACCACCAAGACCGGGGCGCTCACGCAGGGCGGAACGGCGTCGATCTATGGCGGCAGCCACGGCACCATCGAGCCCAGCGTGAACTACGGGGCCACGGCCGGGCGCCTGCATTATTTTTTCTCGGGCGACTTCATGGCCAACGACTTGGGCATCGAGTCTCCCGACGGGTCCTCGACGCCCCTGCACGATCGCACCAAGCAGTACCATGGTTTTGGCTACGTCGAAGACGTCATCGACTCCCACAACCGCGCAACGCTCATCCTCGGCGCCTCGGCGGGAGGGTTCGAGATCCCAAATGTGAACGGCACGGCCCCGGTGTACTGCGTCAATGGCCAGTGCACCTTCAATAGCGCGACCCTCAACGAAAACCAGCGCGAGCAGACCCAGTTCGCGATCCTGGGCTGGCAGCACTCGTTGAATCTCCTCGACCTTCAGTCCTCCATCGCGGTGCGCAACTCGACCTTGCAATTTACGCCCGACCCGATTGGCGACCTGATGTTTAACGGCATCTCGCAGATGGCCTACAAGCGCAACATCGCCTACGACTGGCAGACGGATGCGGCGTACCGCTTGAGCGACACGCACACCGTGCGCGCAGGCCTGTTCGTGCAGGTGGACACTTCGACGAGTCTGACGGGCTCCTTGGTGCTGCCCGCCAACAGCGCCGGGATGCAGACGGGCCAGATCCCCTTCACGATCGTCGATAACTCCGCCAAGACGGAGAACGTCGAGAGCATCTACGTGCAAGACGAGTGGAAGCTGCGCCCCACGGTGACTCTGAACTACGGCGCACGGTTTGACACTTTCAGCGCGTACACGAGCGCATCCCAGGTGAGCCCCCGCGTAAACGCGGTCTGGAAGGCAACCCCCGCGACGACCGTGCACGCGGGCTATGCCCGCTACTTCTCGCCGCCACCTTTTGAATTGGTCGGCTCCAAGGACATCTCCTTGTTCGCGAATACAACCGCTGCGCCCCAGGTCACGCTCGACAACCCGCCCTTGGCCGAGCGCGCCAGCTACACGGACGTGGGCGTTTTGCAAAACGTCACGCAAAAACTCACGGTCGGAATCGATGCGTACTTCAAGCGCTCGACCCAACTGATCGACGAGGGCCAGTTCGGCGCCCCGATCATCCTGACGCCGTTTAACTACGAATGGGGGCGCCAGTACGGCGAGGAACTGACTGTCAACTATGCCGGGGATGCCTTATCCGCGTACGCCAACGTGGCGGGGCAAAGTGCGATGGGCATGAACATTGACTCGGCGCAGTTTAACTTCTCGGCATCGGAGCTTGCCTACATCGCCGATAACTACATTCACCTCGATCACGAGGAGCGATTCACCGCCTCGGGCGGGGTCTCCTACAAGCGGGGGGACACGCGCGTGAGCAGCGACTTCTTGCTGGGGTCAGGCTTGCGCGCCAACCTCGAGCTGCCGAACGGCACCGACATCCCCAACGGCACGCACCTGCCCTACTACACCCAGGTCAACTTCGGGGCCACGCACACCTATCACCTTTCGGGCGAGGGCACGCTTACGGCCCGCTTTGACGTCATCAACGTTTTTGACCGCACCTACCAGATCCGAAACGGCACGGGCGTGGGTGTTGGGGCGCCACAGTACGGGCCGCG
>Ga0187769_10000886_pt1 | contig 16541 bp, 16 predicted proteins | sample 0116_SJ02_MP02_1_FD_133140 | JGI IMG/M metagenome (GOLD analysis project Ga0187769, IMG submission 133140) | Tropical peat soil microbial communities from peatlands in Department of Meta, Colombia - 0116_SJ02_MP02_10_MG | ecosystem: Environmental > Terrestrial > Soil > Wetlands > Peat | place... | reverse complement strand
TCCGCCACGTGCTTGGCGCGACCGGTACGCATGTCGGGTGCGAGCACGGCGTCTGCGGCGCCTGTACCGTGCAGATCGACGGCGCACCGGCACGCTCCTGCCTTACCCTCGCGGTGCAGGCGCAGGGCGCCGACATTCGCACCGTCGAAGGCCTGGCGCCCGCCGCCGATCACCTGTCGCCGCTGCAGGAAGCGTTCCGGGAGCACTACGCGCTGCAATGCGGTTTCTGCACGCCGGGCATTCTGGTGTCGCTCGACGCGCTGCTGCGCGAGCGGCCCGACGCCACCGAACCGCAAATCCGCGAATTCCTGTCCGGCCATCTGTGCCGCTGTACCGGCTACGGCTCGATCGTCAGGGCGGCGCTCGCGGCGGCGCGCAAGCTGCGCGCGGAGCCCGATCATGCTTGACCTCGGCACCAGCTTCCTCGCGAGCGTCGCGCGCGATCCGCACGCTTTGGCCATCGTCGACGGCGCGGTGCGGCTCACCTACCGGGCCTGGCATGGCAAGATTTCCGCGCTGGTGCGCAGCTTCGACCGCCTCGGACTCAAGCCCGGCGATCACCTGGTCACGGTGCTGCAGAATCGCTGGGAAGCGGCGACACTGCACTGGGCCTGTCAGTTCGCCGGGATCATCATCACGCCGCTCAATTGGCGCGCGACCGGCGTGGAGATCGATTTCTGCATCGAGGACGCCGATGCGCGGGCGATCGTCTACGAGGACATTTCCGCGCCGGCGCTGGCGCAAGCGCAACGCGCACAATCGCTGCCGCGCATTGCGGTCGGCGTCGCCAGCTCGCGCGACCTCGATTTTGCGCAGCTCCTCGACATCGGCGCCACCGAGGCAACGCCGCGGGCGAATCCCGAGGCATGGTCGCTGATGCTCTACACCTCGGGCACCACCTCGCGGCCGAAGGGCGTGCCGCGACGCCACCGTGCCGAGCGCGCCGCCGCGCTCGCCCACGTAGCGCAGAACCTTTACGCCCGCGGCGAGCGCACCCTGGGCGTGATGCCGCTCTACCACACGATGGGCGTGCGCTCGCTGCTGGCGATGTCGCTCCTTGGCGGCAGCTTCGTGTGCCTGCCGCGATTCGACGCAGGGCGAGCGCTGGCGCTCATCGCCGCCGAGCGCATCTCCAATCTTTATCTCGTGCCGACGCTCTACCACGATCTCGTGCATCATCCGCTGTTCGCCGAGACTGATATCAGCTCCGTCCACAAGCTTGGCTTCGCCGGCGCGCCGATGACCGAGGCGCTGCTCCGGAAGCTCGACGCGGCCTTCCGGCCCGAGCTGTTCGTCAATCACTATGGCAGCTCGGAGATCTACACCTTCACGATCGAGCAGAACGCGGCCGCCAAGCCGGGCTCGGCGGGGCGCGCCGGCATCAACCAGCTCATCCGCGTGGTGCGCCTTGGCGCTCGTTCGGCCGACGCCATCGCCGAGCCCGGCGAGGAAGGCGAAGTCGTCGCGCTCATCGCCGGCGACGAATCATTCGAGAGCTATTGGCGGCGCCCGGATGCCGATGCCGCGGCCATTCGCGACGGCTGGTATTTCACCGGCGACACCGGATTAGTCGACGCCGATGGCGATCTGTTCGTAACCGGCCGGGTCGACGACCTGATCATCACCGGCGGCGAGAATGTCTCGCCGGTCGAGATCGAAAGCTGCCTGTCGCTGCATCCCGGCGTCGCCGAGGTCGCCGTGGCCGGCGTGCCCGACGAGCGCTGGGGCAAAATCGTCTGCGCTTTCGTGAAGCGCCGCGGCGCGGTCGAGGCGAACGCGCTCGACGCGCTCTGCCGCAATTCCGGCCTCGCCGATTTCAAGCGCCCGCGCCGCTACGTTTTCGTCGAGGAGATTCCGAAATCTCCGGTCGGCAAGCTGTTGCGCCGCAAGCTCGTCGCCGGCGAGTATCAACCGGAGCGCAGCTTTGTCGCAAGCCACCAGGGAACGACCCCATGAACATGCCGATGAATTTCGCCGACCCGCGCCTCGCCCGCCTCGACGGCTTCCGGGTCGAGATCGATGCGGAGCGCGAGCGTGCCGACGTGATCCTCGACCGGCCGCCGCTCAATGTGATCGAGATGCCGCAGCGCGACCAGTTGCGGCTCGCGTTCGAGTCACTCGACGAAGATCCGCGGGTGCGGGTGATCGTGCTGCGGGCCGTCGGCGAACATTTTTCGAGCGGCGGCAATATTCGCGGCTTCCTCGAAGTGAGCCCCGAACACGTCTCCAAGCTCGCTTGGAACATCGCCGCGCCGGCGCGCTGCGCCAAGCCGGTAATCGCCGCCAATCGCGGCTATTGCTTCGGCGTCGGCTTCGAGATCTCGCTCGCCTGCGATTTCCGTATCGCCTCGGAGACCTGCTCCTATGCGCTCCCCGAGCAGCGGCTCGGCCAGATTCCGGGATCGGGCGGCTCCGCCCGGCTGCAGAAAATCGTCGGCATCGCCCGGACCAAGGACATCGTGATGCGCTCGAAGCGCATCTCCGCGCGCCAGGCTCTCGACTGGGGCATCGCCACCGAGTGCGTCGCCGACGCCGAGCTCGAGGCGGCGACCGATGCGCTCGCCGATGAACTGCGCGGCTTCTCGCCGCTCGCCCAGCGCACCGCCAAGAAGCTTTTGAACGACACCGAAGACGCGACGCTGTCGGTCGCGATCGAGCTCGAGGGGCATTGCTACAGCCGGCTGCGGCAATCGGACGATTTCCGCGAAGGCGTCGAAGCATTCCACGCCAAGCGGCCGGCGAAATTTCGTGGCAGCTGACGCGGTGACGCTTCGGCGGCGCCAACGCCGACGGAGAGAACTGCGGCCGGTTTGCGGCTGGACAGTGCGCGCGACTCGCGGCAGCGTATCGGCGCCGTGCAAAGGATCGCCGACCGCAAGAAACCGCGCACGGATTCGTGACCGGGTAACGGAGAAGAGATGAGGTTCGCTCCGGCTTGCTGCTTCGTGCTCCTGCTCGTGGCGAGCAGCGATCCGGCGCTGGCGCAGGATCTCGGCACGCTCGAGGACAAGCCACTGCCGCCGCTGCTTCATCCCGAGTCGCCGTCGACGCCGGCGCGGGAGCTGTTCGGCCGCAAGACCAAAGCCAACGAGGCCCCGCCGCAGGTGATCGGCTCCTACGCCGGCGGCTGCCTTGCCGGCGGCGTCGCGCTGCCGATCGACGGCTCGACCTGGCAGGTGATGCGGCTCTCCCGCCACCGCAATTGGGGCCACCCGAAGCTCGTCGAATTCCTCAAGCGCCTGGCCGAAAGCGCCAAGAAGGTCGGCTGGAACGGCTTGCTGGTCGGCGACATGTCGCAGCCGCGCGGCGGCCCGATGCTGACCGGCCACGCCAGCCATCAGGTCGGGCTCGACGCCGACATCTGGTTTACGCCGATGCCGGATCACGTGCAGACCCGAGAGGAGCGCGAATTCACCTCGGCGACGCAGATGGTCGCTGAGAACCGGCTCGATGTCGATCCCAAGGCGTGGACGCACACGCGTACCGAGCTGCTGCGGGTCGCCGCGCAGGACCCGGTGGTCGAGCGCATCTTCGTCAATGCGGCGATCAAGAAGGCGCTATGCCGCGAGGCCGGGTCGGACCGCGGCTGGCTCGCCAAGGTGCGGCCATGGTGGGGGCACGACTACCATTTCCACATTCGCACCTACTGCCCGCCGGACAGCCCGCAATGCAAGCCGCAGCCGCCGCCAGGCACCGACGAAGGCTGCGGCCATGCGCTCGACTTCTGGTTCAAGGAGTCGGTGTTGCATCCCGTTCCGCCGCCGGTGGCGCCCAAGAGGCAGCAGACCATGGCGAGCTTGCCCGCCGCTTGCCGGAAAGTCCTCGCTGCGCCCTGACGCCAACGCCGAGGGCTAAGACGCGGCCGCGCCGAACAGCGAGCGTTGCACCGCGGCGGTGACGAATAGCAGGGCTGCGGCGAGAACGACGATGACAGCCGCGTAGGAAAGCGATCTCTGCTGCGGCGCTCGCATCAGGGCGGGCAACCCGCTCCCGAGGATCACGGCGCCGTAAAGGCCGGTGAACCCGAGGAAGCGCAGGCCCGGCAGCAGCAAAAAGATCCCGGCGAGCCACACCGGCGTGAAGCAGTAAACCGCGAGCTTGAGCGCGGCGGCGAAGCTTCGGCTCGCGCCGAACCACGGCGCCAGCATGTCGATTAACAGTGCCACCAGCAGCACCTGCACAAAGGCCGCGGCGTAGGCGAAGATCGCGGCCAGCAATCCCTCGCCCAACGGCATCCGCACCGTCCCAGTGCCCGGCAGGACGACGCCGATGACGGAGCCGCCGATGAGGCCCGCCGCTGCCGGGATCAACGCGAACAGCGCGACATAGGAGATCAACAAATAGATAGCATCGCCGTTTTCCTTCTCGATTCGCGGCCACGCCGTCGCGGGATCGGCAAGCACCGCGGCCGCGCGCCGGACGACGTTCACGACGGATAGCCCTTGGCGTCGGCGCGGATCGATGCCGCGCCCTTCTCCGCGATCATCATCGTCGGCGCATTGGTGTTGCCGGAGGTGATGGCGGGCATGACCGAGGCGTCAATGACGCGCAGGCGCTCGACGCCGGCAACGCGCAGATGCTCATCGACGACCATCAGTGGATCGCTCCGCAGGCCCATTTTCGCGGTGCCGACCGGATGAAAAATCGTGGTGCCGATGTCGCCCGCCGCCTTCACCATCGCTTGTTCGTCGTCATCGGCAAAGGCCGCTCCCGGCAAATATTCGGTGGGGTGAAACGGCGCCAGCGCCGGCTGCGCGACGATGCGGCGGGTGAGGCGGATGGAATTCGCGGCGATACGGCGGTCGGCATCCGTCGACAGGTAGTTGGGCTTGATCACCGGCGTGTCGGCCGGATCGCGCGAGCGCAGCCGAACATGGCCGCGGCTCGTCGGGCGCAGATTGGCGACGCTCGCGGTAAAGGCCGGGAACCGGTGCAGCGGCTCGCCGAAGCGATCGAGCGACAGCGGCTGGATGTGGAATTGGAGATTGGCGCGCTCCTGGTCCGGATCGGAGCGGGTGAACAGGCCGAGCTGCGACGGCGCCATGGTCAGCGGGCCGCGCCGCAACAGCGCGTACTCGGCGAGCATGCGGGCAAGGCCAAGCGGGGCGTGATAGCGCTCGTTGAGCGTGGCGATGCCGTCGACCTTGTAGATCAGCCGCAGCTGCAGATGGTCTTGCAAGTTGGCGCCGACGCCGGGCCGGTCGGCGACGACCGCGATGCCGTACTCCTTGAGATGCCGCCCCGGGCCGACGCCGGAGAGCAACATGATCTGCGGCGAGCCGATCGAGCCTGCGGCGAGGATCACCTCGCCGCGGCAGCGGGCGGTGCGAATCTGAGCGCCCTGGCGCCAGCGCACGCCGACGGCGCGACGGCCCTCGAACGTGATGCATTCGACGAGGCATCCGGTTTCCAGCCGCAAATTGCCGCGACGGAGCACCGGCTTGAGGAAGGCGCTTGCGGATGACCAGCGCCGGCCGCGCTTCTGGTTCACGTGGAATGCGCTGCAGCCTTCATTGTCGCCGGTGTTGAAATCGGTGATAGATTTGATGCCCGCCTGTCCGGCCGCCCTGCGGAACGCTTCGAGCAGGTCCCAGCGCACGCGCGGCGGCTCGACACGCAATTCGCCACCGACGCCGTGCGCATCGCTCGCGCCCAGAAAATGATTTTCATGCCGCTTGAAATAGGGCAACACGTCGTCCCAGCCCCAGCCATTAAGCCCCAGCTGCCGCCAATGATCATAGTCGGCAGCCTGCCCGCGCATGTAGACCATGGCGTTGATCGCGGAGGAGCCGCCGATCGCCTTGCCGCGGGGATAGTCGAGGCTGCGGCCGTTGAGACCTTCTTCCGGCTCGGTCTTGAAGCACCAGTCCGAGCGCGGATTGCCGATAGCGAACAGATAACCGACCGGAATGTGGAACCAGATCCAATTGTCGCGGCCACCGGCCTCGAGCACCAGCACCCGGCGGCCGGCATCGGCAGAAAGCCGATTGGCCAATAGACAGCCGGCCGAGCCCGCGCCGACGATGATGTAGTCGTAATCGCCTTCGATCGTCTCTGCCTCGGCCATCGCGCAAGGATAGCATGCGGCGCCGCAGCCGGGCGACGCGCGTCCTCGCGGCGCGCCAGGCGGCTTTACCCCTACCGCCGGGCGTTGCTATTGTGCGGATACGACGGCGGCGCGCCGGGCGCGCGCGGCTTGAGCCTGGAACGACGGTTCCCTGAGGCGGTCGGGTGGTTTTAGCGGGCGCCGGCGCGTGCGCCTTTTGGGAGAACCGTCGTGCTGCGATCCATTCGCCTCCTCGCGGCCCTGGCCGCAGCTGCCGCGGTTGCGATGCCGCTTGCGGCGCCGGCGCAGGAAAAGTCCATCATCGTCTTTGCCGCCGCCTCGATGAAGAATGCGCTCGACGACGTCGACGCTGCGTTCACCAAGAAGAGCGGCGTCAAGGTGCTCGCCAGCTACGCGGCAAGCTCGGCTCTGATGAAGCAGATCGAGCAAGGCGCTCCGGCCGACGTGTACGTGTCCGCCGATCTGCAATGGATGGACTACGGCTCGCAGAAAAAGCTGGTGCAGGACCAGACCCGTGTCAACCTGCTCGGCAACCGCCTGGTCCTTGTCGCGCCCAGGGATGCCAAGATCGGCGAGGTCGCCATCGGTCCGGGCCTCGATCTCGCCAAGCTTGCCGACGGCGGCCGCATTGCAACCGGCGACGTGCGGGCGGTGCCGGTCGGGCTCTACGCCAAGGCCGCGCTGGAAAAGCTTAGCCTGTGGGCATCGGTCGAGCCGAAAATGGCGATGGCGGACAATGTCCGCGCTGCGCTTATTCTGGTCGCGCGCGGCGAAGCGGCGCTCGGCATCGTCTATGAGACCGACGCCAAGGTCGAACCTGGCGTGAAAATAATCGGCGTCTTTCCCGAAGACTCGCATCCGCCCATCGTCTATCCGGTGGCGCTGACCATCAATGCCAAGCCGGACGCGGCGCAGTATCTGACGTTCCTGCGCACGCAAGCGGCGAAGTCGGTCTTTGAAGGCTATGGTTTCAGCTTTCTGATAAAGCCTACGTCCTGATCCTCCCCTCCAGCGGGCTTAAGCAGAACACCCTCGTGCTCAACCTTTCTCCTGCTGAATGGACCGCGATCGAGCTGTCGCTGCGCATCGCGATCGTTGCCACCGCTTGCGCCTTGCCGTTCGGCATCGCCGTCGGCTGGCTGCTGGCGCGAAAGAATTTCTGGGGCAAGACGGTGCTCGACGGGCTGGTGCACCTGCCGCTGGTGCTGCCGCCGGTGGTGACCGGCTATCTTTTGCTCATCTCATTCGGACGCAAGGGGCCGATCGGCGCTCTGTTCGACCGCTATTTCGGCATCGTCTTCTCGTTCCGCTGGACCGGCGCCGCGCTCGCTTGCGGGGTGATGGGCTTTCCGCTCCTGGTCCGCCCGATCAGGCTCGCGCTCGAGGCGATCGACCGCCGGCTCGAAGACGCCGCCGCGACGCTTGGCGCCAACCCGCCGCTCGTATTCCTCACCATCACCCTGCCGCTCGCGTTGCCAGGCCTGATCGCCGGCGTGGTATTGTGCTTCGCCCGCGCGCTCGGCGAATTCGGCGCCACCATTACCTTCGTGTCCAATATTCCCGGCGAGACCCAGACGATTTCGGCCGCGATCTACACGTTCCTCCAGGTTCCCGGAGGCGACGCCGCCGCAGCGCGACTGGTGCTGATCGCGATCGTGCTGGCGCTTGCGGCGCTGATCGCGTCCGAATGGCTGGCGCGCCGCGCCGCCATCCGTTTCCACGGGGAATGAAGGTGCTGGCCGTCGACGTGGAGAAACAGCTTGGCGGGCTGAAATTGAGCGTGCGCTTTAGTGCCGCGAGCGGCGCCACCGCGCTGTTCGGGCCCTCCGGCGCCGGAAAAACCACGGTCGTCAACATGATTGCCGGCCTGCTCACGCCGGATCGCGGCTCGATCAAGTTCGCCGATACGGTGCTGTTCGATGCCGGCGCGGGAATAAACGTGCCCCCGCACCGGCGCCGCATCGGCTATGTCTTCCAGGAGGGGCGGCTGTTCCCGCATCTTAGCGTGCGGCAAAACCTCGACTATGGCCGGCGGATGAGCCGCCGCCCGCCCGACGCGGACGAATTCGAGCGCATCGCCAAATTGCTCGACATCGGGCCGCTGCTCGAGCGCCGGCCGCGCATGCTGTCGGGCGGCGAGCGCCAGCGCGTCGCCGTTGGCCGCGCCCTGCTGATGCAGCCGAGGCTACTCCTTCTCGACGAGCCGCTCGCTTCGCTCGGCGGCGCCCACAAGCGCGAAATCCTCCCCTATCTGGTACGACTGCGCGACGACGCCGGCGTGCCGATGGTCTATGTCAGCCATACCGCCGCGGAACTGCGCCGCATCGCCACCCATGTGATCCGGCTCGAGGCCGGCCACGTCCTGGCGCAAGGCGGGGTCGAGCTCCTCGACGAGCCCGAGACCGACGCAATCGGCTAGATCGGGCGCTCGGGCTGCCTGCCGAACGCCTTCTGTGCAACGATGCGGCGACGAACTATCATCCATACGCTTGTCACCGAGCGACAGGGAACGCCGAATGGATGCCGTAGGATGATCCGGTTGGCCGGGCTGAAAGACTTTGATCGCCGCGCGGTGCTGGCGGCTTTGTTGCTCGTCCTTGGCTTCGCGTGGGCGTCGCCGGCCGCTGCGGCAGAGGACACGGCCCAGACCGTCCGCCTCGTCGTCGACTATGGCGACGGCGCCACCAAGACCGTCAATAACCTCGCTTGGGCCAAAGGCAACACGGTGCTCGACGCAATGAAGGCCGCGACCGCGCGCCCGCATGGGATTTCCTTCAGCTACACCGGTTCCGACGCCGCGGCGGTACTGACGCGGATCGACGACGTGCAGAACGAGGGCGGCGGAGCCGGAAAAAGGAACTGGCAATATTGGGTCAACGACGCCTACGGTGACCGGAGCTTTGCCATATTCGAGCTGCAGGCGCAGGACGTCGTGCTGTGGCGATTTACAACTGAACAGGGGAAATGATGCCGACCGTCCCGAACTTGCCGAACCGGACTAGCCAACACTGCGCGGCGCGCCTCAACCTGACCGACCTCTCCGCCGTCGCCTTCCTGGTCGCGATCGATGTTGCCGCACGCATCCTGCCACACGCGCCTGATTTCACCCCGGTCGCAGCGACCGGGCTGTTCGCCGCGACCGTGCTCCGCGTTCGCGGCCTCTCGGTGCTGGTTCCTGTCGGAGCAATGTTGCTCGGCGACGCCGTGCTCGGCTTTTACGACTGGCGGATGATGGCGGTCGTCTACGCGGCGCTCGCCTTGCCGGCAGTCGCCGCCTGTTTGTCGCCCCGGCTGCGCCGGCCCGCAATGGCCGTCCCGGTTCTGCTCGTGAATTCGCTGACGTTTTTTGGGGTCACGAACTTTGCGGTGTGGGCGTTGAGCCCGATCTACGCCGCCAATGCCGCGGGCCTTCTCAAATGTTACGTCGCAGCGCTGCCCTTCCTCAAGAATATGGCTGCCGGCGATCTGTTCTGGGGACTGGTGCTGTTTGGATCGTACGGGATCGCGCAGGCAGCGTGGGCGCGGATCGCCGCCGGTCGCTTGCGGCGCCGCCGCGGTCTGATTGCTTATGCCTGATCCCGCCTTCGCCGCGCCTGAATGAGCGCGACGCTGCTGCAGATCAGATCTTCCACAGCGCGCGGCCTGTTGTGCGGCGTCGGCGCCGCCTTGTGCTGGGCATTCGGCTTTGTTGCCGCGCGGCACGGCATCACCGACGGGATGTCGCCGCTCGCGATCGGGCTGCATCGATTTACCTGGGGCGGGCTCGTCTTGCTTCCGCTTGCCGCTCAGCGCGGCTTCGCCGATCTCCGCGGCGTTGGCTGGCGGCGGGGCGCTGTCCTGACGCTGGTCGGCGGACTGCCGCAGGCGGTGCTCAGCTACGCCGGATTCCTGTTCGTGCCGCTCGGCCATGGCGGGGTCATCCAGCCGGCCTGCGCCTCACTCTTCGGATTGATGTTAGCGAGCGCGGTGATCCGCGAGCCGCTGCCGCTGCGCCGCATCGCCGGGGCGCTTGCGATCGTCCTCGGCCTCTGCGTCATCGGCGCCGAAGCGCTGCGGACCATGGGCGCACACGGCCTGATCGGCGATTTCATGTTCGTAGCTGCCGGATGCTCGTTCGCAACGTTCGGGATGCTGCTGCGGCTGTGGCGCATCGATGCGATGCCGGCGGTCGCCGTTACCGCGATCTTTTCGCTGGCCGGCCTGCCGCTCCTCCTGTTCAGCCTCGACAATGCGTTGCGCGCCGGCTTTGCCGAGAACCTGCTGCAGGCGCTGGTGCAGGGAATATTTGTCGGCCCGGTCGCGGTCTATCTCTTTACCCGCTCGGTGGTGCTGCTCGGGGTGAGCCGGGCGGCGGTGTTTCCTTCGCTGGTCCCGCCGTTCACGCTGTTGGTCGGGTTTCTTGCGCTCGGCGAGGCGCCGAGTATTTCGCAGCTTGCCGGGCTCGTGATCGTGATCGTTGGCTTCCGCCTCACGCAGATGGGGTGAATTCAGGCCGCCTTTCGGCTGATCAAAAATTCGCCGATGCGAGTAAGCGCCCGCAAGATATTTTCCGTCGAGTTGGCGTAGGACACCCGCACATAGCCTTCGCCAAGCACGCCGAAATCCGGGCCGCCGATCAGCGCGACGCCGGCCTCTTCGAGAAGCGCCGACGCGAGCGGCTTCGCCTTCCAGCCGGTGCGCTTGACGTTGGGGAAGGCGTAGAACGCGCCCTTCGGCGTGGCGCAGGACATGCCGGGGAGCCGGTTGAGGCCGTCGACCACGACCTTTCGCCGCCGGTCGAACTCGGCGACCATCGCTGTCACTTCCGCCTGCGGCCCGGTGAGTGCCGCGAGCCCGGCATATTGCGCGGCGGCGTTGACGCAGGAATGCAGGTTGACGGCAAGCTTGCGCGCATAGTCATAGAGCTTGCCGGGCCAGACCGCATAGCCGAGCCGCCAGCCGGTCATGGCATAGGTCTTCGACCAGCCATTGAGCAGAATGAGCCGGTCGCGGATCGCGGAATATTGCAGCAGGCAGACATGCGTCGCACCGTCATAAAGCATGCGGTCGTAGATCTCGTCCGACATCACGGCGACGTCGGGATGGCGCTCCAGGCCGGCGACAAGCTTGTCGACCTCGGCCTTGGGGGTGACGCCGCCGGTCGGATTGGCCGGCGAGTTGAGGATCAAGAGCCGGGTCTGCGGCGTAATCAGGCCGAGGGTCTCCTCGGCGGAGAAGGCGAAATCGTTCTCCTCGCGGATCGGCACCGGAACCGGACGCGCGCCGGTGAATTCGATCATCGAGCGGTAGATCGGGAAACCTGGATCCGGGTAGAGGATGTCGACGCCGGGTTCGCCGAACATCAGGATCGACATGAACATGGTCGGTTTGCCGCCCGGCATGATCATGACCTCACCGGGCGAGACGGTGACCTTGAAGCGCTTGCCGAGATCGGCGGCGACCGCCTCGCGCAGCGGCAGTATGCCGACCGCCGGGGTGTATCCGTGATGGCCGTCGCGCAACGCCTTGACCGCAGCGTCAACGATGAAGTCCGGCGTACGGAAATCCGGTTGCCCGATACCGAGATTGACGATGTCGCGACCCTGCGCCGCAAGCTCGGTCGCGCGCGCGAGCACGGCAAAGGCATTCTCCTCGCCGATGCGATCGAAGGCGGCAACGGTTCTCAGCATGGCGCCGGCACTTCACCCCAATTGCCCGGCAAAGGCAATCGACCTATCTATCGGTGCGGGGATGAGGCGCCCAGGAGACGGTGATGACGGCAGGCAACGGTTCGCGACGTCCGCAAGGACGCCGGCTGCGCTCGCAATTGTGGTTCGACAATCCCGATAATCCGGGCATGACCGCGCTCTACCTGGAGCGCTACCTCAATTACGGCCTCACCCGCGCCGAACTCACCTCCGGCAAACCGATCATCGGCATCGCCCAGACCGGCTCCGATCTCAGTCCTTGCAATCGTCATCATCTCGAGCTTGCCAAGCGCGTGCGCGAGGGCATCCGCGCCGCCGGCGGCGTGGCGCTCGAGTTTCCAATGCATCCCATCCAGGAGACCGGCCGGCGCCCGACCGCGGCGCTCGATCGCAATCTCGCCTATCTCGGCCTGGTCGAGGTGCTGTACGGCTATCCGCTCGACGGCGTCGTGCTGACGACCGGCTGTGACAAGACCACGCCAGCGGCAATGATGGCGGCAGCGACCGTCAACACGCCGGCGATCGTTCTCTCCGGCGGACCGATGCTCGACAGCTATCGCGACGGCAAGCGCGCCGGCTCCGGCACCGTCGTCTGGCAGGCGCGCGAGGACCACGCCGCCGGCAAGATCGACTACCAGCAATTCATCGACATCGTCGCCGCCTCAGCGCCATCGATCGGCCACTGCAACACCATGGGGACCGCTTCGACCATGAACGCGATGGCCGAGGCGCTCGGCATGTCGCTTCCCGGCTGCGCCGCGATCCCGGCGCCCTACCGCGAGCGCGGCCAGATCGCCTACGAGACCGGCGTGCGCGCCGTCGAGATCGTGCACGAGGACCTCAAACCCTCCGACATCCTCACCCGCGCCGCCTTCGAGAACGCGATCGTCGCCTGCTCGGCGATCGGCGGCTCGACCAATGCGCCGATCCATATTTGCGCCATCGCCCGGCATGTCGGCGTCAAGCTCGAGATCGAGGACTGGGAGGCGATCGGCTATGACGTGCCGCTGCTCGTCAACATGCAGCCGATCGGCGAGTATCTGAGCGAAGACTATTTCCGCGCCGGCGGGCTGCCCGCGGTCATGCACGAACTCCTTGCCGCAGGGCGCATCCACGGCGACGCGCTCACCATCAACGGCAAGACCATGGCCGACAACGTGGGGCGGGCGAAGGCAAGCTACGCCGCCGTCATCCGGCCTTACGACAAGCCGCTCAAGGCGCAGGCCGGCTTCAAGGTGCTGCACGGCAATCTGTTCGATTCCGCGATCATGAAGACGAGCGGCATCTCCGAGGATTTCCGCCGGCGCTATCTCAATGACGCCAAGGACCCGAACGCGTTCGAGGGCCGCGCCGTGGTGTTTGAGGGACCCGAGGACTATCACCGGCGCATCGACGATCCGGCGCTGGCGATCGACGAACACTCGATCCTGTTCATGCGCGGCGCCGGAGCGATCGGCTATCCGGGCTCAGCCGAGGTGGTGAACATGCAGCCGCCCGCGGCGCTGATCAAAAGCGGCATCACCTCGCTGCCCTGCATCGGCGACGGCCGGCAGTCGGGAACCTCGGGCTCGCCGTCGATCCTCAACGCCTCGCCTGAGGCCGCCGCCGGCGGCGGGCTTGCTTTGCTCAAGACCGGCGATCGCGTGCGCATCGACCTCAACAAGGACACCGTCGATATGCTGGTGCCGGCGGCGGAATTGGCCGAGCGCGGCGCGGCGCTGAAGAAAAACGGCGGCTTCCACTATCCGGCGAGCCAGACGCCGTGGCAGGAGATCCAGCGCGCCATGGTCGATCAGCTCGGCAGCGGCATGGTTCTCGAGCCGGCGGTCAAGTATCAGCGCGTCGCGCAGAAATCCGTGCCGCGGGACAACCACTGACTTTGCGAGTATGGCCATGAGCGCCCGTCCGTCCGTCGCCGACAAGCGTAACGCCTTCCGCAAGCTGCACGAGGCCGGCTGTTTCGTCATCCCCAACCCGTGGAATGTCGGCACCGCACGCTACCTCCAAGGCCTCGGCTTCAAGGCGCTGGCGACGACGAGTTCCGGTCATGCCTTCTCGCTCGGCTACCCTGACGGCGCGCAGAGCCTCGACGTCGTGCTCGCGCATTTCCGCGAGATCGCAGCGGCGACCGATATTCCGCTCAACGCCGACTTCGAGAACGGCTTTGCCGACGATCCCGAGGGCGTCGCCGCGAACGTCACGCGCTGCGTCGCGACCGGCGTCGCCGGGCTCTCGATCGAAGATTCTACCAAGGGCGGGACAAAACCGCTCTACGATCTCGACCTCGCCGTGGCGCGGATAAAGGCGGCACGGGCCGCGATCGACCGTGCCGGCGGCGATGTCGTGTTTACCGCGCGTGCCGAAAACTTCATCGCCGGCGTGCATGACCTTGACGATGCAATCCGCCGGCTGACCGCGTACAAGGCGGCCGGCGCCGACTGCCTCTATGCTCCGGGCATCAGGACCCGCGAGCAGATCGAGGCGGTCGTGAAAGCCGTGGCGCCGCGTCCGGTGAATTTCCTCGCCGGAGCGTTCGGCTTCACCGTAAGCGACATCGCCGCGATGGGAGTGCGGCGCATCAGCGTCGGCGGCTCGCTGGCACGGGTGGCGATGAGCGCGTTCATCCGCACCGCGACCGAGATCGCCAAGGACGGCAAGTTCGACGGTTTCGCGGTGCCCGTCTCCAACGCCGAACTGAACAAGTTCTTCAGCGAAGACCGCAAGAAGCTCTCATCGTGACCGCAGGCACTGCACCGGCTCGGCTTTGCGGCGGCGCCGCGGCCGCGAGGCAAGCATGAGCGGCCGGCTCAACAACAAGGTGGCGTTGGTCACCGCCGCCGGCCAGGGCATCGGTCGGGCGATTGCGGAAAAATTCGCCGATCAGGGCGCCAAGGTCATCGCCACCGATCTCGATCCGAACAAGCTGCAGGGCTTGCGCGCCAAGCTGCGCAAGCTCGATGTTTGCTCGGAAGACGACATCGAGGCGCTCGGCCGTGAGATCGGGCGCGAATTCGGGCCGCTCGACATTCTGGTCAATTGCGCCGGTTATGTGCACCAGGGCACGGTGCTGAGCTGCACCGACAAGGATTGGGACTTCTCCTTCGACCTCAACGTCAAATCGATGCACCGCACCATCAAGACCTTCTTGCCCGCCATGCTGGAGAAGAAGGCAGGCTCGATCCTCAACATTTCCTCGATCGCGTCCTCGGTCCGCGGCGTGCCCAACCGCTATGCGTATGGCGCGACCAAAGCCGCGGTGATCGGGCTCACCAAGGCGGTGGCCGCCGATTTCATCACCCGCGGCATCCGCTGCAACGCGATCTGCCCGGGCACGGTCGAGTCGCCGTCGCTCGACGAGCGCATCACCGCGCTGTCGAATGAGACCGGACGCCCGCGCGACGCGGTCCGACAGGACTTTGTCGCGCGCCAGCCGATGGGACGACTGGGCACGGCCGACGAGATCGCCTGGCTCGCGGTCTTTCTCGCCAGCGACGAGGCAAGCTACATTACCGGCCAGGCGCACCTCGTCGACGGCGGAATGGCGCTCTGAAACAGATAACAGATAACAGACGACGGAGGACAGATGACGGAGAACAGAGCTGACTGTACATCTGGCGTCTGTCACCTGTCCTCCCTCGTCTGAAAACATGCACATCCTCATCACCGGCGCCGCGGGCATGATCGGGCGCAAGCTGACGGGGCGCCTTATCGCCGACGGCGCGCTCAACGGACGGCCGATCGAGGAGCTGACGCTGCTCGACGTCGACGCCCCGCCGCGGCCCGACGGCTCGGCGGCGCGCATCGACGCGGTGGCCGCCGATCTTGCCGAGACGGCCGCGGCGCCGGCGGCGATTGCCGGCAGGCCCGAGGTGATTTTCCACCTTGCCGGCGTCGTCTCCGGCGAGGCCGAGCTTGATTTCGAGAAGGGCATGCGGGTCAATCTCGACGGCTCGCGGGCGCTCCTTGAAGCCATTCGCACCGCCGGCGGAAACTACCGTCCGAAATTCATTTTCGCGTCCTCGATCGCAGTGTTCGGCGCGCCGTTTGCGGAGGCGATCCCCGACGACTTCCACACCACGCCGCTGACCTCCTACGGCACCGAGAAGGCGATCGTCGAGCTCTTGCTCGCCGACTACACCCGCCGCGGCTTCCTCGACGGCGTCGGCATCAGGCTGCCGACGATCAATGTGCGGCCGGGCCGGCCGAACAAAGCAGCTTCCGGCTTCTTCTCATCGATCATCCGCGAACCGCTCAATGGCGAGGAGGCGGTGCTGCCGGTCGAGGACACCGTGCTGCACTGGCACGCCAGCCCGCGCGCGGCGGTCGGCTTTCTGATCCACGCCGCCGGGCTCGACAACGAGAAGCTCGGACCGCGCGTGAACCTCACCATGCCCGGCGTCGCCTGCACCGTCGCCGAACAGATCGCGGCGCTGCGCCGCATTGCAGGCGAGGAGGTCGTCGCGCGGATCCGCCGCGCGCCGGATCCTTTGATCATGCGCATGGTCGCGGGCTGGCCTACGCGGTTCGAGGCACGGCGCGCGCTCGCGCTCGGCTTTCGCGCCGAAGCCTCATTCGACGACATCATTCGCGTCCATATCGCAGACGAGCTCGGCGGCAGGATCGCGTCCTGACACCCGACGCGGCCCCTGCCCTCTTCCTCGCTTGCGGTCGAGCGGCTATGTGTGCGGCATGCGTTTCGGTTCGAAGCTCGTCTCGGCCACGCTTGCCCGCCGCTACAAACGCTTTCTCGCCGACGTGGTATTTGATTCCGGCGAGATGGCGACGGT
>Ga0187769_10000885_pt1 | contig 16556 bp, 15 predicted proteins | sample 0116_SJ02_MP02_1_FD_133140 | JGI IMG/M metagenome (GOLD analysis project Ga0187769, IMG submission 133140) | Tropical peat soil microbial communities from peatlands in Department of Meta, Colombia - 0116_SJ02_MP02_10_MG | ecosystem: Environmental > Terrestrial > Soil > Wetlands > Peat | place... | reverse complement strand
GCGGAACGCCATCCCTGGCTCGTCGGCGGCGCCGCCGATCTCGCCGCTTCGACCAAGACGACACTGAAATTCGCCGCGGCCGGCGACTTCGAGCCTGACGCGTATGCCGGCCGCAATCTGCATTTCGGCATCCGCGAGCACGCCATGGGCGCCGTGCTCAACGGCCTGGCGCTTGAAGGCCTGCGCGCGTTCGGTTCCAGTTTCCTGATTTTCTCCGACTATATGCGGCCGCCGATGCGGCTTGCGGCGCTGATGAGATTGCCGGCGATCTACGTTTACACCCATGATTCGATCGGGCTCGGCCAAGACGGGCCGACGCATCAGGCGGTCGAGCAGCTGATCGGGCTGCGCGTGGTGCCCGGCATGATCGTGCTGCGTCCCGCCGACGCCAACGAGGTGGTCGAGGCCTGGCGGGTGATTCTCGGCCTCAAGGACCATCCGGTCTGCCTGGTGCTGAGCCGGCAGGCGCTGCCGACGTTCGATCGCAGCCGCTACGCGCCAGCGGCGGGCGTCGCCCGCGGCGGCTATGTGTTGGCCGAGGCGCCCGGCGGGGATCCCGATGTGATTCTCATCGGTACCGGCAGCGAGGTCGCCCCGTGCGTCGACGCGGCCAAGATGCTCGCTCACGCCAACGTCGCGGCCCGCGTCGTTAGCCTGCCGTCATGGGAGCTGTTCGGCCGGCAGGGCGAGGACTACCGGCAAAGCGTGTTGCCGAAATCGGTGAAGGCGCGGGTCTCGGTCGAGGCGGGCTCGACCCGCGGTTGGGAGCGTTACGCCGGCGTTGACGGCGCTATGATCGGCATGCACCGGTTCGGCGCCTCGGCGCCGGCCAAGGATTTGATGAGGCGTTTCGGCTTTACTGCGGAAGACATTGCCGCCGCCGCCAAGGCGCAGATCGCGAAATGGAAGGGATCATGAACCCGTTGCGCGCGCTTGCCGAAAAAGGCCAGGCCGTCTGGCTCGACTATCTGTCGCGCGAGATCATCAAGAATGGCGGCCTGGCACGGCTGATCAAGGAGGACGGCCTCGCCGGGGTCACCTCGAACCCGACGATCTTCGAGAAGGCGATCGGCGAGAGCCAGTCCTACGACGCCGACATTGCCAGGCTCGTCGGCACCGGCGAGACCCCGCTCAGCGCGATCTATGAACGGCTCGCCACCACCGACATCGCCGCTGCCGCCGACCTGTTGCGGCCGCTCTACGACCAAACCGAAGGCCGGCACGGCTTCGTCAGCCTCGAAGTATCGCCCTATCTCGCCATGGATACCGCGGCGACGATCGAGGAGGCCCGGCGGCTGTGGGCGGAAGTCTCCCGCCCCAACATTTTCATCAAGGTTCCGGCAACCGCGCCCGGGATTCCGGCGATCCGTCAGCTCCTCGCCGAAGGCCTCAACGTCAACATCACGCTGTTGTTCTCGCAGCAGGTCTATGAAGAGGTCGTCGAGGCATTCTTTGCCGGCCTCGAAGAGCGCGTCGCGGCGGGCCGTCCGATCAACCGCATCGCCAGCGTCGCGAGCTTCTTTGTCAGCCGCATCGACACCGCAGTCGACAAGCTCCTGGGAGAAGCGATGCAGCGGGCGCCGGGCGCGGCCGAGCGCGACAATCTGGCAAAGCTCGGCGGCAAAGTCGCGATCGCCAACGCCAAGCTCGCCTATCGGCGTTGGCAGGAGCGCTTCGCCGGCGCGCGCTGGGAGCGGCTGCGAAAGCACGGCGCCCGGCCGCAGCAACTGCTTTGGGCCAGCACCGGCACGAAAAATCCGGCCTACAGCGACGTCCTCTACATCGAAGAGCTGATCGGTCCGGAAACCGTCAACACCATGCCGGAAAAGACGATGGATGCGTTCCGCGATCACGGCAAGGTCGGTGACACGCTGACGGCCGACGTCGACGCTGCGGCGCAGACGCTCGCCGCGCTCGATCGTGCCGGCATCTCGCTCGAGAAGGTCACCGCCGATCTCGTCGCCGACGGCGTCAGACTCTTCGCCGAGGCCTTCGACAAGCTCAACGCCGCCGTTGCCCGCACGCGCCAGCGCGTCCTTGGCGAGGCGCTCAACGCGCAGACATTGGCGCTTCCCGAGCCCCTCGCCGGCGCGGTCGGCCAGGCGGCCGACGCCTGGCGGTCGGAGGGCAACATCCGGCGGCTGTGGAACGAGGACGCGACGCTGTGGACCGGCGGCGACGAAGGCGATTGGCTCGGCTGGCTCGACGTCATCGGCGCCCAATTGCGCGACCTGCCGCGTTTGGCCGAATTGACCGGCGAGGTCCGCAGCCAGGGCTACAGCGATGTGCTCCTTCTCGGCATGGGCGGCTCGAGCCTCGGCCCGGAGGTGCTGGCGCAGAGCCTCGGCTCGGCGCCCGGATTCCCCAGGCTGCACGTGCTCGACTCCACCGATCCGCAGCAGATCAAGCGTTTCGAAGGCGAGATCGATCTGGCGCGCACGCTGTTCATCGTGTCGAGCAAATCCGGTACCACGCTCGAGCCCAACGTGCTGATGGATTATTTCTTCGCCAAGGCCGCGGAACGGCTCGGCAGCGCCGACGCCGGCCGCCACTTCATCGCCGTCACCGATCCCGGCTCGCAACTGGAAAAGATCGCCGCGGAAAAACGCTTCCACCGCGTCTTCCACGGCGTGCCGAGCATCGGCGGCCGCTATTCGGTGCTGTCGCCGTTCGGCCTGGTGCCGCTCGCGGCGATCGGCCATGACGTACGCGCCTTTCTCGAGGTGGCCTGCGCCATGGCGCGCTCCTGCGGGCCGGAAGTGCCGCCGCCGGAAAATCCCGGCCTCGAGCTCGGGCTCGCGATCGGCGTTGCCGCGCGCCAGGGCCGCGACAAGGTCACCGTCATCGCTTCGCCCTCGATCGCCTCGTTCGGCGCCTGGGCCGAGCAGCTGCTCGCGGAATCGACTGGCAAGCACGGCAAGGGCGTGATCCCGATTGCCGGCGAGCCGCTCGGCGAGCCGTCGGTCTACGATGCGCATCGGCTGTTCATTGCGCTGCGCGACACCGCCCACCCCGATCCGGCTCAGGATAAAGCCGTCGACGCGCTTGAAGCCGCCGGCCAACCGGTCGTGCGCATCTCGCTCGCGGCGCCGCAGATGCTGGCGCAGGAATTTTTCCGCTTCGAGATCGCGACCGCGGTTGCCGGCGCCGTGATCGGCATCAACGCGTTCGACCAGCCCGACGTCGAGGCCAGCAAAGTCGCGGCGCGCGAATTGACCGATGCCTACGAAAAATCGGGCGCGCTCGGGTCGGAGACGCCGGTGTTCAAGGCGAACGGCATCGCGCTCTATACCGATGAGCGCAACGCGCGCGCCCTGCAGCAGGCCGGCGCCAACTCGACGCTCGAGAGCTGGCTGGGCGCGCATCTCGGCCGCATCCATGACGGCGATTATTTCGCGCTGCTGGCCTATGTCGATCGCAGCGAAGCGCATATCCGCACCCTCGACCGCCTGCGCGTCGCGGTGCGCGATAAGAAGCGCGTCGCGACCTGCCTGCAGTTCGGTCCGCGCTTTCTGCATTCGACCGGGCAGGCCTATAAGGGCGGCCCGAATTCCGGGGTGTTCCTGGAGATCACCGCGGACAGCGCGCCCGACCTTCAGATTCCCGGCCGCAAGGCGAGCTTCGGTGTGATCGAAGCGGCGCAGTCGCGCGGCGACCTGCGCGTCCTCGCCGAGCGCGGCCGCCGGGTGTTGCGCGCGCACCTGACGCAGGATCTCGCTTCCGGCCTTGCCGCGCTCGGCGAAGCCGCGCGGGCAGCGTTGCGATGAGATGAGGTGAACGATGCAGCTCGGAATAGTGGGTCTCGGCCGCATGGGCGGCAACATCGCGCAGCGGCTGATGCGCAACGGCCACTCCTGCGTGGTCTATGACAAGAGCGCGGCGGCGGTCGCCGCGCTCGCCGGCAAGGGCGCGAGCGCCAGCGCCAGCCTCGGCGATCTCGCGGCGAAGCTTAAGGCGCCGCGCGTCGTCTGGCTGATGCTGCCGGCCGGCAAGGTGACCGATGACGCGGTGCGCGAGCTCGCTTCCGTCCTGCAGGCGGACGATATCGTCATCGACGGCGGCAACAGCTTCTACAAGGACGATGTGCGCCGCGCCAAGGATCTCAGCGGCAAGCGCATTCGCTATGTCGATGTCGGCACCAGCGGCGGCATCTGGGGTCTCGATCGCGGCTATTGCCTGATGATCGGCGGCGACAAGAGCGCGATCGACCACCTCGATCCGATCTTTGCCGCGCTCGCTCCCGGCGCCGGCAATATCGAGCGCACCGCAGGGCGCGACGGCCGCGATCCGCGGCCCGAGCGCGGCTACATGCATTGCGGCCCGTCGGGCGCCGGCCACTTCGTGAAAATGATCCACAACGGCATCGAATACGGGCTGATGCAGGCCTATGCCGAGGGTTTCAGCATCCTGGAAAGCGCCGCCAAAAACGGCCGCCCGGCCGACGAACGCTACCAGCTCGATCTCGCCGACATCGCCGAAGTGTGGCGGCGCGGCAGCGTCATCTCCTCATGGCTTCTCGATCTCACCGCGATCGCGCTCGCCGAGGATTCGAAGCTCGACGGCTTCACCGGCGTCGTCGAGGATTCCGGCGAAGGCCGCTGGACGGTGGCGGCCGCGATCGAGGAGGCGGTGCCGGCGACGGTCTTGTCCGCGGCGCTCTACGAGCGCTTCCGTTCGCGCGAGGAGCACAGTTTCGCCGACCGCATGCTGTCGGCGATGCGCAAGGGGTTCGGCGGGCATGTCGAGCCGAAGGAGTTGTGATCCATGGACGTCGTCGCGGAGCGCCCGCTCGCCGCGCCGCGCCAGGGGCTGCGCCGCGCCGATCCCTGCGCCTTCGTCGTCTTCGGCGCCGGCGGCGACCTGACCAAGCGCCTGCTGCTGCCGGCACTCTATAATCTGGCGGCGTCCCAACTCCTCGCCGAGGAATTTTGCCTCGTCGGCGTCGCCCGCGGCGATCTCTCCGCCGACGAGTTTCGCCGCGTCATGGCCGAAGCGCTCGGAAAATTCGCGACCACGAAGACACATCCGGAAACAATCGACCGGCTGCTGTCATGCTGCCGCTATGTGCGCGGCGATTTCGACGACCCCTCGACCTATCAGCGGCTCAGAGCCGTGCTCGCCGATGCCGGGGCGAAAGGCGGCACCCATGACAATTGCCTGTTCTATCTGGCGACGCCGCCCGAGCTGTTCGCGCATGTTGCGCGTGCTCTCGGCAAATCCGGGGTGGCGCACGAGGAAAACGGCGCCTGGCGACGGCTGATCATCGAGAAGCCGTTCGGCTTCGACCTCGAATCGGCGCAAGCGCTCAATCAGGAGCTCCTCGGCGTCTTCACCGAAAGCCAGATCTACCGCATCGATCACTATCTTGGCAAAGAGACGGTGCAGAACATCATGGTGCTGCGCTTCGCCAACGGCATGTTCGAGCCGATCTGGAACCGCGAGCACATCGATCACGTGCAGATCACCGTCGCCGAGACGGTCTCGGTCGAGAGCCGCGGCAAGCTCTACGATCACACCGGCGCGCTGCGCGACATGGTGCCCAACCATTTGTTCCAGCTTCTGGCGCTGACCGCGATGGAGCCGCCCAATTGTTTCGAGGCCAACGCCGTGCGCACCGAGAAGCTCAAGGCGATCGACGCCGTCCACCTGCCGGCACGGGATAAGGTCTTGGCCGACGTGGTGCGCGGCCAGTACGCCGCCGGTTCGGTCGAGGGCAGGGCGATTGCGGCCTATCGCCAGGCCGCCGGCGTCGCGCCGCGCAGCGTCACCGAGACCTACGTCGCGATGCGACTGATGATCGACAATTGGCGCTGGGCCGGCGTGCCGTTCTACCTGCGCACCGGCAAAGCGTTGCGGGCGCGGCGCACCGAGATCGCCATCAAGTTCAAGAGCGCGCCGTTCGCGCTGTTCCGCGATACGCCGGTCGAGAGTCTCACGCGCAATCTTCTGGTGCTGCGCATCCAGCCCGATGAGGGTGCGGCGCTGCATTTCAACGCCAAGATTCCCGGGCCCGACATCGCCATCGAGAATGTGCGCATGGATTTCAAATATAAGGATTACTTCGACGCCGCGCCGAGCACCGGCTACGAGACTCTGATCTATGACTGCATGATCGGCGATCCGACGCTGTTCCAGCGCGCCGACAATATCGAGGCCGGCTGGCGCGCGGTCGAGCCGATCCTGAAAGCCTGGCGCGCCGCAGGCGGCGCCAATCTCGCCTTCTATCCGGCCGGCAGCAACGGGCCGCAGGCCGCGGACGAGCTCCTCGAGCGCCACGGTCACAAATGGCGGCCCCTCGCATGACCGCCGGCGCTGCTTCCCAGGACTGCATCCTCGCCACGCCGGAAGAACTCGCGGAGCGCGTCGCCGACTGGATCCTCGCACGGGCGCGCGGCGCCGAGGGGCGCTTCGCGGTGTGCCTCTCCGGCGGTTCGACGCCCAAGCGCCTCTATGAACGGCTCGCCGCGCCGGCACTGGCTGCGGCATTTCCCTGGCAGCGAACGCATTGGTTTTGGGGCGACGAACGCTTCGTGCCGCATGACGACCCGCAAAGCAATTTCCGCATGGCGCGCGAAGCGCTGCTCGGTCATGCGCCGGTCCCTCCGGAAAACATCCATCCGATTCCGACCGAACGCATGTCGCCTGCGGCGTCGGCCGCCGCCTATGAAGCCGAGCTCAAGCGCTTTTACGGCGCCGACATACTCGCGAGCCGGCGGCCGCTGTTCGATCTGACGTTGCTTGGCCTCGGCGACAACGGCCATATCGCCTCGCTCTGTCCTGGCAGCACCGCGCTCGCCGAGACCACGCGCTGGGTGGTGCCGGTGGTGGGCGAAGCGAGCCCCGATCGGATCACGCTCACCTACCCCGCGCTCGAGGCGAGCCGCGCCACCGCTTTCCTCATCACTGGCGCGCGCAAGCGCGACGTGCTCGCGCGCGTGCGCGCCGGCGATCGGGCGCTGCCGGCGACGCGGCTGCGTCCCGCCGGCGAGGTCCTTTGGTTCACCGATCGAGCCGCGAGTCTCGGCCTTCGATCTTCGCCGCCTGCGGGCGAGCGAGTGGCCCGGAAGTAACCGCTGATGTCGGTTGCGGCATCGAGAGAAGAGCCGGCAATCGCCGCAACGGGACGCGCGAGCGCATTGCCGTCGGTTCTGGTGGTGATGGGCGTCTCCGGCAGCGGCAAGTCGACGATCGGAACCCAGCTCGCGATCAAGCTCGGCTGGGAATTCGAAGACGGCGACTGGTTTCATCCGGCCCGCAACGTCGAGAAGATGCACAGCGGCCATCCGCTGACCGACGAAGACCGCTGGCCGTGGCTCAACGCCATTGCCGCCTTCATCGATGCGAGCCGCAGCGCCGGCAGGCATGTCGTCATCGCCTGCTCGGCGCTGAAGAAGAGCTACCGCGCCATCATTGTCGGCGACCGTGCGGACGTGCGGCTCGTCTATCTCAAGGGTGACATCGAGCTGATCGCGCGCCGCATCGCCACCCGGCACGAGCATTTCATGCCGCGCGCGCTGTTGCAGAGCCAGTTCGATGCGCTCGAGGAACCGGGTCCCGAGGAGAAGGCGATCATCGTCTCGGTCGCGCCGCCGCCGCGCGCGATCGTCGCGCAAGTCCTCTCCGCGCTCGGCGTCGAACTCCAGCAGGCGGGCGACGGCGGAACCGCGGGCGGCTAACCCGGTATCTGCCAACCCGCTATCTGGGGTCCCATCGGTCTCGCACTCACGAGATTTGGTGTCCTCAAATCCACCGCATTGTGGATTTTATGGTTCTGTCCCATAACCGGCGACGGGCTGATTCTGGCGGGCTGCATTAACGGATGGAGAGGGCCCTTGGCGGTGCAATTGGCAAGGTTTTTCATGGCCGGGCTGGTCGCAGCGTTTGCTGCGGTTCAGGCGGTCGCCGCTCAGGAACCGTCCGCGGCCGGCCTCTGGCAGAAGGTCGACGCCGAGACCGGCAAGACCGTTGGCTGGTTCCTGTTCTTTGAGCGTGACGGGGCCTACGAGGGCGTCATCGCCAAGATGTTTTTGCGGCCGGGCGATCCGCCCAATCAGACCTGCTCGCGCTGCCGCGACGACCGCAAGGATGCGCCCATGCTCGGCATTCCGCTGGTGCGCGACATGAAGCGGCACGGCTTGCGCTATGAGGACGGCAACATCCTCGATCCACGCGACGGCAACATCTACAGCGCGATGATGACGGTCAGTCCCGACGGCCAGTCGCTCACCGTGCGCGGCTATCTCGGCTTCTCGCTCTTCGGCCGCGACGAGATCTGGTATCGCCTGCCGGACACCGCGTTCAAGGAGCTCGATCCGATTATCGTCGCCAAATATCTGCCGGCGTCGCCGTCTACGGTCGGCTCGATCAATGGCCCACGCAAGCAGGGCGCCAAATCGCCGAACCCGGTGCGCACGCAATAGGCGAGCGCGAAGCGCTCGCCGCGCTGCTCAGTCCTCGGTGACGCCGAATTCGCAGCCCGGCGCCGAATAGCGATAGCGGGAAACGCCGAGGCGGTCGTGCTGGATCGCCGGATGGCAGCGCGCCATCCATTTGCGATCGCCGGCCTCGCGCCGCGCCTGTTCCGGCGCGTCGACCGGTTCCGGCACCTCCCGGACGAAGGTGTTGCCCGCCTGACCCCAGCGGCTCACGCAGTTGTAGGTGCTAAAGAAGCCGCCGACGCAGTTGGTGACGTCGAGATCCTCGGCTCGGGCCGGCGTCACGGCCGCAGCCGACACAGTGATAGTGATCGTGGCGCCGATCAGCGCCGCTAACCTCAACGCCAAAGGTGCTCGCGCACGGTGACTGGTTAACACCGCTCTCTCCCTGCGAACCGTCCCGGTCGGGTTCGATCGGGCTCGAAGCTCGAGGTCACGTGAGCAAGGCGGATGCCAGCCGATCTGCCTTGTTTTGGCACATCGCCCTGTCGCCGCCGGTGCGCTCTAATGCCGAGCAGCCACCGGCGCAAGAGCATTCCGACCGGGCGGGACACATGGGACACATGCGCGTGAAGGGCTCAATCCGCCGGCCAGATTCCGCTAAGTTGGCGCCTTGTCCATCACGAGCCTGAAGGTTTGCCATGATCGACCTCTATTATTGGACGACGCCGAACGGCCACAAGATCACGATCTTTCTCGAGGAGGCGGGGCTCTCGTACCAGATCTTCCCGGTGAATATCGGCAAGGGCGAGCAGTTCAAGGCACAGTTTTTGGCGATCTCGCCGAACAACCGCATTCCCGCGATCATCGACCAGGAGCCGGCCGGCGGCGGCAAGCCGATCTCGGTGTTCGAGACCGGCGCGATCCTGCTTTATCTCGCCGACAAGACCGGCAAGTTCATCGCCAAGGATTTGCGCGGACGTACCGCCACGATCGAGTGGCTGTTCTGGCAAATGGGCGGGCTCGGCCCGATGGCCGGCCAGTACAATCATTTCGGCCACTACGCGGTGGAGAAGCTTTCCTACGCGATCGACCGCTACCGCAACGAGGTCAATCGCCTCTACGGCGTGATGAACAAGCGGCTCGCCGACCGCGCTTTTCTCGCCGGCGACTATTCGATCGCCGACATGGCCTGCTATCCGTGGGTGGTTCCCTGGGAGCGCCAGGCGCAGAACATCGCCGACTTCCCGCACCTCAAGCGCTGGCTGGAAACCATCGCCGCGCGCGATGCTGTCAAGCGCGCCTACGCCAAGGCGAAGGAGGTCAACCCGAGCCCCGGCGGCATCAATACTGCCGAGCAGCGCGCCATCCTGTTCGGCCAAACTGCGCAGTCGATCGAGCGCATGGCGTCCGAAAGCGCGGCGTCGCGGCAATAGGGCGGATCCCGACGCGTTCGCGCCTTCGTCAACGGACGGTTCCGGGCGGCGCTCAGTTCTGCCGCACGATGACGTGAGTGCCGACCGGCACGCGGTCGTAGAGATCGATCACGTCGTCATTGACGAGGCGGAAGCAGCCGGAGGAGACGGCGTGGCCGATCGTCTCCGGCGCGTTGGTGCCGTGGATGCGATAGACGGTATTGCCCAGATACATGGCGCGGGCGCCGAGTGGATTGCCGGGGCCGCCGGCCATGAAGCGCGGCAGATAGGGCTGGCGCTCGATCATCTCGGGCGGCGGATGCCAGTCGGGCCATTCCTGCTTGCGGCTGATCTGTAAGAGGCCCTGCCAGGTGAAGCCTTCGCGGCCCACGCCGATGCCGTAGCGCAGCGCGCGGGTCTCGCTTTCGATCAGATAAAGATGGCGCTCGCCGGTCTCGATGACGATGGTGCCGACCGGATGCTGCGAGCGGTAGAACACCGCCTGGCGCTGGAACGTCTCGGCAAGATTGTCGTCGGAATTGCCATGATCGACGCCGGGCGCAACGTCTTCCGCCGTCGGCTTGAAAAGATTCGGGAACGGCGATTGCTGCTCGGCCCCCGCCGGCGTGCAGAGCATGGCAATGGCCGCAGCCGCAATCCAGCCCCACCTACGCCTGGCTCTTGCTGTCCCCATCATCGCATCATCTCCTGCGAGCGCCATTGTCGGCTGGCCGGCGCGCGCGTTCAATAGCTTTAGTTTGCCGGCGTGCCGCGGCGGGTACGCCGCTACTCCCCGGCGCCGCCGAAATAGCCGATGATCTTCCAGCCGCTGGCGTCCTTGCTGTAGCACATCTCGTCGCTGCCGAGCCCGGCGAAGGCTTCGCCGGCGACGAAGCCGGTCTTGCCGCTCGGCGTCGCCACCTGCAGGAAAATCTGCTGCGCATTGGGATCGCTCGGCGGCGGGGTCGGGATCACGCGCACCAGCGTAAGGCCGAGCTTCTCGACGACGGGCGCGTCGGCCTTGGCGGCGCCGCGCACCTCAAGACCGTCCTTCATCGGGTAGCCCCACTCGCCGGGACCGGTCTGCGTTGCATCAAGGAGCGCCTCGAACGCCTTCGGATCGATCTCCGGATTGGCCGGCGCGCACATCACGCCCGGCCGCTCGGGCCAGGGCGCTGCGGTTGGCTCGTCGGCAAAGCCGATGAGCACGTCCCAGCCGGAGCCGTCCTTGGCGTCGAGGTCGATCGCCTTGGCGAGATTGTCGAGGCCGGACTTGCGTTTGTCCGCGAGGTCCTTGTCCTGCATCCAGAAGAAGCCCTGGGTGACGACGAGCTTGCCAAGCCCGGCGCGATCCTTGTGCTGGGCGATGTCGCCGAGCTGCTTGCGGAAAGCGACGAAGCCCGCATCGGCGAATGTCGCCGGCGGAGTGACGGCGATCGGCTTATAGGGTTTGACCGGCGCCACCGGCGGCGGCTTGAAGCCGCCCGGAGGCATCGGCAGCTTCTCGGATTGGCCCTGCGCCAGGCCGGGCTGGGGAACGAGCCCAAGCGCCAGTATCGCGGCGAGGAGGGGCAGGGCGGCAAAGCGGCAACGCATCGCAATCTCCGTTCGGTTCGAGCGCAATGAGGTTTTCGGCGCAATGACCGGGACGCTTGAGGCGCCACCGATAGGGGCGAATTGCGACGGAGCTGCGGCGGCTGCCGCCGCGGCGCGCTGAATTTGCTAGGTCAAGCCGAAATAGGCGCGGCGCAGCGCGTCATTCTCCTGCATCGCCGCGACCGTGCCGGAAAAGCCGATGCGGCCATTGTCGAGCGTATAGACGCGATCGGCGAGCGCCAGGAACTTCACGTTCTGCTCGGCGATGAGGAATGAAAGCTCGCGCTCACGGAACCGCGCCAGGACGCCGATCACCTCCTTGACGTAGAGCGGCGAGAGCCCGGCGGATGGCTCGTCCATGACCAAAAGGCGCGGCTCGCCGACGAGCGCCTTGGCGATGCCGAGCATCTTGCGCTGGCCGCCGGAGAGGCTGCCCGCCGCGGTGCGCCGCCGCTCGGCCAATGCCGGGAACACGGCGTAGAGTTCCTCGATGCGCCGGCGGGCGCGGCGCTTCGGCAAAAATTGTGCGCCGATGCGCAGGTTCTCCTCGACGCCGAGGCCGGGAAATCCCGAGGTCTCGGACATGAACACGATGCCCCGCCGCACCCGCTGGTCAGGACGAAGCCGGGTGATGTCCTCGCCGGCGAAGGCGATGCGGCCGGCCCAGACCTCGACCAGGCTCATGATCGCCTTGAGCAGCGTGGTCTTGCCGGCGCCGTTGGCGCCGAGAAGCACGACGGATTCGTGCTCGTCGACGGCGAGATCGACGCCCCAAAGCACCTGCAAGCGCCGGTAGCCGGCGGCGAGGCCGCTGACCTCAAGCAGCGCGCGGTGCGGGCTATGCAGCATGCTCGTCTCCGAGATGTTCGTCACCGAGGAAAACCTCGACGACCTGCGGATTGTTGGACGCGTCGGCGAGCCGGCCCTCGAAGATCTCCTTGCCGGCATTCATGACGATGATCCGGTCGGTGATCTGATCGATGAAGCCCATCAGATGCTCGACGACGACAAGCGCGATGCCGGAACGCGCCAGTTCCTTCAGCCTGAGCGCCACGCGCTCGAGCTCGGCGGGATTAAGCCCGGCGGCAAGCTCGTCGATGAGAAGAAGCCGCGGGCCGGTCGCGAGCGCCCGGCCGAGATCGAGCATCTTCTGCTGCGCGCTGTTGAGCTCGCCAGCGGGTTTATCGGCGAAGCCGGCGAGATCGAGCGAGGCGAGGAGCGCGCCGACATCGCCGGCATGGTTTGAGCGCTCGCGGCTGCGGCCATAGGTCAGCGCGATCTCGACATTCTCGCGCACGGTGAGGGTGAGGAACGGCCGCGGCACCTGGAAGGTGCGATTGATGCCGGCGTGCACGAGGCGGTGCGAAGGCAAGCCCCCGATCGGGCGGCCGGCGAAGAAGATGGTGCCGCCGTCCGGCCGATACAGGCCGGAGATGACGTTGATGCAGGTGGTCTTGCCGGAGCCGTTCGGTCCGACGAGGCCGAGGATCTCGCCGGAGCGGACGCCAAAGCTCAAGCCGTCGAGGGCGCGAAAGCCGCCGAAGCGCTTGATGAGGCCGTCGACGGCGAGAAGCGGAGGCGTCTCAGGGGACATCGAGCCCCCGGCGTTGCAGCAGCGAGGCGAGACCGTTGGGCAGGAACAGCACCAGGCCCATGATCAGCGCACCGTAGAGCAGCTGAAAATACTGCGGCGTCGAAATGCCCACCGCGTTGTAGATGCCGTAGAGGACAGCGACGCCGAGAATCGGCCCGATCACGGTGGCGTTGCCGCCGAACAGCGCGAACACGATAGCGAAGATCGTGAACTCGACGCTGAACACGGTCTCCGGATAGAACACCGAAACGTACCAGGCGAAGACGCCGCCGGCGAGCCCGGCGACCAGCGCGCTCAGAAGCCAGGCGATGACGCGCTCGCGCACCACGTTGATGCCGGCCATCTCGGCGCTGATCGGGTCCTCGCGGATCGCTTTGAGCGCCATGCCGAAATGCGAGTTGCGCAGATAGATGACGAGCGCCAGCGTCAGCGCCAGGACCGCGAGCGCGGTCGCGTAGGCAAGCGTCGGATTGAATACGCCGGAGAGGCTGATGCCGTAGGGCCCCTTGGTGATCGCCTCCAGATTGGGGTTCGACACCACCTGCAGCACCGCGAGCGCCGCGGCGAGATTGGCGATCGAGAAATAGGCGCCGGAGAGGCGGAACAGCGGCGTCAGCAGGAGCGCGAGCGCGATCGCCGCGGCGGCGCCGACCGCAAGCGCGACGAGCGGCGGCGCCTGCAGATGCATCACCATCAGCGAGAAGCCATAGGCGCCGGCGCCGAAGAAGCCGACATAGCCGAACGGCAGATAGCCGGTGAAGCCGTAGATGATGTTGATGCCCTGCGCGAGCGTCATGAAGATCATGAAATTGAACAGCAGCAGATGATTGCTGTAGAGGCCGGGCAGGACCGCGAAGGCGGCGACGACCGGCAGCAGGATCAAGATAAAGTGGCGCAGCATTCTAGGCACGGCGCACCCGCCGTCCGAGCAGCCCGCTCGGCCGCAGCAGCAGGATGGCGATGAGCAGGACGTAGGGCAGGAGGTTGGCCCAGGAGCTGTAGTAGCTCTGCATCAGCATGTAGGAGATGCCGTAGACGACGCCGCCAAGCACGGTGCCGAGCGGATTGCCGAGCGAGCCGATGACGATCACGGCGAAGGCGGTCACCGTCACCTCGGCGCCCATCGCCGGGGTGATGCTGCCGAGCATGAACGGCGCGAACACGCCGGCAACCGCGGCAAGGCCAAGGCCGATGCCGAAGGCGATGGCGCAGACGCGATGCACGTCGATGCCGGTCGCAATCGCCTCGTCGCGATTGTCCATCACCGCGCGGGTGAGGTAGCCGAGCCGGGTCTGATAGAGATAGAGATAAATGAGCGCCACGGCGCCGCCGCTGGCGATGCCGCTTGCGACCCACGCCGCCGGGAAAGTCTGGCCCAGCACTTCGACCGGGCCGCTCTCGACCTGGTGCCCGGCAAAGAAGCTTTCGACCGCGGCGACGGCGCGGCCGAGCTGGTCGCCGGGGATCGAACGCTCGCTGGTGCCGAAGGCGATCGTTGCCACCGCCTCGATCACCTGCGAGAGGCCGAAGAACAGAATGAACGACAACATCTCGGGGTCCCTGGCGCGCAGCAGCCGCGGCACCAGGAGGTAGTAGAGCGGCAGGCCGACCAGCGCGAAGCCGGTAAAGGCGATGACGATCGCCGGTCCCGGATTGATCGCAAACAGCGTGAACAGCCAGAACGCCAGGAACGCGCCCAGCATCAAAAAGTCGCCATGCGCCAGATTGACGATGCGCATGACGCCGAACACGAGATTGAGGCCGAGCCCGAGCAGCGAGAAATAAAGGCCGAACAAGAGGCCGGCGAGCAGGCTGTAGGCCAGCATTCAGCGCCTCGCCGCGGTCGGTCGCGGGCAGAGCCGAGCCATGGTCACGGGCGCGGATAGACCGGCTTGCCGTTGGCGACGTCGTGCGGCCAGACCGTGATCAGCTTCAGCCGCTCCTGGTCGTCGACGGTGAGCTGGCCGAGCGGGGTGATCTCGCCGACCTGCGCGCCGGTCGGATCGAGCTCGAAGGTGCCGTCGAGCGTCTTGAGCTTGCCCGAGAGGCCGAATACCGCCTTGCGCAGCTCGAGCTGATCAAGACTCGCCGCCGTCGCCAGCGCCTTCTCCAGAACCAGGCCCGTGGTGTAGCCGGCGACCGAGTTGAAGCCGAACTCGACATGGGCATCGGGATATTTCTGGTGCCAGGCGGTGCGGAAATCGGCGAGCGTCATGCCGAAATTGGTCTCGTAGGCGAACTCGGAGGAGGTGACGTAGGTGAAGATGTAGTTGAGCGCCTTGGCGCCGACATTCTTCTCCAGAAGCTCGGTCTCGATTCCCGGATAGATGCAGAACAGGAACTTGAACTTGATGCCGCTGTCCTGGACGTTGTGCAGGAAGGCGATGTCGTTCGGTGCGTAGCCGAGATGCAGCACCGCGTCCGGATTGGCGGCGCGGATATTGTTGAGGAGCACAGTGTAGTTCGAGGTCTCGGTCGGCACGCCCTGATCGAACACGATCTCGACGCCGGAATTCGCGTCTTTGATGAATTTGCGCACCGCGTTCGCCTGGGTGCCGGTGAAGTCGTTGGTGGCGTAGAGGATGGCGACGCGCTTGATACCGAGCGCGGGCCCGTCATGGGTGATGAAGTCGGCGAGCGGCTTCGGCCAGATGCTGGAGACCGGATCGGCGATCAGCGCGATATAGGGATTGTCCGGCGTGAAGAAGGTCGCGCCGGTGCCGGTCTGGTCGATCAGGAACATCTTGTGGTCGCGCGCGATCGGCACCGCGACCGAGGTGAGCACCGAGCCGGAATCGGCGATCAGGATGTCGACCTTGTCCTGGGTGATCAGCTGATTATAGAGCGTCGCCGCGGTCGCCGTGCTGCTCTGGTCGTCATAGGCGACGAGTTTCACCGGGATCTTCTTGTCGAAGGCTTTGACGTAGACGCCGCCGTCGGCGTTCTTCTGGTCGATCCACAGTTTCAGGCCATAGTGCACCGGCATCGAGATGCTGGCGAAGCGGCCGGACGAGGCGTAAAGCGTCCCGAGCTTGATCTCGGCGGGCGCGTCGGCCGCCGCGGCGCCGGCGGCCGTCAACGATGTCAGCAATGCCGCGGCGATGGCGTGTCGGATCACGGGCGTCCTCCCTCAAGCTTTTTTCAGTTCGGCCGCAAGGCCAACGCGTCCGCCGGCGCTTCGGTTTCGGCCCCGGGCGTGCCGTCGACGGTCGCGCCGCTCGCAAGCAGCGCCGCGATCTCCTCGGCCGCAATGCCGGCCTCCTTGAGGATCGCCACGCTGTGCTCGCCGACGCGCGGGGCGTGGCGATTGATCGGCAAGGCGGCGCCGTTCCAGCGGCTGGGGATGCCGGCATAGCGGATGCGGCCTTCGGTCGGATGGTCCATGACCTGAAAGAAGTCGACCGCGGCGAGATGCGGATCGTCGATCAAGGCGTCGAGATCGTTCATCGGTGCGCAGGGAATGTCGCAGCGCTCGAACAGCGCCAGCGCCTCGCTGGTGGTGAGGTCGCGCAGCGCGCCGCTGATGAGGCCATAGGTCTCCTCGGGGTACTGCCGGCGCGACTCAAACTCGGCAAG
>Ga0187769_10000883_pt1 | contig 16569 bp, 15 predicted proteins | sample 0116_SJ02_MP02_1_FD_133140 | JGI IMG/M metagenome (GOLD analysis project Ga0187769, IMG submission 133140) | Tropical peat soil microbial communities from peatlands in Department of Meta, Colombia - 0116_SJ02_MP02_10_MG | ecosystem: Environmental > Terrestrial > Soil > Wetlands > Peat | place... | reverse complement strand
GCCGGTTTCATCTCCCAGCATCATGCTCTTCGCCAGCTCGTTGTACTTTGAAATGCCCACTTCGTAGGGGACCTTCGCGGCTGTCAGCTTTTCTTCCGTTTGGCCGACCATCGAGATTTCCGGGATCGTGTAGATGCCATAGGGGAACAGCTCGGGCATGTGCTCGGAGGGTGCTCCAAACATGCGGCAGCTCGCGAGCCGGCCCTGCTCCATCGAAGTGCTCGCGAGAGCGGGAAAGCCGATCACATCGCCGGCGGCGAAGATGTGAGGAACTTCGGTCTGGTAACAGTCGTTGACGCGGATCTTGCCGCGCGAATCGGGCTGCAAACCGGCCGCTTCGAGGCGAAGCTGATCGCCATTGGCCTGGCGCCCGACAGCGTACAGCAGCACGTCACCCTGAATCTTCTTGCCGCTTTCGAGCTCTGCGAAGACGCGGTCGCGTTGCGAATCGAAGCCGACGCGCGTCACTTTTTCGCCGAGGCGGAACGTCATCCCCATCTGGCGCAGATGGTAGGTGAGCGCCTCGACGATCTCGTGGTCCACGAAGTCGAGAATCTGCGGCCGCTGGTCTATCAGCGTGACTTCTGAGCCGACGGCCGACATGAACGACGCGTATTCGAGGCCCACGACTCCCGCGCCTACGACGATGATCTCGCGTGGCAGCGAACTGATGCCGGTGAAGTTGTCGGTGTCGAGAATGCGCTTGTCGTCGAAGGGGATGTCCGGGCTGTGCGCGGGGCGCGTACCGCAGGCAATCAGGACATTTTCACCGCGAAGAGTGACCTTGTCGCTTTCCCCGTTCACTTCGATGGTGTGAGGATCGGCGAACCGCGCCGAGCCTTGAAAGACCGTGATCCCGTTGCGCTTGAGCTGCGCTCGGATCACTTCCGTCTCGCGGGAGACGATGGCGTTCACGCGAAAGGCGAGATCCTGAAGCGAGATATCGCCGTTTCCCCGGTAGTTGGCTCCGTAGAAGGCTCTTACGGCGATGCCGGTTAGCTGAAAAATCGCCTCGCGGACGCTCTTGCTGGGGATTGTCCCCGTGTGGACGCAGACGCCGCCCATCATGAGCCGGCGGTCGATCACCGCGACGCGCTTGCGCAGCTTTGCCGCACAGATGGCGCCCTTCTGGCCGGCGGGCCCGCTGCCGATGACAATCAGGTCGTAATTTTGGTCGCTCATGTGAATGTTAGATGCAATGCCCTCGACAGCCTATAGTACGGGCTTTACAGAAATGTGAATGCGAGCGGGCAGTCTAAGAGGCCAGTCCCCGATTTCGGCCTAAGCGAGCACGACCAGGTCAATTTCCACTCGGATATCCATAGGCAGCCGGGCTGCTTGGATGGTCGTCCGCGCGGGCGGGTTCTGCGGGAAATAACGCGCGTAGACCTCATTCATCGCCGCGAAATCGTTCATGTCCTTTAGGTAGACGTTCGCTTTCACAGCGCGGTCGAGCGACGAGCCGGCTGCTTCGACGATGGCTTTCAAATTGTCCAATGTGCGCGCCGTCTGGCGGGCTGTATCTCCTTCCACAACCTTGCCGGTCGCGGGGTCTATAGGGCCCTGGCCGGCGGTGAAGATGAATCCATTGGCCTTGATGGCCTGCGAATACGGGCCGAGCGCTTTTGGCCCCTTGTCGGTCGAGATGATTTCCTTCATGGGGCCTCCGGATGAGCAGAAGTCAGAAGTGAGAGGTTAGATGCTGGAGGGCAGCAGCGCAAGCAGTTATAGACGCGACCGCAAGAAGAAACGGCAGCGACATCCGGGTGCTACTCGCCCGTTTGAAGATTGCCCGGCGGAGAAGGATATTGCTGCCGGAAGTTGATTGGAATTCCCTTTTCGTTCAGCCAGATGCGGAACATCTCACCGAGGCCTTTGCCGCTTGATTGCTCAAGGGCCGACCGAAGATCGTTATAGTCGGCTTCCTGGCCGCGCAGGGTGGCGACCATCTGCGCGAGGCCCTTGCGCGTGGCGTCTTCTCCGCAAGCGTCCTCGAGAGCGACGAAGAAGAGCGCCGCCTTCGCGACGGCGATGCGGCGCTGCGCGGCCGCATCGGTCAGCTTCGTCTGGCCAAGCGGCTGCTCGGTGACGCGGCTGACGCCGTCGTCATAGCGGCGCAGGTATTCGAGAATTCGCCGGCGGCGCGCGGCTGGCCCGCTGCGCGCTTCCTCAATCACAATCGTGGCGTATTCCGGCAGACCCTCGCCCATTCCCACGGCCGCATCTGGAGTGGGATAGATCTGGTCGCCGAACCAATTGCGCGCAAGAGCCCGCGTCACCATGCCTAGGAACTGATCGCTTGCGACTCCGAGTGAAAGCGCGGCCGGATTGACGAGTGCACCACCCGGGAAGGCGACTGCCGCGGGACTCTCCTCACCCGGAAAGCCCGAACGCAGGCTGGGCGACTCGACGATGTGCGGACCTTCAATATGCTTGTCGAGCGGGCCGAAATCGCTTTCCAGAGTCTTCCACGCTGCGGCGAGTTGTTCCGCTGCAGGGCCCGCGTCCTGGCCGAGTGGTTGAATAGTCCAGAACACAGCGGTGCGCCGCGCGGGATGTGAGGGTGAAGATGTGTAGCGCCCGGCGGTGACATACGGGGCGAGGTCGTCAGGGCGCAGAGTGAAGCGGTATTCGATTTCGTTGCCGAGTTTCTTCTGGCCGCTCGCAGCGCCTCTCGCGAGAACGAGATAGTCTGCAGGCACACGAATTGAAACCGCCGTCACTTTCGGCCGCTTGGGATAGGGAGAGAGGACATGCTTCGGCGGCAGGAGCCGCGGAAACCATCCCTGCGAGCCGAGGTGGAAACCACTCTCATCGAGAGTAATGCGCGCACCGGAATCTTCCGGAGGACGGAAGTTACATTCGATCATCACTTCGTGATTCTGTTTTTGCTTCCAGGGAGGATCGAGCGCGATGCGGAGGGCGTCCGGTTGCTCCTGCTGAAAGGGCTCTGGGAGATTCGCGACTGTTGCCTCGCGACCATCAATCTCGACGCGGAGATCGTTTCTGCCGAACGTCTTTTCGTCCGGGAATGCTGCGTCCATGAACGTCAAATCCGCGTTCCCGGAATTCTGAAGCTGGAAGTGGGCGCTGACCTGAAGTTGCGGAGGCTGGCTGGGAACGAATTGCACCTCGCGGGATTCCTTCAGGATTTTGTACCCCGGCGCAAGCGGAACTGCGCAGGCACATAAACACAGCCCAAGGAAAGCAACGAGCGCGAAACCGATCGGGCGCGAGGCGGGGCTCCTCAAGACTGGGAGATTTTACCGGGCCATGCTGCGAGGGAAAAAGCGGAAAATGAGCCGCTACGATCCGGTGAACTTGCCCAGGATCTGGGCGTCGCTCGCGCCATGGCGGCGGAAGGCGACGATGGCGTTCGCCTGCGAATCGGGCACGCCGCGGCGCACCAGCTCCAGCAGCGTCGCTTCGCGAACTCCGACGTTCTTTAGAGTGGCGAGGGATGCGCCGGCAAGCACCGGCTTGCCCGCCGCGCGATGGCGCGCGACTTCCATCACGATATCGTCCGAAAGCCCCGCGAGCCGCATGGCCTGGAGTTCGCCCGCGCCGAGACCCAGCTGATCCAGTTTTGCCAGCTCGATGATGTGGTCTTCGGAGATTCCCACCTGGGCGAGGTTGGCGACCGCCTCGCCCGCGTCGAAGGGCCGATTGCGGTTGCGGTAAAGCCGGAGCATTTCAATGCATCCGGCGTCGGAAAGCCCTCCTTGGCGCGCAATGGCCATCTCGGCGACCTCAGGTGTCGAAATATCGAGCGATTTCAGCTGCTGGATGGTGTCGTACGTCATGCCGGCTCTGTCCAGCGGAGCGGTGTCTACCGGCGGAAGGCGATGGCACGCAGCAACCCATATTGCGAGAAACGCGAGCAGGGCCAAGGACACAATGAGCGTGCTCCGAAAAGAGGTCCCATCCCGCATCTGAGCGGGGCGGATTGCCAGGATTTCCCCCATGAATTCATTGTACGCGCCGGGAAGAAAGCAAGCGGCGGCTGTCACGGAAGGATTACGGGCTTACGCGGGCGCCGTCTAGACGTTGTAAACGCGTTCGATATCGAAGACGCCGGGGATGCGTTTGATGCCGCCGACGATGGATTCAAGCTGCTTGCGGTCGTGGACGTCGAGCGCGACTTCGATGCGCGCGCGAATGTCTTCGCCGCCGCTTTCGAACGTGCGGATGTTCGCTCCCGCGTCGCTGATGACCGTGGTGATGGCGGCAAGCATTCCGGGGCGGTCCTCGGTGAAGATACGCAGGCGAACCGGGAACGTGGCCTGCGTGGTGCCGGCCCACTCGACCGGGATGCGGCGCTCGCTTTCGTAGAGCAGGTTTTCGACGTTAGGGCAGTTTTTGCTGTGAACGGCGATGCCGCGGCCGCGCGTGACGTAGCCGATGATGTCGTCTCCGGGGATCGGATTGCAGCACTTCGAGCGGTACACCATCAGGTCGTCGTGGCCCTTGACGACCACAACGGCCTCCTCCATCCCAAGCATGCGCTTGACGGACGAAGCGAGCTTCGGCTGCTTTTCCTCCGGCGCTTCGGCGATGGGCTGGCCGCTCGCTTTGGCAACCACCTGGCGCGCGGACCATTTGCCGTAGCCGAGCTCGGCGTAGAGATCTTCAACGCGCGAACAGCCGTACTCGGAGGCGACGCGCTGCCAGTCTTCGGCTGCGATCTTCTTCAAGCTGACCCCCGCCTGGCGCGCTTCCTTTTCGAGCAGCCGGCGGCCCACTTCGGTGGCCTCCTCGCGCTCGTGGAGATTGATCCACTGGCGAATCTTGGTGCGCGCGCGCGACGTATGCACGAAGGAAAGCCAGTCCCGCGAGGGTGCGTGACCCTTTTGCGTCGTGATTTCGACGACGTCGCCATTCGCGAGCGCGTGGCGGAGCGGGACCATCTCGCCGTTCACCTTCGCTCCCGAGCATTGATGGCCAACTTCGGTGTGCACGGCGTAGGCGAAGTCCACGGGCGTCGCGCCGCGCGGCAGAACCACGACGCGCCCTTTGGGCGTGAACGTGTAAACCTCTTCGGGATACAGGTCGACGCGGAGCGTGGAGAGAAATTCGCTCGGCTCCTGCATCTCCTGCACCCACTCGATCAGGTGGCGCATCCAGATGATGCGCTGATCGTCGGCAGAGGACGCCTCCTGCCCGCCTTTGTATTTCCAGTGTGCCGCGACGCCCTGTTCAGCTATGCGGTGCATCTCCTGCGTGCGAATCTGCACCTCGAAAGGCTGGCCGGAGTGGATCACGGACGTGTGCAGCGACTGGTAGAGGTTCGGCCGCGGCATGGCGATGTAGTCCTTGAAGCGGCCGGGAACCGGGCGCCAAATCTGGTGGATCACGCCGAGCGCCGCGTAGCAATTCTTCACCGTGTCGGTGATCACGCGGATGGCGAGCAGGTCGTAAATTTGATCGAGATTGCGCTGCTGCTTCTGAATTTTCAGGTGGACCGAATAGAGGCGCTTGATGCGTCCCTGCACTTCTGCGGGGATTCCGTTTTCGACCATCTTCTCGCGGATCGTTTCCTGCACTTCGAGCAGGAATTTGTCGAAGACCTTCTGCTTGGATGCGAGTTTCTTCTGCAGTTCGAGAAACGCTTCCGGCTCGAGATAACGGAAAGCGAGGTCTTCGAGTTCGCCTCGGATGAGGCCCATGCCGAGCCGGTTGGCGACCGGCGCGTAGATGTCGAGCGTCTCGCGCGCGATGCGCTGCTGGCGCTCAGGCGCGAGGTACTCGAGCGTGCGCATGTTGTGCAGGCGATCGGCCAGCTTCACCATGACGACGCGAACGTCGTTGACCATCGCGAGAAGCATCTTGCGGACGTTTTCGGCCTGGCGATCTTCAGGGGCGAGCAGGTCGAGCTTGCTGATTTTCGTTACGCCCTCCACGAGCCGGGCGACATCGGGGCCGAAATTTTCCGAGATCTTTTCGATGGGAATTTTGGTGTCTTCGACGACGTCGTGGAGGAGAGCGGCGCAGAGCGAAGTGACATCGAGCTTCATGTCGGCGAGCAGGTGAGCGACTTCGACTGGATGCGAAAGGTAGGGTTCACCCGAGAGGCGGATTTGCGCCTTGTGCTGTTCGGCGGCGAAGTCGTAGGCGCGGCGGAGAAGCTCGAGGTCATCGCCGGGACGGTTCTTGCGCACTTTGTCCAGCAGCTCGCCGAAACGCAGGTCAACGGTGCGCCGCGCGGCGAGCGAGATTTGCGGATTGGTTGCCGGTTCCATGAATGCGTTTATTCTAGTCCCGCCCAGTTGACCCGCATCTGCTTAATCGGCTTGCGGTTGCCATAGCAACTGTCGCATAGACCATGGTTTAAGTGCAGCGGTTTGGGCTTCAGTCCTGCCTTGGCTCCTCGCATCACGGACCCCCGAAACGAGTTCCGGGTAGAAGGCACCTCTGTCGTTTGTTTTGAATGAGTTAGACCGAATTCTACTCGACGAGGTGTTCCGGGTAGTTGGCGACATGAGAGCGAATCCAGATCGCGCCCAAGTCGACTCAGAGGGCGGACGACGAGGAGCGGTGGGGTGGCAGCTCCCTGCCAGCCCTGGCCGGCGGGCCTCGTTTCCGTCAATTCAATTCCCAGACCGGTCACGACACACCTCCATATTTACGCTGGCACAGTGCGGCATGGTTTGCAAGTGGACGCGTGTGTAAAGAAGTTGAATTGAGACAGCAGGAATCAGCGACCATAGGTCGCGCCGCTTTGGCACGTGTCCGATCCAGGCAGAGCAAACCACTCCATGCTTCTCATTCCTTGTGCCGAGCCCGGTACGCTGCTTCTCGAACCATCGAACAGAATGTGTTTCGGCGTTGGCGGCTCGCAGCGTAAGCTTCTGAATGAGGGGTGTCCGTCCCATGTGCATCCAGGAAATTCGCATCTGCGGAGCGTTGTGCACGATGCTGGTATTAGTAGCTGGCATCAGCGCCGCGCAGCAAACGCAGACCAAGAAGAAGCCGTCCGCGCCTTCCTCAGGCGCAGAGCTCTACAAGCAAAATTGCGCGGTGTGCCACGGGAACGACGGGAAGGGAAACGGCCCTCCTCCTGCCAAGTCCCCTTTCAGCGAGCCGGTGCCCGATCTGACGACCTTGGCACAGCGGCACGACGGCAAATTCCCAGACGCCTACGTGAAAGGCGTGCTGCAAAATGGCGTGAAGTTGGAAGACCACGGCCCGGCGGAGATGCCCACCTGGGGAGTCCTTTTCAATGCTGCAACGAAATCCGATGAGAAGCAGGTCGCCCAGCGAATCGCGAACCTGACGGAATACCTCAAGTCCATCCAGGTGAAATAACCGCAAAAGAAAAAGGGCGAGCCCAACGGGCCCGCCCTTGAACATATGAGAAAGCGCAGCGGCTAGGAAGCCGGAGTGATGTTGGCCTTCTTCTGCTTGATCGCTTTGACCTTGTCCACCAGGTCGTCGGCTTCCTTGAGGTCGGCGTTGCGAGCTTCCGCCGTGGCTTCCATGTCGGCTTTTTGGCGATAGAGCAAGTTCAGATAGGCCATGGCATCGTCATAGTCGGGCTTCAAGCTGATGGCCTTCTGAAGATTCGTGACGCCATCGTCAACGTCCATCCCGTTTTTCTGCGCAAACTGCTTTGCGACAGCCGGGGGCAGGGGGTCGTTCTCCCTGACGGGTTTCTTCGAGGTCTTGTTGTAATCGTCGCGCATGTCCTTGTTCGCGCGGTACGCAAGCGCCCAATCGATGACGCCCACCCAGTAGTACGGCTCGGCATCGTCCGGCTTAATCTCGATATGTTTCATGTGGTACGACTTCGCTTCATTCATCTTGTCGGCGTTGTAAGGGGTTCCGGCCATGTTGTAGAGGATGGAGCCGAGGCCGTCGAGCGCCGTAAGGTTCTGCGGATCCTGCTCGAGAATGATCTTGAACTGCTTGACGGCTTCATTGCCGTTGTTCATGTTCTCCTGGGAAGGAGCGCCGGGAACGTACTGGCTGGCGTAGGCCGTGGCGAGATAAAGCTGGGCGTTGGTGAGCGTGGGATCGAGCTGCTGCGCTTCCTTGAAGTCTTCGATCGCAACATCGAATTGAGCGTTCTTATATGCCTGGACGCCCTTGTTCAACTTGTCGCGCGCGCGCAGCTTGTCGCAGCCGGCTCCTGCGGCGACAGCGGCGGCCAGAACGGCCACGAGAAAGAGAATGTGCGGCTTCCGCTGCATCCCAGCTCTCCTTATGTTTGCGGATCTAAGCTTGCGCCGACACAGGCGGACAGCCAAGGCCGGCGGATGGACGATCGCAATGCCCCGTGCTACTGCCCCGCCTCGATTTTGGCGGTGATGAGGCCGACGTGATCGATTCCGGCGCCGCGCATGATATCAATGGCGCGCGCGACCATCTCGAACGGAACGTTTTCATCGCCCTTGACGAAAGCGATCTTGTCCGCGCGCTCCTTGAAGATGTCGAAGAGGCGCGGGCCGAGCTGACCCCAATTCGTCTCGTCCTGATTGATCATCAGTTTTCCGCCGGGGTTGATCGAGACGACGATCGTCCGGCTATCCGGCTCCGTCTGCTTCTGATTGGGCGGAGGGGGCTGAGGAACCAGTGTCGGCAAGCCGGTCGGCGTCCTGGGCGTGATCACCATGAAGATGATGATCAGCACGAGCAGGACGTCGATCAGAGGAACAACATTGGGCTCCGAAACGACCCCTTTACCTTCACCAACTGCCATTCCCATCGGGATACTCCTTTATATCTTTCGGTGCGTAGCCTCAGGCGTCACATCGGTGGAGGAGGCGGAGCAGCCCTGCTGGGCGGCACCTTCTCCGTAAGCAGACCGAGGTTCTCGACTCCGGCAGAGCGCACAGCGTCCACTGCCTTCACCACGTCTCCGTACTTCGCGCGGGCATCGGAGCGGACGTAGACAGTCTTATCCAAGCGGCCGGTCAAAAGGTCCTTCACGCTGTCCGTGATGGCATCAACGCCGATTTCCCGGTTGCCGGGGCTCAGGAACATCCTGCCGTCGCGCGTCACGGCGACGATAATTGCGTCGTCCTTGTCCGCGTTGGGCATCTTGTCGGCATTTTCTGCTTTGGCCATATCCACAGGTGTGCCGTGCTGCAACATCGGCGTGATCACCATGAAGATGATGAGCAGAACCAACATGATGTCCGCCATGGGGATGACGTTCGGCGCAGCCATCACCGGCGGAGCTTTGGGTTTGTAAGCCATTTGCCTACTTCTTTCCGCCCCGGCGAGTGATGAAGTAGTTGATCAACTCCATCGAGGAGTTGTCCATCTCTACGTCAAAGGCTTCCACGCGGTTCGTGAAGTAGTTGAAGCACCAGACAGCGGGAACGGCGACGAGCAAGCCGAGCGCGGTCGTAACGAGGGCTTCTGCGATACCGCCGGCGACGGCCGAAAGACCCGTGACCTTCGAGCTAGAAATGCCTTTGAACGCGTTGATGATGCCCATGACGGTGCCGAAAAGTCCGACAAAGGGCGCCGTCGAGCCAATCGTAGCGAGCCCGGAGAGGCCGCGCTTCATCTCGGCGTGGACGATGGCCACCGAGCGCTCGAGGCCGCGCTTGGCTGCTTCGATCACCTGCTCGTCGCTCACCTGAGCCGAGGCGGCCTGGAATTCCGAAAGGCCGGTCGCGACAACCTTGGCGATGTGGCTCTTCTTGTTGCGCTCGGCGATGGAAATGGCTTCGTCGAGTTTGTTGTCCTTGAGAGCGCCGGCCACCTGCTGCACGAATACGCGGGATTGCTTCCGCGCCGCGCTATACATCAACGCCCGGTCAATCATGATGCCGACCGACCAGGCAGACATCACGAAGAGAATGAAGACGACTGTCTTGGCCGGGTAACCCATGTTGTGCCACATATCCAATAGGTTCCAGCTCATTGCGGCGCCTTCACCGCCCTGATCCTGAAACATCATTACCGCCCACACAAAAGTCGCAAGCATAAAGTTCGATCCTCCTCCGTTCACCAACCGATCACGGCAGTCAGATTCTGCCGGTCGGAAAATCCCATCCCCAAGTCCCGGGCCCGCAAGCGGATCCGGCCCTACCTAACCACCAAGAGAAAACACAACTGTGATCGTCGTATCCACTTCGACGGCCTGGCCATTGAGCATCGTGGGTTGATAGCGCCACTGGCGCACCGCATCCATCGCCGAATTCACCAGAAGCGGATGACCGGAGACCAACTGAAGCTGCTGTATGGTGCCGTCCTTCCCTATAATCGCGTGCAGAATCACCGTCCCCTGAACGTGCGCCGCCTTGGCGATGGCTGGATATGTCGGGTCGGGCTTACTAATAGCCCTGGCTGCCTGCACTTGTCCGCCGACAGTGATGCGCGTAGGAGTAACCGGCTTCGGCGGAGGGGGCGCGGCAAGAATTCCGCCAAGGGTGTTGCCGCCAAGGCCTGTTCCGCCTGCAACTCCTACTGCGCCGATCGCGCCGATGTCCGGCGCTTCTTCCTTAATCATTTCGATTTTCTTCGGGATGACCGTCGGAGCGACCATCCTTTGCGGAGTGATGATCTTGGGTCTAACGATCTTGACAGGAGCAGCCGGAGGGGGCGGAGGCGGTGGTGGCGCGGGAGCGACGAGGAAAGTGCTCATCAGACCCTTTGGCAGCGCTTCCGTGTAGATCAGAGGAATCAAGATCATGACGACGACGATCATGCACTGAACGATCACCGAGAGCGTCACGGTCCAAGACTTGTGAGTCCTGACCGGATGAGCGCTCGATATGACAAGTTGATCGAACATAGCCTATCTCCTTGCGGCTGCCGTCACGCGGTTTTGGCTGCGGATCCGACGCGGACGGTTGCTCCCCTACTACCCGAAAACTTGTTCCAAATCACAACGATTGGCGCAGCAATGCCAAAACTGGAGTACGTTCCTACCACAACTCCCACTACCATGGCAAAAGAGAACGCGCGAAGGACTTCGCCACCCATCATGTACAGTACCAGAACCGTAAGGAAGGTCAATCCGCTGGTCAAGATCGTTCGCGAGAGAGTCTGGTTGATGGACTTGTTCACGATCTCCGGCAGCGGCTCGCGACGCATGAGCCGGAGGTTTTCGCGCACGCGGTCAAAGATGACAATCGTGTCGTTCATCGAATAGCCGACCAGAGTCAACAATGCGGCGATCACGGTCAACGAAATCTCGTAATGGAAAAGCGAGAAAAAACCGAGCGTGATCAGCACGTCGTGGAAGACGGCGATGACGGCTGCGGCCCCATACACCCACTCAAAGCGGAACGCAATATACACCAACATTCCTGCGAGGGCATAGAGAGTTGCAAGGATTGCCTGACGGCGCAACTGACCGCCGACCTTAGGGCCGACAATGTCGACGTTGCGAATGGCAAAATTTCCGATCGAGAAGCCGTTCGATAGGGAGCTCAGCACTGCCGGCGTCGCGCCGTCCACATTCGCAAGGTCGCTGAAGTTCGTAATCAATCCGCCGTGATCTTTGTCGCGTGCGTCGGTGAGCTTCTGCGCCAACTGATTGTAGCGGTCGCCCGCGCTTGTGCCGAGCGAGAGGGGGTCCTTCTGGGTCAAGTAGGCTGCCAGGTCGGAGCGATTGATGGAGTTGAAGTCCGGCTTGCCGGTGGAATCCGTGCCGAAGGTCTTGTGGAGGATGTCTAAGATTGCCTGCTTGCCGGTATCGAGGGCTTCATCACCCTGGCCCTTCTGTTCAAGGCCGATCATGACGTCATTCTTGGAGCCGCCGGTTGAGATGTCGTTGATTTGCTGGATGGTGCTGTTCGCCAGGCCGGCTTCGCTCAGGCCCGCGCGGATCTTGTCTATTGGAGGCGTACTGGCGAACCGGACATAGACCAAAGTGCCACCGCGGAAGTCGATGCCGTAGAACAACCCATGACTCTTTAGCACCGAAAACCAGCCGATCGCCAGGAGGAGAAGAGAAAGCGTAAGGAAGTATTTCGCCTTCCCCATCCAGTTGACGTTGACGCCGCGGAAGAATTCCATGCCGAGTCCTATCCGTTTACTTTTGACACCGCCGGGCGCTGCTTTGTGCCCGGAAACTGCCTTCAAGAAGCCAAAGTTTCATGATGGCCCTAGATGCTCAATTCCGCCTGCCGCTCCATGCGGGACAGATGGAAATCGAAGATCGCCCGCGAAACATAGATTGACGTAAATAGGTTTGCAATCAAGCCGATCACCAATGTAACTGCGAAACCGCGTACCGGCCCTGTGCCAAACAGGAAGAGAAATACGGCCGAGACGACGGTGGTGACGTGGGTGTCGATAATCGTCAGGAACGCCCGGTCAAAGCCCGTAGAGACTGCGGATGCCGGAGCTTTGCCGTTGCGTAGTTCTTCCCGGATACGCTCAAAGACAAGAACATTCGAGTCCACGCCCATGCCGATGGTCAGGATTACGCCTGCTATGCCCGGGAGGGTCAGGACAGCTCCGCTATAGGCCATGAACGCGATCAAGATCACGAGGTTGAGGACCAGGGCCACGACTGCATTGACACCACTCAGGTGGTAATAGATCACGAGAAAAATCATCACCACGATCAAGCTTCCGATCGAAGCACGGACGCCTTCGCGAATCGAATCCGCGCCGAGCGAGGGGCCAACCGTGCTTTCTTCAAGGTATTTGATCGAGGCAGGGAGAGCGCCAGCGCGGAGGACAAGAGCCAAGTCCTTCGCGGAATCCTGGTTGAAGTTGCCTGTAATTTGGCCGCGATCTTCAATGCGGCTGTTGATGACCGGGGCAGTCCGAACCTGACGGTCGAGGACGATGGCCATACGACGGCCAACGTTTGCCTCCGTGAATGGACCGAAACGCGCGGCCGCGGCCGCTGAGAGGTTGAAGATCACTTCGTATTGTCCGGGATAGTCGGTGCTGGGCTGCGGCGTTGCGCCGACAAGGTCCTGGCCGGTGACGATCGGAGCACGTTCTAGGATGTAATAGACCTGTGACGTCTGACCAGGCGCGATGCTATCCGGCTTGCCAGGCAGGATTATTGTCCCCGGAGGGAGAATGCCGCCGTGCGCCGCAAGAGCATCCGCCTCAGAGGGATATGTCTGTTCATCGGCAAGAAGCTGAAGGGCAAGCTGCCCGCCCGCTTGAATCACTGCCTTCGCGCGGGTGGGATCGCCTTCGCCGGGGAGCTGCACGAGGATTTCGTCGTCACTCCTGCCGGTGAACGCGATTGTCGGCTCCGTGAGTCCAAGCGCGTTGATGCGTCGAGTGATGGTTTCAAGCGACTGATCCATCGCCTGGGTGCGGATGTCCTGAACGACGGACGGCTTCATCGTGAGAAGATAGCCGCCGGTTTCGCCCGCGGCAGGGGCGGAGGCCCAATCCGTGAATTGATTGCTGACGAGATCGCGAAAGTCAGCGGAAGCGGATATATCCACGCCGCGCACGAGGATGTGCGTGTCATCCTCACGGCGGATTTCCGCGAAGCCGATGTTCTTGTCATGGAGCTGTTTGCGCAGGAGGTCGATGGTTTGATCGCACCTTTGCCCGATGGCCTCTTCCAACTGTACCTGCAAGATGAGGTTGCTGCCCCCTCTCAGGTCAAGGCCGAGCTTGATGCGGTCCGCCAGATTGTCTTTCACCTGTCCCCAGGAAGTTGGAACGCTGAAGTTGTTCGCGTTCATCCCGATCACGCCAAAGATACAGATAAGGATGACGATCAGGATGAAAACAAACTTCCACTTGAGTTGGGAACTCATGCGAGGAGGCTAGGTCTCCTTGTTTTCCACCTGAAGCCCGGCGATGGCTGCGCGCGAGATCTTGATCTTCACCTGATCGGCGATGCGGAGCTGGATGGCGTCGCCTTCGAGCCCGACAATCGTCCCGTAAATGCCCCCGTTGGTGATCACTTTGTCGCCGTTTTTCAGATTCTTGAGCATTTCGGTGACCTTCTTTTGGCGCCTTTGGGCAGGGAACATCACGAGGAAATAGAAGATCACCATGATCAAAATCAACGGAAGAAAGAGGGCAATCCCGCTGGGCTGGGAAGGAGTTTGCATAAAAATGGCTAATGCTTCCGGGGATGTCGCCGCGACTGCCACTTTTCTTTCGCCTCTTCGCCGTGGATGCGCCCGCCGGGGCCGGCAGGCTCAAGAAGCCGTTTTCCGATACTGCTGCTCCGGGCTTTGCCGCACCCCGCGCCCGCTTGGGTTTGCCTATTGGAGGCGTGCCTGGAGGTCAGAGCGGAAACTTTCTAGGCTTCCAAAACGGATAGCCTCCCGAATTTTGCGCATGGTGTCAAGGTAAAAGTACAGATTGTGGTGGGTGTTCAGGATGAGCGAGAGGAATTCTCCCGTGGCGTAGAGGTGGCGCAAATACGCGCGCGAGTAGCGGCGGCAAACGGCGCAAGAACAATTTTCGTCGAGCGGCCGCGGGTCGTTTGCATACCGCACGTTGCGGATCAGCACTCGTCCCTGCGATGTGAACAGACAGCCGTGGCGCGCACTGCGCGTCGGAAGAACGCAGTCCATCATATCCACACCAAGCCGGACGTAATCGAGAATCTGCTCAGGCTTTCCAACGCCCATCAAATAGCGCGGGCGATCCGCGGGAAGACGAGAGGTTGCCACTTGGGTCATCTCGCAGGTCGTATCGTGCGATTCGCCGACAGCCAGGCCGCCGATGGCATAGCCGGGGAAATCGAGTTCGACCAGTTGATCGGCGTTCTCGCGCCGCAGCGCAGGGGATACTCCGCCCTGCACGATGCCGAATAGCATTTGCCTTCCGGCATCGCCATGCCCTCGAAAATAGTCCCGAGAACGTCGCGCCCAATCGAAGGTGCGGAGGGCTGCCTCGCGCGCGCGGGACTCATCGGAAGGAGCTTCGATGCATTCGTCCAGGACCATGATAATGTCGGCGCCGAGCGCGATCTGAATTTCCGCGGCTTTTTCCGGCGAAAGAAAATGCTCGGAGCCATCCAGGTGCGAGCGGAATGTGACGCCGTCGTCGGTCACTTTGCGGAGATCGCCGAGGCTGAAAATCTGGTAGCCGCCTGAGTCCGTGAGAATCGGGCGGGGCCACGACATGAAACGATGCAGGCCACCCATGCTGCGAATCAATTCGTGGCCGGGGCGAAGGTACAGATGATAGGTGTTGGCGAGGATGATCTGGGCATCCAGGTCTTCGAGATCCTGCTGCGTCTGTCCTTTAACGGTTGCGGCAGTGCCCACGGGCATGAACGCGGGCGTTTCGACGACGCCGTGCGGCGTCGTGAGACGCCCTAGACGGGCGCCCGAGGGATCGGTGGCAAGAACCTCGAAGCGAAAACCCATCCGCGCGAGTGTATCAGGAGATCGCGACCCCTAGGGAAGCAAGCCCGACCTTTATCAATACGAAGATGCCCCAGAGAAAGAGGATCGTCGCAAATGACCCGCCGAAAGAAATCTTCTTGGGAGCCGCAGCCGCGCGGAAACCGATTGCCAGCAGAATCATGAACCAGAAGGAGAAGATGTCGAGAGAACCGAGCAACGCGACAAGCCACCTTGCGGTCCCTTCAGGCATGAAGGATCCGACGTTGGAAGCCACAAGATTTTGAACATCGATCGTAGTCGGATCTTTCAGAAGAATGACCAGAATTCCAAGCAGACCGGCAATAAGCCTGGGGATGTAGGCGTAGGACACGACTCCTAGACATGTTACGAAACGGAGGGTCGTGCCGAGGACGGTGTTGAAAGTGGCCATGAAGATCGCGGCAAGAAGCAAGGCTCCTGAAGCGGGGAATAGAACACCCTCTATGTAGCCTCCGATCGGAGCGTACTTGATTTGGGTCTGCAGGATTCGCTGTTGCTGATCCGGAGGTAACTGCTGGAACTGCGCCGACTTTTCGACCTGCTTCTGCATGTAACTGGGCCAGCCCCCCCGATAGGAAATGGCGGCGACGGCAGCGATGAATAGAACGGAGCCGAGAATCACGGGCACGAGCCACGTGGGGCGCCGGGCGATGGATTCAAACGTGGCTTTGGGGCTGACGACGGCGCCAAAGACGCGCCCGATTGAACTCATTTCGGGGACTTCCGGGGCCGGAACCGGAGTGCTGGTCATGGGCTCTCTCCTGTGTGTTGCGATTCGAGTCCAGCTTCTCTTGAAGTACGTCTGGCGTCGGGAAAGATTACAACAAAACCGGGTCGGCTAATGCTTCAGGACGTGGGTGATCGTGGGGGAGACGAGCTCATAGCGGATGGTGCGCCACCGGATGCGCTTCGTCAGCAGCGACATGATGAAATTCCATGTGAAAAGGAAGGGAACAAGCGGGGCGAGCGCAGTCCAGACCCAGCTCCACTGATTGAGCGGGCCTCTCCATTCCGGGAGCAGTTCGCTCACGGCAATGGTGCGGATTGCGCCCTTCATCGCCGCAAGCAGGGGGACGACCAGCGCCATCAGCGCCGGCTGGATCCAGGGATCGCCGGAAATCATCAGGGACGGAATCAAGAGCAGCGCGAAGATCATCGTGAGCGAGTAGCTCGCATGCGCGGCGGCGCCCATCATCCACTTTCGAGGGGCATAGACGCGGGTGATGGAGATCTGGCGATTGGTGAATTCGAGGAGATCGGAGCTGGTCCAGGGATGGGG
>Ga0187769_10000882_pt1 | contig 16569 bp, 9 predicted proteins | sample 0116_SJ02_MP02_1_FD_133140 | JGI IMG/M metagenome (GOLD analysis project Ga0187769, IMG submission 133140) | Tropical peat soil microbial communities from peatlands in Department of Meta, Colombia - 0116_SJ02_MP02_10_MG | ecosystem: Environmental > Terrestrial > Soil > Wetlands > Peat | place... | reverse complement strand
TGGGAGATCGGGCTGGCCGAGACCCACCAGACGCTGGTCGCCAACCGGCTGCGCGGCCGCATCGCCGTGCAGGTCGATGGCGGCATCCGCACCGGGCGCGACGTCGTGGTCGGCGCGCTCCTCGGCGCTGACGAGTTCGGCTTCGCCACCGCGCCCCTGATCGCCGCCGGCTGCATCATGATGCGCAAGTGCCATCTCAACACCTGCCCGGTCGGCGTCGCCACCCAGGACCCGGTGCTGCGCAAGCGCTTCCGCGGCCAGCCGGAGCACGTGATCAACTATTTCTTCTTCGTCGCCGAGGAAGTGCGCGAGCTGATGGCGGCCATGGGCTTCCGCACCTTCGACGAGATGATCGGGCAGATGCAGATGCTCGACGCGCACACGCTGGTCGATCATTGGAAGGCGCGCGGGCTCGATTTCTCCAAGCTGTTCACCAAGCCCGACGTGCCGGCGAGCGTCGCGCTCTACAATCGCGAGCGGCAGGACCACAAGATCCGCGACATCATCGACCGCAAGCTGATCGCGCAGTCGCAGGGCGCGCTCGAGCGCGGCGAGCCGGTCCGCATCAGCCTGCCGATCCGCAACACCGACCGCACCACCGGCGCCATGCTCTCCGGCGAGATCGCCAAGCGCTACGGCCATGAAGGACTGCCGGCCGACACCATCGTCGCCAGCTTCACCGGCACCGCCGGGCAGAGCTTCGGTGCGTTCCTCGCCCGCGGCGTCACCTTCGAGCTTGACGGCGACGCCAACGATTATGTCGGCAAAGGATTGTCCGGCGGCCGCCTAGTGGTGCGCCCTCAGGCCTCATCGGGCATCGTGCCGGAGCAGTCGATCATCATCGGCAACACCGTGCTTTACGGCGCGATCGAGGGCGAATGCTATTTCCGCGGCGTCGCCGGCGAACGCTTCGCGGTGCGCAACTCCGGCGCCATCGCCGTGATCGAGGGCGCCGGCGATCACTGCTGCGAATACATGACCGGCGGCGTCGTGGTCGTGCTCGGCCGCACCGGCCGCAATTTCGCTGCCGGGATGTCGGGCGGCATCGCCTATGTGCTCGACGAGGACGGCAGCTTCGCCTCGCGCTGCAATCTCGCCATGGTCGAGCTCGAGCCGATGCCGAGCGAAGAGGACATCAATGCCCGCGTCTTCCACCACGCCCGCGATCTCGAGGCGCACGGGCTGGTCGACGTCATGGCCGACATGAGCCGCTTCGACGGCCACCGGCTGCACCATCTGATCGCCCGCCATGCGCGCTTCACCGGATCGGCCGTCGCTGCGAAAATCCTAAACGACTGGTCACGCTGGTATCCGAAATTCCGCAAAGTGATGCCGATCGAGTATCGTCGCGCTCTCAATGAACTCAAGGCCGCGGCCATCGCGGCGGAATAGAGCGTGATCCCGAAAACTGGATTGCGGCTTGCCGCCTTCGCCAAGCCCGCTTCGGCGGGCGAAGGAAGGTCGGAACAGATCATGCGGCAACGAATCTAGAGCGCGACGTGGGCAAGATCACCGGCTTTCTCGAATACGAGCGCGAGGACCGCGACTACGAGCCGGTCGAGGAGCGCATCCGCCATTGGCGCGAATTCGTGCTGCCGCTGCCGGAGGAGGATTATCGCACCCAGGCGGCGCGCTGCATGAATTGCGGCGTGCCCTATTGCCAGGGCACCGGATCGCTCACGCCCGGCACGCCGGGCTGCCCGGTCAACAACCAGATCCCGGACTGGAACGACCTCGTCTACGCCGGCAACTGGGACGAGGCGGCGCGCAACCTGCATTCGACCAACAATTTTCCGGAAGTCACCGGCCGGGTCTGCCCGGCGCCGTGCGAGGCCTCGTGCACGCTCAACATCGACGAGAATCCGGTCACTATCAAATCGATCGAATGCGCGATCGCCGACCGCGCCATCGCGCTGGGATTGAAGCCCGAACCGCCGGCGGAGCGCACCGGCAAGAAGGTCGCGATCGTCGGCTCGGGACCAGCGGGTCTCGCTTGCGCCCAGCAGCTCGCCCGCGCCGGCCATGACGTCCACGTCTTCGAGAAATACGCCAAGGCCGGCGGGCTTCTGCGCTACGGCATCCCCGACTTCAAGATGGAGAAGCATCACGTCGACCGCCGCGTCGCGCAGATGCAGGCCGAAGGCGTCACCTTCCACTACGGCGCCCATGTCGGCGTCAACGTCGCGCCGGAGAAGCTCGTTGCCGACTATGACGCCGTGGTGCTGACCGGCGGCGCCGAGAAGGCGCGCGACCTGCCGGTTCCCGGCCGCGAGCTCAATGGCATCCACTTCGCCATGGACTTTCTGCCGCAGCAGAACCGGCGCGTCAGCGGCGAGCCGGCGGCCGAGGGCGAGCCGATCCTCGCTGGCGGCAAGCATGTCGTCGTCATCGGCGGCGGCGACACCGGTTCCGACTGCATCGGCACCGCGATCCGCCAGGGCGCGCTGTCGGTGACCAATTTCGAGATCCTGGCGCAACCGCCGCTGCGCGAAAACAAGATGCTGACCTGGCCGAACTGGCCGCTCAAGCTGCGCTCCTCCTCGAGCCACGACGAAGGCGCCAAGCGCGCCTTCGCGGTGATGACGACGCGATTTTCCGGCGCCGACGGCAGCGTGCAGGCGCTGCATTGCGTGCACATCGACGACAAGATGAAGCCGGTTCCCGGAAGTGAGTTCGAGCTTCGCGCCGAGCTCGTTCTGCTGGCCATGGGTTTCGTGCATCCGGTCCACGAAGGCATGCTCAAGGACCTCGGCCTTGCGCTCGATCAACGCGGCAATGTCAGCGCCTCGACCGACGACTACCGCACCTCGCTCGACAAGGTCTTTGCCGCCGGCGACATGCGCCGCGGCCAGTCGCTGGTGGTGTGGGCGATCCGCGAAGGCCGCCAGGCGGCACACGCGGTCGACAAATTCCTGATGGGATCGTCGCTGCTGCCGCTCTAGCGCGTCAACGCGGCCCGACCGGCAATGGCGGGCGCGGCGCGCCGTCGAGAAAAACGCGCGGCCGGCGCGGCTTTGGCGGCGCAAGCGGCGGGGCGTCGGGCGCCGGCTGGACCTTGGCGTCGCTCGCCTTCGCCTCGCTCGTCTTTGGCTCGCCGGTCTTGGTATCGCCCGGCCTGAGTTCGTTCGGCTTCGCCTCGTTAGGCTTGGCGTCGCTCGGCTTCTTCGCCTCGATTTTGCCCGCCGGGCTCTTGGTCGGTTGCGCCTGCGGCGAAGCCGGCTGCGCCTGCGGCGAAGCGGGCGCCGCCGCGGCCGCCGGCTCTACCTCGGCCGAAGGGCTGCCGCTCGGTGCAGCACCGGTGCTCGGTGCGGCGGCGGCTTCGCCGCGCGGCCAGGAGAAGTCGTCGGCGCGGCCGGGCGGCGGCGCGATCGCCTCGCCGCGACCGAGCACGCGGATCACGAGCGGGTCGGATGCCGCCTGCGAAGGATGGCTGGTGCCGCCACCGAGGAGATCTGTCCCCTCGCCTGCCCCGATGGCGCCGAGCGGAACCACCGGACCGATCACCGGCCGCGCCCCACCCTTGGCCGGCGATTGCTCCGGACCAGGCAAGGCGACTGGCAGCACGTGGCTCGACAGCACGCGGCGCAACTCGCGCTCGACATAGTAGCCGAGCTTCACCGCGCCGGGCTTGGTGAAATGCACGCCGTCGGCACTGCGCAGCTTGCGGATCTGGCCTTCGAAGTCCGGGCCCTGCATGGTGAAGCGGCCGGCGTCGTCGACAAAGCCATCCCAGACATCGACGTAGGGGATGCCCGCCTTTTCCGCGCGGGCACGGTAAATCTCGTCGAGATAGGTCACATCGGTGGTCGAGCGCGGACCGCGCAACGCCGGCAGGCCGACCCACAGCACCGGCACGCCCTTGGTCTTGAGAACCGCAATCATCTCGTCGACGCGCTTGCTGTAGAGCTCAGCCCATTTGTCGGTATGAAACTCGTAGCTCACCGCGGGCGTGCGGCGTTGCGGCGTCTCGGCGGCGGCGGGCGCGGCCGGTGCATCCGCGGGCGCTTCGGCGCCCGGCGCCGTCGGAGCGGTGTCGTCGTGGCCGGATGGCTGCGTTTGCGACGGCTGCGCTGCCTGCTGGTTCGGCTGCGCCGCCGGACGCGACGGCGCGCGCTCGCGCAACGCTTGCCGATCGTTCAAGCCGAGCATGACCACGATCGCGTTCGGCTTTTCCGTCGCCAGGATATCCTTCGCCACCTGCGCCCAGTCGGGCGTTTCGCTCCTCGCCTCGTAGCGGATCAGGCCGGAACTGCCCTTGATCTTGCGCATGATCCCGACCTCGGGCGTATCGGCGAGCGCCTCCTCGAGGCCATAGCCGAGCCAGTCGGCGAGCGAGTCGCCAAGGACGAGCACCGTGGTGGTCGGCGGCGTCTCCAGTTTGCGTGGCGGCGGCGCCTTGGAATAATCGACCGCCGGCGGCGCCGGGCGGCCGAACCACGGATTATACCCGCCGCCGCGTTCCCCGCCCCACCATTGGAATGGAAAGAAATCGCGGAACTGCACTTGCTGCGGGCGCAAAGGCGCGGCGACGCCCGCGCGACCATTGAGGAACTGGGCGCCGGCCGGCACGGCGAGCGCCGAGCCCGCCGCCGCGAGCGCAGAGGCGATCATCAGCCGACGCCAGTTTCTCTTCATCATCAATGCCTTGCCCAATGTGCGGCGCGCCTTCACGCGGCGCAAAGCCTATAATAGCCAAATATTGTCAACTTGAGGATCGTTCCATTCCTTTGGGCTCGCAGGTCGGGCACGTCACGGCTGCCGCAATCGGTCGAGCAGAACACTCGAGGCAAAACCGTCGGGAATCTGCCCGCTCGAGGCCTGGAAATTGCGGATGGCGACGCGGGTGCGGGGCCCGAGCAAGCCGTCGGGCTCGCCAATGTCGAAGCCGCGCCGCGCCAGAAGCTGCTGCATCTCGACACGCTCCGCGATTGTCAGCGGCCGTTCGTCGCGCGGCCAGCTCTGCGCCAGTAGACCGCCGCCGCGAAGCCGGTCGGCGAGGTGCCCGATCGCGAGCGCGTAAGCTTCGGCCGGATTGTATTTCATGATGACGTGAAAATTGGCCAGCATCAGAAATGCCGGCCCCCGCGCGCCGGCTGGGAGCAGCAGATAAGCGCGGTCGCCGGGGCGCGGGAAAAGCTGGCCGCCGGGTCGCTTGATGCCTAGGTCCCCCCATTGCCGCAGCGTCATCTGCCGCGATCGGTCGGCGAGAAGATAATCGAAGCTCGGCGGCAGCACGACCTCGTAGCCCCAGCTTTGGCCCGCCACCCAGCCGTCCATCTTGAAGTTGTTCGCGGTCGAGGCGATCACGTCGGCGACCGAGTCGACGACGTCGCGCCGCCCGTCATGGTCGAAATCGACGGCGTAGCGCTTGAACGTCGTCGGCATGAACTGCGTCGGGCCGAAGGCGCCGGCCCAGGAGCCGACGAGGTGCTCGGGCGCGATGTCGCCGCGCTGCAGGATCTCGAGCGCCGACAGGAACTCCTCGCGGAAATAGTCGCGGCGGCGGCCGACGCAGGCAAGCGTCGCGGTCGAGCGGATCACCGGGCGGTCGCCACCCATGGTGCCGTAATTGGATTCGACGCCCCAGATCGCCGCCAGGATGTGGCGGTCGACACCATAGCCGCGCTCGACCGCATCGAACACGCTCGCATATTGCGCCAAGAGCTCGCGGCCGCGGGCAATGCGCTCCTCGCTCACCAGCGCGTCGAGATAGTCCCACGGCGATTTGGTGAATTCCGGCTGGGCATCGAGCAAATCCATAATGCGCAGGTCCGGCGTGAGACCCGCGGTCACGCGCTCGAAAGTCGCGCGGGTGACGCCGCGCCGGGCGGCGTCGGGCCACAGACCTTCGATGCAATTGCCGAAATCGGCGGCTGCGGCCCGGATCGCCTCTGCCGTCATCAGCGGATGGCCGGAGGCGCCGGATTCGCCGCTCCACTCGCGTGCGCCGCCGGTCGCCGGAACCGCGGCGCTGGGCGGCGGTTGAAACAACCGGGTCAGCCAGTTATCGGATTGGCCCTGTGCTTGTGCCGACGCCGGCGCGGCAAGGCAGACGGCGACCGCCACGACGAGCAAAGCTCCGGAGCGCAGGATCAAGGTGGACATAGTCATGACCCGAATCTCGGCTCGAACAAGATTGCCTCTTTTGCTCGGTGGTCGCGTCAATGCACGCCTGCTATGTTACCCAAGCCTTATGTTACCGAAGCCTTAAGTCGGAGCCACTCGGCGGTGATCGCCAGGTACCCGATGCAGGCCGCCGTCACGTGTGTTCCCTTCTGCGGCAACGCGCCCTACGCAAGGGCAACGTCGATCGTAGTCCCACCTTTAAATCGCACAGCTCGCCCGAGACTGGACGATGAATTGGGCAAGAAAGCGTAGCGTCCGGTTTTGACCCTCCCGTTGCCCCACGACAAGGCATGAAACTCGTTCGCAAAGCCGTCTTTCCCGTGGCCGGGCTCGGCACCCGGTTCCTCCCGGCCACCAAAGCCATGCCGAAAGAGATGCTGCCGGTCGTCGACCGCCCGCTGATCCAGCACGTGGTCGACGAGGCGCGCGAGGCCGGCATCGAGCATTTCATCTTCGTCACCGGCCGCAATAAGGGCGTGATCGAAGATCATTTCGACCGCCAATTCGAGCTGGAAATGACATTGCTCGAGCGGCAGAAGCACGAAGCGCTCGAATTCCTGCGCCAGGACCTGCCGCAGCCCGGCACGGCAAGCTTCACCCGTCAGCAAGAGCCGCTCGGCCTCGGCCACGCGGTGTGGTGCGCGCGCGAATTGATCGGCCATGAGCCGTTCGCGCTGCTGTTGCCCGACGTCCTGGTCCAGCACGAGCGCGGCTGTCTCGCGCAGATGATCGACGCGGCACGCGACGCCGACGGGCGGGCCAACATCGTCGCGGTCGAGGAGATGGCGCCGGAACGCATCAACCAATACGGCGTGGTCGGCGTCGGCCCGCCCAAAGGCAAGATGTTCACGGTCACGAGCATGGTGGAGAAGCCGCCGCGCGAGCGCGCGCCGTCGAACCTCATCCTCACCGGCCGCTACATCCTGCAGCCGGAGATCCTCGCGCTCTTGGAGACGCAGGACCGCGGCGCCGGCGGCGAGATTCAGCTCACCGATGCGATGATCGCGCTGTCGCGCACGCAGCCGTTCTACGGCCTGAAATTCGCCGGCCGCAGCTTCGACTGCGGCTCGAAGATCGGCTTTCTGGCCGCCAACGTCTCCTACGCGCTCGCGCGCAAGGACATCGCGCCCGGCTTCCGCGCCGAGATCAGGAAGATCCTCGACGACATCAATGGCGGCTGATTAGCTGCCGGCCGCCAACGGGAGCGCGCCGGCGGCGCGCGCCCGAGCTGCGCTCGCTAGCAGCCGCAGCCGTTGCCGTAACCCGTCGTGCCGTATCCGTAGTAAGGATAGACGCCGTAGTAAGGGTAGGAGCCGTAATAGGGATAAGAAGCGTAGGGGTAACCGTAGGGATAGCCATAGTAGGGCGCGGCCAATGCAGCGCCGGCCAAGGCGCCGGCTGCAAGCGCGCCATAGCCCCAGCCGCCGTAACCCCAGCCGCCGCGCCAGCCCCAGCCGCGATGCCAGCCGCCATAGGGATGGCCCCAGCCATAGCCCCAGCGCGCCTCCGCCGTGCCCGACGTCGCCAGCGTGGTCGCGCCGACGAGCAGTGCAGCGACGAGTGCAATCAGAAACTTCCTCATGACGTTACCTCGTTGCCTCATTTGATTTCCGAATTCGATTGCGGCCAGCATAGCGCAACGCAGCCGCCATTCCGGCGACCCGATGTCGAAAATCGGGCCATGCGGTAAACAATTTTAGTAAATGCTACGGAGCTTTTAACAGTTGATTCACGTCAATCGGCCGTGGCGGGTTGCTGCCGCCATGCCGGCTCAGCGCTGCAAGTGCAGGCCGAGCAGGACCGACGTGGCCATGTAGGTGAAGGTGGACTCGGTCGCGAGCTGCCAGTCCTGGCGCACCTCGCCCCGCAGCTGCACCTCGGGGGTGAATTTGTAGGTGAGCCCCGCGGATACGAAATAGCGCGTGTCGCGCAGCGGCGACCCGACGTAATCGTCGGTGCCGTAGCCGGCCTTGAGCGTGCCGATGAGCCAGCGCAGAAAGGCGTGATCGACCTGCAGCGTGAGATCGCGGCTCAGCTCGCCGGAAGCCGGCGCGATGACGGTCTCGTAGACCTGCGACGCCGCCGTCAGCTTGGCGGTGGTCAACGCGCTCGCCTGCCAGATAAGCGAACCGTCGGCGATGAAGCCGCTGACATCGGGCAGCGTCGGATCCTGGTAGGAGCGATCGACGAAGCCGCCGGCCATCTCGCCGGTCAGCGAGCCGAACAGATCGACGGCGGCGCCGGCCTTCGCACTCACGCCGACCGAGCTGCGCTCTAGCCCGCTGCGGTCGAACTCCTCGTCATGGACGCGCTCGTCGCCCTCGACCTCGACGAACGGCTTGAGGCCGGGGTCAAGCTCGTAGGCGATGCGCAGGATGCCGGCGGTCTGGTTGAAGTTGCGGTCGGCATTGCTGGTGCTCTCGCCATTGGTCAGGACCGAGTCGTCATAGACCGCGCGGTCGAAGGTGCCTTTGAGCGTCACCGAGAGCCGATTGAAGGTTTGGATGACGCCGAGCGTGCCGCCGATGTCGGTGTTGATCGGCAGGAATGCCAGGCCGGCTGAAAGGTTCGGGCTGCCGGGGTTGTCGGTGGTGAGCAGGAAGCGGTTTTCGAGAATGATCTGGGTATCGCGCGAGACATCGATGCGGCCGTCGATCTTGGAATTGAAGTAGGGCACGTTGAGCGACGGCGAGAGCTTTTCGGCATACTCGGTGTAGGAGCCGATGATGTCGGCGGTGAGCGAGTGGCGCTCCCAGTCGGAGCGGACCTGCAGTTCCGGCGCGCCGACGAAATAGACCGATCCGGGCGAACCGGTCACCCGCTCCGGATTGGTGCTGTAGGCGGTTGTCAGATCGAGCGACGGAAACAGCAGGAACGAGCCGGCGCGAACGCCGAGCGCGGCATAAGGATCGCCCGCGGCGATCGGCAACGGCCGTGGCGGCACGGTTCCGGGCGTGAGCGTGCTGGGCAGCTGCGCGGTCGGCGGCGTCGTCGCGGCGGTCTCATAGACGGTGTCATAGGGGTCGATCGGCGGCGGCACGATAATGACGGCGCCGGGCCGGTTCGCCGCCGCGAGCGGATGCACCTCGGGCGGCGGATTGCTCAAGGGCGGCGGCTCGGCCGGCGGCGGCAGCACGGCACCAGCCCTGTTCGCGGCTTTCAATGGATGAATCTCGGCCGCGCGCGGCCTCTTCGGCGGCAGCTTCTTTGCGGCGCCCGGCGCCGGCGGCGCGAAGGTCGGCACCGGCGTGAATGTCATTTCCGGCTGCGGCGCGATCGTCGTTCCCACCGCAGCCGTCGGCGCCGCCTTCTTGCGCCGCGGCTTGCCGCTCGAATCAAAGCCGGTATTGCCGGCGCCGAAGCCGGTCGGGCTGCCATAGACCGGCGTCGCGCCGATGCGCGTCGGCGCCGTGAATTTTCCGGGTGGCGGCGTGCTCGCCGGCAGCGCCTTTTCCTCCGGACGGCGGAAGCGCGGCAGCGTCGCCGGCTTGCCGTCGAGAGCGGGCTGCAAGAGCTCGGCGATCGAGCCCGGTGCCGGCGCCGGGCTCTGCGCCGCGCCGGGCGTCGGCGTCAGCGCCACTGCGATCACGGCGGCGGCGGGCACATAACGATACCGCGTGACCAGCAAGCGCCACGCACCCGAGCCGCGCCCAATTCCCGCCGTCCGCGTCACCCGGGGAGCTGCCAAAGCCAACCACCGTCAAGGAGCTGCGCCGGCGCGTCGGCGCCCCCGAGCGGCAGCCGCGCAAAAAACCGGCACGGGGCCGCCACGCCGGCGCCCCGATGGTTAACGGAATTAGAACGGATATGGTTAACGGCCGGTTGATCGCTTCGCCCTCGCCCGGCAGGCCCGGAGGGGGCTTGCGATCACACCCAGCCCTTGAGCTCTCGGGTCGCAAGCTGCGCGATCAGCGACATCCCGGCGGCGCTATCGTTGAGGCAGGGTATGGCGGCAAAGTTCTTGCCGCCATGGCGCTTGAACACCCGCGCATTCTCGACGGCGATCTCCTCGAGCGTCTCCAGGCAATCGGCGGAAAAGCCGGGCGTGATCACCACCAGGTTCTTCACGCCCTTCTTGGCCAGCGCCTTGACCGTCTTGATCGTGTAGGGCTCGAGCCAGCGGCTGCGGCCGAAGCGCGACTGGAACGTCATCATCAGCTCGGTTTCGTTGAGCCCGAGATCGGCGCGCAGAAGCTCGGTGGTGCGCACGCACTGGCTTTCATAGGGATCGCCCTTGGCGACGTAGTCCCGCGGCATGCCGTGATAGGAGGCGACGATGACGTCGGGGTTGAACGGCAGCACCTTCAGCTCGGCCTTGAGCGAGGCGGCAAGCACCTCGATGTAGCGGCGATCATCGTAATAAGCCGGCATGACGCGTAACGCCGGCTGCCGGCGCAGCCGCATCACGAAACGAAACACCTCGTCGCAGACCGTCGCCGTCGTTGCCGCCGAATATTGCGGATAAAGCGGCATGATCAGGATGCGCTCGCAGCCGCGCTCGATCAGCGCTTCGAGCCGCGAGGCGATCGAGGGATTGGCGTAGCGCATCGCCCAGTCGACGATGATCGGCTTGCCGAGCGGCTCGAGCGTGCCGGCGAGCTTTTCCGCCTGCGCGCGGGTGATGGTCTTGAACGGCGACTCGTCGCGGTCGTGATTCCAGATCCTGCGATAGTCGCGCGCCTTGCGGCGGGAGCGCAGCGGCAGGATGACGCCGTTGAGCGTGATCCGCCAGAACAGATCGGTGCGCTCGATCACCCGCGGATCGCTGAGGAACTCCTTCAGGTAACGCCGCACGGCCGCCGGATCGGCGGCGTCGGGAGTGCCGAGATTGACGATGAGGACGCCGATCTGATTGGCCGCCGGCGCCGCCGGCGGGATCGGCGTCGGCGCGCTCGGGTTCGGTTGCACACCGAGCTTGTCGGCCAAGACCGCCGTGAGCTCATGATCGAGAACGGGATCGGTAGGCGCCGTCGCGGGCGCCTCCGGTTCGCGGACGGGTGCGGAGCCGGTTCCCGGCATGGACGGCATGTCGCTCATGTCACCTCGTCGATCACTGCGGGCCGCGAAGCCTTATCGCCCGCAACGACATTTCATTCCGCGGCCTTGAGCAGCGCCGACGCGCCGGCGCGGAATTGTTCGAGCAGAGCCGTCTCGTCGGCCTTGGCCGCCGCGAGGTGGCGCTGCTTGACATGGCCGAAGCCGCGGATTTTTTCCGGGATCGCGGCGAGACCGACAGCGAGATGATGGTTCTCGGGCGTGAGCCGAGCGAGCGCGCTGTCGAGCATCGACACATAATCCTCGATCAGCTCGCGCTCGGTGCGGCGCTCGAGCGAGCGGCCGAACGGATCGAACGGCGTGCCGCGCAGGAATTTGAGCCTGGCGAGGAGCCGGAACGCCGGCAGCAGCCAGGGGCCGAAGCTCATCTTGCGGGGGAGCCCCGTCGCCTTGTCGCGGCGGGCGAGGAGCGGCGGCGCCAGATGAAACTCGAAGCGCAAGTTCTCGCCGTCGAACGCGCCGGCGACTTGCTTGAGGAACGATCCGTCGGTATAGAGCCGCGCCACTTCGTATTCGTCCTTGTAGGCCATCAGCTTGAACAGATAACGCGCCACCGCGTCGGCAAGCCCGGTCTTGCCCGGCGCGCGCGCAGCCTCCGCCTCTTTGACCTTCTCGACCCAGGCCCGGTAGCGCTCAGCGTAGCGCGCATCCTGATAGGCGGTGAGGAACTCGACCCGCCGCGCCACCGTCTCCTCGAACGATTCCGACAGACGCTGCGAATCGCTCGTCGCCGCCGGCGCCGGCTTGGCGAGCGCCTCGACCTTGGCGCGGTCGAGCGCGGCGCGGCGGCCCCAATGGAACGCGGCCTGGTTCATCGCCACCGCCTCGCCATTGAGTGCGATCGCTTGCTCGATCGCTAAGGCGGAAAGCGGCAGCGCCCCGAGCTGATAGGCGTAGCCGACTAGGAACATGTTGGCGCCGAGCGCCTGGCCGAACAACGCGGTCGCGATCCGCGTGGCGTCGATGAAATGCGCCTTGTCGCGGCCGGCGTCGGCGACGATGGTGCGCTTGAGCCGCTCGGCCGGCAGCGAGAAATCGGCGTTACGGGTGAATTCGCCGGGCAGGATTTCCGCGGTGTTGACCACCATCTCGGTCGCGCCATGCGTCACCGTAGCCAGCACCTTGCGGGTGCCGGCGACGACGATGTCGCCGCCGAGCACGAGATCGGCGCGGCCGGCGGCGACACGGATGGCGTGGATGTCCTGGGGATTCTCGGCAAAGCGGATATAGCTGAATACCGCGCCGCCCTTCTGCGCCAGACCGGCCATGTCGAGGACGCCGACGCCCTTGCCTTCGAGGTGCGCGGCCATGCCGAGGATGCCGCCGATGGTGACGATGCCGGTGCCGCCGACGCCGGTGACGACGATATTGTATGTCTGCGCGATCGCCGGCAGCTTCGGTTCCGGCAGCTCCGCCGCCTCGTGATCGGCGGCGACGCCGACGCCTTTTCTCAGCTTCGCGCCATGGACGGTGACGAAGGACGGGCAGAAGCCCTTGAGGCAGGAAAAGTCCTTGTTGCAGCTCGACTGATCGATGGTGCGCTTGCGGCCCCATTCGGTTTCCAGAGGCTGCACCGACACGCAGTTCGACTTGACGCCGCAGTCCCCGCAGCCCTCGCAGACGAGATCGTTGATGATGACGCGCTTGTCGGGATCGGGAAAAGTGTGGCGCTTGCGGCGGCGGCGCTTCTCCGCCGCGCAGGTCTGATCGTAGATCAGCACGGTGACGCCGGGAATTTCGGCGAGCGCCGTCTGCACTTCCATCAGATCGTCGCGATGGTGGATGGTGAGCCCGGCGGGCCAAAGCGTGCCGGCGGGATACTTGTCGGGCTCGTCGGTGACGATGACGACGCGCTTTGCCCCTTCGGCCGCGACCTGACGGGCGACCGCCGGCACGGTGAGGCCGCCGTCATTGGCCTGGCCGCCGGTCATCGCCACGGCGTCGTTGAACAGGATCTTGTAGGTGATGTTGGTGTTGGCGGCGACCGCGGCGCGGATCGCCATGTAGCCGGAATGATTATAGGTGCCGTCGCCGAGATTCTGAAACACGTGATTGCGCTTGGAGAACGGCGCCTCGCCGACCCAGTTGGCGCCCTCACCGCCCATCTGGGTGTAGCCGAGCGTCTTGCGGTCCATCCACTGCGCCATGAAGTGGCAGCCGATGCCGGCATAGGCGCGCATGCCTTCCGGCACCACGGTCGAGGAATTGTGCGGGCAGCCCGAGCAGAAATAGGGGATACGCTGGGCGACGTCGCGGGTCTCGGCGGCGATGCGCTGATAGTCCTTGAGCCGCGCCACGCGCTGCGCGATCTCGTCGTTGCGGTGATACTGGAGCAGCCGCTCGCCGATGCAGATCGCGACCTCGTTGGGATCGAGCGCGCCCTTGACCGGGAACAGCCAGTTGCCCTCTTCGTCGCGCTTGCCGATGCACACCGGCTGGTTGGCGGTGCCGTAGAGCTCCTCGCGCACCTGCACCTCGATCAGCGAGCGCTTCTCCTCGACGACGATGACGAGATTGAGCCCGGCAGCGAATTCGGCAAGCTCCCGGCGGCTGAGCGGCCACGGACAGCCGACCTTATAAAGACGGATGCCGAGCGCATTGCACTTGACCTCGTCGATGCCGAGCTCGTCGAACGCCTGGCGCACGTCGAGATAGCTCTTGCCGGTGGTGATGATGCCGATCTTCGGATCGCGCCCGCCCGAGGTGATGGTGCGGTTGAGCTTGTTGGCGCGTACGAAGGCGAGCATGGCGTCGCGCTTGAAGTCGTGCAGCCGGGCTTCCTGCGCCAGGATCGGATCGGCGAGGCGGATGTTGAGGCCGCCTTCGGGCATCTGGAAATCGCTGGGCGTAATGATGTTGACGCGCTCGAGGCTGCCGTCGATCGCCGCCGTCGACTCGATCGTCTCGTGCATCGTCTTCAACGCCACCCAGGCGCCGGTGAAGCGCGACATCGCCCAGCCATAGAGGCCGTAGTCGAGAACCTCCTGCACCCCGGCCGGGTTGAGGATCGGAATCATCACGTCGATGAAGTGGTATTCGGACTGGTGCGCGGTGGTCGAGGATTCGGCGGTGTGGTCGTCGCCCATCAGCGCCAGCACGCCGCCGTTCCTGGCGGTGCCGGCGAGATTGGCGTGGCGGAAGACGTCGCCGGTGCGATCGACGCCGGGACCCTTGCCGTACCACATCGCAAAGACGCCGTCGTATTTGCCTTCGCCGCGCAGCTCGGCCTGCTGCGTGCCCCACACCGCGGTGGCGGCGAGGTCCTCATTGATGCCGCCCTGGAAGCGGATGTCGTTTTTCTTGAGGAAGCGCTCGGCGCGCTGAAATTGGCCGTCGAGGCCGCCGAGCGGGGAACCGCGATAGCCGGTGATGTAGCCCGCGGTGTTGAGGCCGTTGCGGCGGTCGAGCTCCTTCTGCATCAGGCAGAGCCGCACCAGCGCCTGAAACCCGGTGACGAAGACGGGGCTCTGGCCGAGGTCGTATTTGTCGTCGAGCTTGACGTCGCGCAGCGCCATGACGTTGCCTCCACCAGTGCGCGGCAAGTTTGCCCTCACGGGCTTGATATTGCCAGAGGCCCTTATATTGCCAGAGGCCCTTGGGGATTACCGCGACATATAGGATTGCGCGCCCGCCCGGCAATGCGGCGCGCGGTCCGTCATTGCGCCGCGGACACAAGGCCGTACACAATTTGCGGTGCAGCAAAACCGGCGACCGGGAACTCGCCGCGGCGGGCGAATTGATCCGGCAGATGGGAGGCAAAATCCGCCGACGCGACGATGGTCTCGCCGAGCTTGCCGGCGACCTTTTCGAGCCGCGCCGCGAGATTGACAGCGGGTCCGATGCAGGTGAAATCGAGGCGGTTGCCGCCGCCGATATTGCCGTACATCACTTCGCCGGCGTGGAGCGCGAGGCGAAACCGGGTGGCCTCGTTCTCCGCGGCAGGCGGCAATTCGGCGATCTTCGCCTCGACCTCGCGCGCGCAGGCGAGCGCGCGGCGGCAAACCGCAGCGGCATCGGCTTCCCCGGCGATTGGAAAAATCGCGAGCAGGCCGTCGCCCATGAATTTGAGGACCTCGCCGCCGTGCTCGAGGATCGCCGGCACCTGGGCGCCGAAATAGCGGTTGAGCAGGTCGATCAGCTGCTGCGGCGGCAGCCGCTCGGACAGCGCGGTGAAGGAGCGCATGTCGGAGAGCCAGATCGCGGCGCGGATCGCCTCGACATAGCCGCGCCGCATCTTGCCGGAGAGAATCTTCTCCCCGGTCTGATGCCCGACATAGGTGTCGATGAGATTTGCGGCGGTCCGCAACAGCGCGCGAATCTCGGCGACCCGCGCCAATGGCGCGATCACCGCTTCAATGTCTGCGAACTGCTTGGCAGTGAAGCCGCCCGGCTGCCGCGTTGTAAAGGTTGCGACATGGACGGTGCCGTCGAAGAACAACAGCGGGAACGCGGCGTAGTCGGTCGCGCCTTCTGCGCGCAGATCGCGCACGACCGGAAAGTCGTTCGGGCAATCGGGATCGGCAATGTGCCGCCGGATCGGCTGGCGGCTCGCGTAGATGGCAACGACCGGGCTGTCGAGATAGGTCGCGGTCTGCAGCAGCTCGAACGGCGCCGCGGTGACCTTGACGCCGGTCTCACTCTGCCAGACGAAACTACGGCCCATGATGTCCGGATGCGGCGTCCTGACGTAGACGGCGACGCGCCACAGCGGCAAGCCGCATTCGAGCATGGCCCGGCACATTTCGTCGAGCACGTCCTCGGAGCGGGCGCCGGAGACCGCCCCATGCGCAAGCCAATCGACGACGGTCTTGATGTCCTTCATGGGCGCCGGCTTCGGTGTTCGCGTTCTCAAGCCTTCGCGCTCGGCCGGGCGGACACTTGGGCATGCCAGCGGCGCAGGTTGGCGCACGCCTCCGGCACCGACAGCTTGACCCAGCGGGCGAAATCGACCGACACCAGCGTGGTGATGTCGGCGATGCTGTAGCGCGCGCCGGCGACGAACTCGCTCTGGGCGAGGCGCGCCTCCATCTGCTCGAAGAAGCGCGCAACGCGGGCGCGGCCGCGCTCGGCGAGTTCAGGGATTTGCGCGTAGTCGTCCGGTCCGGGCAGCGCGCGGCCCTTGAGGCCGGGCGTCGCATTGCGCAGCGCTTCCATGACCGCGTAGAAGCCCTTGCGCTCGGCGCTGCGCTGCCAGGAGGTGATCACCGCTTTCTCCTCGGCGCTCTCGCCCATCAGCGGCGGCTGCGGCTGCGTCGCCTCGAAATAGACGCAGATGCCGATGGCGTCGGTGATCTGGGTGCCGTCGTCGAGCTCGAGCACCGGCACCGTCGCGTCCGGATTGATGGCGCGGAACGCCGGGGTGAGCTGCTCATTGTTGCGCAGATCGAC
>Ga0187769_10000881_pt1 | contig 16574 bp, 17 predicted proteins | sample 0116_SJ02_MP02_1_FD_133140 | JGI IMG/M metagenome (GOLD analysis project Ga0187769, IMG submission 133140) | Tropical peat soil microbial communities from peatlands in Department of Meta, Colombia - 0116_SJ02_MP02_10_MG | ecosystem: Environmental > Terrestrial > Soil > Wetlands > Peat | place... | reverse complement strand
GAGGCGCTCGTTCTCGACAGTTCCCCGGCAACCTTCGCAAACTCCGTAGGTACCTTCATCCATGCGGTGGATAGCATCGTCCACCTCGTGAAGCAGATCGCGAAGAGACGCCTGATCGGCAGGGGCGACCGAGATGGCGGTGGTAAGCTCTTCGCGTCGCTTTTCGAGTTGCTCGCGCAGATAGGGATCTGTGACAGGGGCCATGGTCTTCTTCTCCGAATCTAAGATTCGCTGAGTGTGCGATGTCATGCTATCCGATTTTGGCATATCTTGCCCTCCCGATTAGATTCGGCCGGAGCCGCTTTCGATTCTGGTTCGGGGGTGTCAAGAAGGATGCCGCTCGCCCTAGGTTCGAGGCGTGCCAGACGCCGTTGGAAGCGCAGTCGCCAGGCCTTAAGAGCAGATGGGGCGAGGATGCCCGAAAGGCTTGCCCGGCGCAACTCGGCCAGGGCTTTCCGTACCAGTGTCGCGGCGTGATTTGGTCTGCGCAAGCGATGCTCGTAGTAAATCGCAAGCTGCTCGTACGCTTCCAAGCCTTCTTTGGAACCGTCGAGCAGTTGCTCCCACAGCTGGCAGGCCCGGGTGTGGTCGCCGTCGCGTTTGGCCAGGCGCGCGAGCGACCGCCGTGCCAGCCGGTCGGCCCGAGGAGGTAAAGCACTCGCGATCGAGCGCTCGTAAAGGTTGCGGGCACGGGCCGCTTCGCCCCGGCGCTCGCAGATGCGAGAGAGGCCGAACAGTTCCAGTGGATCGCGGCCCAGTGTTTCCGAGTCTTCGAGCAGGCCAAGAACGCGAGTGGCCACGCCGGCTAGGCCCCTCAGGTCCATTTGATTGTGGAGGAAGATGGCGCTGAGTGGTTCGGGCGGCCCGCCCCGCAGGTAATCGAAATAGAGCTGTGGAATCAGCTCGGAGATCACGTCGGCGCCGCGATTCCATCCGAGGATATGTCTTTCAAGTTCCGCAAGGCGCACAGAGCCAAGGCGCAGCCGCCAAAGATGGCGCGCCGGGTAGAGAAAATCGATGTGGGCGCGTGGTACGGGAGGATCGATGGCGCGCGTCATGCGGTAGCGCGTCTCGAGGAGTGGCCAATCGAAGGATTTCCCGTTGAAAGAGACGATCACCGAGCGCTTGGCAATGCGCTCAGCAAGCGTGACCAGCACGGAATGCTCTTCGCTTTGTTCGCGCATGAAGAATTGCTCGATTTCAAGGCCTCCCGCGTCCCACCACGCGACACCGATCAGAAACGGGTATGTTCCGGTTCCACCGGCAAGGCCGGTGGTTTCCGTGTCGATGAAGAGCCAGTTCTGAGGATCGTCCGCGCAGCTTGGGAGAATCGGCAGAAGCAGGCGCAATACGGAGGCATCAAGAATTCCCGACGGTTGAACGCCGACCACCTCGGCGCCGACCGGTTCGGAAAACCATCGACGCAGGACGAGATGTTCGCCGAAGGAATTGTGCTGGAGTTGAGCCCCCAGAATCTCGGCGAGGCGCTCGGCGCCGGCGGGCTTCTCAGGAGAGAATCCGGGAGGGACATCGCACTCAACGACCGAGGCGGTGACGGGACGCCTACGGATTGGTTGAAGCGCTTTGATGCGCGCAAGTCGGTCGACTGGGGTCATCGGCGCGTTCTTATTCATCAACACAAAGCTGACGCAGAATGGCGAGCGCAGCATCCTTGGCGCGCTCGCTTTTCTCTCCGCCAGGTCCCACACAGGAAGGGCAGCCATTGGCACAGGAGCACCCAGCCACCAGTTCGCGTGTGCGCCGCACGAGCAAATCGTGGATGCCATAGAGCGGCTCGCTGAATCCGATGCCCCCGGGATAGGCGTCGTAGAGATACAAGTTCGGCTCAAAGAACTCCTTGCTTTTGAGGGGATCGTCTGGCGCAACGGTGTATTCGTGCCATTCCGTTTCGACGCCGGGGCTGGGCGGGCGTTCGCCGACGGACGTGCCGAGGTCGCGTCTATCACACATCAGCAAAAGCGTGGCCATCGACTCCAGTGCGTACAGGAGTCCGAAAATACCGCCCTGGCGATCTCGGAGTGCAAAGGGAAGAGATTGGAGTAGGGCACGCCCGAGTGTGATCCAGAACGCCGTGGTGTGCATTTCGTTCTCGGGCAGTTCGAGTTTGCCGTCGCCGATTGTTTCGTTGGTCGAGAACTTGATTTTCTTAAAGCCGACCACTTGTGAGCGGACTAAGACGTCGCCGTGCGAGCGAGAGTGGTCTTCGATCGATTCCTCTCGGGCGATTGCGAGGACGCGTACCTGCGTGTAGCGAATCGCATCCGTGTAGTATTCGACGCTGACCGGCTCGACATAGGCCTGCCGCTCGTCGAAGTCGAGGCGCTCGACGTGATAGGGCTGTCCCTGGTGCAGATAGATGGCTTTCGGGTGGACCGTGGTGAGGGCGGAGGAGAAGTCGACTTCGCCGATTACTTCGGGAGCACCTTTTTTCAAGCCCTCTGTATGGCCGTCGTCTTCTGTATGCGACTGAACGATGACGAAATTGTCCGAGGTCACCGAACGCAGGCTAATCGTGTCGGCCGGATAGGCTTCCTGCACCCAGTGCCAACTGCCACCGCTCGGATGCAAAAAGCCAGCTTCGGCCAGCCGATCGCAGAGCTCGGGAAGGTCCACGCTGCCCAATCGGTCATTGTCATCGGAAGTGATCGGAAGCTCGAACGCTGCGCATTTCAAATGATTGATGAGAATTTCGAGGTTGTCCGGCTGAATATAGGCATGCTCGGGTGAGCGTCCGAAGAAGTACTCCGGATGCTGAACGATAAACTGATCGAGCGGTGCGGAGGACGCCACCATGACGGCGCAAGAAGTCCCACTGCGGCGGCCGGCGCGCCCGGCGCGCTGCCAGGTCGATGCGATCGAGCCCGCATAGCCCGCCATGACACAGCAATCCAAAGAACCGATGTCGATGCCCAATTCGAGCGCGCTGGTTGAGACGACACCCCGGACCCGACCCTCACGCAGTCCCCGTTCGATTTCACGGCGCTCGGCGGGTAGGTAGCCCCCACGGTAGCCACGAATCGGTTCCGGAGCACCCGGTCGGGGTGGATAGGACTGCTGGAGGTGGGTGAGGAGGACCTCGGTATGCAGGCGGCTATTGGCGAAAACGATTGTTTGCAAACGGCGGCCGAGTAGTTCCTTGGCGACACGAGTCGCTTCATTCAAATAGCTGCGGCGGATGCCGAGGTTGCGGTTGACCATAGGTGGATTGTAAAAAACGAACAATTTTTCACCGGCCGGCGCACCATTATTGTCGACGACTTCTATCTGACGTTCCGTGAGCTGAGAAGCTAGCTCGCCAGGATTGGCGATCGTGGCGGAAGAGCAGATGAATTGAGGGCGTGAGCCATAGAACCTCGTGACGCGCGCAAGACGCCGCAGGACGTTCGCAAAATGACTGCCAAAGACGCCACGATACGTGTGCAGTTCGTCGAGGATGATATAGCGCAGATTCTCGAAGAGACGAATCCACTTCGTGTGGTGAGGCAGGATGCCCGTGTGCAGCATGTCCGGATTCGTGAGAATGATATGACCGCGCTCGCGAATCGCTTTGCGGGCATCGGACGGCGTGTCACCGTCATAGGTGAAGACGCCGAACGAATCGTCGAGGCGCGTGGCGAGGTCGTGTAGTTCCGACAGCTGGTCCTGCGCGAGCGCCTTGGTGGGGAATAGATACAACGCGCGCGTGTCCGGGTTTTCGGCAATGGCATTAAGGACCGGCAGGTTGTAGCAGAGCGTTTTCCCTGAAGCGGTCGGCGTGACAACCACAAAATCTCTTCCATCGTGAGCCAGTTCGCAAGCAGCGGCCTGATGAGAATAGAGTTGATCGATCCCCTTTCTGCGATAAACGGCCGCAAGGCCCGCATCGACCCATGTCGGCAGGGGGCGGAACTGCGCCTCACGCGCAGGAATGTGTTGCACCGAGAGAATCGGCTCGGAACGGTCCCGCTCGGCAAGACCACGGAGGATGTCATGAAACGTATCGAGCGTCGAAATCGGTCTTGCCGCCAAGCCCTGCCGCAGTGACATGAAGCCCCCCACACGGATTCTGTTCGCCTTTTGTTCGCTCACACTATCACAGCGAGTCACGCGTGCGCAAGTTCCAGTCTATCGTTCTTATAATCAGTAACTTGTGCGGACCCCTGAGGATCGGTTGCGTGTTCTTAGAGGCGCGCGGTCTGGGGATCGTGGAGGCGAAAGTGGGCGACACGGATATGCTTGAATTTTTCGTTTTCGATCGTGTAGATGCACCAGTTCGTGGTGATGTAGACGTCGCCAGCTTTCATGCTGCGGCCGGAAAAGTTCGAATAATCCTTAAAGAAATGGAATTCGGTGTACATCTCGGCCGCCATCATGTTCCCGTCTTGCAAGAGGATCTGGACTTCGAGGGCTTCGCGACAATGTTGGTGCAGGACGAGGTATTGCTCGAGAAAGCCGGCGCGTCCCCGGCGCGTAACGGGCTGCGCTTGCGGATTGGCAAGCATCGTCGGGTATTCGATTACGACGTCGGGATGGTAGAAGGCCATCACCTCTTCGTAGCGTTTGTGATTGAAATGATCGATGTACTGCAGAAGCTTTTGCTTGTCCATTTCTCATCTCCATTCGGTGTGCCTTGCCGCTTTCTCTCAATGGGAGCGGCATAGGATGACGCGCACTTTTTCAAGCGTCATCAAGCCTCCGCCGATCATCTCATCGAGTCGCGGCAGAATCTGTTCGATCCGTTCACTGGATTCGACCGCCTCGACGACAATGGGCAGATCCTGCGATAGCCGCAGAACTTTATTGGTGTGATACACACTCGCGCTGCCGAAACCGCCGACGCCGCAAAGCACGGTAGCGCCACTGAATGGTTCTTGGCGCAGCAGCTGCACGATGGCCTCGTACAGGGGCTTGCCCCGCACCAGCGATCCGATTCGCCAATCCTGCAGCATGTGCGCCGTTTCCCAGCTGAACGCTGAGAATGCAGTGAAGGCGCCGAAGAAACCGACGGTGATGCCGACGCGCCAGTCCGGAGGGATCGTCAAGTGCAGGAGGGCGTATTCAGCGATGCCGCCCAGCAAAAAGCAGCCAATGAGATTGACCACGAGCGTACCCGAGGGAAATGTCGAATGGGTGCGCGTCTGCACGAGCCCCCCCAAACCATAGCGCGCCAGCGTGCCCAGCGTGCCGAATGCAATCAATAGGACAATGCGCAACGTGAGTCCTTGTGCTGTCGGAATTATGACCCGCAAGGGACCAACAAAAAAACTCCTGGCGCCAAGCGGCGGCCAGGAGTCATCGGTCCTTCATCGGACGGTTCAGGCGAACTCCATCGCCTATTCACGGTTCGCGAACATCTTAGCATAGGCTGCCCGCTGGAACCGTGAAGCGTGCCCTTGACACATTCGGGCAGGGTCGCTATAGAAGTTGCATGCCACAATCGATTTTTGTTTTTGACTTCGGCACGAATGAGAAGGCCGCCCAGCAGGCGCGGCACAAGGTGGACGCCTGGAAGCAGGGTTTCCGGCTGGGCAACAAGATGCTGCTGAAGTTCGAGCGCACAGATTCCTCTGAGAGCGGAGGGGACGAGACGGCGAATGAGGCTGTGCACGGCAAGTCAGTCAGAAAGAAACCGACGAAGGAGAAGAATCAAGCCAAGAATTCCGAGAACATTCGTTTGCTCGTGCGTCTTAGCTTTTCCGACCACGAGAAGCTTTCCCACCAGCGCTGGCTCGACCGGATTCCCATCGAGGAGCCATTCAAATCAGCGAAATTGCAAATGGTCCGCACTGGCGATCCGGAATTTCCCAAGATAGCAGAACTTTTCGACTCGCTTGATTAGACGGAACATCTCCGTCTCCGCCGGTCTGCTGCCAGCATGCCCAGCGGCGCGAGCCCATCGCGATCGCTGGTTCCGTGCCGGCACTTCGACGCGAGCCTGGGTTATGTAAACAGAGCGATTTGGCTATAATGGGCCGAAGGTTGGGTGTGACGGCGGACGGTCTCAGCGGAGGCGGGCAGGGTGGCCTCGCAAACCAAAATCAAAACAGCCCTATTTGATTCCTCGAAGTACCACGGTCTTGATCGGGAAGCGCTTCTACGTATCTACCGCACGATGTTCCTTTCCCGGCGCCTGGACGACCGGGAGATTCAACTCAAGCGCCAGAACAGGATCTTCTTTCAAATCAGCGGAGCGGGGCATGAGGGTGTCTCGGCTGCTGCCGGATTGGTTCTCAAGCCAGACTATGACTGGTTCTTCCCCTACTACCGCGACCGGGCTCTGATGCTCATGCTGGGCGTGACACCGCTCGATATGCTGCTGCAAGCCGTGGGAGCAAAGGATGACCCTTCCTCCGGTGGGCGGCAGATGCCGTCGCATTGGGGAAGTAAGAGGCTCAATATCGTCCCAAGCGCTTCCGCAACTGGGATGCAATGGCTTCACGCCGTTGGCGCGGCAGAAGCATCGCTCTATTACGACCGATTCCCGAAGGCGCTCGAGCAGGCGCGCCAGGCCCCCTTGGGCGACGGGTTGACCCATTACCCGGACGAAATCGCCTATGTTTCCGGTGGAGATGGTTCGACCAGCGAGGGTGAATTTTTCGAAGCCATCAACGCGGCCTGTCTGCGGAGGGTTCCGGTCTTGTTCCTGGTTCAGGACAACGGCTACGCCATTTCGGTGCCGATTGAAGCACAAACCGCGGGGGGAAGTATTTCCAAACTGGTCTCCAATTTTGCAGGCTTGATGGTGGAAGAGTGCGACGGAGCCGATCCACTGGAATGCTATGCCGTGTTGAGCCGGGCGGCATCCTATTGCCGGACCCAGAGACAACCGGCGCTCGTCCACGCGCACGTGACGCGACCCTATTCCCATTCTCTTTCTGATGACGAAAATCTTTACAAGACGCCGGAGGACCGCGAATCGGAGGCGCGCCGCGACCCGATCCCGAGCTTCGGGCTATTTCTCGTGCGCGAGGGCATTCTCGACGAACGCGAGATGGGGGAGCTCGAGGCAGAGATCGAACGCGACGTGCTAGCTACGACCGATCGCGCGCTCGCGGCGGAAGTGGCTTCCCCAGACTCGGTCTACACGGCCGTGTACTCATCCGACCTTGATCCAACGGGGCCGCAGTTTGAAGCCGCGCCCGCACAGCCTGGCCATTCCGGTTCCAATGGCCCCGGGAAATCGAGGACGATGGTCGAAATGATTGCCGCAACGCTGGCCGATGAAATGCAGCGCGACGAACGGATCGTGGTTTTCGGCGAGGATGTGGCGGATTGCACGCGCGAACAGAACCTGGCGCAGTTGAAGGGCAAGGGGGGTGTCTTCAAAGCGACGGCGGACTTGCAGCGGCGGTTCGGCTCCGCGCGTGTGTTCAATACGCCTATTGCGGAGGCAGCCATCGTGGGACGCGCATTTGGCATGGCCATACGCGGGCTAAAGCCGGTGCCAGAGATTCAATTTTTCGACTACATTTGGCCGGCCATGATGCAGCTCCGCAATGAGCTCTCCAATATCCGCTGGCGTTCGGCAGGGCATTTCAAGGCCCCCGTGGTGCTTCGCGTGGCGATCGGCGGCTATCTTACCGGTGGCGCGATCTACCACAGCCAGTGCGGCGAAGTCGTTTTCACCCACGTTCCCGGCTTGCGCGTCGTGATGCCTTCAACAGCACTCGATCTATGCGGTCTGTTACGAACGGCGATTCGGTCCGACGACCCCGTGATGATTCTTGAGCACAAGCATCTTTACCGCCAGCCATACAGCCGGGCGCCCTATCCGGGCCCTGCTTTCATGATCCCGTTTGGGAAGGCCCGGTTGGTGCGAGAGGGAACCGATATCACAATCGTCACCTACGGTGCTGTGGTGCATCGCGCCGAGGTGGCGGCGGCGGAGTTGGCCAGGGAGGGAGTTTCCGTTGAGATTATCGACCTGCGATCACTGAGCCCGTACGATTGGGAAGCGATTCGCGCGAGCGTAAGCAAGACGAACCGAGTGCTTGTTGCTTACGAGGATATGCGGTCATGGGGCTATGGCGCAGAGATCGCCGCGCGCATCGCGGACGAGCTGTTCGATGAATTGGATGCTCCCGTCCGGCGTGTGGCGGCGACCGATACGTTCTGCGCTTATCACCCGAAGCTGGAGCATGCGATCTTGCCGCAGACGGAGAGTCTTGTGCGCGCCCTGCGGGAGCTGGCGGAGTACTGAGTCGGAGCGGAAACTTTTCGTGGCCACCGATCGTATCTAGATGTGAAGACGATCAAGGGCAGGGACAAGGAGGTTCGGCCATGACGTGCGGGACCTGCCAGCGTGAAATCGCCGATTACTCGAATTTCTGCTACTTCTGCGGCGCGCGGCAGCCTGCGCCAGCTGAGCCGTTCCGTCGATCGCGGCGGCTGATGCGCTCGACAGTCGACTGCAAGATTGCAGGTGTCTGCGGCGGCATCGCTGAGTATTTGGAAATCGATTCCACACTGGTGCGGCTCATCTGGGTACTGCTGATTCTGATGCCTGTCCCACTTGTACCTGCCATTGTTGGATACTTTGTGGCATGGATCGTGATGCCGCTGGCACCGTACCCGGTCCGACCGGTGGAACCGCCGGCAGCGGCTCCGCACTCCACACCAGCGACGTGAAGCCGGAGGGCCGGCTGACGGTTAATCCTTGATGCGGCCCTTCCGAGAGGTTGCGCGCGCGGGGCCAAACAGCACCTGATCGAGCGAAACGACCCCCGCCCCGAACGTGGCCAGCGCAAATGCGCTCGCGGCAAGCACCAGAGGGGATTCGTAGCTGGACACTGCCATAGGGTTTCGGATCAGATGGCCGACCTTCCAAATTCCGATGGCCAACTCAATGGTGAGCAGCAATCCCGCCACCCGCGCGAATAGCCCGACGATCAGCATGCACCCGCCGAAGAATTCGATCAGGCCGGAAACGTACGCGAGATAGCCCGGCAATCCGATGCGCACGAAGCTCTCAACCGTCTCGCGCGTGTGTCCGAACAGTTTCGGATAGCCGTGATAGATGAAGATCACTCCGAGACCGAAGCGTAGAAGAAGCAGCGCCAGGGGCTTCAACTTTTCGAGGGCTTGCATTCAGACTCTTCCTGCTGGCTCAGATGCCAGTGCCGAATTGTAGCAGAAGGTTGAAGCTGGCACCTTTTGCGACACAGGGCGTGATTTTTTCTGATCGCCTAGGGGCAGGGGCGCTCCAACATTGGTGTAAAATTGTTGCTGGCCTCGGAAGATTCCACAATGACAGCCAGTCCGCGCACGATTGGTGTGATCACAGGGGGTGGCGATTGCCCTGGTTTGAACGCTGCGATTCGCGCCGTGGTGCACGCAGGGAAGCGACAGCATGGATGGAAAGTCATTGGCGTTCGCGATGCATTTGGGGGACTGATCTGGCCTGAAACATGCTGGGAGCTCACATTCGAGTCCACGCGCGGAATCCTGCCGCAGGGTGGAACCATCCTCGGAACTACGAACTCGAAAGATCCGTTTGCCTTTCCTGTCGCGGAGAATGGGCGCATCACGAAATGCGACTTTTCCGGGCGCTGTTTCGAAGGAATGGAGAAGCTGGGAATCGAAGCGTTGATTGTCATCGGCGGCAATGGAACGCTGTCGATTGCCGAGCGATTTACGCGGATGGGAATGAAGATCGTGGCGATACCGAAAACCATCGACAACGATCTGCAATGTACCGACGTGACGCTCGGGTTTGATAGTGCGCTCCATATCGCGACCGAAGCAATGGACCGGCTGCACAGCACAGCGGAAAGCCACCACCGCGTGATGATTGTGGAGCTGATGGGGCGCGATGCGGGCTGGATTGCGCTGCATGCGGGGGTTGCGGGCGGCGCCGATGTGATTCTGCTCCCGGAGATTCGGTTCACAATGGAAAACGTGTGCGAGGCGATTCGCGAGCGCGAGGCCTTGGGCCGGACATTTTCCGTGATTGCCATTGCGGAAGGCGCCAAGCTGCCGGAGCGGGGTGCTCCGGGGAAGGCGGGAGAGGCGGCTCACTGGCTCGCCCAGGCAATTCGCGAACGCATCGACAAGGAAGTGCGCCTGACCGTGCTTGGGCACCTGCAGCGCGGGGGAACCCCGAGTCCTTTCGACCGTACATTGGCGGCGCGTTTTGGAGCGGGTGCGGTCGAGCTGGTGGAGCGAAACGCTTGGGGAAGGATGATTGCGCTGGGTGCTGCCAAAATCACGTCGGCCCCTCTGGCAGAAGCGATTGATCCGGTCCGGCTGGTGGATCCTGAGAACGAAGTGCTGCACGCGGCGCGCGCCATGGGAATCCGCTTCGGGGACACGGCCTGATGCGCAAGGTTCTGATTGGATTGATGGTTGTAGTGGTCATCGCCGCGGCGCTCTATGTCCGGTTTCGTCGCCCATCGAGCCCTCAACAGGTGGCCTATGCGGGCAACGGCGAGGTGACGCTATGGAGCACGACGGCACAGGTTCGTGAGCCGGTTGCAACGGCAAAGTACGGTGACCGTCTCGATGTCCTGGGGCGGTTTGAGGATCAAGTACAAGTGCAAACGGCTAGCGGTTCGGTGGGATGGATTAACGAGGCCGACTTGCTTTCTGCCGATCTCTGGCAGAGGGCCAACGACCTGGAAGCCATGGCTGCGAAGTCGCCCGTCGAGGCACATGGTCATACGCGCGCGATCAGCAATTTGCACGTGGAAGCCGGCCGTGAATCGCCGCGCATTCGCCAGCTGAGCAAGGGCGTTCCCGTGGACTTGTTCGAGCGCAAAGTTGCGGATGCGCCGGCGGCGCCCGGAGGTGCTGCGGTTGACGAGAAAAATCTGCCTGCCGGTTCGTCACCCGATCAGAAGGCCTCTCCGGCCAAGAAGGAAGACTGGTGGCTGGTGCGAGCTCACCTGCCCGAGCAGACGTCAGCAGCAGGATGGATTTTGGCGCGGTTTGTCGATCTGGATGTGCCGGCGCCTCTACCGGACTACGCCAGCGCTGCCGCGATGCACATTGTGGCCTGGTTCGAACTGAATCGCGTAGTGGATCGATCGGCGGGTTCAAAGCCTCAATATCTTCTGGTCGGCAATCGAGGTCCTGAGGGGCAGGCCTGCGATTTCACCGTGTTGCGCGTATTCACCTGGGGCCAACAGAAACAACGTTACGAAACGGCCTATGTAGAGAGCAACGTATGCGGTAAGTTACCCATAGCCCTCAACGAACCGCCATCGCCGGGCGGAGACGTCACGTTTTCGTTTGAGGATTTCAGCAATGAAACCGTCGAGGAGCGCAAATATCGAATGGAGCGCACCGTCGTCAGGCGCGTGCGTGAGGGCGAGTCTCAGCCCAGGAAGCGAACGCATGCCCATGGATAATGCGAGAGGTAGGCCCGTTTTTGTCAGATTCAGGCCCACGCTAGCCGAGGGTCGGTCATGGAATCGATTTCCCAAGGGCATGGCGCTAGGAATTTTGACGGTTGCTGTTTCCGTTGCTGGGTGCTCGCGCGTTCGGATGGAGGCGCAGTCGCAAGCGGCGAAGATGGCGTCGGTTTCCTACATTGGGGCTTGGGGCGCGAAAGGCGACGGTCCCGGGCAGTTGAGCGAGCCGGTTGATATCGCAACCGATTCTGTAGGCGATGCCTATGTTGTGGATGCGGAAAGCCACTACGTCGAAAAGTTCGATCGGCGCGGGACACCTCTTTTGGCGTTTGAAGAAGACGGTTTGAAACACCCGCAAGCTATCACTGTCGATAGCGGTGGCGCGATCTACGTGACCGATTCACAACGCGCGAGTGCTATCGTCTTTCTGCCTTCGGGCGACCGCTACCGCGAGATCCGATTGAGAACGCGCCCGAGTCTGGAAGATACCTTGGGTGTTGCGGTGGAGGATGACGGGATGATCCACATCCTGGACCCGAACGCGGACAGAATCTTCACCTATACCTCACGCTTCAGCCTGCTTCGGGTTTGGGTGCCTACCGCCGACGGCCCGAGTTCAAAGGTCCGGCCTAAGGCTGTCGCCAACGGGTTCGACGGGTTCCTGTATGTGGCGGATCCAGAGGCAAATCGCATCGTGCGCTTCACAAGCGACGGCCGTTTCTTCGCAGCCGTGAACGCGGATTCAGACGGCTCAAGCCGAAGGCTGGGTGATCGAATCGCGGTCGGCCGGGGCTACGTTTTCGCCATGGATACCGACGGCCACAGGCTCCACGTGTTTTCGACCGACGGTCGGCCCGTGCTCGACGCCGATCTCGCAAGCGAGCTTGGACCAGGCAACAGGTTGGCGCCTGCGCTGGCGGTCAGTCCGCAGAAAGAGCTGCTCGTGCTCGATGCCCCTCAAGCGCGAGTTCTTCGCTACCGGCTGAACTTCTGATACTTTCTTGTCGGCACCACAGCTCCGCTCGAAGGGAGTTCCTTCTCATGCCGCTATTGCTGACAGAAGCCGACGTGCAGGCGATTTTGACCATGCCGATGGCGCTCGAGCTGGTCGAGGCATCTTTTCGGCGGCTCGCGGACGGCACGGCGGTTCTACACCCGCGCCGGAGGCTTCCCATGGCCGGGAAAGGACTCCTCAATTACATGGCTGCCTCGGATTCCGCCGGCGGCTATATGGGATTGAAAATCTACACGGTCTCTCCGAGTGGAGTGCGTTTTGTGGTGCTATTGTTTAATGCGCGTTCCGGCGAAATGTGCGCGCTCGTGGAGGCCGATTATCTCGGGCAAATGCGGACGGGCGCGGCCAGCGGCCTTGCGACTCGCGTCATGGCTCGGGAGAATGCTTCGCGTGTGGGAGTCATCGGGACAGGACTCCAGGCGAGGACGCAACTGGCGGCCGTGGCGCTCGCGAGAAAACTCGAATGGATACGCGTCTTTGGCCGCGACGTCCGGCGGCGGGAAGAGTTTGCAAAGGAAATGACGGCACGGCTGGCAGTGCCGGTGGCGGCCGTTGGTTCGGCGGAACAGGCTGTGCGGGGCTCCGATATCGTCATCGCGGTGACGACAGCCACCCGGCCGGTTGTGGAAGGCAGGTGGCTTGAACCCGGAATGCACCTCAATGCCATTGGATCGAATTTCGCCGAAAAGCAGGAGCTGGACGCCGAGGCAGTGGGGCGCTGCGACGTCGTAGCTGCGGATTCGATTGAGCAGTCAAAAATGGAGGCGGGAGACTTGATCCAGTCATTTGGAACAGATCTGTCTCGCTGGGCCAGCGTGCGTGAACTGGCCGACATCGTGGCCGACAAAGTGCCGGGCCGCACCAATCAAAACCAGATCACTCTTTTCAAGTCCAACGGACTCGCGATTGAGGATGTCGTCGTGGCAGGAAGAGTTTACGAAATCGCCCGCGAACGGAGAATGGGACACGAGGTTCCGATGTGGCAGGGAGTCGCTGCGGCTCAGGCCTGAGGCGTGCTGCCGGGCCGCGAGCGGCGCAGGCGCTTGACCAGTGCGTCGTGCAATCGCTGGCGGGTTGTCGAGGGAAGTGGGGCTGGCTCGGAGTTGCAAAAAATTTCGATCGTCTGCTTGGTGGTGTCAACCACGACGCGACAGTCCTTGCATTGACCTAAGTGCTCTTCAATCGATGTGCGCAGACAGGGATCTAGCGCTTCGTCCAAATAATCCGCCAATTCTTTCACGATGTCTTTACACTTCACGAATTTGTCCCCCGCCGAAAGTACTGATTCAACTTTTGACGCAACTTCAACCGAGCCCTTAGCAGCCGCGATTTGACCGCAGGTACGGAAAGCCCCAGTGCCTCAGCCGTTTCTTCCGTAGACAGTTGTTCGATGTCGCGCAACTGGAAAACGATTCGGAAGGGTGGATCGAGTTCACTGATTACTCGGGAAAGAATCCCGGAGAGCTCGGTTTGCTCGTATCGCTCCATCGGAGAAGGTCCCCAATCCTCGACGTCGCGGGGCATCATGTCCTCGCCGGTGTCAATCTCGTCATCGAGCGACACGACATTAGGACGCCGCCTGCGGAGTTTCATCAATGCCTGATTGACCGCGATGCGTACGAGCCACGTGTAAAACCTGGAGTTGCCTTCAAATTCGCCCAGGTGTTCGAACGCCTTTAAAAATGCCTCTTGCATGGCGTCCTCGGCATCTTCGCGGTTTTGCGTGATGTTCTGGGTCAGGCGGAAGATCTTGCGCTCGTAGCGGCTTACAAGGGTCTCAAAGGCAGAAACATCCCCTGCTTTCGCCGCCGCGACAAGCACCGGCTCATCGGCCTTTACCACCTGCGAAGGCAACGGGTGAGCCTGGACCGGGTCGAGTTTCGGCGAATTCATAGGATTTTCCAGTAAGAAAGGGTAGCACAGCTTTCCAGGCCTCGCTGGCGGGAATGTATTATGATAGCGGGCGGTTGGGAGGGGGCGCGCCGTTCGGCCGCCACGGGGGAGCCGGGCAGATCTCTCAAGCTCCCGTGCGCGCCGGGAGGCCATCCTGCGGCGAAGCTGCTAGGCGGCACCATGAAGACGCTGCCAGATTATCTGCGCAAAGGAATGAAGATGATCCTTGTCGGCGCGAATCCGGGCGACCGCTCGGCCCGCGTGGGACACTATTATGCCGGTAGAAACAACCATTTCTGGCCCATCCTGTACGACTCCGGCGTGATCCCTGAGCCGATCGGCTACGAAGATGATCGGCGGATGGTCGAATTCGGCATCGGCATGACCGATCTGGTGAAGCGGCCTACGCGCGGCATTGATGAGATCGAACGGCAGGAATTCGCCGAAGGGCGCGTGCTACTGGCACAGAAACTCGAAGACTTGCGCCCGAAAGTGATCGCGTTTAATGGAAAGATCGTGTTCGAGAAATTCACCGGACGCCCGTGCAAACTGGGCCTGCAAAAGGAACGGCTGTACGGGGCGCACGTTTTTGTTCTTCCTTCCACGAGTGCGCAGAATGCGGGAACCAGTCTGAGCGTGAAAAAACGATATTTCAAACAACTGGCGGCCCTGCTCAAGAGTCTGAAGGACTAGCCGTTTTTAAGGAGGCACCCTGCCGATGGGGGCAATGATCGAAACCGCAGCCGGCCCACTCGTGTTGGAGGACCGCTCCGGCAGCGTGCTCACACTCCGTTTGAACCGTCCAGAAAAGCTCAACGCACTGAATCCACAAATGGTCCAGGAGTTGGTGCACGCCCTGCTGCGGGCCTCCGACGATCGCTCCGTGCGGGCCGTCGTTATCACCGGGACCGGGCGGGGCTTCTGCGCGGGCGGCGACATTCACTACATTCACGACGCAAGAGCGCGTAAGTCAACGCGTGACTTTGAAGTGCTGCTCAATCTCGGAAAAGAACTGATTCTGGCGATCGCGGCGATGCCTAAGCTCGTGATCGCGGCGGTGAACGGCCCGGCGGCCGGCGGAGGCATGAGCCTGGCGCTTGCATGCGATTTGCGGATTGCGTCCGATCAGGCGATGTTCAAGCAGGCCTTCGCGCAACTCGCGTTGTATCCCGACCTGGGCGCCACCTTTTTCCTGCCGCGGTTCGTGGGCCTCTCGCGTGCCTCAGAGTATTTCTATACCTCCGAGCGCCTTTCGGCGGAGGAGGCTCGGCGGATAGGGATGGTATACGCGATTTATCCGCACGATGAGTTTGAGGCGGAAGTCAAGAAATTTGCCGAGCAGATGGCCGCGGCGCCGCCACTCGCCATCCGCGACGTGAAGCGTACGATGATCAGCGAAGCTCATCGCGCCCTGGAGGAGACGATCACCGAGGAGAATCGCCTCCAAGTTCACTGTTTTCTCTCCGAAGACTGTGCGGAGGGCCTTTCGGCATTTTTGGAGAAGCGTCCCCCGAAATTCCGCGGCCACTGATCTCGCGACGTTAGCCCTCCGAATGTGGCAATGGAAATGAATCTGGTCGAGCGCAAAAAGGAATTTCTGTTTGTAGATGTGCCAAAGACGTGGGAGCATGGGACACTGAATCGGGGGTGTCGTCCCGCTGAATGGACGATACGAAGGAGAGCAAATCGAAAATGCCTGCTAGGAAGACGCGCGTTCGGACCCGGCTCCGGAAAAAAGGCAAAGTCATACAATTCCTGCATAAACCGAGCTGTACGACCTGCAGGAAGGCGCGCAAATATTTGGAGCGACGTGGATTTCAGCTCTATTTTCGCGATTTGACGAAACAGAGGTTGAGCGCGGCCGAACTGGAAAAGCTCATTGGGAGGCGCGATTACACGGAGTTTCTGAACCAGCGAAACGAGCTCTACCGCCAGAAGAACATGGCAGAGAATCCGCCTTCGCGAAAACAAGCAATCCAGCTGATGTCGAAGGAGCCAAATCTCATTCGCCGGCCTGTGGTCGTCGCAGGGGGACGCGTCGTCATCGGCTTCGACGAAAACGGCATGGCCAGGCTTTAGACCATCATTTCTGTCGGCGCCCTGGGGGGCTTCCCCCGGACGCCGACCCGATCGGCCTTCCGCATGGATCTCCGGGAAAAAATCGAAATCCGGCAGGGCGACCTGACGGAGATGGACACCGATGCCATCGTCAACGCCGCAAACAATGATTTAAAGCTCGGCGGAGGCGTGGCGGGCGCGATTCGCCGGAAAGGTGGCCCCCAGATTCAGGCCGAGTGCGACAAGATCGGCACGAT
>Ga0187769_10000879_pt1 | contig 16583 bp, 11 predicted proteins | sample 0116_SJ02_MP02_1_FD_133140 | JGI IMG/M metagenome (GOLD analysis project Ga0187769, IMG submission 133140) | Tropical peat soil microbial communities from peatlands in Department of Meta, Colombia - 0116_SJ02_MP02_10_MG | ecosystem: Environmental > Terrestrial > Soil > Wetlands > Peat | place... | reverse complement strand
GCTCATTGCTCTGAAGTGTTTAACCCTAGCTAATAATGAAGTCGCCTTCACAGGGCGGAGGGCGTTCTCCAATTCGCCCCAAACTATCATAAACTATCTGGATTTTGCCCTTTTATTTAGGGGTTTAATGGCCTAAGCGCACTTATTTTCGATGTCAACGCGTGAATGTATTAGGCATATAAAGTGGCGTCGAGGCGATTTATGTGTAGTATCTTAGGAAATTGCCACATTAGTTACAGTTAAAGTAACGCGTTGCTGATAGAAGGAGCGTATTGACTATCGCCATCGAAAGTTACTCGGTACTTGTAGACTCTGGCAGATGATGGAGGTAGAGTCATCGTAAATAATCCCCCATCTGCGATTTGGGTCGTGGCGGTGCTCCCACGTTTTCCCATCAGGATTCATACTTTGAAGTTCAATCCTCGCGTTTGAGAACACCGTAACTATCAAGCCATTCAATGAGCAAATTCTGGAGCACGCCATTTTCGACGCCAAGATAGATATTATATTTCTGCCAGTCCTTCCTATCGCATCGGTATTGCTGGTGAAGTGCGAGTAGCCCAGCGTGCACGCGTCAAATGACGTGTGTTCGTGTATATTCCGTGTATCATCAATAAGACGTGGAGATATCCATCCACAGCTCAGTTGCCCTTCTGCAGACCACATTGCTCGTGCAATGCGGCTACCCTCTTCTCGGTAACCAGCGGCAGTCCACCGTAGCCCAATAGAATTAATGCCTATCTCTTTTTATGCAAGATTGAACACAGCAATCAGTGGTACAATTAAAGGAAAAACCAGCTATAGATCGACGCGGCAGCTAACGGCGCGGCAGCTAACGGCACAACAGCTAACGGCGCGGCAGCTAACGGCGCTGCAAGGATGCAAGGCAAGCTAGCGTAAGGCAAGACAAGTGGACATACGAGTCCAAGTGCCGAGACGGCCACTGCTCCTAATAGTGAGAATATCAACATTTCGTTTCACCTCCTTTTAAAAGCAATTTTTAAATGCAAGCAATAATACGTCCATTGGAAATAAAGCTTACGCCATTTGTTGCTGTTAAGCTAATAACCATTTTAACCTTAAAATGAGAGAGAAGCATATGTCGAAGGGCAAACTTCATGCATAACTCGGGAGGGGTAAGGCGTGAAAACATGCCCCACGTATATTGTGTTGCCAGGAATGGCTGTGTATTCTATTGTTTACACCTACTATCCATCTCTTCTGCATATTTCGATCATTATCATCCTCATCATCCTTGTCTAAGCGATTACGACGCCTGCATATGCCATGACTAAGAATTACAAAAGAGTGAGAGGGCGCATTGTCCTTATTCGTTCAAATATTCCCACGGTTTGAGGGCGAAGTTGACGTAAGATAGCAACTCGGTTGCTTTGTATGTTCATAACAAATTGGTCTGACACTGACAAATGAGTTACCTTTATTATCTCTATATAATGCAGATCCTGTGATTTTTTAAGGCTTCGTGGTTACAAAGCGCATTTTTTCATTTTTGCACATGAGTTTAACAGCAGCTCGTGCAGCAAAAGCGACGCTAGATAACCCGCCTCCCGGAATGACCCAATGTCCAACCATATAAAAATTAGAGAGCCCCGGGAGGGTTTTTGGCATCCGAAAAACTTCAGGCATGCTCTTTTTAGTGAGCTGCCATCCCGAATACGAACCTCTCCAATTACCATAATACCGTACAAACGTGAGCGGGGTAGTCGTATCAGCTACCTCAACTTTGTTTTTGATATCAGGATATAGTTCCGAGAGGGCGTTAATTACTGCTTCTTCAATCCTCCTTTTTTCAGCGAAGTACTCATCCTTTTTATCCTCTAAAGCTGCCCAATAGTCATACGTGGTTGGTATCCTAACAGTAAACACCGTCTTTCCTTCCGGGGCCAACGTATTGTCATAACTACGATTTTCGAGAGCAAGATATGATGTTTCCTCTTCCCCAATTTTTATTGGTGTTTTGATCGGAAAGCATATCTCGCGCGACTCGCTCGGATAATGGTCGCTGATGCCCAGTGAAACATAGACGAGGGGCGGATATGGTTCTAAGGTATTATACAAGCCTTTTATTCTGTTATTTACGTACTTTCCATCCAGCCATTTGAAGATCGTCGTATAGCCATCAGCGGCTGACAACACGATATCACCCCTCTTTTCAGTCCCATCAGCAAGCTTGATGCCAACGGCCGCATCGTTTTCAACGAGTATTTTCTTAACGCGTGATCTATATGAGATATTCCCCCCGAGTGTGAGGTACCGCTCTTCTATTGCCTGCGCGAGAGGCCGTGAACCCCCGATAGGATAGCCAGCATTGCCAGCCCCCATAAGAGCTAATGTCCACAACAGAGTTATGGCAGATTGATCGTGCCAGGTTAGAGCGTATGTAAACAAATTTCTTAAAACCTGGTTGTTGAACTGCTCGGCGAGTTCAGATACAGGCATTGAATACTTTCTAAACATCCTTACCATAGGAAATAGCGTAATAAGATCGCGAATACGTAATTCAATAGGGATATCCATATTCCTGAGTTTTTTCAAGTCATTGGTGATGGCGGTTATCAGCCGTTCATCCTCTGGTGAGAGGCTGAGCATATGTTCTCGTAGCTTATCAGGATCTGTATAACTGATGAACCGCTCACCTCGTTCATCGAGGGCGTGATTATAACTTGTGTGGTTGATAAACTGTTTATCCTGAGCTACGCCGAGTTCTTCCCATAGGGGGTGCAGTTTTGATTTGAGGGAACTTCCTACTAGCCAACGAACGCTGAGATCAAACGTGAAGCCCTTTCTCTGCCACGAAGTACATAAGCCTCCGGAGACTTCGTGCATTTCATAAATTTTAGAGTCAAAGCCATTCATTTGAGCATAACAGCCCGCTGATAAGCCTGCGATACCTCCGCCGATGATGATGACAGATTTTGGCATAAGGACTCTCCTGTTAACGTACGTCTTAAAGTTTTACACGCATCGCACATAACATATAATGACATATGCGTTAAATAGTTGCAAGGCATCCTTACCCCGAATATGTATACGAAGTTTATATAAAAATATGGAACGATGTCTGTTTTGTTTGCTAAACTTATCTATCTCTTAAATATTCGGCGGCCCCGCTTTCAACAGCCCCTCTATCCGCCGTGCTGCAGGGATTGCTTGCTCCCATGCTAGCTCGAAAGTAGATAGAAGATACCCGGCATGGGTAAGATTGTCGCTCCAAAGTGCTACAACGGGAGTATCTATCTATCGAAATCTCTCAAAATCGACGTTCATTGAGCTAATGCTCTCCTTTCTGTCCCCCACTAGCATAAATATTCCTTCGTTCTGGGGAAGTAGCGCACATCTGCACAATACCCAATCTCTGTTGTATCTCTTTAATATACGGATATGGGAAATCAGCCATGCCCCCGCACGCGCCCTCCTCCTCTATAAACATCTTAGTGTTCTCAACGAGACCGAGTTGAGAGGCGAGTACCGACAGGGGAGGAGGATAGAGGTATACGATTTCGTAGTTCGCAGATTATACAATACTCGAACCGACTACAAGGGCGTCAGTAACGCTCGTTACGATTATTCCGTCAGCCGTTACTTGTATAGTAGGTAGCGGCGGATTATAAAGCTGTGTGACATCAAACGATGCCACCTTTATATCCTCCAGGCTCTCCTCTCCCGATATTCACAGCAGCTGTCGGTAATCCTCAGCCCCAGTGAGTGAAGATTGTTCAATACTTCACCACCCCCTATCACATTCTTTATCAAAACGTCATTAAAAGAGAGATAAAAGCCCATTGTTGATAGGTAAAGCCGTAGATATTAATCGTGTTTGGGTGTATAGCTGATAGACAGAGGAGATACACAGAAATTATACCATTAACAAATGCGGCACTCTGGCAAAAGGGGATTAACATGAGCATTTTCATATCACCTCCTATTATGATATTAGAAAGCTTTTGAGAATATGGACAAAGTGATAATAAATATAACCCCATTTTGCCCTGCCCTAAAGATATAACTTAATGGGAATTAATGGGTTTCATTAACTATCACTAACTTTTAGTGGCTGTTAAGTGGGTGTTGATATACCCTATCACAACCTGATTAATGAGTCGTAATGGATGTTGATGGAATCAATCCACAACGCTTAATAACCACTAACTTTCAATTAACACCCCCTGCAAGTCACGATAAAGCCGCAATTTTGACGCATGATGATTCACTTACTTCTCCTTGTTACACCTGCCAATGCGTTGTAATGAAAAGTTGGGAAACGTGTGCGTTTATAAGCGAGTTTCCATTCTCATTGTATCTCTCTACAGCGCCGTCGAATTCACGTTGTTGTTGGTTTTTGTGGTTGTGGCTTTCGGCGTAGGGAGTATACTGTAATTCGGGTATTCATCTCCATATTACACACGACCGTTTCGTTGATGTGCGGGCGTTAGCGTATATTAGTTGGCTTCGTGAAAGGTATGCTCCATCACCAGCAATTTTTTTAAAAATGTGTAACAGTGAGATAGAAAGTATAAACGATATCCCCATTATTTTCAGCGGTTTTTGTTCATTTTAGCGATTTTGTTGCCTACACTATTATTTTTCTAGTATGGACGTTATTGGATGCGCGCGCGTATCAACGTGGCACTTACCCAGTTTATTACTTGCCTCCCTGTGTATTCACACAATCATTAAAGTCGACTATAACAATTTATCTCAATTTTATCTCATTACATCTCATCTCATGAAAATAAAAGAAAGCCAAGTGCGGCTTATTCATTACGTGAAATCGCTGTTTTATACGCACGCTGCTTGTCTTTGTCAGCGTAAGCCATGGGGATGGCTAGTTAATTCCTAAAAATCTGGGCTTTGAGTCATTTGCGTCTACTAAGTGAACAATATTCATGTGATTAACAATTGTTAACTGAGCAAGCGTCACCATGAGTCAACAAAACAAGTTTCTTTATGCGTATTTGTTTGTGCTCTCTCTCTTTCGTGCACGTACACGTTTCTTTATGTCACACTGCTGTAGGCTAGATAAGATAGACTACTTTTTGAAATCCTTGTTTTTTGATGCAATGTGTTCATTTTTTAAATTTAAGATGAGTCGCATATTGCATTGCATATCAAAAGTCAACTATCCTATTAGGGCAGGTGCGAGGGCATTTGCACCATCCCCATCAGCTGTATTCCAAATATTGGTAAAAGGTTTAGTGGTAGAAACATCAACTGCCATAACATCTCGACTCACCTCCAGCTATTTTTATATTCGTTAATATGGTTACGACTACTAAAAATACTTAATCTAGACTTTCAAGCTCATCCATTTTATGCCAAGTTATTTTTGTTTTCATTAACAACCAGGAAGTATCATCATGTCACTAGCAGTTCTCTTTACAAAATTCCACAACGTATCTTTAAAATACAGTTGAAACCACACAGAAAGTTACCAGTCTGTAACTAATTTTCATAGAAAAGTCTAGCACTCTAATCGCCTCAGCGCGCTTTGCGGGTTGAGTGCTCCGTGTGAAATTTTTATATACTTATTCATCCTGTTAACTGAGTGTATCGAACTGTCTGACTAAACTAGTTCGTGAACGTAATATCGACAAAAGTAGGTGAAACAATGCTGGTGTTAGAAAATATTCCTATTTCGTTATTGGGATTAATTCCTGGAGCACAACCTTTCGTAATACTGTTCCTGCCAATTAATTTAATGCAAATCAGTTTGGGGTACCTACTGACTCAAGCGTTCCCCAATCAAGCTATGCTGATATGGACGGGTATATTATTTTAGTAGTATTTACGTCAACAAGTGTAGAATCAAAAATTTCGGGGGATGCAACTATTTTCATTTACCCTGAAAATGAACTATGTTATTCGGTAGAGTGTGTATAACATAAAGGACATAACACTCTAAATGATCTTATGGGGCCTACAACAAAGCTGATAACCTAAGGTGAGGTCTGTTTGGTATCTGTTTACCTATTGTGGCTACAATGTTGTTGACATCAAACATGTTGGTCGGACTAACTTAATGTGAATGCAACTTAGCGTTTATTTTTACAATCCGTACAATACCCAGTAGACTTCGGCTGTCTTTGACGTAATTGCATTAAGTTCGGTGTTTATCTCAAGAACGCTAAAGTGGAATCGGGAGGGGAATCGGAAGGGGAATCGGAACCGGTGGGAGCGGAATCGGAAATAACATGAACATTACGAATCACCTCATTTGTGTCTCTCGCGCATCTTTGCCTCTTAAACGCTATGGTATTGTCGCCTTAAATGGCACAGAAACTAAAAGCGGTGCTGCAGAAAAATTGGCAAAACAAACAATAGGCACCGAAAACGCTTGCACTCTCTCTGATAACGCTCTTATGCTCGTCTTTTTAAGCGTAGAGCATGTATGACGTGAGCCGAGGGCACCTCAGCATCGAAAAGAGCCCCTTCACCTCCGCCGTTATAGAAAATCTCTCGTTAAGAAATTTTTATCGTTTCGCCATGACTCTCAATCAGAAGCGATAGAAGCACTTATGAGACATCCGCAACTACAAGGACTTAAAAGAAGGAGCCACGCGAAAAGAGTGAAGAGCAAAATTGAACTCACGTATGTCCCGACGATATGCCCCTACTGCGGCGTTGGATGCGGGCTTAACCTAGTCGTCATGGATGGACGACTCGTGGGAGTTGAGCCGTGGAAGAGGCATCCAGTCAACGAAGGAAAACTCTGTCCCAAGGGTCTCGCATGTGACCAATTCGTGCATAGTGCAGACAGGCTTAAAACACCCTTAATCAGAAAGGACGGAAGATTCGTTGAAGTGACGTGGGAAGAAGCTTTAGGTTTCGTTGCTTCAAAATTCAAAGCCACATACGAAACTTACGGTTCAAATTCAGTTGCCTTTCAGGTGTCGTGCAGGGTATCTAATGAAGAAGCGTACCTCATGAGCAAATTAGCCAGAGCTGGATTTAAGACGAACAACATTGATAATTGCGCACGATTGTGCCACGGACCGTCAGTTACCGGACTTACCTTGTCATTTGGCTCGGGCGCCGCGACAAATCCCTTGGCAGATTGCGTCAACGCGGACTGTATTTTTGTGATTGGATCAAATGCCATGGAATCTCATCCTCTAGCCGGCAGAAGACTTATTATGGCAAAGGAACGAGGCGCGACATTGATCGTTGCAGACCCACGGTACACAATGACGGCGAAGCAAGCAAACATCTACGTGCGCTTTTATCCCTCGGCGATTATCCCCCTCGTGAATTCAATGATGTACCATATCATACGAGAGGGCAAAGAGGACAAGGAATTCATCAAAACACGGACGAAGGGCTTTCCGGAATTGAAAACAACGGTCGCAGAGTACGCTGACGTGGAGGACATAACGGGGGTGCCAACAGATCTAGTGAAAAAAGTTGCACTGTTGTACGCAGGAGCAAAGAATGCGGCTATAGTGTACTGTTTAGGCGTAACTGAGAGCAGGACCGGGACGGACAACGTACGGACGTTAGGAAACCTAGCACTGCTCACCGGCAATGTTGGAAGGCCAGGCGTTGGGGTAAACCCGCTGAGAGGTCAGAACAACGTGCAGGGTGCGTGTGATATGGGGGCATATCCAAATTTCTATTCAGGTTATCAGACGGTAGATGCAGAAGAGAACCGCCGCAAGATGGAAAAAGCCTGGGGCGTTGTGGGGTTGCCATCAACCCCCGGCTTAACGCTCACAGAGCAGATAGGTGCCGCCGGTGACAAGATAAAGAGCATGTTCATTCTTGGGGAAAACCCGATGTTGTCGTTCCCTGACATTACTCATGTCAGTACATCGCTCCAACGGCTCGACTTCCTTGTTGTACAGGACATATTCCTTACAGAAACCGCTGAACTTGCTGATGTCGTGCTACCAGCTGCATGCTGGGCTGAAAAGGATGGCACGTTTACTAATGCTGAACGGCGCGTTCAGCGGATAAGAAAAGCAGTTGACCCACCAGGAGATGCGAAGGCAGATTGGGAAATTATAACGGCTTTTGCACATACGCTTGGCGTGCCAGGGTTCGATTTTACGAGCACTGAGGATGTGTTTACCGATATGGCCAGAATCACACCTCAATACGGTGGTATGACCTATGTGAGACTGGAAAAACCTGAGGGTCTTGTGTGGCCGTGCCCAACAGAGGAACACCCCGGAACGCCAATTTTACACGTAGATTCGTTTAGTTCGCGAGATGGTCTCGGAACATTTTTCCCGATAGACTACGTGCCTCCAGCAGAGCTTCCCGACGAGGAGTACCCGTTCGTCCTGATGACTGGACGTATCTTGTTCCATTACCATACGGGAACCATGACGAGACGATCACCAGCGCTTAACGCCGAAGTCCCGACAGGGTACGTCGAGATTAATCCAGTCGATGCGGCTGCTATCGGGATTTCAATACAGAGGGGTGATTCGGTAAGGGTAAGGGTGAAAAGCCGGCGTGGAGAAGTTGAGACGATAGCATTAGTTACCAATGATATCCCAAAGGGAGTGGTGAGCATGCCATTCCACTTCAAGGAGTGCCCTGCTAATAGGTTAACGAATACGGCGCTAGACCCGCTTTCGAAGATGCCAGAACTAAAGTTCTGTGCGGTGGCGGTAGAACTGGTACATGAGGTGAGGTGAGGTGAGGTGAGGTGAGTGAAACTGGTTAACATTGGAGACATGTTTTACATTCAGGCAGCGGACAGCGACCTCCGCGTGAAAGGCGAGTACGGCGGTGCGGTAACGGCAATTCTGAGGTACCTGTTAGAGAGGAAGATCGTCGACGCAGCCCTCGCGATGCACCGCGGGGCTGACCACTACGACGGCATTCCTGTGCTCATTACAGATCCGTCGAATATCACAGAACTTTCTGGCTCTCTTTACTGCGCGCCGATAATGCAGTCGACGGTTCTGTTTAAATACCTCAATCTTGCTAAGGATATGAAAGTGGCGGTTGTTGGCGTTGGCTGCGATTGTTGGGCCATACAAAAACTCGGTGAAAAAGGTGTCATAAGCAACGAGAACCTCTTCCTTATCGGCCTTAACTGCAGTCGAACCTTCTCGCCTGTCCAGGCGCAAGAGATGATAACAAGGTTCTATGGGATAAATCCGATGGATATTATGAAAGAGGAAATCGCAAAGGGCAACCTCATTCTCGAGACCAATGACCATCAAACCAAAGGACTTAAAATCGATGATCTCGAAGAGCAGGGATGCGGGCGCCGAAGCAATTGCCGCCGCTGTGAAGTTAAGATCTCCCGGATGGCGGATCTTGCATGTGGAAGTTGGGGTGTTATAGGTATGGATGTGGGAAAGGCCACCTTCGTAGAGGTCGGCACAAAGGCTGGTGCGCAGCTACTCGAAGATGCAATACGAGATAATGCATTAATAGCAAAGGATCTGAGTCCAAAGGGCATTGAGCTTCGCGAAAAAACAGAGCAGGTAATGCTCAAACTAGGCGCACAGTGGCAGGATCACGATTTCGTGACACCTGAAGCGAAGAACGAGTTCTGGCTCAAACAGTTTGCAAAGTGCATTAAATGCCTCGGCTGTGTGAACGCGTGCCCTGTATTTGTGTGTGATAAGTGCAAGCTTGAGAGCAAAGAGCCACTCTGGTTTGAATCAGGAGAGCTGACCCCTTCTCCGAAGCTCCAATTTACGAGAGCTGCTCACATGGCAAATGACTGTGTGAATTGCTGACAGTGTGAAGACGCGTGCCCGGTTGAAATACCACTCTCTACGTTCTTCCAGCAGTCAAGCAAAGAGTTTGGAGAGCTATTCGCAAGGTTCGACGAGATAAATTCGATTTAGTTAACAACAACGGATTGTCATAACGCTCTTATGCTCGTCTTTTTGGCTGCAAAGCATGCATGTATGACGTGAACCGAGGGCATCTCAGCATCGAAAAGAGCCCCTTCACCTCGGTCTTTATAGAAAAACGACAACGAAACTCATCTGTTTTCGACTAAAAGAGGATTTAGATACCTATATATCACACATTTTAACATACCCATGGGACATGCCTCCATTTTTTACCATAGACGATCTCGATACCCATAACAAAGTCGTCTTGGTTCGCGTCGATTTGAACTCTCCGATTGGTCCAGATGGTGAGATTCTGGACGACATACGGTTTAGGAGCCATATACCGACCATTAGAGCGTTAGATGATGCTAAGGTGGTCCTCATTGCTCATCAGTCCCGTCCTGGCAAGAAAGATTTCACCACGATGGAAAATCACGCAAAGAAGCTCTCATCGCTCTTAGGAAAGAGCGTAATGTACGTCGACGATATCTTCGGCTCACACGCACTGCTGACGATACGAGAAATGGACAATGGTGAGGTTGTTTTGCTTGAGAACTTGAGGTTTAGCTCTGAAGAGGTGCTTAAAGCTCCGACTGATGACCTTGCCAAAACGCACCTCGTGAAGAGGTTGTCCCTAGTAGCTGACCTTTACCTTAACGACGCCTTCGGCACGGCCCACAGATCTCAAACATCGATAGTAGCCTTCCCCCTCGTTTTAACGTCAGGTGCTGGAAAGCTGATGGAAAAAGAGGTGGATATGCTCACGAAAGCCCTTACGACTTCGCAAAGACCGAGAATATTTATGCTTGGGGGGACAAAGGCTGATGACAGCATTAAGGTCATTGAGCACGTCCTCTCACAGGGCAGCGCGGACAAAGTGCTTGCAACGGGGATTGTTGCAAACGTTTTTTTGGCAGCTTCAGGCGTTGATATTGGCCGTCCGAACGTTGATTATATCAAGTCGTTAGGCTATGAGGGCTGCGTTGACGTGTGTAAAAAGCTCATAGACGTGCATGACGGCAAGATTATGATGCCAATTGACGTTGCGCTAAACAACAATGGGAACCGCTTAGATGCGCATCTTGCGGACCTGCCAACAGAGTGCCTTATTTATGATATCGGAATAGAGACGGTCGTGGCGTACTCACGTGAACTTAAAGCCGCAGGAACTGTCGTGATAAATGGACCGGCAGGTGTATTTGAACAAAAGGCTTTTGCGCTAGGCACCGACGAGACATTAAAGGCGGCAGCACAGTCGAAGCTCTCGATCTTAGGTGGAGGGCATATTGCTGCGGCAGCGCGGAGAATTGGCATCGATAAGCACATAACGCACATTTCGACAGGGGGCAAAGCGTGCATAGATTTTTTAGCGGGTGAGACACTCCCTGGGATAATGGCACTTGTGGATGCGAAGTGCCAGACTGAAGATGGATAATGGGGAGGAGTAGTCTGACACGCCTAGCTTACAGTGAGGAGCAAGACGCCACAAAAATGTATAAATAGCTGACATATATATGAAATCACCAATATATATCGCCTCGGTGGCTCAGCTTGGAAGAGCGATTGACTTGTATCTGTTGTTTTCGATACTAGGTACGTAGAGTGATTACTTAACGATCATTTTACGCGGCAGGATATCAATAGGTCGAGGGTTCAAATCCCTCCCGGGGCTTTTTTGTCAACCTCATAGGATTAACTGAATACTGCTATCTAAAGAATCGAATGCTGGCAATTGGCACAAGCGTGCCGCTACTTAAACGGGCGATACCACCAGTCCCATGGCGCATTACACCGCGGGTCATCAGTCCTCCCGTTTATTAGCGAGGGGGTCACGCCAGCGTCGTCCCATGGCATCCGCTCTTCATCAGGATCTGCATAGTTGTAGAGTGCAGTGGTAAAGTAGATGAGGTGGACCCGTTCGTCTCCCACCGCTTTAAAGCCGTGCCAGTAGTGGCCGGGCATCCGGACGATCTGTAGGACGTTTCCTGTTGATATGATTTCGGTGAGCTCGTTTGTTTGATCGTCGTATCCGCAGAGCTGTAGTGCTCCGGCTAGTACGATGAAGTAGTCTGTCTGCCCGCGTGTGTGCCGGTGCCAAGCCCGTATCGTCCCTGGGTAGGTGATGGAGAAATTGGACTGCTGAATGTCGTCGGGGAGCCAGTCTTGCCGTATGATCTCGGTGAAGAAGCCGCGTTCGTCGGCGTGTGTGGTGAGGGGGGTTATGGTAATTCCGGTAAGCATGGTTATCGCGAGTGAGTGGTGTGGTGGTGTTATCATTTAATTCTTGCTATTGGTGGCGGAATCGTAGATCTCTATCGTCGTACATTAAAAACAGTGCTTTACAACTGCGCCTGTGAGTGGTTCGTACACGCTCTGCAGTGAGGACACAAACTGTCTGGTTCAAAGTGATAAACAGTTATTCAGCCCGTGTATTTCGCCAGCTCTTTAATATTATTCCCGTGCTGCGCAATTAGACCATTTTTAACTCCAAGCCGGACCATCTGCGTGACTTTTTTTCCAAATTCAGTGGAGGGCCCACCATATATGACCGTCTCTCCAACCGACTCTCGCTCAAATGCCACCACAACGGCATCGGTCGTGGTACCTGTGAACGTGAGACCTAAATCAAATAGAGCCCTTGTCTTAGCTTCGGTAGCCGTGATGATGATGTTCGCCATTGCACCTTCACGTAGCTCCCTTGACGACACAATGATCAGATTTATCGTACCTATAGAGCGAGGGTGCGTAACCCCTGCCGTTGCAAAAACAGTAATGTAATCCTCCTCTACAACTTGGACATTTTTCATCGCGACGGCTGTCAACAATGCTACGTAGTCACCATCGAGATGCAAGGAACTAGCAACATCATTTATGTAACTTTTGGGATCGGCGTGGGAAAAATTGCGCGGGACCTGAATATTCAATATATAGTTCACGCACCTTCTGCCGCCGTCCACTCCGGTACTGAGTGCTTCAAAGCATCCATTTATGACTAACACGTCACTTATTACGTCGTACTTCAACTGTCTTCCTCAAACTACCGAAACGAGTTTATAGAGGTATGGGGCTCAAAATTCTGCTGTTAATTCATTAATACCACGAAGATAGCCGCGATATTTAGCGTGCGCCCAATTGCTGGATCTTGTGCTTGTGTGCATAGGACGGCGTTTCAGGCGTGCAATGGCTAGCTAATGCCTTTTGTTAGCCTTTCATTTCAGCCATCAAGTCATCCATAGAATACATACCTGGTGGTTTGGCCACAACAAAGCGCGTGGCCATCATCGCTCCGCTTGCGAACGCCTGTCTGCTGTGGGCTCTGTGCGTTATCTCAAGTCGCTCACCATCACCAATGAAGAGCACAGTGTGATCGCCAACGATATCTCCAGACCGAATTGAATACGAGCCTATTTGTCGCTCTCCTCCTGCCTCTTTAATCACGTCCATTGCTTTTACGGCCGTGCCGCTCGGCGCATCTATCTTGTGTTTGTGATGGGCTTCAATGACCTCCGCAGGGTAGTCTGACCATGGCAAATGTTCAGACGCCTCTTTTACGAGTCTCCAAAAAACATTCACACCAATTGAAAAGTTGGGCGATATCAAAGCTGCAACCTTCCCATCGATAGCATTTCGTATCTCCTCGCGCTGATCAGCGGAATGACCTGTCGTGCCGACAACAAGCCGAATCCCCGCTGCTGCGGCTGTTTTGATAATTTCAGTTGAGGAGTATGCTTCCGTAAAATCGATCACGACTTCAGGTTTAACTCTGTGTAGAGTCTCCGAGAGCTTTGACGTATCGGTAACTGCATCATTGCAGATGTTCCTGTCAAACGCAGCTACGAGCTCCATATCAGGTGCCTTCTTGACGTTTTCTACAATTAAAGAGCCCATTCTACCGCAAGCACCCGTCACTGCCACTCTAATTTTTGTGCCATCGTTCATAGATGTAACACCTCGTAGAAGCCTCCTTGGAATTAAAACCTCTACGCATCGGTATATATCGAAAGGACCGACTTAAGCTTTTGGACATTTGAATCCTGCATATCGGTGAGCGGCAACCGCATCGGCCCACCGGCAAGTCCCATCAAATCACACGCCTTCTTTATCGGTATCGGGTTCGTTTCGATAAATAACGCCCCGAATAACGGTGAAAGCTCAAAGTGAAGTTTTCTCGCCTCGGTGTAGTTCCCATCAAGGCAGAGCCTGACGAGCTTTGTCATTTTCTTCGGCAATATATTAGCCGCGACTGATATCACACCCGTTGCTCCAAGGCTCATCATAGGAAGCGTCAGGCTATCATCCCCAGCGAGCACGTAAAATTCAAGACCCTGCGTTAGCTCTAGAACGTCTGAAATCTGACTGAAGTTAGCACTAGCCTCTTTGACCCCCATAATATTGCTATATTCGTGGGCCAACACGCTAATGGTCTCCGGATCCATGTTAATCCCAGTACGCCCCGGAATGTTATACAGTATTAGCGGAAATTCAGTGGCGTCTGCTATAGCGCTAAAGTGCTCGATCAAACCATTTTTCATGGGTTTGTTATAATACGGAACAATAAGAAGCGCTGCATCGGCTCCCGCATCCTGAGCATGCTTTGTTAAATCTATTGCCTCTGTGGTGTTATTTGAACCGGTACCTGCTATAATTGGCACGTTCGATACGTCAACTGCAGCATCTACAGTCGCCTTATGTTCATTAAATGACAACGTTGCCGATTCTCCGGTGCTGCCACAGGGCACAAACCCGGCCACACCTCCGGCCATCAAATGCTCGATATTTGACTTTAGTCCTTCAATATCGAGTTTCTTATCCTTCGTAAAGGGCGTAATCAGGGCAGGATATACGCCTTCAAATATCATCCTTTTCTCCTGTTGCCGATGTTAATCTTGTGAGTGATGTACCCAGCAACCCTATTTCTAATGTTTTTACTCTCGATATTGGTGTATTCAGTCACCAATAACTTGTTTTGTTCATAATCGGATCCGAATACATCTCGATGCCCTCTGAGGAGCTCCGCTGAGATGCTCTTTATGTATGTAGGTCTGATACTCCCTATTTTGCCACCCCCTTTATCGTTTTACAGGAACTGCCCTTTTACCTTGAAATATTCGATAGGCTGTTCATTCTCCATCATTGATGAGATCCTCATAACGTTGTCAGCGACCTCCGTTGCCAGCGCTCCGAGAACACGGACCATAGCCTCCTTCCCGAGGCCGCCACGGTCGTATATTACCATCGGCACCTTTTTATCCTTTGCTATGGCAGATTCCATCACCTGCGCTACTCCCCACTCCATTGTGCTCACTTCTTCCGGCTCATCAGCTCTGTCGAACGTGGCGATTGTCAGGCCAAGGTCTTCACACGCTTTAATTATGTCACTCGAGTACCGTATGTTCATGGCACTTTTCAGATCGGCGTCATATTTCATAGCAGTGAGCACAATTCTGGCCAGGTGATCACTCGCCCCGAACTCTGTGCATCCAACGGGTACTGCCCTCTTTCCGACTCGTACGATCCTTCCGCTAACACCGGCTACATCTGCCTGGCTTTTGGGGTTTGAAGTCGCCATAACTAGGTTACTACCGACTTCAGGTATGAGTTGGGGACTCATATTCCTGAGCGCATGCAGGGCTCTTTGCACGCAACGGATGGCGATGTAACGTTCAGATTTCTCAAAAATTGTTGCAGCCTGATCCACAGACCCTACGCCGCTTCCCACTTTAATACTATTGCTAATAGCATCAGTTACAAACGCCTTTGCCATTGATGCGCTCTGATTGATGCTGTACCCTTTAGCGAGAAATGCCGTAACTGCAGCTGAAAAGGTGCAGCCAGCGCCATGCGTGCCGCCTTCAATGATGCTTCCTTTCAGTATCTCAAATTCGCCAGTGTACAACACATCAGATCCAGTAAGGTGTCCTCCTGTCACGATAACAGATTTAGGGCCAAGAGCGCATATTTCGTGGGCGGCTCGCTTCATATCGTCGAGATGATTTATGGTGGTTCCAGACAGGACTTCGGCTTCTTTTATATTTGGCGTAACCATCGTTGCAAGCGGCAGCAGCTTTTCAACAACTGTTCTAAGCGACTCCTTTACAAGTGAACCTCCGGCTTCAGCGGCCATAACTGGATCCACGACGAGTGGTATGCTGTAATTCTGCATAATATCGGCTACAGCATTCGTTATATCAGCGTTTGAAAGCATGCCTGTTTTTGCATACTGAACATTGATGTCAGTTACTACCGTCTCCATCTGATCGGCCACTACATCGGGAGGGAGATCATAGGTGTTGAACACGCCAAGCGTGTTTTGAGCGGTAATCGACGTAATCACTGAAGTACCGTAAACTCTAAGGGCAGCAAATGTCTTTATATCTGCTTGGATTCCTGCCCCTCCGCTGGAATCCGACCCGCCGACCGCCATAACTTTAATCATCTTACAGTGGTAATTGTTTAACGTTTATATAATTTTAGTCCAAACCTTGATTATGAGCGTAAAAACTGAAAATAAGGCATATTTTTAGTTATTCGGGCGATTGAAAAAAAGTTCCAGTGGAAGAGAAGAGGTCAGAGAAGCCGTGTCCAATGAATTTTTCTCGCACTATAACCAGAACATGGCAATAACGTGGAATGAGCAATACGATATGAGACCCTCTTATTGGCGCGGGCCCTATGATATCACTCCTATCACGGAAAGCATGCGACAAGGGGCATCCATCCTCGACGTTGGTTGTGGGACAGGCAGATATCTCGTGC
>Ga0187769_10000878_pt1 | contig 16614 bp, 10 predicted proteins | sample 0116_SJ02_MP02_1_FD_133140 | JGI IMG/M metagenome (GOLD analysis project Ga0187769, IMG submission 133140) | Tropical peat soil microbial communities from peatlands in Department of Meta, Colombia - 0116_SJ02_MP02_10_MG | ecosystem: Environmental > Terrestrial > Soil > Wetlands > Peat | place... | reverse complement strand
CGAAGAACTGAACGGATGGAATCAGACGCTCGCGGCGCGCGTCGAGCAGAAGACCAAAGAGCTGAACCGCGTCTACGAACAAATGCTCAGCGTGGAAAAGATGGCGTCGATCGGGCGGTTAGCCGCAGTCGTGGCGCACGAAATCAACAATCCGCTTACGGGCATTTTGACTTACGCGAAACTCTTGAAGAGGCGACTGGTGCGAGCCGACAGCGCGGAACAGAAAGAACTTCTGAGCTCCATCGAGATGATCGAGTCGGAGAGCCGGCGCTGCGGCGAGATAGTGAAGGATCTCCTGACGTTTGGGCGGACAACCACAATCAGCTACGAGCCGACCGATTTGAACCGGGTGATTGATCATTGCGTGCGGCTTGTGCGACACAAGCTCGATTTGGCCGGCGTCCATCTGGACGTGGAACTTGCGCAAGACCTGCCGATGATCCGGTGCGATCCGAGCCAGATCGAGCAAGTGATGCTGGCGCTGGTGGTGAACGCGGTTGACGCGATGCCCAACGGCGGCAACCTGAAGCTCCGAACTTTGCGAAAACCTCATTCCGGCGAGGTCGCCATTGAGGTTGAAGACGACGGGGGCGGAATCCCGAAAGACGTGCTGCCGCATCTCTTCGAGCCTTTCTTCACGACCAAGGAGCGCGAGCACGGATTGGGTCTGGGGCTCGCGATCAGCCTCAGCATTGTGGAGCGCCATCAAGGCCGGATCGAGGTCAAATCCGAGCTTGGGCGAGGAACAAAGTTTACGGTTACTCTTCCCGTGGAAGGTGTGCCAATTCCACGGAGCGACGCGCCGCTTTCGACGGTGCGGGGATAGGAAATCATCGTGAGCAAGGCAAACTTACTAATCGTGGACGACGAACTTTCGGTGAGGGACTCTCTCGGAAAATGGTTCCGGGAGGAAGGATACGACACCTCAGTTGCAGAGAGCGCACATGCCGCTCTTGGGCAGATGGCCGAGCATCATTTTGACTTGGCGTTGGTTGATATCAAGATGCCCGGAACCGACGGCATTGAACTCCTGCATCGGATTCACGAGGTCGACCCCGAAATGGTGGTGATCATCATGACGGGATACGCGTCGGTGGAAACGGCCGTGGCGGCATTGAAGGACGGCGCCTACGACTACGTCTCCAAGCCCTTCGATCCCGACGATATCGCGCACACAGTCCACAACGCCCTCGCGCATAAGCGATCTGATCAGGAGAATCTCCGCCTGCGCGAAGCGGTCGCGAAAGCCAGCCAGCCGCACGCCCTCGTCGGACAGAGCGCAGCCATGAGGGTGGTATTCGAGGCAATCGAGACTGTGGCACCGACCGAGGCGACGGTTCTGATTACCGGTGAAAGCGGGACCGGAAAAGAACTCGTCGCGCGAGCGATTCATGCGGCAAGTCCGAGGCGCTACAATCCTCTCGTGGTGATTCATTGCGGCGCCCTGGCCGAGACGCTTCTCGAAAGCGAGCTGTTCGGCCACGAGAAAGGAGCCTTCACCGGCGCGCAGTACCGTAAGAAAGGAAGCTTCGAAATCGCGGAAGGCGGCACCACGTTCTTGGATGAGATCGGCGACATCAGCCTGAAGACGCAAACCGACATGCTGCGGGTCCTGCAAGAGCACGAGATCACGCGAGTCGGCGGCAATCATCCGATCCACGTGGATTTTCGCTGCATCGCCGCAACCAACAGGGACTTGAAATCCTTGATTGAGGAAGGGAAGTTTCGTCCGGACCTATATTACCGGCTGAACGTGTTTCAAATTCATATCCCGCCGCTCCGAGAACGCAGGAACGATATCCCATTGCTGGCCGATCACTTCGTCCGAAAGTTCGCGGCTTCGATGAACAAACGCATCGATGGCATTTCTGTCGCGGCGATGAACCGGCTCACACAATACGATTGGCCGGGAAACGTCCGCGAACTTGAAAACGCCATCGAACGCGCGATGGTGGTGGCTCAGGGACCTCAATTGGGCGAAAAGGAGTTTGTCCTCCGCGGGAATCAGGCGGAAAGGACACACCGGAGGCTCGAGGATGTCGAGCGCGCGCACATTCTGTCCGTGCTGGAAGAGTGCAACGGCAACCAAACGATGGCTGCGGAGATCCTCAACATCGATCGGGTGACGCTCCACAACAAGCTCAAGAAATATGGCTGGAAGAAAACCGACAAAACGGCCAATGTCCTGTGAAGCGCATTCAGCTGCTCCCATTCGGCAAGATCGACGACGCACTGGTGGCAGATCTGTCCGCGGACCTTGCACGCGTGTTCTCCGTTTCCAGTGAGATACTGGACGCGCGGCTCGACCCAGCTAGTGCGTACAATCCTGAAAGAGGGCAGCATTCCTCGACGCAGATACTGGCGCTGATGAGCGCGCACGTCACGCCGGCGGCATGGCGGCTGTTGGGGATCACGCCGTTCGACCTATACATCCCAGTTCTGACATTCGTATTCGGAGAGGCCCAAGTGGGGGGCGCATGCGCAGTGGTTTCAGCGCATCGCTTGACACAGGAGTTCTACGGACTGCCGCACGATCCGGATTTGCTGCGCGCCCGGCTCTTGAAGGAAGCCGTGCATGAGTTGGGGCATACCTTCTCTCTTTCGCATTGCGAGGATTATGAATGCGTGATGGCGTCCTCCCATGCGGTCGAACGAATTGACCTGAAGACCAGCCGCTTCTGTCCCGAGTGCCGCCCAAAAGTGTTCGCCGTGGTCGGCAGTTGAAGATCGGCGTGTCTCCTCTTGTCCCCGACAGCGTGCTATTATCCCGCCGTCGCCCGGGTGTAGTTCGCCGGCCCTGCAGCAAAGAGGTGAATCATGCATTGGTACACGTATGTTGCTTATTTCTTCAGCGGCGCTTTTTTCGTGAACGCGATTCCACACTTCACGAACGGGGTGTCGGGGCACCGGTTCCCGACGCCATTCGCTTCCCCGCCCGGCAAGGGACTGTCTTCGCCAATGGTCAACGTGCTCTGGGGCACGCTCAATCTGGTCATTGGGTACCTGCTCGTGAGCCGTGTGGGAGAGTTCCACCTCCATCACAAATGCGGCGTCCCCACGATCACGGCCGGTGGCCTGTTGATGGCAATCCTGTTGGCCCGAGCGTTCGGGCGTGCCGACCGCGGTCAATAGGGTGGCGGGGGCTGAACGAGACTGGGCAGTCGCCTGTCGGATGGAATTTTGGCGAAGTACAGGGAAGCCCCGAAAGATGAATTCGGATTTCCGGAAGGGTATAATCCAGTTGTGACTGTAAATGACCGAAGAAGGCCATCGGCCACCCGCTGTCACGACCGGGATGGCGCTGGAGTCTTGCGACACTTGATTCGGGCGTCGGCTTGACGCCTAGTTCGCGCGGATTGTTCGCGTTCTTGCTTCCTCCGCCGATTCGCGACGACAAAAAAAGGAAATGCCGGTCAAAATCAGGGTAGGTGGACCAGACTCCGAAGGCCGACGGGACCGAACGCGGCAGTTCTCCCGAAGAGAGTGGATGCGCAGCGCCGCTTCGGCGACTGCGGCCTTGATTTCGGCTGGCTCGCTCAAGGCGTGGAGCAAAGCGGCAGATGTTTTGCCTTATCTGGCAGAGCAGAGGCCGGCGCAGCAGGAAAGTCCGCTTGCCAAAATCCAATTCTCTCTTCAGTCCCTTCCGTTTCGCGTGGATTCCAACGAAACTAAGGATTTTCCGCACGCCCCCGCGACGATGGCCGGAGGTGTCGCCGTCTTTGATTACAACAAAGACGGGCGGCCTGACATCTTCTTCACGAATGGCGCCAATATCGAGACCCTCAAGAAGGATTTCCCGAGGTTCTTCAACCGCCTCTTCCGCAATGACGGCAAGGGTTCCTTCACGGACGTCACAACAGAGGCGGGCCTTGCCGGCACGGGCTATGACATTGCTGCTGCCGTCGGGGATTATGACAACGACGGCTACCCGGATCTGTTCGTCGGCGGCGTGCACGGGAGAACGCTTTACCACAATAATGGCGACGGAACCTTTTCCGACGTCACGGCCAAGGCGGGTCTCGACCGCGTCATCGACGCGCAGTACGGCCCACTGTGGACGGCGGCGGCGGCGTGGGCGGACGTGAACAATGACGGGCTGCTTGACCTCGTCGTGATTAACTATTTGCAGTGGAACCTGAAAACCGAGAAGCTCTGTCCTTTCGCCGGGGCCAACGATTATTGCACTCCTGTGCTTTACAAGGGCCAGCCCAACCAGCTGTTTCTGAACCGTGGAGATGGGACCTTTGAAGACGTCTCGGAAGAGTGGGGCTTGCGCGCTCACGTAGGGAAGGGAATGGGCGTGGGGGTCGCGGATTACGATCTCGATGGTCGGCCAGACCTCTTTGTCACGAACGACACTGCATATAATTTCCTTTTTCACAATATAGGGAATAAGTTCGAGGAAGTTGCCTTTCAAGCAGGCGTGGCGCTCGTCGAGACCGGCGATTTCATCTCCGGCATGGGGACGGACTTTCGCGACTGCAATAACGACGGTTACCCGGACATCATTTTAGTCGCTCTCAATGAGCAAACATTTCCACTTTTCTTGAACAACGCTGGAAAGAGCTTCGACCAAGCTGGCCACGAGACGGGCCTGCCCGAACTAACACGCTCAATGTCAGGGTACGGGCCAGGATTTTTTGATTTCGACAATGATGGTTGGAAAGATCTGTTCGTTTCCCGAGGGCATGTCGAGTCGATCGCGGACCCCGCCTACCAAGTCGATCAGTACAATACTGTCTTTCGGAATTTGGGCCCGACTGGAAAATGGCAGGCATTCACGGCGGAGGCCGGGCTGACGGCTTCGCCGCCCGCGCGGCATCGCGGTTGTGCTTTCGGCGATTTTGATGGCGATGGCCGCGTCGACGTCGTCGTGACGGCATTGGGTAGGGACACGGAAATCTGGATGAACCGCACCGCGAACTCCGGACACTGGCTGGACATTGCGTTGGAAGGTACAAAGAGCAACCGCGATGGAATCGGCGCTCGCATTAAAGTGGTGACTTCGCAAGGGGCGCAATACAACCACATGACCACAAGCGTCGGGTATGCGTCGTCAAGCCACGGGCCGGTTCACTTCGGCCTGGGCGCGGACAGCAAGGTCAGATTGGTAGAAATCCATTGGCCCTCGGGCATCGTGCAGACGCTCCACGACGTCCTCGGTGACCGCGTGCTGAATGTCAAAGAATCCGCCACCTCGTGATCTGACAGCTCGTTGAAGAACTCGCCTGGATTGGCATTCCGAGCCTGCCTGCCGGCAGACAGGTTCACCGAGGAATCCGCTTTTCGCCAAATGTCAAGAAAGCAGAAAATTCCTCGCCGCTTCTCTCCTCGGATTGAGAAGCCCAAACAGTTTTTCAACAAACTGCTAAGTTACAATGGGAAGGCGGGATTATTGTGCACGCGGCGGGGTTTCCAGAGCAGGAATCAACGATTCACTGGTTCCCGGTGGCAAGGTGCTCGCGGGCCCTCTCAGCAAGATCCTGACTCTCTTTCTCTCTCAGCTCACGCACCTTGGCAAATTCCTTCTGGGCATCGGCGTTGTCGCCGAGGAGCTGATCGATTCGTCCGATTCGGAAATGCGCATCCGGTTGGTTGGGATCCAATTCCACTGCGCGGCGAAGGGCCGCGAGAGCCGCCGGATACTTCTTCTGCTCCATTAGGATGGCGCCGAGATCGAGGTAGGCCAAACGGATATCATTTTGGAGTTGAATAGCCTTGCGCAGCAATGGAAGGGCCTTGTCGTAATCGCCTTGCTGCATGGCGATATCTCCGAGAAACGTCAGGGACTGCGGGCTGTCCGGATCGATCGCCAATTCGTCGTTGAAGGCGGCGACGGCGTCATCGAACCTTCGCGCCTTCCAATACTGATGTCCCAGCATGAAGTGCAACTCGGGCTGACGCGGAGCGAGGCTGATCGCCTTCTGAAACTCCGCGATGGCATCGTCCTCCCTCTCCAGTCCGTCCAATGCCTCTCCAGTCAGCTCGTGCACGGCCCAGGAATCCGGATCGAGCTGATCGAGTTTTTCGAACTCTTGCATGGCACAGGGATAGTCCTTAGCTTGAAGGCAGCTCTGAGCCACGGTCTGGAGCAATTCCGTATTGGTCGGATCGGAATCCGCGGCCACGGCGAGATACTTCGCGGCCTCCGCATAGCGCTTTGCTCCATAGAAGCTTAGGCCTAGAAGCGTGGTGGCCTGCATGTCGCCCGGATTCGCCTTCAGCTCGGCCTGCAAGGGCGGGATGGCGGCTTCGAAGTGGCCCCGTTTGAATTCCGCGAGTCCCAGATCCAGCTGAAGGCCCGGCAGATTCGGCTTTAGGGCGATGGCCCTGCCGTAGGCCGCCACTGCCTCGGCGTACTTCTGTTCCTTAGCGAGCACCACACCCAGGTTCGCGAAGGCCTCCGCGCTATTGGGATTTCGCCGAGTGACGGCGCGCCAGTGCTGCTCAGCTTGCTGAAGATCGCTTGGCTGCTGGGAGTTAGCCTCAGTTGCGGGGCTTGCAGTCTGGGCGCGGAGATTCGGCAAGACCGCCAGTGCGGCGAGCAGAACAAACGTTCCCCACGCGCGCCTGCAACCGCGGGGGGGGGATGTCATTTCCCTATTCACGCGATCTGAAACCCTGACGAACACGCAACTTCGTCGCCCACCACGCTGGCGCCGAGCTCTCTCATCTCTGCCCATCCGCCCGCTCACCGCACCATCTAGGAAGCTACCGCCAGTATACATTCAACTCCGAATCGAATGTCAGGCAAATGTGGAGCGCCGCCGAAAAGGACGTCAACTGCCTCGGAATGTTCCGTCAAATTGAGCCGCAAAAGAAAGCCCCGCCAGCGCCGGAATTGGCGCTGGCGGGGGTTGAAGAAACGCTTGTCAGCTTGAGAAGGTTAGAAGCTTATTTTCGCGGCGAGCTGCAAAACCCGCCCTTCGTAGGCTGAGGTGACCATGCCGAAGTTCTGGTCCCCGGTTCCCGTATCGACGCCTTGCCATTGTGGGTGGTTCCACACGTTGACGGCGTCGCAGCGGACTTCGAGCTTCAGCCGCTCAGTAAAGGTAAAGTCCTTGATCAGTGACAGGTCCCAATTCTGGCGGCCCGGGCCCCAAACCCCATTATTTTGGAGGTCTCCGAAAGTCGCCAGCGAATTAGCATTGTCACCACCGGGAGTCGCAGGATAGTAGTTGTTCTTGAATACGGATGGGTTGAACCACTGTATACTCCCTATTCCACTATTCAAGACTGCCGGGGTTTGTGGATACGTGATTGGCCCGACTAGGTTCGGGCGGACCGAGCAGCCTCCACCCTGTGTCGGTATCGCGTTGCAGACCGTCTGCACGTTGCCCCCGATGCCTACACTCATCGGGACACCCGTTTCCGCAGTGATGATTCCCGCAAGCTGCCATCCGCCAGCCACTTCCCTCAGGATGGCGTTATGACCCGCGAGAGTTGGTAGAGTGTAAACGAAGTCCACGAAAAAGATATTGTCGCGATTGCTCGCTGCCGGGCCGTAATCGTATAGCCAGCCCAGATAGGGATTGGTGGTTGCGTCGAGGTCGAAGCCATCCCCGTTGGCGCCCGACGTCGGATCATATGCATGAGCAAAGGTATAGGCCCCCTGCACGATGAGGTTGCGGTATTGAGAACGCAACGAAACCTGAAGGGAGTTATACCTTGACCTAGCATCATCCGAGGCCAGTCCGATACCTGCATAGCCCGGATACGGCAGAAACTCGTTGCTTATGCCCGCGGAGTAACCGCCGCCGCTGACCAGACTGCCCAACAAGGTGTAAGGCGGGTTATTGATTCCCGTGTACTCGCTCTCGTGACGACCCTGGTTTCCGACGTATTCTACCGACAGCACGGTCTGACGAGTGATCTGCTGCTGAACGCCAATGCTGTACTCATAGCTTGTCGGAGTCTTATAGTCCAGCGCGTTCGGTCCCGAGATGCCGTTGACCGTCACCGGGAGCGTGGCCGTGCTGTAGACGATATTCGCGTTGGTGATCCCAACATGTGGATTCTGGAAGGAAACGTTGTTAACCGAGGCGTTTCCGCCAAATAGGTTCATGGCTACCTGGTACATATCGTTGCCCTGGATGCGCTCATAGAACATGCCGAATCCGGCCCGGAGAATGCTCTTGCCATTGCCAGTCAGGTCGTAAGCAAAACCGATCCGCGGACCGAACGTGTCCCAATAATTCGGCACGAGCGCGCCAGTGACGCCGGCCGTTTTGCCCGCGACACCGATGCCATTGTCATATTGCAGGAGGCCGTTGAGGTTCGGGTTAGGGCCTGTGCCGAGGAACGGATTGGCACCAGCACAACCTGAAGTCTCACCGCTGCAAATCACCGTCCCATTCGTGCCCGGGACGAAACCCATGTTCGCACTGGCCGCGGCCGTCCACCCAACGGAGTTGAAAAGATTGGGATAGAAGTCGGCCATCTGGTTGTTGACTTCGGCCGTGTGCGGCATGCCGTCCCAGCGCAAGCCCAGGTTCAAGGTCAGGCGCTTCGTGGCGCGCCAGTCGTCTTCGACGTAGGAGCTCCAGGAAACGCTGTTCCATTGCCGGGCGTCCTCGAGGGCCGCTTCGCTGTAGCTGTTCGATAGGCCGAGGAGGAAGTCGGAATACGCATACCCGGTGTATTGCCCGTTGAATTGGAATTGACCCGAGATGTTGGTTTGCAGGTCCTGTTTCTTGTCGTACTTGTACCAGCCAAAACCAACCTTGATTTGATGCGTCCCCTTGGTCCAGGAAAGGTCGTCGCGAATCTCGTAGCTGCCATCCCAGTTATACCAAGGCCACCAGTTGGTGTTGAAGAACACATTCTGTTGTGCCAAAAACAGAATGGAAATCGGGAGAATGTTCGTCGGTTGGCCAAAGAATCTGTTCTGGCTGAATCCGATCGTACTGGCAACGTCGCCAGTGTCATTGAACCCGCCAGCAGCCAGCGGCGTTATGCTGATTGGGTTTTCGCCGTAGTTGAAAGCGATCTCGTTCAGCAGCGTCGGGCTAATCGTATTCGTCAGATGAACCACGGCGTGGTAGCCCGGATTGCTGTAAATGTCGCTGGCCCCGGGCAAAGTGGACGCCCAAACCCAGCGGGACGGAATATCGGTCTGCGTCATCTGCTCCCCGATGAAGTGGCCAAAGATCGACCAGTGTTCGTTAAAGGTGTGATCGATCCGGACGATCTCTTCCTTCATATCGATTGGCGCCTTCGCCGTATTGACCCAGGTATTCGAAGCAAGAGAGGAACCGAGACCCGATGTCGGGGTTGGGAAAAAGCCGGCGTTCATCAGCGCTACGGCGTTTGGGGTAGCTCCGCAGCTGGCCGTAAAAACGCCACTTGCATTGATGCACGCCATATTCTTCATCAACTGCATCGGAATTGTATTGCTGGGGAAGATGTTGTAGCACTCCTCTCCCGCCACGAGGCCTGAGGACCCACACTGTAGAACGGGGCCCGACTCCGGGGCGGTGCCGCATTGGCTGAGGGGTACCTCAGCATTTGAAAAGGCATTTGTCACCCCGGTCGAAACGTTGCAGTTGTACGGAGTGTTAGGAATACTACCGTTGTAAGCTATCCCTGCCGAACCCGCCGGTAAAGCCAGATTCGCCCCGCTGCTCGTCGGATACATACTCGGAGGGATAACTAGCTGGTTGCCCGCACCGGGAGTAACTTGTTTCCGCCATTCCATGTTGAAAAAGAAGAACGTCTTCGGGTGTTTGGACGTGAATTCAACGGGTCCGCCGACGTTGAAGCCAAACAGATCGTACCTTAGCTCGGCCACCGGCTCGGGGGCTGGGTTGAAGTAGTTGCGGGCAGCTAGGGCGTTGTTGCGCCCAAAATACCACCCTGAAGCGTGAAACTGGCTCGTGCCGGACTGAACCACCATCGTGGTGGTTTCCCCCGACGCAAGGCCAAATTCCGCGCTGTAATTGGAGGTCATCACGCGAACTTCCGAAATGGCCTGCTCCGACGGATTGACATAAGGTCCCATGCCGCCACGATCGGAGTTTTCGCCACCATCAATCAAGTCCATCTGGTGGGCCGCTCGTTGGCCGTTGAAGCTAATGTTGTTGTCGGCCCCATTCGCGAGCGGAAACTGGATGTCCGCGTTGTTAGGGCTTGCTCCCGGCACCAAATCGATGAGGTTGAAGTAACTCTGCGAACCAATTTGGAGCGCCTTGAGCTGAGCGCCCGTGAGGACGGTACTGATGTCGTTCGTATCGGCCTGCACGGTGATTGGATTCGCCGTAACCGTAACCGTTTCAGTGACGACACCCGTTTCGAGTTTGAAATCGACGCGTCGGCGGTCGCCGACTTCGAGAGTGATGGTTTGCTTTGAAGTTTTAAAGCCTTGGGCCTTCACCTCGATCGTGTAACGGCCGATGATAAGCAGAGGAGCTACGTAATCCCCCTCTTTTCCCGTCGTCTCGGTCGTTACCAAGTTCGTGTCATTATTGGTAATGGTGACCGCGGCGTTCGGTACCACCCCGCCTGATTGGTCGGTGACGGTACCAAGGATCGTTCCTACTTGCGCCCTCGCCGTATGTGGCAGGCCGCAAACCATCACAGCCAGCGCACATAAGCAAAGGATCCATCTCAGCTTTGAGTTACTGCAAATGCTTCGCAGCAATTCATTTGGCCTCATGGCACCTCCTAAATGGTTTCCTGCAGAAAGCTCGAAATGTTCGCCAATACGGCAGAGCTTACATCTCCTGAATCCAGCAATTGCATCGGCGAAGCCACCCCAGAAACGGCTCTTCGTTCCCTCCGCCACAACGCAATCCCGATCCGAACGCGCGATGTGTCGCTTCAAAGTGGATTGGGGAATCAAAGCAACAGGCCGTGTCGACGAGGAACCCGTTGCAAGGGACCGATCCACCCCAGAGCAGCCCTCGCGAATCCCGATAGGCGGTAACGTACACGATACTGTGGGAATGTCAAGCATTTTTTTCTAATCTGAAAAGATTACTTCTGGGGGAGAAGAGAGGCAGCCTGTGCTTCCATCGGGTGGGTCGTATGAGTGGAAGTCACCTCTTGGTCGGAAGCCCCGCTATCCCTTACTGGGGACGTGGCTTATTCCGTCCGCAGAGGTCTCGGGACCCCACTGGATGGGCCAAACCAAGTGCGCTAGATTGCGCCGTCGTGCCCCGCAACCACTTCGGCTAGCCTTGTGTCGCTGAGCCTGATCTCCCTGAAAAGGTGCAAATTGGAGGACATAACCACTCCCGGACTAAGGTGCACTGCCGGGGGAAAGCTTACCTTTCCTGTCAGGTTGTCCGCTATCAGGCGGACTGCAATCTGGCCTTGGCGATGGGGGTGCTGATAAATGGACGCGGCAATCGTATCTTTCTTGAAGTAGGGCGACATCTCGAGGAAGAGATCGGTTGTAATCAGTTTGACCTTGGCGCTGAGGTTTCGAGCCCCAAGCGCCCGACACACCGGCAAACAGTTCACGGTGTTCACGTAAATGCCGGCGAGCCCGGGAGTGCGACGAAGCAAATCGAAGGTCTTCTGAAAACTCTCATCTTCGTCCTCATGTCCTTCGATGACGGCCGCGATTTTCCCGCCGGAACAATGTCTTGGGAACGAATCGGAAAAACCATCCGTTTTCTTACGGTGATCTTCAGCCGTCAGCATGCCCGCCACAATGGCTACTCTTGAGCCCGGCGGGACGAACTTACCCATCAATTCACCCGCCAGGCAGCCGTTCAAGTACGGTTCGACGCAGACAACGCTGGAACGCCGGCTTTCCGGCGCGTCTGTGGAGACGCAGACCACGCGTACTCCTTTGGCTTCGGCGTCATCGATCAGCGGCTTCAACTCCTTCGGGTTCCCCGCAGTCAAAATGATCCCGGTGACGCCCTGATCGATCAATTCCTTAAACGCCTCGACGTCTCCTTCGCCCAGCGCCTGGACCGGGCGGTGCACAAAATCAATCCCAAGCTGCGAGGCCTGCCTCTCTTCATCGAGCACGCCGCTCCAGAGCTGGTCATAGAAAAAATGAATTTCACGTGGCAGACAGACGCCGATGCGGACTCCGGCCCGCGCTACCGAAAGCGCGCGAGCCGCCAGATTCGGCGTGTAACCAATTTGGCGCGCAATTTGCAGGATCCGCTGGCGTGTTTTTTCGTTGATTCCGCCGCGACCGTGCAAAGCGCGATCGACCGTGCCAATGGAGACATTCGCCATCTGCGCGATCAACGGGATTCCACGCCGCTGTTTGGGCGTCTTCGCCATTCCCTAGCCGCCGTTCATTTTATTCTTTTCCCGGATGTTTGTCCTATCCTGCTTCTGGCCTTAGAAAATCGTTGTTTCCGTGTACGATAACGTCAGCGTCCTGCCTCTTAGGGGAGGGCGCCGACACGTCCCTTCCACGCCGCCCAAACCCGGTGGCATGCCCCATCTTCTATTACAGCGCGGCTTCGCAAGCCAGCCCGATGGGCTTCAGATCGAACGGGACGCGCGCGAACGGTCCCTCCGCACGGTGGCGAGTTCATGGAAATGTAGCTGCAAGAGCAGAATTGCGCGGCGTGAAATCCTATTTGCCGGCCGTATCAGTGACTGGGTGCGTTGAACACAGAAGGCCGGTCCATGAACTTGTCCGCCCACTGGAGGAAGTACTTCATGTTCGGCGCGTCGGTATGCCCACCGTCGTGCTGACGCCATGCGAGTTCCCCTTCGAGCAGGCCGGTGTTTACGGGCGGCATCTTGTCCGGGCTGTAGTCGTCGAGAGGCTCGAGTCCTTTGGCCCCCAACAAAGCCCATACCGGGCTGGCGTCCAGCGTCGCCATAAAGCTTCCCCGATGATCGAGCCATTTGGCGTCGCCCTTCTCCGGTACTCCGTAGCTGATGAATGTGAGCCGGGGCGCGCACAGCGCTATAAGTTCGTCGGAGTCCACTGGAATATCGGAACCATTCATGCTTCCGAAGACGGCGTCGGACGCTCCGTATTTCATGAAGTTGCCCGCCATCCAGTAGTATCCGCCGCCTGCGAGGCTTTCGACGGCTTCCCCGAAGTTGCGTCGCAAAAGAGTTGCGCCGCCTTTCCCAGAGGAACCCACGAGGACCGCTGCAAAACGCTGCTCAAACGCCATGGCCACGAGTGCGGCCTTGCCGTAGCGGGAAACCCCTTCGATACCGACCTGCTTTGCGTTAACTGCCGGATCGGTTTCGAGATAGTCGAGTGCGCGTCCCGCGCCCCACGCCCATGCCCGCAATGCCCCCCAGTCATCCGGCTTCCGCGGCTGTCCATGATTGACCAGACCAATGACCCCGCGGGTGAGCCCGGCTCCGTTGTCCGCCTGAATGCTCGCCGGATCAAGCAACGCGAATCCCCATCCATCGGAGGCGAGTTCCCATGTGTTGGGAGGATCGCCGTCCGCATTCAACTGCGGGGGAACGAAAGGCCGCGGCGCTTCCAACTCATATGCCGGATGTTCCTCGAAAACTTGTTTGAGCGACGGGTCCTGCTGAATGAGAAGGGATCGGAGAGCAACGTTGATGCGCTCCAGTTCCCCCGCGGACGGTTGATTTGGCGCGGGGAAAACGGCTGGGGCGAACATCATCAGAACGGGAACAGGCTTTAGCGCATAGGCAGGCGTGACCAGGATCATGCGGATGTCCACATTAATCAATGGGCAGGCCGAGTTGTCCACGTGACCCACTACCTCCTTTGCGATCACGGGAGTGAAGCCAATGTACTCATGATCGACCGCGTTAACCGACCACGTCACTTTAGGGACGTTCTTTGGTACGCGCCCATAAACACAGCACTCGAACCCCTCGATGATCTCCGCGCGGCGTTTCTCCCACAGCGCAGGGGTCGTCACTTTCCGGCCGTCGTTGAGCGTCAGAGCGTCGGGCACAGTCGGGAACGGATTTGCTTTCGCCTCGTCGTAGTTTGCGTGATTTGGGGCGTTTTCGTCACCGCTCGGTCCGGGGCGCAAGGCGCGAATTCCCAACTGATCCATCATATTCTGTTGGTCCTGCTGGGCAGTGAAGGTGACCGGCTGGGGAAACGTGGGCGGGGGTGCTTCCGCCTGGCCCAGGGCGCGCGTAATCATCAGAGGATTCACCGAGGCAAGAATCGCGCAAAGCAGCGGTATCCGCACGATCCGGTTGTGTTCGGCCATTGGCGACTCCCCGGGAGAGAGATGGACCACATACTGGACTTGGCTCGGTCCCCGTGTCAAATGTGAGCGTTTCCATCGAGGGGGAAGACAAGGGGGGTCTGGAGATGACTGATTCGTGAATCGTTCGAACCCCGCAACACATCGAATCCCTCATGGTAAGCCAATCGTAGGTGCGCCACGCCTGCAACACCGTGCACTCCAACTGCGATTGGCGTATCATTGGCCCGTTTGATCCTGAGATCCGACGCCATCCCCTTTCGCGGGGAAAGGATCTTCACGATGCCGCGCTGGTTGGTTCTGCTCGTCGTCTTGTCCGGCTTTGCAGTTCGCGCGCAGGTACTAAGCTCGTGTTCGGTGCGTGTGGACGTCGTGCTTTCGGATAAGGGGCAGCCCGTGGCGGGAGTACGGGTCGAACTATTTGAAAGAGCTGCCGGCGACATTCCCTCTCAAGTCGCTCTGACGAATTCTTCCGGTTCGGCGCAATTCGAAAATCTTCGGGCGGGGGATTACCACGTTATGGTTTCGGGTGCAGGAATCGAAACGACGAATGGCCCTCTCTTTCGTATCGACGGCACACACGTTTCTGAGAGCCAATTCATTGCAGTTCGAGCTCTAGAGAACGACAAGGCCGGCGCGGGTAACACCGTGAACGTCCACGAACTGAATGTCCCCGCGGAGGCCTCTCAAGAGGTGGCGCGCGGCGACGGGGAGATGAAGCGCAAGCACTGGAGGCAGGCAGCGGACCACTACAATAAGGCGGTCACGATTTATCCGCAATATACGGTGGGCTATTATGATCTTTCGGTCGCGTACTACCAGTTGCAACAGCCCGATGAGCAGCGCGATGCTTTGCAGAAGACTTTGAACATTGACGATCACTTCGTCCCCGCGCTCGTGAGCCTCGCGCATATGGAGTTCGCGGATCATAAACTTCCCGAAACCCGAGCTCTGCTAGACAGGGCGGTTGCGGCGGATCCGGCCGATGTCGAGGCGCTTGCTCTGCGCGTCCGGGTGGATTTTATGGAAGGGAAGTACGAAGAGGCGATCAGCGACGCTCAAAAGGTCCATAGCTTGCCGCACACTGGGTATGCTTGGGTGCACTACACAGCGGCCGCCGCCTACCAGCAATTGAACCGCATTCCCGAGATGATCAACGAATTGAAAACATACTTAAAAGAGGATCCCACAAGTTCCAACGCCAGTTACGTGCGACAGACCATTGTCGCTGAGGGCGGCACGCCCGATTGACCCCGGCAAAATCCATCATGCGCTACGCGCACTAGTCACATTCCGACTCACGTCATCGGTGATATAGTACCTGCGCTTTTTCGAAGTCGTCTTTCATACAGGTGCGCCCCGTCGGTTCCCAGCTGCGGGCCTTAAGCCCGCGAAGAACCACGATCATGTGCGGCGATGAGATGATTGGCTACGGAGCAAGACAGGCTGTGGCCGCGCAGTCAGATCTCGTGTGCGACGGCAACAGAAAGAGTGCCATACTTTTTTTGTTTCACCATAAGGAGTGGCGTGCCTGAAGAACACCATGCGAGCTGCCGCCAGCAAGAGCGGAAAGGAAAGGCGATAACCGTGCCTTACAAGGATTCCGGTCTATCCTTCGCAAGACGCGTCAAAGACCTCTTGTACCGAATGCAAATCAAGTCGTACGGCCAGGAGGAGAACCGCCTCGTAATCGAACGCGACGATATACGGCGACGTCGCGATCGGTGGGAACAAGCCAGAGGCATGATATACTCCGGTGCCGTAAAATAATTCTCGAGGAGAAACGCGATGTCGAAAGAACGAGATAGTTTTGTTGGGGCCAAGTTGGCGAAGATGACCCTGGAGGAAAAATGCGGCCAGGTCCTCACCTTCACCTGGCGCGGGGCTTACCTGACGCCTTCGGGGATCGAACAGGTCACCAGGCTGCACGCTGGCGGCCTTTGTCTGGAACCCTATGCCCTGGAAACATGCAAGAACATGTATTGGGGACGTTCGCAGGTCGACCCCAACTTTAAGAAACCGAAGGACTGGTTCGACATCGCGCACACCTACTTCGACGATCGCAGCTTCGGCGTGAGCGTAACTCCGGAAGAGCTCACCGTCGCGCTCAACAAACTGCAGGAAATCGCCATGAAACGGCCTTCGGGAATCCCCCTGCACATCACGATCGACATGGAAGGCGATTTCAAAAACGATTACACGGCCGGTCACGTCTTGCAGTTCCCGCCACCGATGGCAATGACCGCGATCGGCGACCTCGATCTGGCCTATAAGGTTGCGAATACGCTCGGCAAACAGATGGCCCTCATCGGTATCACCCAGTTCTATCACCCGGTGTGCGACGTCAATATCAATCCGTTGAACCCCGAAATTGGTGTGCGCTCCTTCGGCGACGATCCCAAGGTTTGCGCGAAGTTTGTCGAAGCCACGGTGCGCGGCTATGAGGATGCCGGCATCGTCGCCACGGTCAAGCACT
>Ga0187769_10000877_pt1 | contig 16616 bp, 13 predicted proteins | sample 0116_SJ02_MP02_1_FD_133140 | JGI IMG/M metagenome (GOLD analysis project Ga0187769, IMG submission 133140) | Tropical peat soil microbial communities from peatlands in Department of Meta, Colombia - 0116_SJ02_MP02_10_MG | ecosystem: Environmental > Terrestrial > Soil > Wetlands > Peat | place... | reverse complement strand
GGGTTTCGCTTTGGAGATATGAGTCTCTGTAAGATTCCCGCCGCAGGTCACTCGATCCATAAGGAGAGTTTTCTTATCGGCATCTAGTTCTAGGCGGGTCGCCTCAGTGACGCAACCTGTTTTGAGTCTCTCGGCTAGTCGCGGCGCGAATTCTAGGCCGTTGCGTGTGGCTCCAATCAAAAGAATGTCGGGTTTTTGTTCAGTGATTAGGCTCTCGAAAGCGTCGGTGTAGGTATCTACTTGAAATTGATTTAGTTCTGGTTGCGAAATTACTAGAACTTTGTCGGCTCCCTGTTGAATGAGGTTTTGGGCAACATTTTCTTCTGTTGTGATTGAAACTAGTTCCGTGCTTAGTTCGTCTGCGAATTTTCTGCCCTTGCCCAGCAATTCGACCATAATAGGGGTAGATTCGGAGAAGACCCAGACGCCTTTATGTTCCGTGGTAGCGCTCAAGATACAGCCAGCACTCCTTCCTCGACTAGTGACTTGATTATCTTCGGTGCAATGTCTTTGGGTTCGCCCTGCAGGGTGACTCGCTTTCGTTCACCGGCTGAGACCGTGCTTCTCAGCACTTCTATCAATGAGCCGTCGAATCCGACTTCCCCTGGTTCTAAGCTCAAGTCAGCAGCGTTCCATGTGTGCGTGGGCTTCTTGGAAGCACCCATAATCGCCATCAGCGTCGGAAGGCGAGGTTCATTGATCTCCCTGACAACGGTCACTAAACATGGAAGCTTGGCTTCCACAACTTGGCGTTCGTTCTCAAGGTCCCTCTCGGCGACTACCCGATCTCCGCTCAATGTTAGTTTAGCCGTGAAGGTAATCTGGGGTAGATTGCATATCTCCGCCAGACGGGGCCCCACTTGGAACGCATATTGGTCCTCCGAATATGCGCCGCATAGAATGAGATCATATTCGAGTATCTTTGTAATCGCGGCCGCTAGGATGTTTGCGGACGCGTGGGCGTCTGAGCCGTCGAATAGAGGGTCTGTGAGGAGATAGGCTTCGTCCACACCCATAGCGAGCGCTTCTCTCAACGCTTCCTTCGCCTCGGGTGGGCCTAGGCTGACTGCGGAAATTTTGCCGCCGTGCTTCTCTTTAATTCTTACAGCCTCTTCAATCGCATTCTTGTCAGTCTCGCTGATGACTCGAGGGACACCCTGTGTGACAAGCGTCTTGGTGCTTCGGTCCACTTTCAAGTCCGCTGTTTGAAACACTTGTTTCACGAGAACAATGATTTTGACCATCTTACTTCACGGCGTCATTCCTGACTACAAATGGAATTAATATGTTGTGAAAATTCAGAGTTGGGCTGCGACGAGTTCAGCGATGTCAAGAATCTGAACGTTCTCCTTTGCGTCTGCTGCAACGGAAGCATCTTCGAGCATTGATGTGCAGAACGGGCAAGCCGTTGCTAATACACTTGCTTGAGTGTCTCGAGCCTCTTCGAAGCGAATCGCGCTTATCTTTCTCTTCTGGTCGACCTTGTACCAGAAGTTCGCTCCGCCGGCGCCACAGCAGAAACTGTTCTCGCGGGAGCGTTTCATCTCCTCCACCGTTACGTTTCCCAATGATGACAGTACTCGCCTTGGTGGGTCGATGACATTGTTGTATCGGGCAAGGTAGCATGGGTCGTGAAGTGTTAGCGCTCTTTTGGCTCCTGGTGTCAACTTTATCCTTCCAGTGTCGATGAGCTGTTGGATGAATTGGGAATGGTGGGTCACGTGTGCGGTTGCGCCGAACTCAGGGTACTCGTTCTTGAAGGTGTTGAAACAGTGAGGGCATTGCGTTATGATCTCTTTTACGCCGTACTTCTTGAAAGTCTCAATCAATTCTAGGGCGCTCTGTTGGTAGCGTCCTTCTTCACCCAGTCGTCTCGCGGTTTCGCAGTTACATTTCTCTTCGGTTCCAAGCACAACGAAGTTAACGTGTGCGGCTTGGAGAATCTTCACGACGGCTCGCGAGACTCTTTGGTTTCGTGGGTCGTATGAACCCGAGCAGCCTACCCAGTATAGTATGTCGAATTCAGGTTGCTCCTTGGGCGTCTTTACATCTAATCCGTCCGCCCACTTCATTCGATCCGCTTGCGGAAGCCCGTAGGGATTGGAGGAGTTATTGAGGTTAGTCAGGAAATCCCTTTTGGCTCTATCGAATTTTCCTTCTCCAACCAAGTGTCGTCTCATGTCGACTATTGCGTCTACGTGATCAATTAGAACCGGGCATTCGTTTACGCAGGCTCTACAGGTTGTGCATGCCCAGAGTTCTTCAGGGTTCACAACATCTGCAATTACCGGGCTTCCACCATCCAGCCTACTCTGGGTCACCATTTGGTCGCGCAGCTTGAGTATCAGATGCATTGGGGAGAGGAGAGTGCCCGCAGCAGTGGCGGGACATGCATTAGTGCATCGACCGCACTGGGTGCAGGAATCGAAAGACAGTCTCTGTTGCCAAGAGAAGTCTGTGATCGCCGACGCGCCGACCCTCACGTCGAAGTTGCCGGAGGCCAATAGTTGCTTCAGGTCGAAAGGTGTGCTAAGCTGGCCTTTGGGACGCAGGTGAAGGAAGAGCGCGTTCAATGGGGATGTGAGTATATGAAAGAGTTTCGTGTACGGTATGCTTGCTACTGCCGTGAAGGCTAGGATGGCGTGAAACCACCATAAAGCATCGTAGAAGCGAACCAAAGACGGCGCAACCACGCCGCGTGCCTCCAAGAAGAGTGCGACGTGATACCCTACAAACGACCAAGGCGCCCAAGGTGGTTTATCAACTGCCAGCCGGATTCCTTCCAGTAAGTATCCGGTCGACAAAATCACGATGAGTATTGAGAAGATGAAAACGTCGTCGTTGGATGTTGGCAGGTTCGAAGGTTTGAGAAACAGGCGCCTGAAGATTGCTGCGGCAAGCCCCGCAATTGCAACAAGCCCAAAAGCGTCCAGAAAAGATTCGAAGGTTAGGTAGAAGTAACCGACAAGAATTTGCCTGTGGAATAGGGGCACCCATACATCGCTGTCAATCATCACGAGGGTGGTTCCTATGAACAGCACAATTATCCCGCTGTAAATGAGTATGTGCATCAGGCCCGGATACGGTTTCTTCACGACTTTCCTCTGCGCAAAAACATTCTTGACGGTTCTTGCGATGCGCTGTTGGAGATGATCTAACGCAGGAGGCGATGATCCCCTGACGTAAAGGCGGGCGCGTCTATACACGCCGTAAAGGAATACAACCGCGAAGCCTGATAGAATCGCGTACATGAACAGGTACGTCAGTGGGGGCAGAAGATCATACGTTATGCGATGCGGTTCGGTCAAATCCGGAACCTGCAATGGACCGATTGGCTTAGGCTAAAATGGCTTTTGCGCGTTTTCGCAGTTTGATTACATTGCTTTTTACGTAGGTGGTTCAGTCGGAAACATTCGGAGACACCGTGAGTATTGGATAAGATCAAAATGGTTCAATATGGTTTAGGTCCCATTGGATTGGGCATAGTTGAATTTCTCCTGACCAGGCCCTGGGTGCGATTGGTGGGAGCCGTTGACATTGACCGAGCCAAAGTAGGCAAGGATGTTGGCGAGCTATTAGCTTCCCCTCGCATCACAGGTGTGCGTGTCAGTGACAAAGGCGAAGATGTGTTGAAGAGTACAGCCCCTGACGTCGTCTCCCACGCTACCTCTTCCTTCATGAGGACAGTCCAACCTCAATTGCTGGAAATCCTTGACAATGGTGTCAGTATCGTATCAACCGCAGAGGAACTTACCTACCCATTTGCGAAGTATCCTGAACTCGCGAAAGAGTTGGATGTACACGCACAAAAGCACGGAGCTGTTGTGCTTGGGACAGGGATAAACCCTGGATTTCTGCTAGACACTTTAGCCGTGGTGCTTTCTGGCGTATGTCAGCAAGTTAACTCCATACGAGCCGAGCGAATTGTCGATTCATCAAATCGGAGACTGCAACTTCAGAAGAAGACTGGAGCGGGATTGTCGGTGTTTGATTTTGAGAAGAGAGTCACCGAAGGTGCGATAAAGCATGTCGGCCTCCCGGAATCTGTTGGCCTCATCTCCCTGGCTATGGGTTGGAAGGTTGGCGAGATCCAAGAACGGATTACTCCGGTTATCGCTGAGAAGCAGGTGGCTAGCGACCGGATCGCGGTTCAGGCAGGTGCCGTGGCGGGCGTGCGCCAGGTGGCAAAGGGCATCTTGGCCGGACATGAGTTGGTTGTGCTCGATCTCCGTATGTACATAAAGGCCCCGAACCCGCATGACTCCATTCTCATCGATGGATGCCCTCCTGTCGACATGACAATTCGCGGCGGAGTACATGGTGACGTAGCGACCCCAGCAGTCATAGTGAATGCGTTACCAAGGTTGAAGGTCCTGCAGCCGGGGTTAAGAACTATGGTGGACATGCCGCCATTATCTCCGCGGCTGAGCATACAAGGCGAAGACAGATCAGTCATGCTCAAGACTTTCTAGTCGATGCGCTGAGAACGCCCTCTACTTCGTGCTCTTCACGAATCGTTCAACCGATGTAACTAGTTCTTGAATGTCGGATTCCGTGTGTGCATAGCTGAGTGCGCCACGTTGCATTTCGGGAGCGAGCATTACTATGCCGTCCTTTAGAAGTTGATAGAAGATTCCCTTCGATTTATCTGGGTCAGCCTCTGCTAGGGTTCTGGCGTCTTTGATCGGTGCCTTCGAAGTTGTGTGGATACCTATGACCGACCCTATTCCAGTCGTCTGCGCTGGGAATCCGTTGTTCCGAAAAATTTCATTGAGTTCACTCCGTGCCTTTTCTCCGAGTTTGTCTATGTATTCATAGACCGGGGAGTGTTCGAGTACGTCGATTGTTGCTAGGCCTGCTGAGAGGGTTAAGGCGTTGCCTGCGAACGTGCCGCCGTGATAAGCGTACTCCGGACCATTGTATTTAGTGTGGTCCATTCTCTCCATAATTTCACGTAGGCCGCACACGGCTCCTATTGGAAGGCCTCCGCCTATGATCTTTCCCAACACCGTAACATCTGGTTTCACGTTGAAATATCCCTGCGCGCCACTCAAACCTATCCTGAAGCCGGTGATTACTTCATCGAAAATGAGTAAGGCTCCGGTGCGGTCGCAATATTCCCTGAGCCCTTGAAGGAAAACTCTGTCGGCCGGAATCATTCCAAGGGCGCCTAGAACGGGTTCGACGATGACCGCTGCCAATTTTTCGTCTTTAGTGCGTTCAAGAAAACCTTCAAGGTCGTTAAATGGGGCGACCACGGTATCCTCGCGTGATCCTCGTGTGATTCCGCCCGAGGGCAGTCTGTCGAATGGTGGGCGTACGGCTATGTGTATTGGGTCGTATGCTCCGTGCCAACAACCTTCGAGTTTCGCGATTCGATTTCGTCCCCTGAATGTTCTGGCCAAGCGGACCGCGAAGAGATTAGCTTCACTTCCGGAGCTTGTGTAGCGAACCATCTCAGCACTCGGCACATGTCTACTGATTGTTTCGGCATGTGCAATCTCTAATTCATGTTCGAATCCGAAATGCCAGCCATTCTCGGCTTGGGATTTGATGGCCTGAAGAACTGATGGATGGGCGTGGCCAAGTATCATCGCGAAGTGGGTTAACCAGTAGTCTGTGTACTCGTTCCCATCGATATCGATGACCTTGGCTCCGCGGGCCTTTCTTACGAAGAAAGGGTATGGGCGGAAGTACCGCATGCTGTAGGAAACGCCGGCGGGCTGAAACTGCCTCGCCTTTGCGAAAATTGCATTTGAGAGTGGCGTACGTTTCGCATAATCAGCTTCGTTGTTCTCGATCTGCGTCATTACTAGCCCAGTATGCGCAGGGGTACTTTCGTAGGTGATTTCAGGCTTTCCACACAGCGTCTCTTTGTTTGCTTGGACCCTGTAATTCTGTGGGCTCGACTTAGACGTACTTTTGCAAGTATAGAGATTAAATGTCAAATAGAATAGCCGAAGCGCTTGTGTGGGATGAAGAATTTTGCAGGCTGCTTCAGCGTACATTAGATGTGGCTACTGTGGTCAAACGATCGCTCGACAAAGCCCATCGTGCCCCTACTGCCAAAAGAAATTCTTGTTTAGAGGCTTAGGGCTCTGAATTTTCCTTAGACGCAGTTTCCCTCAAGGCAAAGAGTACCCTTCGGTCATTTGGGAGAACCTCAACGCATTTCTTTTCTCCAGTCGATTGAGCGCTTCCTCAATCTGTTGAAGTTTGAAGCCCTCATTGAGGGCTCGAGCAATCAATTCTCGCTTGTCGTAGGTGAGGTCAGGCACTTGAACGAGCTTGAGAATGTAGTCCTCGCAAGTTGCAAGCTTCTCTTCGTCAATGGGCATGCTGACCGGCTTCGCACGCCCATTCTCGGCTGAAAGTACATGTCCAAGAATACCGAGTCGTTTGGATAGGAGTTCGGCCAGTATTTTGCTTCCTCTACCTCGAAAAGTGAATACGGCCTTAGGCCTTGCCTCTTTCACAAACATCAGTAGCTGTTCCAAGTCGGCCTGCTCGCTTAAGGCAAAAACATCTCCTGAGGCTTTCTCAGCCTGAGTAGGCCAACCCGTTATATAGGCGACGCGAAATTCTCCGTACTGAGTAACAGTGAACCGCCGCGGAATTATCACCACACACTTTCCTTCCTCTATGAAAGTCTGTGCCTCCTCGGTCCCTGCGTCTACGTACCGCAACCCGACGCCATTATTCCAGTATACTTGATTGATCCTAGCAATTTTCGGATGAACTACAACTGTAAGCTCTGTCCATGTGTTGAATACTCTAACCAACTCTTGGGCGGTCCCGATGGGGTCGACTGCGAGGGTTGGAACTCTTCGTTCCCCAATACATTTTAAGGTCCACTTTACGATAGCCGAAGTGACCGATTCGCGCGGTGGGAGCCTTTGTGAGGCCGCCGGGAACGATGCCTCTAGGATTAACGTATCGCAGGGAGCAACCTCCGCCGCCTTGGAGATTAGCGTGTCAGCGAAATTCAGGTGACTTGCATAAACCAAGTTTTCGTTATGGGTTATGATCTCATATTGAACAGAGCCCAAGACGTGCCCCGCGTCGTGCGCCTCAACTTCGACGCTCCCCACCTGCACGCGACGGCCGACACGGATTTGTTCCCAATTTCCTGTCTTGTGGCCCGTGTCGATTTCGTAGAGTTCTCTAGTTTCCTTTGTGGAATGTTTCTTTTGAATTGGGAATTGAAATCCCTTTGAATGGTCGAAATGGGCATGGCTAATGAAGAGATCCGATATCATCGGATCGCTTTCTAGCGGATCGAATAATAGTCTAGTTTCACCTGATCGAATGGCCACTCCATTCGACCATCTAACAATAGCATTCAGTTCGTAGTCACACGCAAACTCTTTCGTGACGATTCATTATGCGACCGTCATCAATCGAGGCTAGCTCTCTTGTGGTGAGACGGTTACTTCTTTCTGCTCTTCTAGGTAGGCTAGTGCATCCATAGCCGCTCTGCATCCCTCACCTGCAGCCGTAACGGCTTGTCTATATTTGTAATCGTGCACGTCCCCCGCGACAAATACACCATCCACAGACGTCTTCGTGCCTTGAGAGAGAACATATCCTTTCTCATCTAATGCAATCTGCCTCTCGAATATTCCGGTGTTTGGTTGATGTCCGATGGCTACAAAGAGACCGTCGCATGCGGTTATCGTAGGTTTACCTGTCTTGACATCCTTCACCTTCACACCTTCAACATGGTTCTCACCGAGGACCTCTTCGACGATTGAGTTCCAGACGAATCTGATCTTGTCGTTGGATAATGCTCGCCTTTGCATAATCTTGCTTGCACGTAGCTCTTCCCGGCGATGAACAACGATAACTTCTGTCGCGTATTTTGTCAGGAAGAGCGCCTCCTCAATAGCTGTATCCCCTCCGCCTACAACAACGACGCGCTTTCCTCGAAAGAAGTATCCGTCACATGTAGCGCAGCCTGAAACGCCCTTCCCGCGGAGATTTGTTTCCGACGGCAATCCCAACCACTTCGCGGAAGAACCAGTAGCGATTATGACTGATTTTGCGGTGTGAACTTGATTGCCAACTTTCACCTTAAGCGGCATACTAGAGAAATCTACGGACTCCACGTCCTCATCAGTTATCTCCACACAGAATCTCTCGGCTTGTTTCCTCATCTCCGTCATGAGTGCAGGACCCTGAACAGCGTCCGCGAAGCCGGGGAAGTTCTCAACATCGCTTGTTAGCATGAGTTGTCCGCCCGTGGTTCTTCCGCCCACAACCAATGTCTTTACCAAAGCTCGCCCCGCATAAATTGCGGCCGTAAGCCCTGCCGGGCCTGAACCGATTATGACCACGTCGTATTCTGGCATTGTGTTTCGAGGCTTGGACCATTTGGATGAATTATAAGCTGAACCCTTGACATATTCAACGAGATATCAGACCGTTCAAGTTTTCATTCGCCAAAAAACTATGCTTCTTTGTCGTAGTCATCTTGTTTGATCGTTTGCTTTGGTTGGCCTACGTATACTACCAACGTGTTGGATAGTTTGTTGAAGAACCTCTGCCTAGTTTTCCGGCATGGCGGATAGGCCCATCCGATCAAACAGTCGACTGGAAGAACCGGAAAAACTATCGATTTTCCAATGCTTTGAATTGCGGATGCAGCAAGACTAACACCGTTTCCGCTCAAGTCAGTAAGGCGCAGGCTGAGAAGGAGCTGCCCTATTGACCGTCCGAAATACCACTCGGAGAGTGTCCAATAGAGAAAGAAAATCAGTATCGAGAGGGGCGACCAGAGCGATATATTGGAGCCTGGTAGCTGCGGCAACAGAAAAGCGGGGAGGATCCTAGTTTCGAAGTTCTCTAGCCCAACGTAAGCCAGCATGACGTTTATGAAAAGATAATCTATGAACCAGGCGATGAAGCGCCTCCCCCAATTCGCAAGAATGATGGGTTCTGAAGGAGGTTTGCTCATCCAGAACCCTGGGATCTCTGATATTGGTCACTTTTCTTTTCGCTTTGAAGCACGTCCGGCCATCACCATCGCCATGACGGCCTTCTGCACATGTAGTCGGTCCTCCGCTTCTTCGAAGTACAGCGAGTAGTTCTTGTTATCGATTACGTCGTCCGTTACCTCTTGCCCGCGGTCGGCAGGGCCACAGTGCAGGTATTTGGCTTTGTTAGTGAGATCCATCATCTCTTGTGTGCATTTCCAGTCCTTGTATTCGCCCTGGTACGCTGTGGCTCCAGCCTTGTCCAAGGCGGCGTTATGCGGCGGGAAGTAACTCTTAGGCGACCATGCCTTCGGGTACACGAAGTCTGCTCCTTCAAAACCTTCTTTCATATCGTTAACTATCCGGAAACTGCCGCCGTATTTGTCCGTATTCATTTTGCACGCTTCCAGTATCGAGTCTTCCAGTTCGAAGCCAGGGGGATGGGCTAGAACTACTTCCATTCCCATTTGTGTTCCTATGAGCGCCGTATTCTGAGGGACGGCTAGGGGTTTGAGGCCGCCCGAGTAGGCGTAGGATACGACCAGCTTCTTTCCGGCGAGCTTCGGAACAGCTGCTCTCATGGCCTGTACGTCTGCAAGCGATTGGAAGGGGTGGTGAACGTCGTCTTCCATGTTGAGAACCGGAATGGTTGCATGTTTCGCGAATTCCAGGATTATCTTATGACCTCGTCCAATGTCCCACTTCGCTGCATCACCGTAGATTCGTATTGCGATTGCGTCTCCATACCTACTTAGCACTCGTGCAACATCAGAGATTGCTTCCGTTTGGTATGGGACCATGTCTTCCGGCAACGCGGGGGTGTACACATCTTGTGGGCTCAGGAAGTGCGCGTGCCCGCCGAGCTGATACATACCTGCCTCGAAGGAGTTTCTTGTCCTAAGGGATCGGTTGTAGAACATCATGAAGAGTGTCTTTCCAGGTAAGTATTCGTGTTTCTTATGCGCGTGGAAGAGGCGTCTCAGAGAGTCCGCTGCATCTAGAATCTTCTTGATTTCCTGTTGTGAGAAGTCGTTCGTGTTTAGGAAGTCTTTTCCCGACCATAAGCCTACGAATGAAGGCATCAGTATTACCTCGAACCAACCGATTCCTCAATTCGACTTAAACTTTTGGCACTATAACCTGCGTCCCAGTCTTGTTGTCTAGACCCTCAATCAGATTGCCTAAGGAGGTGATTATTGCACGTTCCCCGCCGCTTTCTACGAATCTTATCGCCGCCTCGACTTTTGGCGCCATGCTTCCTTCCTTGAACTGCCCCTCCTTTGCGTAATTCCTGAGTTTACCAGAGGTAATTTCTCTGATTAGTTGCTGATTCGGCTTACCGTAGTCTATGTAGGCGCCTTCCACATCGGTCAAGATTACAAAAATGTGAGCTCCGATCAAGGTGGCGAGCCTCTGTCCACCGAGATCCTTGTCGATGACGGCTTCAACTCCCAGCGCCTCACCATTTTGCTCGATTATTGGTATCCCTCCTCCTCCGCATGCGACAACAACGAACCCAGCGTCTACAAGAGCTCTTATTGCATAGCGTTCAGCGATTATCTTTGGATCTGGTGATGGGACGACTCGCCGGTATCCTCGGCCTGCATCCTCCTTGATGACTAGTTCCGGCTTCTGCTCCTTTATCTTGTCAGCTTCCTCTTTGGAGTAAAATGGTCCGATGGGTTTGGTTGGGTGTTGGAACGCAGTATCATGCTTGTCTACAATCACTCTTGTAACCATACTGACAACGAACTTATCGACCCCTCTAGCCTTAAGTTCGTTTCTCAGGGCTTGTTGCATCATGTAACCGATGAACCCTTGCGTTTCCGCGCCACAAGCGTCGAGTGGGAAGGGTGGGACGATGTTCTTAGCGGCCTCATGCCTCAGCATGGTCGCGCCAACTTGAGGGCCATTTCCATGCGTCAGTACAACCTTGTAACCTCGCTCTATCAAATCTGCGATATTCGCACAGGTCTTCTTGACGTTCGCGTATTGTTCTTCAAACGTTCCCTTTTGCCCTCGTTGTAGTAGGGCGTTTCCTCCCAGCGCTATGACGATGAGATTGCCAGCCATTTTCCAGACCAAGGACAACAGAAGCGATGGAATCGGTGTGATATCAATCTTAGTGATGGCGTCACATAGTAAGTCCTATCTAGCTGGATACGTAGCAGACCGTTTTCAATCATAACTCGCGAGGCAACTAATGTGGCGAAAGTGGATTTAGCTGGACGAGACCTGATTACTACGCAAGATTGGTCTATGGAAGAGCTTGAGGCGACGCTCAAGCTCGCATGGGACCTCAAATCCAAGTATCATCGTGGCCGAGTTCCTCACTACTTAGCGAACAAGACTTTCTTCATGTTGTTCTACGCGCCATCTACGAGGACTAGGGCAGCTTTCGAGGCCGGGATGACCTACCTCGGCGGGCATGGAGAGTATATCGATGTATCGACAACACGCCTGGGATCCGGGGAAGCGGCGAAGGACGTAGCCAAGATGTATGAAATGTATGGCCACGGCCTCGGCGTGCGCATCTTGGACTCGGCAATTGACTATGTTTACGGCGCGGGAATATCCGTGGTTAGGGAATATGCGCGATATGCCAACATTCCTGTAATCAACATGGCCTGCTGCACGTACCATCCGACTCAAGGCCTTGCCGACCTGATGACTACACAAGAATACCTTGGCAGAGTGAGAAACAAGAAGTACGTCATAATGTGGGCCTACGCCAAGAGCTTTCGAGGCCGATGCAGCATCCAAGAGGAAGCGTTGATCCTGCCCAGATTTGGCATGGATGTCGTGCTCGCTCATCCGCCTGGATTCGAAATCGACCCGAAGATAGTCGAACAAGCAAAGACGAACGCCAAAGCCTCCGGCGCGGAATTCACCGAAACCGGTGACCTCAAGTCAGCGCTTGCTGGTGCGCACGCAGTCTTCCCAAGAAACTGGGCGTCCAACGAATTGCTCTCAATCGGGGCCAGCAAGTTCGGAAAAGATCGAGAGATAGAACTGCATGAGAAATATCGCGATTGGATGCTGGATACAGAACTTCTCAACACGATGGATAGAAAGGCCATAATAACCCACGTCCTGCCCGTCCTCAGAGGCGAAGAGGCCACAAACGAAGTTCTAGACGGACCTCACTCAGTCATATACCCTCAAGCAGAAAACGGCATGCACGCCAAGATGGCCGTGTTAGCGTTGACTATGGGCAAGAAACGAAAGTAACTCTGTCAAAGCATGGGTTTAGTCCTCTCTCGTCGGACGGCATCTAGAGTCGGCTCGATCAGCGGGGCTTTTCCAGTCGCCTTCATAGCTGAAGAGATGTCCTTGAGACCATTCCCAGTGACGACGACTATGATCCGTTCGCCTGGTTCAACCAAGTCCTCGCGGACCGCCTTAACTAACCCGGCATAGCCGGTCGCGCCGGCGGGTTCCGCGAAAACACCCTCCTCACGGGCAAGTTGGCGCATCGCGGCGAGTACTTCATCATCTGAGACTGTTACGTAAGCGCCGTCGGTCTCACGAACGGCTCGAACTGCTCGAGTACCATCGCGAGGGAGCCCGACGCAAATAGAATCTGAGATCGTATGGGCGTCCACGGGGGTAATGATATCGGTCCCGACTTTCCAAGCGTTATAGCAGGCTGCGGCTCCTTCTGCTTGGACACCCATGAGTTTGGGCATTTTCTCAATCCAACCAAGCGCTTTCAAGTCTCGAAGCCCCTTCCAGATTCCGGTTATAATGTTGCCATCTCCTACAGCAACGAAGATTCGGTCCGGAACACTCCACATCTTGCGGTCAGAGGCCGGCTGTAGATGTGTTAGTTGTTCGCACACTTCAAGTGCTGCAGTCTTCTTGCCTTCAGCCGTGAACGGGTTGTACCCTGTATTTCTAGAATACCAACCAAATTCCTTCGATGAAGCGAGAGATAGCTCAAAGGCTTGATCATAAGTTCCTTTGACCAAGAAAACTTGAGCGCCATAGATTAGCAGCTGCGCGACCTTAGCCTCCGGAGCAGTGTATGGAACAAAAACCACCGCAGGCATGTGTGCGCTCGCGGCCATTCCCGCCAGTGCCGCTCCAGCATTGCCGCTACTAGCGGCAGTGACAACATTTACTCCAAGTTCCTTCGCCTTAGCAACAACCACTGTGCTAGCACGGTCTTTGAGTGAGCCCGTCGGGTTTAGACCATCGTCTTTCAACCAAAGACTTCTGAGCCCTAAAGTACCGCCAAGCTGCTTTGCATCGTAGAGCGGTGTCCATCCAACACGAAGCGGCGGAACAGACGAGCGATTTTCTATCGGCAAGAGATCCCAGTATCTCCAGATAGAGAAATCATGGGAACTCAGAATATCGGCTGGCGTGAGATGGGATTTGATCTTCTCATAATCATAAATCACATCCAATAGTCCACTGTCCAAGTGCTTTGGGCAAACATATCGAACTTGCTCGACCGCGTATGCAGCGCCGCAGAGTGAGCATTTAAGATGGCTAATGTTCATGTGCTGATCCGATTTGCGGAGTACTGTAGGCGAGGTATTATGATTTTGATCGGCCAATATCTAACAATGGAACCTCAAGTTAAGGGCCCATCAGGAAGGGTTGAACGTAAAGGCTATGGACGTGCCCCTGACTACCCCTCCAAAAGACGAGACAGATCTAGTGGTTTAGGTCATTTGTGTTCGACATCAAATCCTCTTGTTGATCAGGCGACTTCTTTGTCTGCCGCTACGAGCCCTTTGTCAAGGGCAGCGACACCTTGGTCTATCTCCTCTGGCGTAACTATCAAAGGGGGGAGCAACTATCAGGCAGTTGGGCCACGACATCACGTAGGCCCCGGTAATTCCTTTGGCGGTGGTTAGGACGTCTGGTTTTACAAATGATCAAGGGCGAACCACTCACCAGTTCTGCCCTACCCCCTCATGACTTCGTCGCAGATCAACAAGAAGATAAGAATAAGAACTAACCAGTGAAGAACTGGCATAAGTGATCTTCATGTCAATCTACGCGGAGGAGAGATGGAGAAAACTCGGGATTCAAATGGTTGAGTCTTCCGGAGCTTCTTCGGAAGACGCGCGAACCATCACAGATATCCTAGTTACAGGTAGCCTGAGAGGGATTGACTCTCATGGCGTCCGGGCTCTGCCTCGCTTCACGGAGAGGCGAAAGAAGTCGGAGATGAAATTGTTGAAGGAGATGCCGGCCACCGCGTTGCTTGATGCCGGGGGTGCGTGGGGCCCTGTTTCAGCGAAGAGGGCTATGGAAATCGCAATAGAAAAAGCCAGAAAAGTTGGCACCGCGTCTTGTAGCGTTGTCAACGGCGAATGGATTACCAACCTTTTCTATTTTTCGATGATGGCGCAAGAAAATGATATGATAGGGATTGCATTGGCTCGCGAAGGCCCAGTTTGTGCACCTTGGGGTGGTACCGCGCCCGTGACCGGCACGAATCCAATGAGCATCGCGATCCCGGCCGGCAAGGGTTACCCAATAGTCTCGGATTTCGCTACCACCATAGCTGCCGTGGGACACGTGAAGTCACTACTCTTGGAAGGTAAACCAATCCCTGAGGACTGGCTGATCGACAGAAGAGGAAACGCGCTGAAACCAGGTGACCTGAATATGGGAAACATTGATGATTTACTTGAGAAACCATCATCACCGTACGCGTTGATGCCGTTCGGCACTTACAAGGGCTGGGGAATCAATGTGGCGATAGATGTGCTGGGGGGAGCATTGAATCTCTCAGGAACCGGGTCGAGAGCAAAGGGACAAGGAGTGCTGATGACGGCCATCGACGTGGAGGCTTTCGTACCCGTCGAAGAGTTCAAAGCGGAAGTTGACCGATTAATCGAAGAGATCAAATCATCACCACGACGAGCCGGGGTTCAGGAAGTGCTTCTCCCCGGCGAAAGAGAACATAGGACGATGATCAAGAGAAGAAAAGAGGGAATCCCCATAGACGAAAAATCCTGGAAGAACCTCTGCGATACCTGTTTCAAGTTAGGCATAGACGCAGCGAAGATCATGAGTTGACATTGTTCAATATAGCGGACTCATTGCTCGTTGTCCCGCCAAGTTGCGTGACGTTATCACCCGGTATCGAATCGTTTCTGACAGATTCGGAACGATGCTTTCCTCGTTTCGAAATATGTGCCTACGCTTAATAAATCGTCGACCTCACATTTCGACGCCGGCTGAGCCAGATGGAAGGCCACACAAAACCGAAGATTGTAATTGAGCCTCCTGGACCGAAAGCGAGAGAAATCATCAAGCGTGATGAAAAACTGACGTCTCCTTCTCTAACTCGAACTGCACCGCTTGTCGGCGTAAGGTCTGAAGGAGTCTGGATTGAGGACATTGATGGAAATGTCTTCTTAGATTTCGGATCTGGAATTGCCGTCGCCAATATCGGTCATTCCAACAAGAAAGTTGTCGAAGCAATCAAAAGACAATCGGATACCTGCGATCACATCAATAGCTGTGACTACTACACTGTTCCTCAGGTCGAATACGGTGAAAAACTGCTCGCAAAGTTACCCGGGAACTTTGCAAAGCGAGTTTTCTTCGGAAATAGTGGGGCAGAAGCGGTAGAATGCGCAATCAAGATGGCCAAGTGGCATTCCGGTGGGAAACCGTACATAATCGGTTTCATCGGAGGATTCCACGGCCGAACGATGGGCGCGCTATCCCTAACTACCACGAATACTGCCGCTAGGAGATTCTTCTTTCCTATGATGCCCGGTGTCATGCACGTTCCCTACGCATACTGCTATCGGTGCGTGTTCAAGCAGAGCTACCCTGATTGCGGAATGTGGTGTCTTGGCTACATCGAAGAGGTCGTGTTCAAGAAACTTATTTCTCCAGACGAGGCTGCAGGACTAATCGTAGAACCAATCCAAGGCGCCGGTGGCTACATAGTTCCGCCGAATGAATTCATCCCGGGCTTAAGGAAAATATGTGATACGTACGGAATGACAATGATCGCGGACGAAATCCAAACAGGGTTTGGTAGGACCGGCAAAATGCTTTGTTGTGAGCACTGGAACGTCACGCCAGACATCATTGTGATGTCAAAGGCCATCGCAGGCGGGCTCCCTATGAGCGCGTGTATCTCGAAAGCCGAATTCATGGATTGGGCCCCCGGAGCCCACGAGAACACTTTGGGCGCGAATCCAATTGTCGTTGCTGCCGCCCTCGCCGTATTGGATGTCCTGACCGAAGAACGACTGATCGAAAACGCCGAGAAAGTCGGGGCCTACATGCTCAAGAGATTCAACGAGGTCATGGGTGAATGCGACCTAGTTGGGGACGTGAGGGGAAAGGGGATGATGTTAGGCATTGAACTGGTAAAGGACAGGGAGACGAAAGAGTACGCGACCAAAGAACGAGACGACCTCATCCTCAGGACGTTCAAAAGAGGACTTCTAATTCTGGGAGCAGGGCCGTCTAGCGTTCGCCTTGCACCGCCATTGATCACTACCATTGAACAAGCAGAGACTGGTATCGGGATATTCGAAGAAGAACTGAAAGCCGTCTCGAAGTAGGAAACAAAACGCGCCACCCAGCCGCTTCGAGGTTTGATATATAACTCATACCGCACCACACGACTTTGGTCATAGCCGCGGGCGCGGC
>Ga0187769_10000876_pt1 | contig 16625 bp, 11 predicted proteins | sample 0116_SJ02_MP02_1_FD_133140 | JGI IMG/M metagenome (GOLD analysis project Ga0187769, IMG submission 133140) | Tropical peat soil microbial communities from peatlands in Department of Meta, Colombia - 0116_SJ02_MP02_10_MG | ecosystem: Environmental > Terrestrial > Soil > Wetlands > Peat | place... | reverse complement strand
GGCTTCTCCATCTCGTTTCTCGAAGAGATGTGGTCGCGCAACATCGGCAACCTGATGATGAGCCCGTTGCGCCCCTTCGAGTTCATTACCGCGTTGATGGTGATGAGCGTGGTTCGGCTGTCCATCGGCGCCGTGCCGGTGACACTGCTCGCCATCGCCTTCTTCGGCTTCAATCTTTACGCATTGGGCTTGGCGCTGGTGGCGTTCTTTTTCAATCTGATGCTGACCAGCTGGGCGATCGGCATTTTTGTCTCCGGCCTGATCCTGCGCAACGGCATGGGCGCGGAGAACCTGGCGTGGGGAATCATGTTTCTGTTCATGCCGCTGACCTGTGTCTACTACCCGGTTACGACGCTGCCGGCGTGGCTGCAACCGGTGGCGTGGGTGCTGCCGCCGACCTACGTATTCGAAGGCATGCGCGAACTTCTGATCCATCACGTTTTCCGCGCCGACCTAATGATTGACGCGCTCCTGCTCAACGCCGTTCTTTTCGCCGGCGGGGTATTCGCTTTCCTCAAGCTGCTGGAGAGCGCGCGCCGCAATGGCTCGCTGATGCAAACCGGCGAGTAGGGGATTTGCCCTAGGGTTGAATGAAGAAGCGCCGAAAAGGCGTCATGTGCGCCGCGAATGGCAGCAAAGCGTTGACCCTCGTGCGTAACGAAATATGGAAAAATTATCTTTTATATTGACGCCATGACATGCGATCGTCACAATGCTGCACTGCAGCAAGCTGGGCAAGACACAATGGCTATCGGGGAGTTTGGCGGCGCGCCTGCCGTGCCAGGCGACAACGGTATTTTTCTGTCTTCGCCGTTGTACTGGTTCTACGAAATGAGCCATGCGGCGCTCAATCCGTCGCGGGCCTGGGCCGACGCCACGCGGCTGTTCTTCAAGAACCCTGTCAATCCGCTGTCGTTCACCACATACGGCAAGTCGATCGCCGCGGCCTGCGAATTGTTCGAGCGTTCGACGCGCCGCTATGGCCGGCCGGAATGGCGCATCGATACGACGCTGGTCGGCGGCGAGCGCGTACCGGTACACACAACCGTCGTCTGGGAGCGGCCGTTCTGCAAACTCGTGCATTTCGAGCGCGCGTTCGAGCACCCGCCAAAGCGGCCGCAGCCGCGGCTTTTAATCGTCGCGCCGATGTCCGGCCACTACCCTACGCTGCTGCGCGGCACGGTCGAGGCATTTTTGCCCAACCACGACGTCTACATCACCGACTGGGTCGATGCGCGCATGATCCCACTGGCGGAGGGCCGTTTCGATCTCGACGATTACATCGACTATGTCATTTCGATTCTGCACGCGCTTGGCGGCGACGTCAGCGTGGTCGCGGTATGCCAGCCGTCGGTCCCGGTGCTGGCCGCGGTCGCGCTCATGGAAGCCGACAACGACCCCTATGTGCCGAATGCGATGATTCTGATGGGCGGACCGATCGATACGCGGGTCAATCCCACCGCGGTGAACAAGCTCGCGGAAAAACGGGGCATCGACTGGTTCCGCAGCCACGTCATCACCAAGGTGCCGTTTCCAAATCCCGGCTTCATGCGCGACGTCTATCCGGGCTTCCTGCAGCTCAACGGTTTCGTCAGCATGAATCTCGACCGCCACATCGAGGCTCACAAGCAGCTGTTCCTCCACCTGGTGCGCGGCGACGGCGACTCGGCGCAAAAGCACAAGGAATTCTACGACGAATACCTCGCCGTCATGGACCTCGCTGCCGAGTTCTATTTGCAAACCGTCGAAACCGTGTTCGTGCGCCAAGCGCTGCCGAAGGGCGAGATGACCCATCGCGGCCGGCCGGTCGATCCCGGGTTCATCAAGCGCGTCGCGCTGATGACGGTCGAGGGCGAGCACGACGATATTTCCGGCGTCGGCCAGACCGAGGCCGCACACCGCCTGTGCGCCAACATTCCGCCCGACCGGCAAGCGCATTGGCTGCAGCCGGGCGTCGGCCATTACGGCGTATTCAATGGCTCGCGCTTTCGCTCGGAAATCGCGCCGCGCATTTCCGACTTCGTGCGATCGATCAGGCATTCGAGCCGGGCCACACGCGGCATTTTCGGCACCCGACATTCCGGCAACGGCGCCGCGCTACGCACCGGCTGAACGTCCGCCGGAAGAGCCCGCGCAAATCTCGCCAGCGGCGGCGCCGATGTGGCATTATCCCGGGCGCAACCGGATTCGGGGTATCCCGCCATGCCGCTGCGAGCGCTGCTCTATCGTCGCCCGAGCGAGCCTTCCAATATCGACGTCGTCTTCGACGGATCTGTCTATGCGGTGCGCGTGCGACGGCATCGACAGGCGCGCCGTTACACGCTGCGCATCCAGGCGGCGACGCGCGAAGTCGTCCTGACGATTCCGCCGCGCGGCACTTTGAAGGAAGCGCGCGACTTCGCGCAGAAGCACGGCGGCTGGATTGCCGCGCGGCTGCGGCGTCTGCCGGAAGCGGCGCCGTTCGCCCACGGCGTCATGGTACCGTTGCGCGGCGTGCCGCACCGGATCGTGCATCGCCACGGCGCACGCGGCACGGTGTGGACCGAGACCGCCACGAGCGGCGAGCGGCTGTTATGCGTCGCCGGCCACGAACCCCATGTCGATCGGCGCATCGGCGATTTCCTGCGCCGCGAAGCCAAACGCGAATTGGAAACCGCCAGCCGGCGCTTTGCACGCGATCTCGGGCTCGCCGTCCGGCGCGTGAGCGTGCGCGACCAGTCAAGCCGCTGGGGCTCTTGTTCGACCGCCGGCATGCTGTCGTTCTCCTGGCGGTTGATATTGGCGCCGAACCACGTGCTCGAATATCTCGCCGCGCACGAGGTCGCCCATCTCATTGAGATGAACCATTCGGCAAGATTTTGGCGGCTGGTGCAGCGGATCTATCCGGATCAGGCGCGCGCCAAAGCATGGCTCGAGGCCCACGGCGCGGATTTGCATCGCTACGGATTGGCTGCGGAGGGCGGCGAATTGAGCTGACGCCGCGTCCGGCACGCTCAGTGCAAATTCGTGGCCGAAACCGTGGCGCTGCTCCACCGCGGCTGCATGTCGAACGACAATTTCGCCGCCACCACGACGAGCGTTGCCGCCAGCACCAGGCGGAGCGCCTTTTCGGGAATACGCACGGCGGCGAAGCTGCCGACCAGGATGCCCGGAATCGAGCCCGCCAATAGCGACAGCAGGATGTCGAAGTTGATCGATCCCAGAAAGAAATGCCCCACTCCGGCGGCCAGCGTCAGCGGCACCGCGTGCGCGATATCGGAGCCGACGATCCGCACCGTCGGCAGCCGGGGATAGAGCAAGATCAGCGCGGTAACGCCGATGGCGCCGGCGCCGACCGAGCTAATCGACACCAAGATGCCGAGAGCAGCGCCGACGAGAACCGTGAGCAGCGCTACCTGCCTGGCGGACAAGGCGCCGATGCTTGCGGCGTAACGCGCCACGATCCTTTCGCGGAACACCAGCGCCGCGGCGGTCAGCGCGAGCGCGATCGTCAGCACCAGAGTGATGAAATCCCGCGCTACGGGGCTGTTGATGTCGAAACGTCCCAGGGCGGCGATGGTAATGACGGTCAACGGCACGCTGCCGGTCGCCAACAGCCGGACAACGCGCCAATCGATATTGCGATGAAAGCCGTGCACGGCGCTGCCGGCCGTCTTGGTGGCGGCGGCGTAGAGGAGGTCGGTGCCCACGGCGGTCGCCGGGTGAATGCCGAACAGCAGGATAAGCAGCGGCGTCATCAAGGAGCCGCCGCCGACGCCGGTGAGCCCGACCAAAAGCCCGACGGCAAAGCCGGTGCCCGAATAGAGCGGCTGCAGCGACTCGATGAAGTCCAGATAGTGCATTCTTGGTCCGCCGTTCGCCCGTGGGGCCATTCAACAGGTGAAGACAATGCTAGCCTAATGGCGGGAACATGTCCGCTGCGCTATTGTTTCCGACAAGGGAATGATTTTTTTCGATAAAACCGCTAATTAGCAGGATTGCCGCGCGAACTCCTGTGGCGGCGGCGCCTCAGCCGCCATGCCTAAGTCGGGGGGCTGACCTGTTGCGCTGCATCGATCCCCTTCGGCTACGACCGCCGGTTGGCGGGCGAATCACACTAATGCGTGATCTGCATTGCATCTGCTAATCGCGCTCCTATCTCCTCAACATGAAGGCCGACCGGGCGGCTCCCCATCCCCCCGACACCCTGTCGCCCGGCCAAATAAGCCTGAGTTGAGGCAACAACTTAAGAACCCCAAGCGCGTATCTGCTTGGGGTTTCTTTTTTCGGCATTTCCGGGCAGTGCGCCGACCGCGCGTCAATTCTTCACCAAATCGCCAAGTAGGCTCGCGGCGACCGACAGTTTCGACAGCGTGAGCCCGGAATTGGCGATTTCGTGGATCGCCATGCGGATGCGCTGGACCTCGTTTCTACGCGGCGCGACCCAGGCTTCGACAGCCTCGGCTCCGCTTGTGCCGTTGCCGACCATCGCCGCGGTGAGCCGGCGTTCGGCATCGCCGATCGAATCGCGCGCGCGGTCGAGCGCCAACCGGTCGAAATAATCGGCGACGGGAATAGCGCTCGCCGCGCTGGCGATGCGGTCGAGCCGGAAGAACGCCCCGGCGGCAAAATACGTCGCTGCAACTTCGCCCACCGGTTTGCCGCTGCGATCGGCGACCAAAACGATGTCGGGTGCGGTGGTGAGCACGCGGAGATTGGCGATGTCGCCGGCAAGCGCATCGGGCACGCCGGCTGTTGCGAGCTCGCGGTGGCGCGCAGCACGCGCCTCGCGGACGTCCGGCGCTAGCACGCGGTCGAGCACAGCCGCGACTGCGGCGATGCCGTCGCGATAGTGACTCACTACGTCGGCTAGCCCGCCGGAAAAATCGACGTTGCGCAAGAACCAGACGATGCGGTCGAGCAGCAGATCCTGGACCGCCGCATAGAGGTCGAGTTGGAGCTTGCCGGATATCTTGTTGTCGAGACCGTCGATGGCGCCGTTGAGCGCGGTCATGCCGTAGCTGTCCCGCGCGGCGGCAAACGCCGAAGCGATCATGGCCGGCGCGGCACCAGTCTGGTCGGCAATGCGCACCACCAGCGACGGGTCGCCGCGATTGATCATCGAATTGGCGAGGTGGGTGGCTATGATTTCGCGGCGCAGGCGATGATGTGCGAGCGCGTCCGGATAGCGCGCGGCAATGGCTTTGGGAAAATAGCGGCCAAGCTCCCGCGCCAGATAAGGGTCGTCCGGGATTGCGGATTCGAGCAGATCGCCGTAGAGCGTCAGCTTGGCATAGGCCAAGAGCACCGCAAGTTCCGGTCGGCTGAACGGCTGCGAGCGTCGGCGCCGTTCGGAAAGCTGCATATCATCAGGCAAATATTCGACAGCGCGGTCAAGCAGGCCGCGTCCTTCCAACGTCTGTATCAGGCGCTGCAGAAAGCCGAAATCCTCCATGCCGCGCCGCTCGGCCAGCGACAGCGCCAGCGTTTGCAGGTAATTGTTGCGCAGCACCAGGTCGGCGACCTCGTCGGTCATTGCCGCGAGCAGCGCGTTGCGCGCGTCCATGGCGAGGCGGCCGTCGCGCAACGGAATGCTCAGTGCGATCTTGATGTTGACCTCCATATCGGAGGTATTCACGCCGGCGGAATTATCGATGGCGTCGGTATTGAGCCGGACACCGCCCGTCGCCGCCTCGATTCGGCCGCGCTGCGTCATGCCGAGATTGGCGCCCTCGCCGATGACCTTGCAGCGCAAGTCTTTTGCCGCGATGCGAACGGCGTCGTTGGCGCGGTCGCCGACCGCTTCGTCGCTCTCGTCGGCGGCGCGGACATAAGTGCCGATGCCGCCGAAGAAGACGAGGTCGACCTGCGCTTTGAGAACGGCGCGGATCAGTTCTTGCGGGGTGACGCGCTCGCCGACGCCGAACAATCGCTGCGCTTCGCTCGACAGCCTGATTTCCTTGTGGCTGCGCGAATAAACGCCGCCGCCTCGGGAAATGAGCGACTTGTCGAAATCCTGCCAGCTCGAACGCGGCAGGGCGAACAAGCGGGCGCGCTCGGCAAAGGTGCGTTGCGGATCGGGATCGGGATCGATGAAAATGTCGCGGTGATCGAACGCGGCGACGAGCTTGATCGTGGTCTCGCGCAACATGCCGTTACCGAACACGTCGCCCGACATGTCGCCGACGCCGATCACCGTGAACGGCCTGACGCCAATGTCGACGTCCATTTCGCGGAAATGGCGTTTGACCGATTCCCAGGCGCCGCGCGCGGTGATGCCGATCTTCTTGTGGTCGTAACCCGCTGAGCCGCCCGAAGCGAAGGCATCGCCGAGCCAGAAATCGTGGGCGATGGCCAGTTCATTGGCGATGTCGGAAAAGGTCGCGGTGCCCTTGTCGGCGGCAACTACGAGATAGGGGTCGTCGCCGTCGTGGCGCACGACCTGCGGTGGCGCGACGACGCCCTTGCCTCCGGTTCCGATATTGTCGGTGATGTCGAGCAGTGTCGAGATGAACGTCTTGTAGGCGGCGACGCCTTCGGCCTGGATGGCTTCGCGCGACCCGCCAGCCGGCAGATGTTTCGGCACGAATCCGCCCTTGGCCCCGACCGGCACGATGACGGCGTTCTTCACGTTTTGCGCCTTGACCAGGCCGAGTATCTCGGTGCGGAAATCCTGCGGCCGGTCCGACCAGCGAATGCCGCCGCGCGCCACCTTGCCGAAACGCAGATGCACGCCTTCGACTCGCGGCGAATAGACGAAGATTTCGTAGAGCGGCCGCGGCAACGGCATGGCGTCCACTTTCTGACTCGCAAATTTAATGGCGATGAGCTCCTTGACGCGCCCATCGTTATCGAGCTGGTAAAAATTAGTGCGGATCGCGGCGCCGACCGCATTGACGAAACAGCGAAGGATGCGGTCCTCGTCCAGGTTGTCGACCGCCTGCAGGGCATTTTCGATTTCCGCGCCGATCGCCGTTTCGCGCTCGCCGCGCTCGTCGGCCGAGCCGGCCGGATGCGGATCAAACCGCGCGTCGAACAGTTGCACGATCTGCACGGCGATGGCCGGATGCCGGCGCAGCGTGGTCCACATATAGTCCTGCGAATAGGGCACGCGGATCTGCCGCAAAAAGCGCGACAGGGTGCGGATCAGCGCGGCTTCCCGCCAGCCCAATCCGGCCGTCAGCACGAGCGCGTTATAGCCGTCGCTCTCCGCCTGCCCGCCCATCACCACGAGGAAACACGCTTCGAGCCGGTGTTCGAGCGCGGACAGATCGATCGGCTGGCCGGAAGCGCTTTGAAGCTCCATGTCATGGAACCAGACTTCGGACGCGTCCGCCGGCCGGATGTGATAAGTGCGCTCGTCGACGACACGAAACCCCATATTCTCCAACACCGGCACGCGCTCTGAGAGCGAGATCGGCCGGCTGTGGCTCAACACCTTCAGCCCGACATGCGAAGGCGCTGTGCCGTCAGACCGGTAAAAGTCGACGCCGAGCGGTCGTTCCGGCGTCAGCTGCTCGATGACGCGAATGTCGCCGACCGCAGTCGCCGGCGGATAAACCTCGCAATAGTCGACCGGGAACGCTTCGCCATAGCGCGCGAACAGCCGATGCGCCTGCGCGGGGTCAAAACCCGCGCGCAGCGCCTCGCGCAGTCCGTCGGTCCAGCTGCGCACGATCGCCTCGACCGCGCGCTCCAGCGACGCGCGATCCGGATTCGGCGTCGCGCCCTCGGAGCGGCCGATGATGTAATGAACGCGCACCAGCGGCCCTTCGGGGAAGAACGGGTAATAGGCGCTCAGCCGTCCGTTGAACGCAGTGACGAGATAATTGCCGATCGCCGCCCGGATCTGGCCGCTGTACCGATCGCGCGGAACGTAGACGAGGACCGACACGAAGCGGTCGAAGCGGTCGCGCCGCGGCAGCACCCGCACCCGCGGACGCTCGTCGAGCTGAAGAACCGCGAGCGCAAACTGGTAGAGCGTGTCCTCGTCGATCTGGAACAGTTCGTCGCGCGGATAGGTTTCGAGCACGTTGACCAGCGCCTTGCCGGAATGGCTCGACGGATCGAACCCGGCGCGGCGGATGATGGCGTCTGTCTTGCGCCGCAGATAGGGAAAGGCGCGCGCCGGCCGGGTATAGGCGGTCGAAGTGAACAGCCCGCAGAAGCGGTGCTCGCCGATCAGCTGGCCGGAACGGTCGAAGCGCTTGACGCCGATATAGTCGAGATAGACGCGCCGGTGCACGCGCGAGCGCACCGCAGCCTTGGTGATGATGAGCAGTTTCGGCTCTTTGAGGAATTCGAGCATTTCCGGCGTGTTCGTCACCAGCGCGTTGCCGCGGCGTAAGAGCCGGACCTCGTGCGAGCGCAGCAGCCCAAGCCCGGTCTCGAATATCGGCTGAAGGCCGCCGTCGTCGCGGCCGCCGAAGGCGTAGTCGCGGGCGCCGAGCAAAGTGAAATTGTCGTCGGCCAGCCACTCCAGAAATTGAATCGCCTCGGCGATTTCCTCGACCGGGAGGGGCGGCGGGCTCGTTCGCAACTCCTCGATGACGCCGCGAATGCGGCCGAGCATGGGCTGCCAGTCCTGCACGCACTGGCGCACGTCCGTCAAAATGCTTTCCAGTGCGCGGACAATGTCGGCCCGCTGTCCGGCATCCTCGGCGCCTTCGACGTGAAGATGGATAAAGCTCTCGCGCTGGCCGCCGACCGTGCGTGCGCCCTTGAAATTGGTGAGTTCACCTGCGGCGTTGCGTTCGACGACGAAGACCGGATGGACGAACAGCCGAATGTCCAGCCCGCGCTGGTTGAGTTCGCCGACGACCGAATCGACCAAGAACGGCATGTCGTCGTTGAGGATTTCGAGTACGGCGATGCCGCGCGGTGCCGCGGCCGGCTCGAAACGCAGCTTCGCCGCGCCGGCCTGGCGTACGGCGAGAAACGACCACGATTGCTCGGCGATGCCGGCAAGCTCCTCGGCGCTGTAGCGTTCGAGGTCCTCCGCTACCGCAAGCCCGAACAACTTGGCGAGGAAGTCGGCTGCAATGTCCGGCCGGCGCGTTGCCAGCAACGCCGTGGCGGCGTCGATGAGCGCCACGCCGGCGTAGTCATCGCCACTGCAGGGAATGCCCTGGACGTTCATGTTTCCCCCTTGATTCGCATTTTAACCGCTTGGCGCGTCGATCCGCTACCGGGGAAACACTTGATATAATCCGGGTTTCTCCGACCCCTAGAGCGCAATCGCTTCAGATTGAATTGATTGCGCTTTCTGAATTTTTGCTGGAGCATGATCTTTTCGAAAAACCAGTTCCCACTTTTCCGGATCATGCTCTAAGGTCAAAAGGAAGCACCATGGCCAAGCGAAGTAGCAAAGCCGCCAAACCTGCCAAAGCGGCCGGCGCGGCGGCGGCGGACGACACCGTGATCACCGCGCTGAAACTTCCGCCGGCGCCCTTGTCCGCCGACATGGCGGCCTATTTCGCCAAATGCGAAGAGAAGCTCGGCTTCGTGCCGAACGTGCTCAAGGCCTACGCCTTCGACATGACCAAGCTTACGGCCTTTGTCGCCATGTACAACGATCTGATGCTGGCGCCGTCGGGCTTGAGCAAGCTCGAACGCGAGATGATCGCGGTCGCGGTGTCGGCGCAAAACCGCTGCTATTATTGTCTGGTCGCCCATGGCGCCGCGGTGCGCCAACTGTCCGGCGATCCGCCGCTCGGCGAATTGATGGCGATGAATTATCGCGCCGCGCGCCTGTCCAAGCGCCAGCGCGCCATGCTCGATTTCGCCGTCAAGGTCACGGCCGAGCCGTGGCTGGTCGAGGAGGAGGATCGCGAGCGGCTGCGCCGCGCCGGCTTTTCCGATCGCGATATTTGGGACATCGCCGCGGTCGCCGGCTTCTTCAACATGACCAACCGCGTGGCCTCCGCCACCGACATGCGGCCGAACAGCGTCTATCACGGGCAAGCGCGTTGACGTCAAATATGCGCCGACAAGTCTTTGATCGTCGGATGCTCGCCGGTGAGCGGATTGGCCGGGTCCCAGGCATAGCGCAGCGTCTCGAAGCGCATGGCGCGCGCGTCGACCATGACCAGGCGGCCGACCAGGTTCTCGCCGAAGCCGACAATCTCCCGGATCACTTCGAGCGCCATCATCGCACCGATCACGCCGGCCAGTGCGCCGAGGATGCCGGCTTCGGCGCAGGCCGGCACGGTGCCGGGCGGCGGCGGCTCGGGAAACAGACACCGGTAGGTCGGGTTCGGTTTGCCGTCGGCGCCGCGTTCGTGGGCACGGATCGTGGTCAGCGTGCCGTCGAACGTGCCGAGCGCGGCGGTCACCAGCGGCTTTTTGGCAAAATAGCAGGCGTCCGCCACCAGATAGCGGGTGGCGAAATTATCGGAACCGTCGGCGACAATGTCATAGCCGCCGACCAGATCGAGCGCGTTTGGCGCGGTCAGCCGGACGTTATGCGCCTTCACGGTGACATGCGGATTAAGCCTCTTGATCGCCGCCGCCGCGGTATCCACCTTCGGCGCGCCGATATCCGGCGTGGCGTGGATCACCTGCCGCTGCAGGTTCGACAGCGCCACCACGTCGTCGTCGACGATGCCAAGCGTGCCGACGCCGGCGGCGGCGAGATACAACAGCACCGGCGCCCCAAGCCCGCCGGCGCCGACCACCAGCACCCGCGCGCGGTTGAGCGCGGCCTGGCCCGGGCCGCCCACTTCGCGCAGCACGATGTGGCGCGCATAACGTTCAAGCTCGTCGGCGGTCAGCATGGCAAGAATATAATAGGCCGGGACGGCGCGCGCCGGGATTATTTGTTCTGGAATTTTGCCGGCCGCTTTTCGATGAAGGCGGCCATGCCTTCCTTCTGGTCGGCGGTCGCAAACAGCGAATGAAATACCCGCCGCTCGAAGCGGATGCCCTCGGCAAGCGAAGTTTCGAAAGCGCGGTTGACCGCCTCCTTGGCCATGATGACCGAAGGCAGCGACATCGCGGCGATGGTGTCGGCGACCTTGAGCGCCTCATCGAGCAGGCTTTGCAGCGGCACGATCCGCGCCACCAGTCCCGAGCGTTCGGCTTCCTGGGCATCCATCATGCGTCCGGTCAGAATCAGGTCCATCGCCTTGGCTTTGCCGACGGCATGGGTCAGCCGCTGCGTGCCGCCGATGCCGGGGATGATGCCGAGCTTGATTTCCGGCTGGCCGAATTTGGCGTTGTCGGCGGCGATGATGAGATCGCATTGCAAAGCAAGCTCGCAGCCCCCGCCGAGCGCAAAGCCGGCGACCGCGGCGATCACCGGCTTGCGCGCCGCAGCGACGCGATGCGACGCCGCGCAAAAATCCTCAAAGAACACATCAATGAAAGTCTTCTCGACCATTTCCTTGATGTCGGCGCCGGCGGCAAATGCCTTGTCCGACCCGGTGATCACCATGCAGCCGATCGCACCATCTGCCTCGAATGCATCCACGGCGGCCGTCAGCTCGCGCAACAGCGTCCGGTTTAGCGCGTTCAGCGCCTGCGGCCGATTGAGCCGGATCATGCCGACCCGGCCGCGCGTCTCGACGACGATGGTCTCGGTGCTCATGGCTACCCGCTTTGATCGCTATTTCTGGCACACCGGACAATAAAACGTCGAGCGGCCGTTCTGCACGATGCGTTTGACGGTGCCGCGGCAGCCGGGCGTCGGACATGGCTCGCCCTCGCGATCGTAGACCCGGAAGCGATGCTGGAACATGCCGAACTCGCCGTCGGTCAAGCGGTGATCGCGCAGCGACGAGCCGCCGGCCTGAATAGCCTCGTGCAGCACCGTCTTGATACCTTCCACCAGCCGTTCGGCGCGCTCGTTCGGCGCGCCGCCCCGCCCGGCGATAGTCGACGCCAACCGCCTGGGCGAGAGACGCGCGCGAAACAGCGCCTCGCAGACGTAGATATTGCCGAGGCCCGCAACCAGGCGCTGGTCCAACAACGCCGCCTTCAGGCTTGTCTTCTTGCCGCGGCAGGCCCGCGCCAGCATGGCGGCATCGAATTCATTGCCAAGCGGCTCGGGGCCGAGCCCCTGCAGCATCGGCTCGGCATCGAGCCGGTCGCGCGCCACGAGCTTCATCGAACCGAAGCGTCGCGGATCGTTGAAGGTCACCGTGGTGCCGGATGACATGTGGAAAACGACGTGGTCATGCGCGGCGTGTTTGGCACGCTCATGATGGTAGAGGCCGAGTTCTCGGTCGCTGTGCGCAAAGACACGAAACGAGCCCGACATGCCGAGATGCATGATAAGCACGTCGCCGGAGGACAGATCGGCCAGGAGATACTTGGCGCGGCGGCCAAGGCCCACGACGGTCTTGCCTTTGAGCCGCGTTGCAAAATCCCTCGGCAGCGGCCAGCGCAGATCGCCGCGGCGCACCTCGACTTTGGCGAGGCGTTGTCCCGCCATGGCGTGTTCAAGGCCGCGGCGCACGGTTTCGACTTCGGGAAGCTCCGGCATGGCTTACATCCACCGCACCGCGCGGCAACGTAGTCAATTTCAAACACATAGCGCCGCTTTCGACGCCGCGCTATGCTGATCGCCTGACAGGATCGACCATGGCAGAAGCCTCCCATTTCGGCTCCCGGCAGGTGCCGCTTGCGGACAAGCAAGCGCTGGTCGACGACGTGTTTCGCAGCGTGGCGCGGCGTTACGACCTGATGAACGATCTGATGTCGTTCGGGCTGCATCGGGCCTGGAAGGATGCGCTGGTCACCGCCGTTAATGCGCCGAAGCAGCGGCCGTTCGCGCTGATCGACATCGCCGGCGGCACCGGCGATATCGCCTTGCGCGTGATCGAGAGCGGCGGGGCGGAGACCCGCGCCGCCGTCTGCGACATCAATGCCGACATGCTGGAAATCGGCCGCGAGCGCGCCGCCGTGCGTGCGCTTTCCGACGCAGTGACCTTTATTGAAGCCAATGCCGAGGCGCTGCCGTTTGCCGACAAAAGCTTCGACGCCGCGACGATCGCGTTCGGCATTCGCAACGTGCCGCGCATCGAACAGGCGCTGGCGGAGGCCTATCGCGTGTTGAAAATCGGCGGCAAGTTTGTTTGCCTGGAATTTTCCGCGGTCGACGTGCCCGGCCTCGACCGGCTTTACGACTTCTATTCGTTCAACATTATTCCCGTGCTCGGCCGCCTGGTCGCCGGCGATGCCGACGCCTATCGCTATCTGGTGGAATCGATCCGCCGCTTTCCGGATCCGCAAGCTTTCTCCGCCATGCAGCGCGCGGCCGGCTTCGACCGGGTTTCGTTCCAACCCATGAGCGGCGGCATCGTGGCGCTGCATTGGGGCTGGCGTTTGTGATTTCCGCGCCTGCGCACCTGATCCGCCTCGGCCGCGCCGGCTTCGTGTTCGCTCATGAAGGCGTTTTCGGCCTCATCGATCCAGACGCGCTGCCGCTTTCGGCGCGCGCGCCGGTCCGCTTTGCACGCCTGTTCGAGCGGCGCTCCATCGGCGCGGCGGAGACACGATTGTCGACTGCGCTCGGCCGGCTTGGGCCAAGTTACGTCAAGCTCGGCCAATTCCTGGCGACGCGGCCCGACGTCGTCGGTGCGGTCCTGGCCAGCGACCTGGAGCGCTTGCAGGACCAAATGTCGGCGTTCGCGCAAAGCGAAGCGGAGGCGGCGATCGCCGCCTCGTTCGACAAGCCGGTCGGCGCGGTGTTTGCGAGTTTCGGCCCTCCGGTCGCCGCCGCCTCCATCGCCCAGGTCCATCGCGCGACGGTGGCGACGGCGACCGGGCCGCGCGCCGTTGCGGTGAAGATTTTGCGGCCCGGCATCGAACGGCGCTTTCACGCCGACCTTGCCGCTTTCACCTTCGTGGCGCGGCATGCCGAAAACTTTTCCGCCGAGGCGCGGCGGCTGCGCCTCGTCGAAATCGTCGAAACGCTGCGGCGCTCGGTCCTGATCGAGATGGACTTCCGCCTTGAAGCGGCGGCGCTTTCGGAAATGGCCGAAAACACCAGATCCGATCCGGATTTCCGCGTCCCCGCCGTCGATTGGGACCGCACCAGCAAGGAAGTACTGACGCTGGAGTGGATCGACGCGACGCCGCTGTCCGACCGCGCCCGGCTGCAAGCCAAGGGTTTTGACCTGCGGCAGCTGGCACGCGCGTTGATCCAGACCTTCCTGCGCCACGCCCTGCGTGATGGTTTTTTTCATGCCGACATGCATCCCGGCAATCTGTTCGTCGACGACGATGGCAAGCTCATAGCCGTCGACTTCGGCATTATGGGCCGGCTCGGCGCCAAAGAGCGCCTGTTTCTCGCGCAAATCCTGCACGGCTTCATCGTCCGCGATTATCGCCGCACCGCCGAAGTTCATTTCGAGGCCGGCTATGTACCACCGCAGCACTCCGTCGAAAGCTTCGCGCAGGCAATCCGCGCCATCGGCGAGCCGATTCATAACCGCACCGCCGAAGATATTTCGATGGCGAAGCTGTTGACGCTGTTGTTCGAGATCACCGGCCTGTTCGACATGCGCACGCGGCCGGAGTTGCTGCTGTTGCAAAAAACCATGGTGGTGGTCGAAGGCGTGGCGCGTTCGTTGGATCCCAAGCTCGACATGTGGAGCACGGCCGGACCGGTGGTGGGCGAATGGATGACGCGGCATCTCGGGCCTGCCGGCAAGCTGGAAAGCGCGGCCGAAGGCATGGCGGAGGTCGGCCGCTTCGTCGGCAACGCCCCTGGCCTTTTGACGCGCGGCGCTCGCGTGCTCGACCAGCTTGACGAGGCGACCCGCGACGGCCTCATCCTGTCGCCGCAGACCATCGCCGAATTCGACAAGGCCGAGGCACGGCGCAGCCGCTGGACTGTCGCGGCGCTGTGGGTGATCGCGGCGCTGTTGTTTTGGATCGCCTTTCTGCGCCGGTGATAGCGTTGATTGCAATGCAATCAATGTGATGTTAGTATTCTGAATTTGCAGAGGAAACTGCATTGGCCAGCCTCACCGTCCGGCAGCTCGACGATCGGCTTAAAAAGCTGCTGCGGCTGCGCGCCGCACGGCACGGCCGCTCGATGGAAGACGAGGTCCGCGTCATCCTCAAGGAAGCGGCGGACGATGCCGGCCGCGACAGTCTCGACCGGTCGGAGCCGCCGGCACGCTCCGCGCGGCACGCTGCGCCCGCCGTCGTCGCCCAGCAAAAGCGCGTTGTTCTCATCATCGGCGGCGGCATTGCCGCCTATAAATCGCTCGAACTCATCCGGCGCTTGCAGGACCGCGGCGTCGAGCTGCGCTGCATCCTGACGGCCGCGGCCCAGCACTTCGTCACGCCGCTCGCCGTCGGCGCGCTGGCCGGCGAGCGCGCCTATACCGATTTGTTCGATCCGCACAGTGAATTCGACGTCGGCCACATTCGGCTGGCCCGCGACACCGATCTGGTGCTCGTTGCGCCGGCGACCGCCGACCTGATTGCGAAAATGGCGGGCGGCCACGCCGACGATCTCGCCACCGCCGTTCTCTTGGCAACCGACCGTCCAATTCTGCTCGCGCCGGCAATGAACCCGCGGATGTGGGCGGCAAAGGCGACGCAGCGCAATCTGGCGCAGCTTGCCGGGGAGGGCATTCGCACAGTCGGGCCGAACGCGGGCGAGATGGCCGAACGCGGCGAAGCCGGCATCGGCCGCATGGCCGAGCCGTTGGAAATCGTTGCCGCCGCCGCGGCGCTGCTGCAGCGGGGCGGATCGCTAGCCGGCCGGCGGGTTCTCGTCACGTCCGGTCCGACCGAGGAGCCGATCGATCCGGTGCGCTTCATTGCTAATCGTTCGTCGGGCAAGCAGGGCCACGCCATCGCAGCGGCAGCGGCTGCGGCCGGTGCCGACGTGGTGCTGGTGAGCGGTCCGGTCGACCTGCCCGATCCACCGGCCTTGTCCGTCGTCAAGATCGAAACCGCCCGGCAGATGCTCGACGCGGTCGAGCGCGCGCTTCCGGTCGACGTCGCCATCTTCGCCGCGGCGGTTGCCGACTGGCGCGTTGCCGAACCGAGCGCCGGCAAGATCAAAAAACAATCGGGCCACACGCCGACTCTGCAATTGGTCGAGAACCCCGACATTCTGTCGACCGTCGCGCATCGCAAATCCGGCCGGCCGCGGCTGGTCATCGGCTTTGCCGCCGAAACCGATCACGTCATCGCCAACGCCAAAGCGAAACTCGCCAGAAAAGGCTGCGACTGGATTGTCGCCAACGACGTTTCGCCCGCGACCGGTATCATGGGCGGCGACATCAATACGGTGCACCTGATCGCCGACGGCAACGTCGAATCCTGGCCGCCGCAATCGAAGGACGACGTCGCGCGCATGCTCGTCGAACGCATCGCGGCCGCACTGGCGGGAGCCGGCCGGTGACCGCCGAACTGCGCGTCAAGCGCTTGCCACACGCAGCCGATTTGCCGCTGCCGGCCTATCACAGCGCCTTTGCCGCCGGGCTCGACTTGATTGCCGCCGTGCCTGCCGACGCGCCCGCCGAGATTGCGCCCGGCGGTCGAGCGCTGATTCCGACCGGCATCGCGATCGCGTTGCCGCCGGGCCACGAGGGACAGATCCGGCCGCGCTCCGGCCTCGCCATCCATCACGGCGTCACCGTGTTGAACGCGCCGGGCACGATCGATCCCGACTACCGGGG
>Ga0187769_10000875_pt1 | contig 16648 bp, 16 predicted proteins | sample 0116_SJ02_MP02_1_FD_133140 | JGI IMG/M metagenome (GOLD analysis project Ga0187769, IMG submission 133140) | Tropical peat soil microbial communities from peatlands in Department of Meta, Colombia - 0116_SJ02_MP02_10_MG | ecosystem: Environmental > Terrestrial > Soil > Wetlands > Peat | place... | reverse complement strand
CCACTTTCGGTAGATCGGCTCATCGGTGTTGGAACCAAGACAAAGGAAAAGATGCAGACGCTAGGAATAGCCAAAGTTGGCGAGCTAGCAAAATATGAGGTGCAGAAGTTGATTGCGGTTTTCGGCAAATCTCTTGGAACCTATTTCCACAACGCTTCACTGGGCGTGGACAACGAACCTGTACGAGAAAGGAGCGAAGCAGAATCCATAAGCAGGATTGCCACTTTGAAACAGAACACTAAGGATCTGACTCTAATCTTGGAGCAGACCGATCGCATCTGCAAAGACGTGTACGACAGAATTGTCGAGGAAAAACTCACTTTCAAAACAGTAGGCATAGTTGCAATCACGAAGGACATGAAGGTTCACACTAGGTCCAGAACGTTCGAAAATCCGTCGAACAGCCTTGAACTGATAAAGAAAACTGTGGCGGAGCTTTTTGAAAAGTTTCAAGGCGACACTCAACTCGAGATACGAAGAGTCGGTGTTAAGGTCTCAAACTTTGCTGGATTCGAGAAAGGCCAGAAGGAGATAACAAGCTTCATCAAACCAGCTTGAGGCCAACTTTGGCTCAACGGCTCGAGTTGTCAGCCACATATTGCTAAGGAGAGTTACGTGACTTTCCACTCGAAAAACTGACACCCAAAGACACCGAAAGAAAGAGATTGATGTCTTAGGAATGGGAGAACGCGGAAATCTGTTTGCGTAGTTGATACTGGATCAATCGTAGCTTACGGGAGAGTTAAAACCTCGACTTTAGCCTTGTGTCCATCCTTGAGCTTGAGGTTTTTTCTCAGGGGGATTGGAGCGATGATTTCGAGTACGGAAGCATCGTAGTGGCTTCTGAGCGCTAGGATCAGGGCGCCTTTTGCCTTGTTGTCTATTATTACGGGGTAGCATTTCACGGGTCCGAACGTTCGGTCTTCGCTCTTGAAGCCTTCGATTTCCACGGCTGGGTAAGCTTCAAGTTCGTTTCGAGTCTTGATGTCATAATCAGTTGTGAGCCTCAGGTTGAGGGTTCCCGGGTAAGGGTCAAACCCCAGTTTCTCGATGAACTGTTTTCTGTACCCTTCTTTTGAAATGTAGTAGGCTCCTTCGCCGATGCCGGTGAAAACCGTTCCTTCCAGGGTTATCGATGGTGGGTAAGTTGCCTCCATCAGGAAGCGCAGGGTTGAATATAGCTTGTTCAACTCTGCGATGCCTGATTGCGTTATTTTTATGAGGCAGCCGTCAGGCGTTATGGTCCTGTTGATCCATCCTTTACGGTCAAGCTCTATAAGATATCTCGACGCTGTCTGCTGAGAGATGTTCAGCTTCTGAGCCAAGTACTCTGTGGATATTTTGGCTGTTCTTCGATGGGCTCCCATTTCGGCCAGCTTGAGCAGGGTGAACACGTGCCGAGAAGAATAGTTTTCAATCATTTAGGAGCCTCGGTTCAATTTAATACGAAGTGCGTGTTTTCATATTTAAGCGGCTCGAAAGCCTCAGATGAGCGAAGCGAAACATGTTTCGGCGGTGCAATAGACAAGAATGGGTCTGCGCTTCGTTAAACAAACTGTGCGCCTAGTTCGCTGAAAGAACATGGGAGATTTATACATGTTTAAACAGTCCATACAGAATTTTTATTTGAACCTATTTCATTAAACTTGACCCCTGGGCGTTGAGTATGGAAGAGGCCGCGGCGTTTGCACCATGCCACATCACGGGGATCTTTCAGATATTTGATCAATCATCAGACATTTTGAGCGCCGGGTCCAAGGGTGCTGGTGTCTCATTGAATTTAGGGGCTAAAACAACCGTTAAAGTCGAAAAAGGTCTCACGCACCGTTTGAAAGTCAGCATCAACCGTCAAGCCGCAGACCATGCGCACGTATCAGAGCATGTCGTTAGCGCTTTTCTTTCGCGGTTGAACGAGGCATTCCACTTTGAAATCACTGTTGAGCATCAGATAGAAGCTCCAATAGGCGCAGGGTTCGGGACGAGTGGAGCTGCAGCGCTAAGTCTTGCCCTTGCGATGAACGAAGCCCTCAGGTTAGGCATGTCCAAAATACAGTGTGCCCAAATTGCACACGTCGCTGAAATCGAATGCAAGACTGGGCTTGGAACAGTCATAGCTGAAATGTTCGGCGGGCTTGAAATCAGGATCAAACCGGGGGCGCCTGGAATCGGGGAGATCAAGTCCCTTCCAATCCCAGAAAACGCTGTCGTTGCTAGCCATGTTTTCGGACCCCTTTCTACGAGAAAGTACCTGACCGACGCGGAAACTCGTTCGAGAATAAACAGGTTTGGCGGGGAGCTAGTGAACGAATTGGTCGAAGCACCAACGATCATGAACTTCATGAAACTGTCTCGCCGGTTCGCTGAACATGTTGGACTGATAACTGAAAAAGTCAGAAACATCCTAAATGTGGCGGACGAAGCTGGTGTATTGTGTAGCATGCCGATGTTCGGAGAATGCGCGTTCACGATAACGGACGAAGATAAGCTTGAGCGAATTCTTCAGGTCTTCCGTAAAGATGGTTCAGGCGGTCATACGATCGTTAGCGCGGTGGATCATGAAGGAGCGCGACTTCAGTGACTGATACGAAGATTCCTGATGATCATCCTAGAGCAAAGTCTTTGTTGGCACGAGAGAAGCTAATTAATAGCTATCTTAAAGGAATTGTCGCTGCTTCAGGCCTTATTGCGCATGGCCGTGGAGAAGCTTTCGATTATTTGCTAGGCGAAAAAACGAGCAAACCGGCATTGGAAGCCGTTGAAGCTGCGGCAGCCATGTTTCTGACAGCAAAAAACCCTGTTATCTCTGTTAACGGGAACACTGCTGCCTTAGTTGCTGAAGAAGTTGTGAAGCTCGCTAACGTTACAGGATCGAAGATTGAAGTCAACCTCTTCTACAGGTCTCGTGCACGGGAGCTTGCAATAAAGAAGTTGCTTGAAAAAGCACGTGCACGTGAAGTTCTCGGAGTGGGAAAAAACGCATCTGCAAAAATTCCAGAGTTAAGCAGCGAGAGGCGACGCGTTGATCCAAGAGGGATACTCGCGGCTGACGTGGTTATGGTGCCCTTGGAAGATGGAGATAGGACGGAAGCTCTTGTTAAGATGGGGAAAAAAGTGATAGCAGTAGACTTGAACCCTCTTTCTAGGACGGCATTAAAAGCCTCCATCACGATAGTCGACAACATCGTAAGATCAGCGCCGAAGCTCGTTGAAACTGTTGAGAAGCTGAAAAATCAGGATGTCGGCAAGTGTAGAGAAATCCTGAGAAACTTTGACAACAGGAAAAACCTTGCCAAATCCATGATTCTAATCAGAGAAAACCTGTCAAACTTTGCGGCTGAACGTGTTGCTGAACGGGGGCGAGCGATGTGACGTTTAACAAGATTTTCATCTTGGGCGCTGGTGCCATAGGAAGTGTAGTCGGCGCTCTGCTATCAAAAAAGAATGATGTAACTCTGATTGGAAACAGGGCACACATGGAGGCCGTAAAATCAAAGGGTTTGTTGGTCTCAAGTGACGTTAACGTAACTTTTCGCTTGGGGGCTGACACGCAAATTCGGGAAATACCTGAGGGAACTCTGATTTTCCTGACCACAAAGGCTAATGACTCGGAAAAGGCGGTGGAAGGAATAAGTGGACTTCTCAGGAAAGACACGGTTATTCTGGTTCTGCAGAATGGTCTCCAAAACGAAGAGATCGTCAAACAGGCTGTCCCCCACAAAGTCAAGATTTTGAGAGGAATAACAAACATGGCGGCAGAGTTCTTCAAACCTGGAAAGATAAAGTATTGGACAGGCGGAACAGTGATCGAGCACGATAGTGCGGCGGAGGAAATCGCGGCCATAATGAATAACTCTGGTCTCAAGGCCAACGTTTCCGAGAACATTAAAAAGGAAGTATGGAGCAAGGTCGTCCTCAACAGCGTGATAAACCCATTGACCGCAATTTTTCGCGTTAAAAATTGCGAAATCTCCACGCAGCTTCTGGCAGAGGTTAGGTGTCAGATTATCCGAGAATGCGTCCAGGTTGGAAATGCAGAAGGCGTAACCTTTCCGAAGGATTTAGAAAAAGGAATCGGCAAAGAGATCATGAGCTACACAAATTACTCTTCGATGTGCCAAGACATAATGAGAGGCAAGAGAACAGAAATTGATTTCCTCAACGGAAAAATAGTTGAGCTGGGCGCAAGACATCATATCCCGACACCGGTGAACGAAACCATGGTGCATCTCGTAAAATTTCTGGAGGAAAAACATGAACTTCCAAGAAAAAATTAAGCAAAAGAAAGGCGGAGAAAAAATCACGATGTTGACGGCGTACGACTTTCAGATGGCGAAGATACTGGATGACACTGACGTCGACTTGATTCTCGTGGGCGACAGTTCAGGCATGGTAGTGCAGGGTTATGGCAACACGAAGAGCGTGACGATGGCAGACATGATTTTCCACGTGAAGGCAGTGGCAAGAGGGGTCAAATCTAAGCCGATAATCGGAGACATGCCGATCAACAGCTGCAACGCCGTGCAAGACTGCCTGAAGAACGCCAGACATTTTCTGGAGGCAGGAGCGCACGGAGTTAAAATTGAAGGAAAGAAAACAGATGCAATAAGAGCCTTGATAAGCAGCGGAATTCCCGTGATGGGTCACGTCGGAATGCTCCCTCAAATGGCAGAAGCCTACCACGTTAAAGGAAAAAATCCTGAAGAGGCCACACAGATTTTGCAGGACGCTCAAGCATTGGATAAGCTCGGCGTGTTTTCCATGGTGCTAGAATGCATTCCCGAAAGTCTGGCAAAAACGATAACAGAATCCGTAAGCGTTCCAACGATAGGCATCGGAGCGGGAAAACACTGTGACGGGCAGGTGTTGGTTGTAAATGATATGCTTGGTTTCGACGACGAGTTCAAGCCTAAATATGTAAAAGTGTATGCGAGTCTGAATAACACAATAACGGAAGCTGTGGCGAAGTTCATCGAAGAAGTCTCCACGGGCAAATATCCTGACAAAGAACACACCTACCATTAGGCTACATGGCGGTCGTGAAGAATGAACGTCAAAGGTTTGCCTGAAAAAGCACTCATGGAAGACCTTGAGTCAAGGCTGCAAGAAGATTTCACGTACAATTCTGGAAGAATCATCGGTTCAATGTGCACATGCCCTCATCCGCTAGCCAGAAGAGTGTACGCTCGTTTTCTCGAGAAGAACTTGGGGGACTCTGGACTTTTCCCAGCAGTGGCAGAGATAGAAAGAGAAACAATAAAGATGCTCGGCACTCTTCTATCGAATCCAGAAGCGTCAGGGCAAATAGTTACAGGGGGAACAGAAGCAAACGTTCTCGCACTGTTGACCGCTAAGAAGCTTGCGAAGAAAACCAACTGTGAAGTAGTAGTGCCAGCATCGGCCCACTGCTCCTTCGACAAAGCTGCAGACCTGCTAGGGTTGAAACTCGTCAAAGCAAGTTTGAACAAGAATTTCCAAGTCGACCTGGGAGTCGTCAAAAAAGCAATAAATCAGAGAACCATAGCCATCGTAGGTATAGCTGGCTCAACGGGGCTAGGCGCAGTCGACCCGATGGACGAGCTCTCCGAACTCGCCTTGGAAAAGGGCCTGTACTTCCACGTGGACGCCGCTTTCGGAGGGTTCGTGCTTCCGTTTTTGAGGGACCTAGGATATAACGTGCAGAATTTTGACTTTGCTGTCCCCGGAGTCCTTTCCATCACAATAGATCCCCACAAAATGGGGTTAGCAGCAATCCCAGCTGGCGGGTTATTGTTCCGTAATGAAAACCTTAGAAAAAAAGTGTCATGGGACATCGCTTATCTGTCGGGCGGAGAAACTGAACAAGCGACACTTGTCGGAACACGTTCAGGAGCCTCCGCCATCGCTGTTTGGACAATGATGAAGCATTTTGGAAGAGAAGGCTACAGAAAAATCGTTGGAAAGTGCATGCGTCTAACGTTGAGGCTTGCAAAAGAAATTCCGAAGATTGAGGGATTGGACGTTGCAATGGAGCCGACGATGAACATTGTTGGGTTGACATCCGCCGCGTTCAATATCCGCAAGATAGCTGAGGAGTTGAGGCTCAGAAAATGGGCCATCTCTCTGTTTCCACATCACATTCGAATCGTCATAATGCCTCACATTCAGGAGCGACACGTTGAGGATTTGCTGCAAGATTTAAACAAGATAGTCAAACAATTAAGAGAGTAGGTCGGAGGGATCAGTCTTGTCAACACATCCGTCAAAACAAATCATTGGAACTCAAGGCAGTGAGCTGAGGTCAAAACGTATAGTTCTATGTGTAACAGGCAGCGTGGCGGCTGTTCAGAGTCCAGAGATTGCCCGTGCCTTGATGCGACACGGCGCCGAAGTGTTCGCTGTGATGTCGCCGATGGCTAAGAAAATTGTTCATCCCTATCTGTTGGAATGGGCGACGGGGAACGAGGTGATAACAGAGCTCACTGGCAAAATTGAGCACGTGGCTTTGGTGGGAGAACACTCGTTGAAGGTCGACCTTGTTCTGGTGGCACCTGCCACAGCAAACACAATTAGCAAGATTGCTTGTGGGATTGATGACACCACGGTCACGTCCGTCGTTTCAACGGCCTTCGGCTCAAGCTGCCCAATAATAATTGTTCCAGCGATGCATGAGTCCATGTACAACCATCCAATATTGACTAAGAACATCAAGGAACTCAAATCTCTGGGAGTGGAATTCGCGGGTCCAAGATTCGAGGAGGGGAAGGCAAAAATCGCTAAAACCGAAGAAATCGTTGATGCGGTCATTCGTAGGCTCACGGTCAAACAGGATTTCTGGGGTCTGAACGTGTTGATCACGGGAGGCGCAACGTTGGAGCACATAGACCCAGTTCGCGTCGTCACGAACAAAAGCTCTGGAAAAATGGGCGTCGCAATAGCGGAGGATGCGTTGAGCCGGGGAGCAGAGGTGACACTGGTCTACGGTTCGGGAACAGAATATCCTCCTTCAAAAGCGCATGTGCTCAGAGTTGAGTCAACCCAGCAGATGCACGAGGCGGTCGTTTCTGAACTGAATTCTAGGAAGTATGATTTGGTCGTAGCTGTTGCTGCGGCTGCGGATTGGGCACCTGAGAAACCGTTTTCGTACAAGGTTTCATCACACGAGTTGCGTTCGCTTGATTTGAAGCTGAAACCCACGGCGAAGATCATAGACAGCGTGAAGAAGGTAAGTCCCCGAACTTTTCTCGTAGCGTTCCGCGCTGAATACAGGCTGCCCAAGAAGAAGTTGATTGACAGTGCCTACGAGAGACTACTGAAAGCCAATGCAGATATCATAGTGGTAAACGACGTAGGAAAGAAGGGAGTTGGCTTCGCAACTGATACGAACGAAGTTTTCATAATTGACAAGAAGAGAAGAATAGTGCATGTGCCGCTGGCCAAGAAGCGAGAAGTTGCAAAGAAGATACTCGATGTTACGATTGACAGGATGAAACCAAAATAGTCTTAATAACAGTTCAGACGCGTTAAACGTGAAGTCGATGCAGAAAAGGTTCAGAACCGTCGGTGTTGGCGGCACTTTCGACGAGCTTCACAAAGGACACAGAGCATTGCTCATAAAAGCTTTCGAAATAAGCGGACACGTGATGATCGGCGTCTCTTCAGACGAATTTGTACGGAAAATGAACAAGTCTCACCAGACAGCGTCTTACGAGGAGCGCACGAAAGAGCTGAAAGATTTCCTAAGAAATCAGGGAGTATTGCAGAGAGCGGAAACAATTCCGATAAATGATGCTTATGGCGGCGTGCTGCTCTCTAAAGATCCCATCGAAGCATTAGTCGTCAGCAGGGAGACGGAGCCCGTCGCTATTAAAATCAACCAAAAAAGAAAAGAAATCGGAATAGGTCCTCTTGAAATTATTGTGATTGACATGGTTCCCTCCCAAAATCATGCGGCAATCTCGACAACACGGATTCGCACGGGCGAGATTGACCGAGAAGGTCACGTTCTGAAGAGGAAAGGAAAATGATTAAACCATTTGTTGAGCACTTGTATTAAGAGCGGTGTTCCGGTGCAGAGGACAGGGATTGCCAAGCTTCCACTTCATTATGGAAAAGCGCCGATGTACCTCATCGTGCGAATGAAAAAACTCGCCAAAGAAATGGTCACGATCGTCATCGACGAGTATGGTTCAGACGAGTTTTTGAAGCGGATCTCTGACCCTTTCTGGTTTCAGGCCCTAGGCTGTGTTCTAGGATATGACTGGCACTCTTCAGGAGTTACAACCGTTGTGACTGCGATCCTGAAACAGTCAATTATTCCTGAGGAGCACGGGGTCGCGGTCTGCGGCGGGAAGGGCAAGTTCTCTCGTCTGGCGCCTGAGGAGATCCAAACTGTTGGAGAGAAGTTTGGTTTTCCAACCGAGAGCATCGAGAGTCTGCGTTATGCAAGCAGGATGAGCGCAAAGGTTGACAACACTGCGATCCAAGCAGGCTATCAGCTTTATCATCACGCGTTCTTCGTTGCGGAGAACCGGAAATGGGCAGTTGTCCAACAAGGCATGTGCGCACAAGATCGAACCGCAAGGCGCTATCACTGGCTCTCCGAGAAACTGGAAAAGTTCGTCGTCGAACCTCACAGCGCGATCGTCGGCGACACGATGCGCCAGTGCGCGTTGAACATGACCGCTCGAGAAAGTGAAGGAAGCAGGAAAGCTTCTGTAGACGTGGCCAAGGAACCCACCAAGAAGCTTAAGCGATTTGTCGTTTCTGTGAGGCCTCATCTTCAAAAATCGCTGAGTGAATGGTTGCCAGCAACGGCAGAAGCTACGTGGAGCAACGACATGCCGGATGTTCTGTGCATGCCATGGAACATAAACTGGAGAACGATGCAGCAAGTTTACGAGTTTCAACCTGGCAACTACGAGGAGCTGCTTGGCTTCAAGGGTGTCGGACCGGCTACGGTAAGAGGACTCGCGTTGATAGCTGAACTACTTTATGGCGAAAAGCCAAGCTGGAAAGATCCTGTGAAGTATTCCTTTGCGTACGGAGGAAAAGACGGAGTGCCTTACCCTGTTAACCGGTCGGCAATGGACGAGTCCATTCAAATCCTGAGGCAATCAGTTCAAGAGGCGAGGATTGGCAACCCAGAGAAATTACGGTGTTTGCAGAGGCTTAGACGGTTTGTTTCCGTCTGATCTGGTTAAGACACGTAAGGTCGTATCTTTCAAAACAGTCAGTCGCGATAAGAGCGCGCGTTGTGATCTTTCGTGTCGACGTAGAAAGAGGCGTTTCGATTTTCGGTAATCAACCGCTTCTTCGGTGACGTTGTAGCAGAACCCATAGGACCCAAACTTTGAACGTGTTAGAAGCCTGTGTCAGGTTGCGTTAGAGAGTGTTAAGGTAAGTATTTCGGCACCATAACGTATTAAGGCAACCGTTCAAGAAAAACTATGATTTGCGGGTTGAAGGGCTAAACATGGAGATTGTTGCCGTTAATGTCCAAGACCTTGTTGTCGCGTATGGTTCTTTCGTGGCGGTTCAAAACCTATCTTTCACAGTGAATAACGGGGAAATCTATGGATTGCTGGGTCCTAACGGTGCTGGAAAGACGAGTACGATCAAGGTTCTCGTGGGAGTTCTGGAGCCCCGGGCGGGAAAAGTTGAGATCTACGGTACGCCGACCTCGGATGAAGTTGCTGCGAAGAGTAAAATCGGCTATGTCCCAGAAGAGGTTGTGCTTCTTGATTCGCTCACGCCGAGAGAGTTTTTCGAGTTTGTAGCTTCAATAAGACGCTTGGACAGGGAAGCCGTCAATTCCAAACTTGAAAGGTTCATGTCTGCTTTTGAACTTAAGCAGTACTTTGACACTCCGATCGCGGCTCTGTCTATGGGTAACAAGCAGAAAATCGCCGTTGTCTCGGCCCTTCTTCATGATCCGAAACTCCTGATCTTGGATGAACCTCTGATAGGCTTAGACGCTCGTTCTTCGAAGATTCTCAAAGAGCTCTTAACTTTTCATGCCAAGAAAGGCGGAGCCGTCATATTCTCGACGCATATTATGGAAGTCGCGGAAAAACTGTGCACTAGAGTTGGAATAATAAACAGGGGCAAAATCGTCGGAGAAGGCACGGTTGCCGATCTTCGCAAACTTGTCAGAAGCGCAGAAGGCTCCTTGGAAGACATTTTCTTGAAAGTGACAGAGCAGGAAGCTGGAATGCAGGACATGCTGAGAGCCCTAGAAGAGGAGTAAAATGCAGTGAGATTCTCCGAGCTTTGGCGCTTGTCGGGCAAAGTGTACAAAGAAGTCTCGTTTCAATCCATCTTTTCCCTTCGTTCAGGCTCATCCCTGCCTCAAAGCGGTAAAAAAGACGTCAAACAACTCGTCGCTAACGCTAGGATGAACGCCTTGATCAGTAAGCTGGTCACGACGGTTTTCATAGGCATCTTCGCAGCAGTAGTGTTTCTTCCTCTAACAATCAGCGGCGTTGGTACAGCTTTGCCGAGAGACGTAGCGGTTCAAGGCGGTGTCTCAGCTTTTCTTGCCGTTGTCCTTTTCTTGATAGTTTTCATGGGACTGCAGATGTCAACATCGTTTGTCTCCTCAAAAGTTGTCGACGTCCTAAGTCCTCTTCCGCTTTCAAAGAAGGACGTTTCAAGAACTATATTTCTCTCTTTCATCCGAATCTTCGATATACCTCTAATTTCGGCAGCAATCATCTTTTTGTCAGTCTACTTCATCATCGGCGGCTCGATCCTAGGCGGCGTAGTCTCTGTCGTAGGCATCGGGGTAAGCGAGATCTTCGCCTTGGCTCTGACGACGATTTCTGCACAGTTCTTCTACCAGAGAGTCGCACGGGCAGGCGGTAAATCGAAATTGCAGACTTTCCTGAGATTTGGGTTCATGCTAGTGTGGCTTCTTCCAACATTTGCAGCATACTTTGTAGTGAACTTCGCGGGACAAATAGTTCAATCGTTTGCTTACCTTGCGCAGGGTTTCTCTTCGATTTCTAGGATCTTAGTTCTGGTTTATCCTTTTTCCTACGGGTTTCTGGTTTCCTATGTAACCTCCCCCCACGGAGTTGACAATATAACTCTAGGTCTTTCAATTACCGCATCAGTCGCATACATGGTTGCTGCGTACTATTGTCTGAGGTGGCTCGCATTGACCGTAAGAAAAATCGGGGTCGCAGGATTTGCTGCAAGTCCACGAGAAATCGTGAAGGACACACTTGTCAAGCCTCAGATTCCATGGCTAGGAATCATTCGGAAGGACTTGAGAGTGGCCTCCAGGTCGCCGTCATTTGCAACTCTCTTCCTTCTGCCAATAATACAGACCATTGTTGTGGCAATAACTTTCTCCTCATTCAGCCAGGTCGGGCCGAGCACTGCATTGGGAATTCTGACTGGAATATCAATGATAACGCTTCTGCTTCCACCAACTCTTCTTGCCATTGAAGGTTTAGCATCTTCCTACACAAGGCATCTTCCCATGAAGAAAAGGACGATGATAACGGCGAAAACCGTTTTGTCAGCGGTCACCTACGTGATTTCTATGATAGTTCTTTCAATCATCGCAGTCTTGTTAGGAAAAAGCTTCTCATTTGTCCTGACTTTGGGAATGATACACGCGTTCTCCGTTTCAGCTGCAATCATGCTAGAACTGACGATTTTGCTCAGGAAGTTCTGGAAAGAAGGCTTCGCCGTCGGCAATGTCTACTCAAGAATTACCACTTACATCATGATCCTGATTCCAGGGTACATCGTGGCCGCAATACCCATAATCGGTGGGTTCGCTGCCTACTTCTTTGCTCCACCACTATTTTTGCCAATCTTTCTCGCTATAGCGATGCCAGAGTTCGCGATCATGGTAGCTGTTGTCGCACGCGAAAAGTAGAAGTTCGCATGTCCAGGTAGATCTGGGAGCAGCAAAACGAAGAGAAAGATGTTTCGCATCCTTGGCCCTGGGCAAATTCAACTGCCTCTTCAGTTGGAAACGCGATAGCGTCTACCCCCGCTTCTATGGCGAGGATCTCTGTTTCAGATCTATGCTTATCTTTAGACCGCATACAGCCAAGGACCAGCGGAGTGTCAGGAAGCATCAATTTTGCAGCCGCAATAACTTTGGCTATATCGATCGGTCCAGGAGGTTTGACGTTCTCCATCTCTGTTCCACGTATGGGCATGAACGCGATTATGACGAGTGCTGAAGGGTTGAGTTCTGACACCATTCTCAACGCATGCAGTTCGCCTTGAAGTTTTCCATAATGAAGCCCCACGATCACGTGCGGTACAAACTCGATTCCAGCTTCATACAAAGCTTTCAAGGAATTTGCGTAATCCTTGACTGACGCCTCTAGATTGAAGATCTCTTTCAGAGTTTCGTTCGAACCGATAATGTCTAATAGAGCCGCATCAACTCCAGCCGTTTTGAGTCCATGAGCTGTCTTGAAGTCAATGACACCCGTGTGAACAAACACTGTTAAACCCAGCTGATGCTTGATCTTTGCAATGGAGTCCATAAACCGCCCAAGAGGCACAGCTCCGTTGGGCAGGCATCCGCCACTTATCAAGCATCCCTTTGCTCCCTTTTCCTTCAATTGTGCACACAGTTCAAAGAGCGCGTCAGGCGAGGTGGCAGGATACATCGTGTTCAGAACTGTCCCACCACAGTGTTTACACATCAAAGCGCAAGCTTTACCCGTTATTGAAATCGTGGGAAAATAACTCGATGAAGAAGCGTAATGACTTGTTTTGTAGTACATGAAGCTCGGCGCGTAAAAGCGGATTCTCCTTGGTCTAACGCCGAAGGCGTCCTTTTTGAGAGCGTTCAAAAGCTCGGTTTCGTTCATGCGCCAGATACTTGCAGCCGAGAGTCTCGTCATTGTTCTCGGTTAGAATTGTCCCATGACTCGCTTAATACCTTTCGTTTTGCCCGGTTTCTTCTTTTTCCTTATAGTCCTTTGAAATCACCGGTAGCGTTTGCATCGCTTCGTCTATTGCAGAAAGTGTGCTTGAGATCTTCTCGAGGTATCTGTTGAAATTCAGGGTCTTGAAAACAGCCACTCCTCTTTCTGTGATGGCGTACAGCGTTTTCTTGGGCAAGGGGCGTTCCTCAACTAGCCCGCTTTCTGTCAAGAATTCCAAGCGACGATTGATAATCGTACAATCCAAGGTGGTTTCGTAAGCTATTCTGTCGACTGTGAGAGGTTTCTTTATCAAGGATTCTAGAATTGCCTCGTATGTTTCCAGCTTTGATCTGTGCATGCTTTGGCACCCTTTCTCTGGGTCTTGTCTCGCTGCAGATAAATCGTTTATGAATACTCAATCTTTAGCAGAAAGCAGCATGTTATCTTTGTATTCGCGCATCCACTTACTAGTTCCCCAGAGACTTTTGGACGGGTTTCATGAAGTTGAGTTTGAGGCAGCAGCAGTGTCCGCTGAGGCCTTGTTTTGTATAAATCTTCTGCCTGTGACCGTTCGTGGAGTTATCACGCAGATTCTTACGGCCTTCAGTTCGTTTGCCCTATTCCTTCCTGGTTTGCTCATGTACTCGTCGAAGATCAATGGAACACGGTACTTGTCAATGAGCTTCTGAAGATAAGGAATCATTTTCTTTTCCTCATTGATGATTTCCGCAGTGCCAAGTATGATCACGCTCTTGAACATGGTTACGTCGGACAAAGCTTCGTCAACCTCAAAGCAAACACTCGGGTTCTTTCTTAGAGCGTTCATTTTCAACCCTTTGTCGCACGTGTGAAAAAACACTTTCCCGTCGTGATATCCAAAGCCGATTGGGACTACGTAAGGTTCGTCATCCAGAACCATGCCAATTCTTCCAACTCGTGCACAAGCGAGAAACTGTTCAATCTCTTCTGAAGCCATCTCCGTAGACATTTCAAGCATGAACTCCTTCAGAGTTTTGAAGTGTAGCTGACTTCACAGTTTATTTAAACATGCCCTCCCTTAACTTTCGAATCAGAGGTTAGAAACTCTTTAATCTGACTCAAAACTTCTGCAAGTCTGTGAAACATCAATTTCAAACGATTTCATGTTCAAGTCGTGAGAACTCGAGCAAAAAGACTCGTTTGCCTGGGCAGATTCGTGTCTCTGTGGGTTCTGCAATAATCCTTGGACTGTTGAACGCGAGACTTGATGCTACGCCAACGACTATCTATCTTATGACATACACGGGGGGCAAGTGTAGCGCAAATTGTGGTTTTTGTCCTCAAGCAAGGCAGAGCAGCGGCAGGTCGGACATGCTTTCAAGGGTTTCATGGCCGATCTATCCAACGAAACCTGTGCTGAACGGAATAGTCCGAGCTTACGAAAAAACCAACATAAAACGTGTTTGCTTTCAAGCCTTGAATTATCCTGAAGTCTTCACGCACCTAACGGCTTTGGTGAAGACGATCTTCGACCAAACTCACATGCCTATCTCAGTTTCGTGCCAGCCATCCAAGCGAGAAAACATAGCTCAGTTGGCCGATGCAGGAGCCGAAAGAATCGGTATACCCTTGGACGCGGCGGTTAAAAGTGTCTTCATAAGAGTCAAGGGTTCCTCTGCTGGAGGCCCATACACTTGGGAGGGGCAGTTCAAGCTGTTGGGTGAAGCCTTGCGCACTTTCGGAAAAGCAAAGGTCAGCACACACCTGATCGTTGGACTTGGAGAAACCCAAAAACAAATGATCAAAACGATGCAAAAATGCGTGGATATGGCGGTCCTTCCGGCGCTGTTTGCGTTCACTCCGATTCCTGGAACAAGGCTTGACAGCTGGAAGAGGCCTCCGATTGAGGCATATAGGCGAATACAGGTTGCAAGGCACTTGATTTGGCATGGAACCGCCCGGTATGAAGATATGAGTTTTAACGAGAAGGGCTTGTTGGTTAATTTTGGAGTCGATGGGGAAAAGCTGATAAAAGTGATTGAAACAGGAGAGCCATTTCTCACGTCGGGATGTCCTGATTGCAACCGTCCATTTTACAACGAGAAGCCCAGCGGCCCGATCTACAACTATCCGAGAAGATTGACGAGAGAAGAGCTTTCAGGCGTGATGAAACAATTAGGTTTTTTCTGAGCGAATCGTGATGTTTGTCGTGCTCTGCAGGACTATAGGGTCGAAAAATCTATGTGCAGGGTACACGTTTACGAACATCTAAATGGTTGGTGAAAGTTTGGTTGAGGCTCCAGTCGAGGACAAGAGGATAACGTTGAAAGAGGCCGTGAAGCTTGTTCCAGATGGCTCCCACCTTTTCTGGGGAGGCTTTGGCTTCCAGCGTCCGGCTATGGCTTTCGCTTACGAGCTTGTCAGGCAGAAAAAGAGAGACTTGACAATTTACACTTGCGGGTCAGAAATGGACATTGACATACTGTCAGGCGCGCGGGTTGTTTCGCGGTACGAGTTGGCTTTCTACGCGATCGAAGGCATAGGTCTAGTGCCTAACATTCAGAGAAGAGTCCGTGAGGGTGCCATCGAAATCGAAGACTATTCAAACCTTGCGATGGTTCTGCGCTTTTTCGGCGGCGCGCTCGGAGTGCCTTTCATGCCGCTCAAAAGCATGCTGGCAACTGACATGCTTGCTAAAAAGAGGTTCAAGGAAAAGAAGGCAGAAGTGATCGACTGCCCATTTACTGGAGAGAAAGTGGTTCTGGTCCCATCGGTTCGCCCAGACTTCAGCATAGTGCATGCTTCACGCGTTGACCGAGAAGGAAACGTGCAGATAGATGGGATCACGGGCGAAGACGTGGAAGGGGCAAGGGCTGGAAAGAAGGTTATCGTTACGGCTGAAGAAATCGTGGACACTGAATTCATTCGGTCTGAGCCTGACCAGACCATTATTCCCAACGTCTACGTTACTCATGTCGTTGAGTGCCCATGGGGCTCACATCCAATGATGGTTTACAACTATTACGACTATGACATGGAGCATGTTCGCATGTACTATGACCAGTGTAAGACAGAAGAAGGGTGGCAAAAATACTGTGAAGATTACATAACAAGCGTCGACGGTCACTACGAGTTCCTGCAGAAGATAGGCATCGAACGGCTCATGAAGCTCAGGGCGAAAAAGCCGTTACCGTACTAGAAGGAGGAAATGGAAATATGGCCAAAATCGCAAAACCTGGAGGTTTCAACACTTTGGAACTTATGGCGGTCTGTGGGTCCAGACTGATAAAGAATGGTGAGGTCGTTTTCATAGGAACAGGCCTACCTATGATTGCAGCGTTGCTTGCAAAGAGAACGCATGCGCCCAGTGCAAGAATCGTTTTCGAGGCAGGATTCATAGATTCAAATGCGAAGGACATAGCCTTGTCCATAGCTGACTCCAGACTAGGTTGGCGCGCGTCAGGAGCCATCGGTCTGTTCGAAACTCTTGGACTCATGCTGCAGGGCGGACACGTTGACTTAGGGTTTGTCGGTGCGGCCCAGATCGACGAGTACGGAAACATAAACACAACCTACATTGGAAGCTTCGAAAAACCATCCGTCAGACTGCCAGGAAGCGGAGGAGGAAACGACATAGCATCGTCAGCCAAGCGTACAGTGATTATAATGACGCATGAAAAAAGGAAAATGGTGAAAAAACTGGACTATCTCACGAGCCCAGGCTTCCTTGACGGACCTGGAGCCAGAGAAAAAGCTGGGTTACGCGGAGGTGGGCCATCACTCGTAGT
>Ga0187769_10000873_pt1 | contig 16693 bp, 15 predicted proteins | sample 0116_SJ02_MP02_1_FD_133140 | JGI IMG/M metagenome (GOLD analysis project Ga0187769, IMG submission 133140) | Tropical peat soil microbial communities from peatlands in Department of Meta, Colombia - 0116_SJ02_MP02_10_MG | ecosystem: Environmental > Terrestrial > Soil > Wetlands > Peat | place... | reverse complement strand
TACGGGAGTCGAGGGAGGCGGCCGAAGAGCCGGGCGAGCCCGGGGTCGGTCTTCTTCGCGATAACGCGGTAGCCGTCGACCAGCGCCTCGGCATCGGCGTAGAAGAAGCGGTCGTCGGTCCGGAGGAATTCGAGGAACTCAGCGTACGTGCCGGAGAACCCGGTCGTTGCCTTCAGGTCCTCCATCGCGGCCCGGATGCGACGGACCTCCCGAAGCCCGGTCTCGTGCACCTGCTGAGGAGTGAGGGGCGTCGTCGTCTGGACCCGAATGAGGTGCTCGTACAGCGCGGCGCCGTCCGGCAGGGAAGCGACGCCCGCACTCTCCCGACACGCCGGCAGGTACGCCGACTCGAGATAATCGAGAAGGCGACCGAATGCCGGAGCGATTCCCTCCCGATACGCGGCTTGCGCGGCCTCCGCCAGGCGACGGCGGTCGGCCCCCTCGATCCGATCCGGCCAGTCGATGAAGGCCCGTAGGAGGGGACTCGCGAGCGGATCGTTCGGGACGAGACCCCGGATCTGATCCGGCACCCCCCGGACGGCGATCCGGTGGGGGGCGAACCCCGCCTGGAGTCCGGCTGCCAGAAGTTCCCGGTTCTGGTCGACCGCGGTGGCGAGGCGTTGCAGGCGGGCGACGAGGGTCTCGTAGTCGCTGACGCGGTTCTTTGGCTGGACCTCGATCACGTCGGACGCGGTGAGGTGGATCCCTTCCATCTGGTTCAGCGGGACCCGGAGATTGTGGGGCATGCCGAGCTGGAAGGGGAGGGGGTCGAGCCCGAACGAGAGGCCCCTCTCGGCCTCGTCGAGCAGCCCCCGATAGAGGTCGAAGCTCGTCCGCTCTCGGGCCGGAAGGCCAGTCGCATCGAAATCGCCCAGCGTCGAGCGGGTCTCCCGGAGGTGGCGTCGTCGCTGTTCGATGCCCGCGGGGGAGTCGTCGGTCCACCGGTCGTCGAACCCGGGAAAACCGAAACTGGTGGAGATCTCCGGATACTCGGCGAGCCAGCGCCTCCAGTCCTCGAGGAGAAACGCGTGGAACGCCTCGACCCCCGACCTCTCCAAGCCTCTCCCGTACTCCCGCCCTCGACCCCTCGTCGAAGAGCGCCCGCGGCAACGCCCTTGCCTATTTGAGCCGACGTGACCCGTGGCACCCCGGGCCCGGAGTGAACACCCTTTCGGTCTCTTCGCCCAAACGGATAAGCCCTCGATCGTTTGCCGATACCATGCCCCGCCGGCCCGTCCGCTTTCTCTATTCGGGAATCCGGGTGCGCGACCTCGACCGCTCTCTCGAATTCTACCGGTCGCTCGGGTTCCGTGTGCATGCCCGCGGGCGCATGGGACACGGGGGCGAGTGGGTTCACCTCGTCTTCCCGGGGTCCCGCCACCGGCTCGAGCTCAACTACTATCCGAAGGGGAACCGGTTCTACAAGCCGTTTCGACCCGGGTCGGAATTCGACCACTTCGGTTTCCACTCCTCGGATGTCGTCGGATGGAAGCGCGCCGCGATGCGGGCAGGCGGAAAGGTCGTGGCGGATTTCGTGGACGGAACCAGTCGTCTCGTCTACGTGAAGGACCCCAACGGTGTCTGGCTCGAGGTGTTCGGACCGACCCGGTCCCCGCCTCGGGCGCCGCGTCGTAGAAAGTCGTCGTAGCGACACTCCCTCGGGCGTGCGCGAATCACGATTCGACGAGGGACGGCACCCCCATCTCTTAGTAGCGGGAGTCGATGGCGGCGCCATGACCGCGGCACTTCGCCCGTCCTTCGAAAGGTACGCCCAGCACTGGAACTACGGTGACCTCGCTTGGCTCCGACCGGGAGAGCTCGTCTATACGGCCGACGTCACCGGCCAGCCGAACATCTGGCGTCAGCGGGTCGGACCCCGGGGCGACCCGGGCCCCGCGCGACCGATGACCGCGTTCACGGACCGATCGGTCCGGGTAATCGTTCCCTCGGCGGACGGCCGCTCCCTCTACTTTACGGCGGACCAAGACGGTGACGAACAGATGCAGATCTTCCGCCTCTCGGCGCAGGGCGGCGATCCGGTCCCCCTGACGAACGACCGGAAGGTCCGCCACGAGCTTTTCCGCGGAGGAGCGGACCCCCGGGGTCGACGCCTACTCTGGGTCGACAACGGGCGAGACCCCGCCGACATGGACGCGGTCGTGTTCGACCTTGCCCGCGGGACCAGCGAGCGGCCGCTCCCGACTCACGAAGCCTGGACGAATCCGATCTGGGACCCGTCCGGTCGCCGGTTCTCGATCCTGCAGTATCACAGCAACACCCGGATCCAGACCTTCGTTCATGACCTCGCCCGGAAGACGACCGTCGAGGTGCTTCCGCACACCACGGACGATTCGGTGACGGGGGAGGCATGGAGCCGGGATGGGCGTTCGATTTTCGTCCGGACGGATGTCGGACGGGAACACCCCCAGCTCGAGCTCGTCGAGGTCTCCACCGGCAAGAGGACGGTGCTCGCGGCTCCGAAAGGCGACGTGGAGTACGTTCGTTTCTTGCCGCGCACGTCGACCCTCCTCTACGCGGTGAACGAGGAGGGTTACTCTTCTCTCTACGCCGCACGACTCCCCGGCCGGGCGCACCGGGTCGCGTCCCTTCCCTCCGGGCACACGCCACTATCCTGGGGGAGCGTGCTCGGGATTGCGCCCGACGGTCGTTCGGCCGCGGCCCTTTGGTCGCGCGGGTCGCGGCCGGACGAGATCTTCTGGTTCCCGCTCGAGCGCGGTCGCGCGGTCCAAGTCACGGAGAGCATGGTCGGCGGGGTCCCGGACGGGCCTCTCCCCGAACCAAAGCTGGTCCGGTTCCCGACCTTCGACGGCCGGAAGATCCCGGCGTTCTATTACGTGCCGAAACGCCGGCCGAGGACCCCCATGCCGGCGATTCTCTCGGTTCACGGCGGTCCGGAGACCCAGGAGCGTCCCGAATGGATGTACATGGGTCTCTACGCCTACTGGAACGCATGCGGCATCGCGGTGCTCGCGCCGAACATCCGAGGCTCGACGGGGTACGGGAAATCGTACCAGAAGCTGATCCACCACGACTGGGGCGGAGCGGAGCTCAAGGACCTGAAGGCAGCCGCGGAGTGGCTCCGGTCCCGGCCCGAGATCGACCCGCAACGGCTCGGGGTGTTCGGCGGCAGCTTCGGGGGGTTCGCCACCCTTGAGTGCGTGACCCGGCTTCCCGAGTACTGGAAGGTGGCGGTGGACATCGTCGGTCCATCGAACCTCCTCACCTTCGTCAAGACGGTCCCGCCGTTCTGGATCCGGTTCGTGAACGAATGGGTCGGCAACCCCGAGACGGAAGCCGAGTTCCTTCGCGAGCGCTCCCCCATCACCTACATCGACCAGGTCCGCGCCGAGATGCTCATCATCCAGGGCGCGAACGACCCCCGGGTGAACAAGGCGGAGTCGGACCAGATGGTGGAGCGGCTCCGAGCGAACGGTCGGTCGGTCGAATACATGGTGTTCGAGGACGAGGGCCACGGGTTCACGAAGCGCACGAACCTGATGAAGGGGCTCGGAGCGGCGGCTCGTTTCCTCTCCGACCGTCTCGCCGGGTAGCCCTTTCGAAGGTCGTCACGAGACGCTCGGGGCGTCGACGGTGAGCGGCTCGACCCGGTTTGCGGTGGCATCGGCCCACCCGCTGAGTTCCGCCGCCGGCCTCGAGGTCCTGCGCGCCGGCGGTAACGCGTACGACGCGGCGCTCGCGGTCAGCGCGGCGCTCCCCGTGGTCCAACCGCACATGAACGGACTCGGAGCCGACTTCTTCTCCGTGATCCGAGACGGTTCGACAGTAGCCGTCAACTCGAACGGGCCGGCGGGTAGCGAAGTACGCCCCGAGGTGTATCGAGGGAGAGGATGGTCACGGATTCCCGCGCGGGGACCGCTCTCGGCGATCACGGTGCCCGGACTGGTCGCCGCGTGGCGGTTTCTCGGCGACCGGGGCCGGTTGCCTTTCCGACGCTGTCTCGCGCCGGCCATCCGGCTCGCGGACCGGGGGTTTCCGGCCAGTCGAAATCTGGCCCGCGCCGCTCACTTCGTCCGTTGGGGGGATCGAGACTTCGAGCGCGCGTACGGGTCGGTCGAGCCGGGCCGGCCACTGGTTCAGCGTTCGCTCGCTCAGACGCTCGGACGAATCGCGAGCGACCGTGGTCACGGGTTCTACCACGGCTCCCTGGCCCGCGCGATCTGCCAGGACCTCGCGACGAAGGGGGGCCTTCTCGTTCCGGACGACTTCGAGAGTTTCTCCCTCCGGGTCGGACCGCCGCTGAGCGTCCGGTACCGCGCGTACCGGGTCTGGACGAACCCGCCTCCGAGCCAGGGAGCGACCGCGCTCATCTGGTTGAACCTCCTCGCCCGGCAGGATCTTTCTTCGTGCGCAATGCCCGAGTTCCTCCGAGCTCTCGAGCGTACGATGCGGGTAGCCTACGACCTCCGGGCGAAGTGCATTGGGGACCCGAGGGTGGTTCGATTTCCCCGGGCGCTCCTTCGCCCGGGGGCCCGGTACCGACGGGTTTCCGGCGGGAGAGGACCGCCGCGTCCGGGAGCATCGGACACCACGGCGTTCAGCGTGTATGATGGAGACGTGGGGATCAGCGCGATCCAGAGCAATTACGGAGGCTTCGGCTCGGGAGTCGTCGTCCGAGGGACCGGAATCACGCTCAACAACCGCGGGTCGTACTTCACCCTCGACCCGACCCACCCGAACGTGCTGGCCCCCGGAAAAAGGACCTTCCACACCCTAATGGCGACGCTGGTCTCAGGCCCCCGGATGGTCCTGCTCGGCTCCATGGGTGGGGACGTGCAGCCCCAGGTCAATGTGCAGGTTCTGACCCGACATCTGGACCGTGGGGAAACCCTGCCGGAGGCGGTTCGCGGTCCGCGCTTCGCGTACCCCGCCTCCATCTATGGTGCGGCGGAGCTCTACCGGGAGCCCGGATTGCCGTTGGCCCGTGCCCGGATCCTCCGGCACCGCCCGGACGCCTTCGGCCACGCTCAAGGGATCTCGATCGGCGAGGAAATCGAAGTGGGGGTCGATCCCCGGGGTGACGGCCTCCTCCCCCTCCCTTCATAGGCATGAGCGCCATGCACCTTCACGACCCGGGGCCCGAGAGTGGCGCGGGTCGGACGCCGAGAAGGGGTGGAATCCCGTAGACAATGCCGTACGTGGAGTATGACGAGGTGGAGGCGATCTGCCGCGACTGCGGCCGCGTCTTCCGGTCGGAGGACGCGCTCGCCGAGCACCGCAACGAGGCCCACGCATCGGCGGTGAACGCGCCGGGCGAGCCCGTCCATCCGAAGACCGTCAAGTGCTCGCTCTGCCGTCAGAAGTTCACGACCACCGCCGCGCTTCAGGAGCACACGCGCAAGGCGCACTCGAGCTAGCCCGACGCCGGCGCCGCCCGCCGGGCGGCTCGGCCGGGGTTCACGGCCCCTCGCCGGCGGCCGGAGCTTCGAGTCTTATGTAGGGGCGTATCGTCCCGGAGCGGGGTCTTCCATGCCGGCTGCGAGGAAAAAGGGAACGAGCCGACCCGAACGGACGGGCGAACCGGCACCGATCCCGTCCGGATTCGGCACCGTCACCGCATATCTTTCGGTCGAGGGGGGCCTCGCGGCCATCGAGTTCTACAAGAAGGCCTTCGGCGCGCGCGAGATCTCCCGGCGCGAGACGCCGAACGGTCGGCTGATCCATGGCCAGCTGCAGATCGGCGACTCGATGCTGTTCCTGTCGGACGTGTTCCCCGACTCGGACACGGCCGCCCCGTCCTCGATCGGCACGACCACGGTCACGCTCCACATCTATACGAACGACGTCGACGCGCTCTGGGATCGCGCGGTGGCCGCCGGCGCCCGGGTCAGTATCCCCCTCGAGAACCAATACTGGGGAGAACGGTACGGCAAGCTCATCGACCCGTTCGGGCACCAGTGGACGCTGTCGATGCGGGTGAAGATCGACCCGGACGAGATGGAGGCGAAACGGCTCGAGGCCGAAGCGGCCTACGCTCGCGAAGAGCGTCCGAGTCGCTCGCCCCGGTACGGGGACGCCTGACCGAACCCGTCCCAGCTCCTCCGGGTGAGGACCGGAGGGCGAGAAAACTCGTCCCGGAAGGAAGGCTCGCGGCTGAAGTACTACTCACGGGTTCCGGTCCGGTGCCCACTCTCTCCCAATGCCCCAACGCGTGCTCGTGCCGGTAGAGCCGACTCCCGAGACCCCGAACCATCGGTGCCGGCTGGAGATATCGGCCCGGCTCGAGCGACGGACGCACTCGGCGGGGATCGCGTGGCGGGTCACCGCCGGCGGGGGTTCCCAGCCGGTAGAGGCGCGGACCCTGCGGGCGATTCCGACGCTGATGGCCGCGGAATTGGCGGCCGTGCGGGACGGTCTCCGCGCCGCGGCGAAGCTCGGCTGCGGGGACCTCCTGGTGCACGTTCCGGACCCTCGCTTGGTGGCGCTGCTGCGCGGCCAACCTTCCCCGGGACTACGGCGAGTGGAGGCATCGGCGGAGCGGCTGAAGGCGCTCCTCCGCCCGTTCCCTTCGGCTCGCTTCGACGCCCGATTTGCCGCGGACCCGACGGTGGTCCACGCCGCCGGGGAGGCGCTGGACGTGGGTCTTCACGCCGCAGCCCTCCGGGAGGAGCATCGGGTCTACGTGATGGAGCGCATCATGGCCCGGGCGCGTGAGGTCCGATTGCGCCGAACGGACTCCGGCTGGTTGGCGAACGACCGCTACCGCGTTCAGCTCGACCCGATGCGATGTGAGTGCCCGGCGTGGACCGCTCGCTGGGCGAAGGCTCCTCTGGGGGCCCGACGGGCCCAGCGTCTCCCGTGCAAACACCTGGTGGCGCTCGCGATGCGGGAAGGGATATCGGTGCCCTCGGACCTCGCCCAACTCGCCCGGAAAGCACGCGAATGAGCATCGCCTAACGAGCGCCGCCGAGGGTGGTTCGAGGGCGGGACCGGATTTCGTGTCCCTCCCCAAAGCTCATGGTCCGGCGGGCTGCACGGGGGGAGGCAGAGCTCCGCCCCCTCTCGAAGGTACGACCCCATGATCGATTGGTTCAACATCGCGGTCTGGTCGCTCGTCGGAACGTGGGTGCTGGTCGTCGGCACCCTTCTCCTGATGCTCTGGCAGAACCTGCAAGCGCAGAAGCTCAACTCCGCAAACGCGGTCATGAACTTGCGGGATCGATTCGACAGCTCAAGGATGCGAGCGTCGCGTCGGCACGTGAGCGAACGCCTCCTCAAGCAAGCGCATCAGGACATCTCGAACCTCGAGGTGGTCACGTTCTTCGAGCTCGTCGGGACCCTCACGCACCGAAAGGTCCTCGACGACGACCTCGTCTGGGAGGCCTTCGGGGGTTGGGTCACGTCCTACTACTGGGCGCTCCGGAACCCGGTGGACATGATCGGGGACCTCCGGAAGGCGATGGACGACCCGCTCGTCTTCCATGAGTTCGAGTGGCTCCACCACCGCGTGGTCGCGATCGACCGGCAGCGGTTGGGCCGCCGGGCCGATACGGGTCCGTCCCTCGCGGCCGACGCGGAACGCTTCCTCACGCGGGAGTCGAAGCTGGAGTCCATCTAGGCCTCGACCCCTGCCGGTGCCGGCGGATGGCGCGGAGGCGCGGACCGCGACATTAATCGGGGCGACGGCTATTTCCGTCGGACTCGAACATGAGCGAGCCGGAAGGCTCCTTGCGACCTCTTCCGGACCGACGAACGGCGGGGGAGCGGTTGGCCGTGCGTCTCCGCCACTACGGGGAGGAACATCCGGTGGTGGTTGCCCTGCCGCGGGGCGGGGTTCCCGTGGGGTTCGAGATCGCCTCGCGGCTCGGGTCCCCACTCGACATTCTGATCGTCCGGAAGATCGGGGCTCCCGGAAATCCGGAGTACGGCCTAGGCGCGGTCGTTGAAGGGGGAACCCGCTACCTCGACGAGCCGCGGGTGCGGGCGATCGGTCACACGGTCCGGGACTTGACCCCCATCATCGCTCGAGAGTTGGCCGAAGTCGAGCGCCGCGCCCGGGAATTCCGATCGGGTCGCCCACCGGTTGACGTCCACGACCGAACCGTCATCCTCGTCGACGACGGAGTGGCGACGGGAGGGACGGTGCTCGCCGCCCTAAAGGCGATCCGGTCCCGAGGACCTCGCCGGATCGTACTTGCGCTCGGGGTGGCTCCGCCGGACACCGTCGAAAGTCTTCGAGCCGAGGTGGACGACCTCGTGGTCCTGCTGGTTCCGAGCATGTTCTTCGCGGTCGGGGAGTGGTACCGCCAGTTCTCCCAGGTCAGCGACGAGGAGGTCCTCGACCTGCTCGAACGAGCCCGACAGCCTCCGACTCTTCCTTCTACCTGAGAGGTCCGCGGGTCCCAGGAGTTTGGCCTCGATTCGACTCCGTGACCTCGTCAGCTAGGTTCGACGAACTGGGATAAACCCCTGCGACCGATACGGTTCCTGATGCCCACCACCCGTTCCGCCCGAACGAAGGGTTCCCCACCCCGCTGGCGGGCGGCGGGCCGGTCCCGGCCGCCGACGTCCGGGTCGTTCGTGATCAACGTCTCCGTCCGCGACGTGATGAGCCGACACCCGATTACCGTGGGTCCGGACGCGACGTTGCTCGACGCGCTCGTGCTGATGCGAGGACAGAAGGTCTCGGGTCTACCGGTGGTCGGGGAGGACGGGAAGCTCGTCGGCGTCTTGAGCCAACGCGATGTGGCTCGGACCCTCAAGACCGCGGGCGGTATCCCCGAGGTGACCGGTCTCTTCGACCTCCTGATGTTCGGACTCTCGGAGGAGACCGGCGTGAGCGTTCAGGTGCTCCGCCGCATCCTCGAGGAGACCAACGTCCGGGACGCCATGTCGAGCCCGCCGATTGCGATTCCCTCGGACGCCTCGCTCGAGCTCGCGGCTGAAGTGATGCGAGAGAACGACATCAACCGTGTCCCGGTCCTTCGCGGCGACCGCCTGATCGGGATCGTCACCCGGAACGACCTCGTGCGGGCGATGGTCCACTCCTGAACGCCGGGCCCGGGCTCGGGGGGGCCCCGAGGTCCCTAGGGGGTACGAGCCGGGGGCGTAAGGGCGAGGATCACGTTCACGGGAACGCGGGCGTCGCGGAAGAGCCGTCCTACGGGACAGAGCTCGAGCGCGCTCCGAAGCGTGCCCTCCACCTCCGTACGGTCGGACCGGCCGCGGACGCGCAGGGTTCCGTGGATCTCCCGGAGCCCGGAGTCCGACGCGGCGAGGTCGCCCTCCAGGACGAGCTTCACCCCCGAAAAGTCCACCCCCCGCTTCCGCGCGAGAGCCACGAACGTCGACATGAGGCTGCCCGCGAGCGCTAGGACGGAGAGCTCGAGCGGAGTCGTGCCGGCGCTCGTCCCGCCCCCCTCGGGGGGAAAGTCGACCACGACCGAGTGGGCCCGTCCATCCTCGAGGAGAATCTCGTGGCCCCTTCTCCAGGTCGCGACCGCCTGCATGGTGGCGTCCTAGTGGCCCTCGAGGAAGGACGCCTCGTACGGTCGGGCTGACATCCGTGATTCTCCTCTATTCGGCGGAGACGAGCCGAGCCGGAGTATGGGTCGGCCGGGGGCGTTCGAAGACGAGCACGTAGTGTTGCGCACCCAGGTCGAACGAATCGACCGGCACGAGCCCCCGAGCCGTGAGGGCGGCGGTCGCTTCCTCGGGAGCCAACCGATGCTCCTTGGGAGGTCCGTCGCGGGTCGCCGCCTTCTTCCAATCGACGTCCACGAGACGTCCCCCGGGGCGGAGGAGACGAACGGTCTCGTCCACGGTCGCCGGCGGGATGCCATGGAGCACGTTTGCGAGCAGCGCTAGGTCCGCGACCGCATCCTCGATCGGTATGTGGGTCCGCGAGGAGAGGACGGGGACAACGTTCGATAACCGTCGTTGGGTGGACCGCTCCCGGACCAGCTCCACGAGCTCGGTCGAAATGTCGACCGCATAGACGCAGCCTTCCGGACCGACGAGTTGAGCCGCGGGGAACGAGTAGAACCCCGTACCCGCGCCCACATCCACGACGACATGGCCGGGCCGGAGTCCGACCCGACGCCACAGACGGCGGGGGTCCTGGTCGGCTCGCCGGGCCCGGGAATCGAGTCGGGCGACCGCGTCGGCGCGAGACCACGAGGCCTCGTGCATGCGACGGTGGTCCCGGGCGGGTGGTCCGGACCGCGCTGGTGTCACCCGGGGGCGACCGCGCGTGACCGGCCGCGGGGTTCGGTGTCGGCGAGGCCCGACCCGCGGGGCGGAGGGGTGTGGAGGCATCGGCTCGTATCTTGACGGAGGGCAGGGCGAGTGAGCCGCAGACCCCCGTCACCACCCCCAGCCCGACTCGGGATTAGATGTTTTGTTTCTCCAAAGTGGCGGCACTCCCCCACGGACCGGGGGGCCGCTAGACGTGGACGAAGAGTCGCACCCACGGTCCGGCGAGAAGTCCCCCCGGCCAGGCGACCGCGAACACGTGATCCGGGGAGATGTAGAGGTCGGCGTTCACCGGGGGGTTGGACGATATCCCGAGGACGAAAGAAGAGACCGTACCGTTCGGCTCGGTACCGTTCCCGCGCACGAGCCCGCCCGTCACGGAGTCCCAATTGGTGACCCAGAGGTAGAACGAAACGTTCTGGAACCGGAAGATCTGCGGGGACGTGGTGTTGCTGAACAGGCTCGGCGATCGCACTTTGACGGTCGTGTAGTGGTACGGCTCGCCATCCAGGGTGATCGTGGCCGGCTCGGCATAGTTGGGCTTGAGACCGGGGATAACCCCCCCGAAGAGAAGCCCGCCCACGACCGCCATGAGCGCGAGACCGACCAGAAGGACCCGAATCTGGGTCCGTGACAGTGGGTAATCCCTGTCGAGGCTCATCGGTGTGGAGTACCTCCGAGGACGCCGTGCCTACATAGCGTCCGACCGCGGGCCTCGGCCGAGAAGGAGTGCCTTGAAGCCGACCGGGGGAGTTCCCCCTCCGTGCGCGCGGTCGCCGTCCGACAGTTCCGAGGTCCGGCGGAAGGGATGGACCTCCCGGAACCGGTGCCGGGCCCGAGCGAGCTCCTCGTACGGGTGGAGTTCGCGGGGATGAACCCATTTGACTGGAAGATCGCCGATGGGCTTCTTGAGGGTCAACGTCCGCACGTGTTCCCGCTGGTACTGGGGGTCGACGCGGCGGGGGTCGTGGAGGCGGTCGGAACCCGCGTGCGGCGCTTCCGCCCGGGGGATCGTGTCGTCGGCCAGTTCCTCCACGACCCCGTGGGAACGGGCACGTACGCCGAACGTGCGCCGGTACCCGAGGGGATCGGGATCGTGCGCGCTCCGGACGATCTTCCCTCGGCCGAGGGGGCGGCGCTCCCGACCGCCGGAATGACCGCGCTCGCCAGCGTGGAGGCCCTCGGTTTCGCACGAGACGCAACCCTGGTGATCGTCGGGGCCTCCGGAGGGGTCGGAACCTTCGCGACGGAGATGGCTACGTCTCGAGGGATTCGGGTCATCGCGCTCGCGAGACCCGCTTCGGCCACTCGCCTGAAATCGCTCGGCGCCGGCGAGGTGGTCGACCCGACGGACCCCGACACCCCCGCCGCCCTCGCGCGGACCCATCCCACCGGCGTCGACGGCCTTCTCGACGCGATGAGCGGTCCTCCCGGATTCGCGCGGTTCGCGGCACTGGTCCATCGGGGAGGCACCGCGCTGAGCACCACCTTCGCGGCGAATCCCGCAGCGCTGAATTCGGCGGGAGTGCGAGGAGTCAATCTGAACCTCATTCCCGACGCCGCGTTGATGGGTCGGTTGGTCCAAGAGGTGGCCGACCGCCATCTGAAGATCCCGCTCGAGCGCCGGGTGACGCTCTCCGAAGCTCCGACGGCCCTCGCGGAGTCGAAGGCGGGACGTGGCCAGGGCAAGACCGTGGTCTCGCTGCACGCCTGAGCCGGGGCCCCATCACCGCTCGCAACTCGCCCCGGACCGGACGGGGACCGGCGGGGTCTTACCGCGGTCCGGCACCGAGAAGTGTGCCGTCGAATCGGCAGAACGAACCCCTTTTTGAGGGGACGCGAATCTGTAATACCCGCCGCGGGCCATCCGCCGGGAAGCGGCCCCGGGGTTGACCCAGGAAGCAAACGGACCGGACGTAGCGAGCAGTCGGAGGAGACCCGTGGGAACCACCAACCTCGACAAGATCTTCCAGCCCAAGGTCGTCGCGATCCTCGGCGCGAGTGACACCGAGGGTTCCGTCGGCTACGCGGTCACGGTGAACTTCATCCGGGGACTGTTCGAGGGCAAGGCGTACCTCGTCAACAACCACAAGTCGGAGATCCTCGGCGTCAAGGCGTACCCCACGATCGGTGCGGTCCCCGAGACGGTCGACCTCGCCATCATCGCGACTCCGGCGAAGACCGTGTCGGGCGTCGTGGAGGAGTGCGGGAAAGCCGGGGTCAAGGGGGTGGTCATCCTTTCCGCCGGATTCAAGGAGACCGGTCCGGCCGGGAAAGCGCTCGAGGACGACATTCTCAAGGTCGCCACCCAGTACGGAATCCGCGTCGTCGGGCCGAACTGCCTCGGGATCATCCGTCCGGCGACCCGCCTCAACGGGACGTTCCTGTCGAAAGTGCCGAAGCCGGGGACCGTCGCGTTCCTTTCGCAGAGCGGAGCCCTGGGTTCCGCGATCCTCGACACCGCGATCCACGAGAACGTCGGGTTCTCGACGTTCGTTAGCGTCGGTTCGATGATCGACGTGGATTTCGGCGACCTGATCGACTACTTCGGGAGCGACCCCCACACCCGAAGCATTCTCATGTACATCGAGGGGGTGACGAACGCACGCCGCTTCATGAGCGCGGCGCGCCACTTTGCCCGCTCGAAGCCGATCGTGGTGGTGAAGGCGGGCCGGTTCCGCGAGAGCGCGAAGGCGGTGGCATCGCACACGGGTTCGCTCTCGGGGGAGGACGCGATCTACGAGGCGGCGTTCAAGCGGGCAGGTATCGTCCGGGTGGACGAGATTGCCGACCTGTTCAACGCGGCCGAGGTCCTGAGCACGCAGCCCCTCCCGAGCGGGCCGCGCCTCGCGATCATCACGAACGCGGGCGGCCCCGGGGTCATGACGACGGACGCACTCCTCGCCCGGGGCGGCAAGATCGCCGAACTGAGCCCTCAGACGATGGAACGGCTGAACGCGGCGCTGCCCCCGTTCTGGAGCCACGGAAATCCGATCGACCTCATCGGGGATGCCGGGCCCGAGCGGTATCGCGCGGCGCTCGAGGCGTGCCTCGATGACGAGAACGTCGACGGCATCTTGATCCTGCTCACGGTCCAGGCGATGATCAACCCGCTCTCGGTCGCCGAGGCGGTCGTCGACGTCCTTCAGTCGAAGACGTACCAGAACAAGACGATCCTCGCCTCGTTCATGGGCCGGAGCCGTGTCTCCGAGGCGAACGCGTACTTCGCGGGCCACAACATCCCGACGTACGAATCCCCGGAGGAGGCCGTCAAGACCTACCTCACGATGTTCCAGTACCGCCGGAACATCGAGCTCCTCTACCAGACCCCGGAGGAGCTCCCGGTCGACTCCGCCCCCCCGCGCCGACCGATCTCGGTGATCCTCCAGCGGGCGGCGAAGGAGGGCCGTGACGTCCTCACGGAGGAGGAGGCGAAGCGCCTCCTCAAGTACTACGGGTTCCCGATCGTCGCGACCGAGACCGCCGCCACGGCCGACGAGGCCGCCGAGAAGGCCCGCCACTTCGGCTACCCGGTGGTCCTCAAGATCCTCTCCCCCGACATCCCCCACAAGTCGGAGGCCGGGGGCGTCGCCCTCGACATCGGCTCGGAAGAGGAGGTACGCCGCCAGTTCGACGTCCTCATCGCCCGCGCCAAGGCGTTCAAGCCGAACGCTCAGATTCTCGGCGTGACGGTCCAGCCGATGATCGGAAAGGGCGGTCAGGAAGTGATCGTCGGGGGCAAGGTCGACCCGCTCTTCGGACCGACGGTCCTCTTCGGAATGGGCGGGGTGGGCGTCGAGCTGTACCGCGATACGGCGGTCGCGCTCCCGCCGCTGAACACGACGCTCATCCGTCGGATGCTCGAGGAGACCAAGGTCTACCAGCTCCTCAAAGGGTACCGCAACCAGCCGCGGGCCAACCTCGAACTGCTCGAGAAGACGCTCCTGCTCTTCTCCCAGCTGCTCATCGACTTCCCGCAGATCAAGGAGATCGACATCAACCCGCTGGTGGTCACCGAGACCCAGGTCCACATCCTGGACGCGCGGGTCGTGATCGACCGGACGCTGTTCGACCGCCCGGTCGACCCCCACTCCCGTCTCGTGATCAGCCCGTACCCCAAGAAGTACGAAGCGCGGTGGCGGTTGCCGAGCGGGGAAGAGGTGCTGCTCCGACCGATCAAACCCGAGGACGAGCCGATGTGGCTCGAGATGTTCAAGGGGTTCTCCGAGGAGTCGATTCGGTACCGGTTCTTCCAGGTGATCAAGGACACTCCGCACGAGGTCCGGGTACGCTACTGCAACATCGACTACGACCGGGAGATCGCGATCGTGCCGGAGGTCGTGCAGAACGGCAAGCGGCGTCTGCTCGGAGTCGGCCGGCTCAGCATCGAACCGGACGGGAAGAGCGGCGAGTTCGCCATCATCGTGACGGACGAATTCCAGAACGCGGGCCTCGGCACGAAGCTCACCGACCACGTCCTCGAGGTCGCCGAAGACATGGGGGTGGAGCGGGTCTACTCGGTGATGCTCGCCGAGAACTACCGCGCGCTTTCCCTCATGAAGCGGATGGGATTCCAGCTCACGTACTCCGACGACGGGACGGTCGAGGCATGGCTCAACTTGAAGGGGGCCACGCCGACCGGGGTACCTCCGCCGACGCAGCCCCTGCGGCCTCCGGACGAGGAGGAGCTCGAGCCCCTATCGCCCTCGCTCCCGGCCGTGGAGCCACCCGCCCCCGCCGTCGGGAAGGTCGCGGCGCCTGGCTCCAAGCCCGCCACGGCGACTCGGTGAAGTCGTCGAACCCCGGGTCCCCGTGGGGACGGGGGTTCGATCCCCGGAGGGGATCCGAGTGAGCGACCGCCCGGTCCGGTGGACGGCCCGTGAGACTTTTCTCGGAAGGCCGTCGCGCCGCACCGCCCGCAGAGAGGCGGGTCGGGGGCCTTCAGCCCTCGTCCGCGACGGGATTCCGGGATGCTCCCGCGCATCGGGGCCGCGTCCACGATCGAGACGACTCCGCTTCCACCGAACGGGCCCTACGCATCGCGTGAGTCGGGGGCCAACACACTCTCCTGGACGACGGGCTCCCCGTGGACCTGGACCGTCGCCGCTCGGGTGGTTCCTTGGAACATTCCGGAGAACGTGACCGCGCCCTCCATCAGTCGGTCCTGACCGTACCCGGCGTGCAACGCAGGGTTGAGGCCGATCACCAGGGCCGCCAACCTCCGCCGATCCTTGGGAGTGTCCGCCACAAGCCGGTTCAACCAGCGTCGATCGGCCGCACTTTCCCAGCTCACGAGGCGTCCGTTCCGGAATTCGAGCCGAAGGTCGGCGACGGACCCGACCCGTGGCACGGGAGCGTAGACCCGAATTACGCCGGTGAGGGAGGAGGGGACGATCTCCCGGGCATAGTAGCCGGGCGGCATGTTCGTCATGTTACCCCCGGTGGCGAGGTCCTGGCGGGTGACCACGCCGTCGTCGAGGGCATCCTCCCGACCGAGCTGGAACCTCAACGTCTCCTCTTCCGCGGTCACTATCACCTTGGCCCCCGGCCGAAGTCGATGGGAAAGCCCCAAGCCGCGGCGCCGGATCCTCGAGAAGTTCGCGAGGGAGCCCTTCAGCTGGTGTTCGACGATCCGGCCCCGGGTCCTATGCAGGATCTGGGCCAGCTCCTCCCCGACATAGCCGAACGTCATCCGGACACCGCGCAGCCTCGCCTTCTCCGCGGCCTTGTACCAGGACGGGTTGTAGGCGGTCGATGTCGTGACCTGTCGTCGGGAGATCCTCGACGAGCCCCCAAGGACGGGACCGGGAATGAAGACGTAGGCTTGGGTCTCCGAAAGGAGCGCGTATTCGTGCCGCCCCATTTTGCCGACGCACGCCGACGGGGTCTGTCGAAGGCCCTCCACATAGGCGTCCTCGTCCTCGAAGAGGACCAGCGGGAGAGCGCCCATTCGCCGTGCCCGGACCGCGGTTCTCTTGGCGAACTCCACGCCGGTGTTCCACGTCTCGATCGTGACGGTCTCGCCCTCGCGGACGGAGAGCGACTCGCGAAGCACTTTGCCGGCGACCTGGTCCATTAGGTGCGGATCCATCAGAGGCTGCCTCAGAGTCCGGTCGCTCCAAAGACTTTTCCGGGCCCGTCCCGCAGAGGAGATATCGGTTCGCTCGTTCGGTCAACCGATTGCTCCCGTTGTGGGTAGGGGATGTCCACCTTCCCCTCGGGACAAACCGGTCGGTAACGCGGAACGGATGAACTACTCCAGGGGGCAATCGCTCGCGGAAAACGCAGCGCCGGCACTGGCCGTCCCGGTCAGGTTGGCGGGGTCGAACACGACGAAATTGATCCCGCCGGCCGGATCGGTGACCGTCGCGACCGAGCTGACGTGCAACACCGGAGTTTCTCCGGACCAGTAGTAGTAGGACGCGATCGTCGGGGTGCCATTGGTAGCGACCGACTCGCT
>Ga0187769_10000871_pt1 | contig 16712 bp, 12 predicted proteins | sample 0116_SJ02_MP02_1_FD_133140 | JGI IMG/M metagenome (GOLD analysis project Ga0187769, IMG submission 133140) | Tropical peat soil microbial communities from peatlands in Department of Meta, Colombia - 0116_SJ02_MP02_10_MG | ecosystem: Environmental > Terrestrial > Soil > Wetlands > Peat | place... | reverse complement strand
TCGCTTCATAAACGGGCTCATAATATCCCGTAAAAAGAACCCGCCTGTCTCCAGCCCGACCCAAGGCCCGGTAGATCCGAAACCTCTTCCTGATCTCTATGCTCAGATCGTCCGGAGCAAGCCCTTTCGAAATGAGATCCAGAAAAACCTCGTGGCTCTCACGGACCTGCTTGCTCGTAAATTCGTCGGGCCCATAGTGAAATGTTGTTTCAGGACTGAGGCGATCCAGGTACGCCAGGCTCCTTCTGACAGCCAAGGTTAGGGAGTCAGGATCCATGTCGTCGCTAAACTCCGGTGAAAAGAGACGGATCTGTCTAAGAGCTTCCTTCGGCTGGTGCGCTTCTTTTTTCAGCACTGGATAGCAACCGATAGCCATCGCCACAATCGGAAGAGCAACGATGGTGAGAAAAACGTTTTTAACAACTTTGATCGTCATAGAGAATTCAGCCCTTCTCTTCACCCGGTTAGAAATAATGACCGATGGAATTTCTAACGGGACTTACGTTTTCCATATCTACATTTTTAGTTTCTTTTCCAACTCCTGAACCATCCTCTCAATCTCTTCTCGCTCTTCCGGAGTCAGCTTATCCTCGGACAGACGCTTCTTCAAGGCAAGCAGTTGTTGCTGGTGACGGTATTCCTCGCAAGATAAAGCCATCCTCTGACCCTTTACAATAAACAAAATATAAATTACCTATTCCGGATTCTCAAATTCGCAATATCCCTCGTCTTAAGCGGATATGGGCGGACGGCGGCTCGCCCATGGCCGGGCAGACTCAAGCTGCGCTGCCAGACGAAAAAGGGTTGCTTCGTCCCCAAACCGGCCTATGAAGTGAACGCCCACAGGAAGTCCCTGAGCATTCCAGTAGAGCGGAACGGACATGGCCGGCTGGCCGGTGGCATTGCAGATCGGCGTGAAGGGAACAAAGGCCTCCGCCCGGCGGAGACCTCGCAGAGGATCTTCAGGGGGAGAATCGAAGGTCCCCAGAGTTGTAGGAGGCTCACCGAGAGTAGGTGTGAGCAGAACATCGTACTTGAGGAAAAACCGGGCAAACTCTCGCGCTACCCTCTGAAGAAGCGTCATGGAAAGCAAATAAGAGGATGCGCTGTGCTGGCGTCCCATTTCATACATAGCCCAAGTAAGTGGTTCAAACTTATCCCGGGTGGGAGCCTGTCCCGTTGCCAGCGCCAGGCCGTCCACTGTCCAGGCACACCCTGCGGAAAAGACTACCATAAAGGTTTGGGCCATTAATTCCCCATTGATCTCGGGAGCTGCCTCAACCGCGTCATGCCCCAGGTCGGCACAGAGAGAGGCCGCATCCCGCACGGCGCCGACGCAATCTGCGTGCACCTTGACGTCTGTGGCTGCGGTCACAGTAAAGGCAATCCGCAGCTTGCCCGGGTCGGCTCCTGCTTCTTGAAGAAACGGTCGTGCTGGCGGCGGCGCCCAGTAAGGATCTCCCACATCGGGGCCTGACGTGGCATCGAGAAGGGCAGCGCTATCCCGAACCGAACGGGTCACCGCGTGATCGACTGCCAATCCACCGAAGATGTCGCCTAAATCAGGTCCAAGGGGATTGCGCGCTCGTGTAGGCTTGAGACCGAAAACGCCACAGCAGGAAGCGGGAATGCGAATCGACCCGCCGGCATCATTACCATGGGCCATCGGAACGAGACGGGCAGCCACCGCGGCCGCGGCCCCCCCGCTTGAGCCGCCAGGGGTCCTTTGAATATCCCAGGGGTTATGACTGGGGCCAAACAAGCAGGGCTCGGTGGTAGGAAGAATGCCCAGCTCCGGCGTGTTTGTTTTTCCGACGATGATCAAACCGGATCGCTCCAGACGGGCAACGAGTTCGCTATCATGGTCGGGCGCGAAGTGACGCAAGAAGGCAGAACCCATGGTCATTCGCACTCCGGCATAGGGAGCCCCCAGATCTTTAAGCAGAAAAGGCACACCCGTGAAGGGACCGTCGGGTAATTTTCCGGCGGCCGTTTCGCGAGCCTGTTCGTACATCGGTGTCACCACTGCGTTGAGAACAGGGTTCAAGCGCTCAATCCGCTCAATCGCAGCCTCTACAAGCTCAACCGCTTTTACCTGTTTTTGTCGCACTAACCCGGCGAGTCCAATCGCATCGAATAAGCTGAATTCATCGGCTTTCGACATAGATGCTCCTCCTTTTCATGAACGGGACTGATCAAACAAAAAACGTTCTCTTTTCTAAGATAGAAGGAAGAAAGATGGTTTTCAAGGAGAAAAAATGAGATACTTGGCTATTCTTTTTACGCGATGCACCCCACTCCAAAATCACTCGTTTCTTCATTCAATCGGCAGTTTGGAATTTGCAATCTCTGTAACTTCTGTCATTACTCTGTTATGTTTCTACCTTCTATCCGGGTAGCAGTCCATTCTCCTGAAAAACCTGACGGCCACGCCGGAACGGAGAAGCTAATGGTATATGTTCCACTCCCCTTTCCGTCCCTCAACTCACCCTTCGCTTCCAGGGTAAACGGAGAATCCCGATACCCTGAAGGGAGGGAAGAATTCGTCGCCGTCCCCGTAGCGGTAAAGGAAAAGGAAGGTCCCGAGAGGATCACCTTTCCCCCGGTGAAAGGACACGTCGTGGAATTCAGATACGTCCACTCTCCGGTAATGGTTACCGTCCCATCTGATTTCTGAGTCAAGGTCCACACCCCTTTGCCACCATCACGATCGGCAATCGACCGCCATCTCTCTGTGGCCTTGGTCGAGCTCTCATCATTACTGCTGCCGCTGGTCGGCCCATGCCCGATAACAAACAGACTGAAGACGAGCATTACCGCGATAAGAAGCCATACCAATGGATATCGTTTCATGATCTATCCCCCTTTCGATGCTCTCAAATTCAAGCCCCTGGATGTTCTATTTCCATGCCGAGCTCCTTCCGCACTTTCTGAAAACGCTTTTGAGAAAGAAATATTCCGAGCGAAGGAGATAATCGGTCCATCCACCAGTATTTCTTCCACCATGAGGGTACAATAATGATCGCCTTATTTTTTGCAACGGATTTCAACACCTTTTCTGCAAATAGATTAGGAGACATGGGCTTGAACTTTTCCAACAGTTGACGCACTTGTTCGCGGGGAATGTCTATAAGCATTTTCCCGTACTTCCCTCCTTCTAAAATAGGTGTACGAATAACGCCAGGGCATAACACGCTCACGCGGACCCCCACCTGCGCCGCCTCGGCTCGCAGCGATTTTGAAAGACCGACGACGGCATGCTTGGTCGTTGTATAGGCTACGTTTCCGGGACCGGGTAGGAGTCCGGCCATGGAGGCAGTATTAATAATATGTCCAAATCCCTGAGCGATCATCACCCTGTAAGCCGCTTGAATTCCGTTGATCACGCCGCGGAGATTGACATCTATAATCTGATTCCAATCTTCGATACCGTAAAGATGGACAGGTCCACCGATGCCAATGCCCGCATTGTTAAAGATATAGTCTAACCGTCCCGTGCGTTCGAAAGCTTCTTTGACCAGCCTTTCCATAGTAAGAAAATCCGTCACATCTGTTTTCACCGCCTTTGCCTTGCCACCGGAGGCACGGATTTCTGATGCGACCTTTTCTGCTAAATCGACCTGAAGGTCAGCCAAGATTACCTCGCCCCCACGCTTTGCTAGCTCCTCGGCAAGAGCCCGCCCAATTCCTGAGGCTCCGCCAGTCACAATGGCAGTGGCCCCAGCAAAAATGCGAATCGTTTTATTTGAATGCATCGTCCCTCCCTGAATCGCCAGATTTTCCAGCCTTAAAGGCGCCGCAGTGACAATGTTTAAAGCCAATGGATCTGATCACGAACTGACCCCGAAATGGCATGAACTGACAAATCTGTACTATTTTTAAACTTAATGGATGGGGATTGCAATATCTAATTTCGGATTGCGGAATGAAGAGGTGAAAGAGAAGACATTCTACTCATTTTTCCACGATAAAGCATAGGCGTTTGACGAAACGACTCCGGCGTTGCATGATTCAACAGTTCGAATCGTTTTCGCCATCCTGGCTAATAAATTCTGAAAGAGAGGATACCTGGTAATGAAACAGAAGGCGAACCCACCGGTGGTGATCACGGAGGATTGTGTCGGCTGCCAACGATGCGTGGCGGTTTGTCCGAGTTTCGTCCTAGAGATGCTTGAGGGCAAGGCAGCAGTAGTCAGGGGTGACTGGTGCATCGGCTGCCAGCACTGTGGAGCGGTATGCCCGACCGCTGCCATTCTTCACGAGGGAACCGTTTTGAACGGTCACCCGAGCGAGGGAGAAGGCCCTGTAACGTCCCCTGAGAATTTGGAGCTTCTCTTGCACGAGAGGCGCTCGGTCCGGCTCTACACCAACAGCCCCGTTCCAAAGGAAACCTTGAACAAGATCCTCAACGCGGGAAGGTATGCGCCCACCGGCTCCAATAGCCAGAATGTCCACTACATGGCGCTCACGTCGCCGGATCAGATCGCCGAGTTAAGAAAGAAGACGATTACCTTTTACGATAAGATGTTTTCCCGAACCCGGGGACGGTTCGGTATGTTCATCGTCTCTCTCGTAGCGGGCCGAAAGATGGCGGAGTACCTGCGCGAGTCACTTCCCAAGATCGAATATGCAAACGAGCTGATCGAACAAGGTAAAGATCGCCTCTTTTATCATGCGCCCGTGGTGATCCTCGCCCATGCCGAATCCTGGGACAGGAGCTCCCCATTCAACTGCGCAGTAGCCCTTTACAATTGTTCCCTGATGGCTCACACCCTGGGGCTCGGTTGTTGCTTCAACGGCTTCCTGGTGAACGCGGCAAATCATTCCTCCAAGATTAAACGATGGCTCGGGATTCCAGCGGATCATAAATGCTACGCAGCGATGACCCTCGGGTTTCCGGATGTAAAATATCTGCGCTTAGTTCGTCGCTATCCCGCCCGGGTGCGTCAGCTTGTGCCGCGCGAGGGTATTAAGCCCTGAAATGTGCCTCACCTTCCAATTGCTTGTGCAACCCCTTGCTAAATTTCAGATCGCCGAGTCCGCTTGACTGTCTTGCATCGGGTTAGGCATAAGTTCGAGATCAACGCTCCGAACATCAAAGCTCAGTCAAAACTCTCGTTCCACTTCTGAATCAGGAATTCGATCAAGAAAGGTCCTCTGCGGCCGCAGGCAGCACGAAACGTGTCGGCAAAACTCTCAAGCGACTCAACTCTGACTGCTTCCATACCCATGCCCGCGGCAAGCCTCACCCAGTCCAGGCCAGGACGGCCGATGTCGAAAAAGGCGTCTGAGGCGTGTCCGGGCGTTGCACCCCCTGTGCGCAGCTCGCCGTACAGGATCTTGTAAACGCGGTTGGCAAACACAACATTCACCACATCCAGCTTCTCGCGGGCCTGCGTCCACAGCGCCTGGAGTGTATACATGCCAGCCCCGTCGGCCTGGAGACAGACAACTTTGCGATCAGGGCAGGCCACGGCGGCACCCGTGGCGCACGGAAAGCCGTGGCCGATCGCGCCGCCGGTGCTCTGGATCCAGTCATGCGGAGCCGCGTTGAACATTGCCGGAAAGACAGCGCGGCCCGAAGTCACCGCGTCGTCGACGACAATCGCGTTCTCGGGCAGCAGGGCGGCAAGCGTCATTCCGAAGGCCTCCGAGTCGAAAGGACCGCTCGCGATGCGCGGCTTCGGCCCCGCCTCCTCAACCCGCATAACGCGCGGCGCGCCGATCTCGTCCGCAAGTTGTTCCAGTGCGGCCACCGCCTCCTCGTCCGGACGCGCGAGCACGTGCGTCTCGCAATCCTGCGGCGCTATGAGGCCGGGCTTTCCGGGATAGGCGAAAAAACCTACGAGCGGCTTTGCACCCACCAGGATCACGTGCTTGAGCCCAGCGAGAGCCCGCACTGCGGCGTCCACCACGTACGGAATGCGGTCCACCGGTATCCTTCCGCGGCCGCGGGCCATGCGCGGTACATGCGTAGCAACTCGGAGCTTTGCGCCGGTGGCGTTCGCAATCCTGTGGGCAGCAACGAGGCCTGTCTCACTCAGAGCCTGTCCGTTGAGGAATAACATGGCTGGTTCACTCGAACGGAGGACCCGCCCCACCGTGCGGAGTACGTCGGAGGTCACTTGAGACCGCGGCGACACCGCAAGCCGGTCGGCCGGGCCGCTCCCTTCGCTCCACGCCACATCGGCCGGCACGATCAGTGTCGCGATCTGACCCGGAGGAGTGCGTGCGGCCTGCACCGCTGTGCCGGCATCGAAGGCAACCTGTTTCGCGGAGCCGCTCGTCCTAACCCAGTGCGACACCGCATGGGCAAGCCCTTCGGTGTCCGCGGTCAGCGGCGGATCCAAAGGACGGTGGTAAGAAGCCTGGTCGCCGACGATGTTTACCATCGGCGTATGGGCTCTCCGCGCGTTGTGCACGTTCGCGATCCCGTTGGCAAAACCCGGTCCGCAGTGAAGCAGCGTCATCGCGGGTTTTTCCGCCATCCGCGCGTAGCCGTCGGCGCAGCCCGTCACAACGGTCTCGGCCAAACCGAGCACACAGCGCATACCCTCGATCTTGTCAAGGGCAACAACGAACTGCATTTCGGTGGTGCCAGGATTGGCGAAGCAAACCTCAACATCAGACGCGATAAGGGTTCGAATCACGCTTTCCGCTCCGGTCATGTTTTCCTCTCTTTCAGGGGATCATTCTTACCCGTGAAGAAAATCTACCCATTTTGTGAAGAGGTGTCAATGGCCCGCTTCCGTTGGAATGTTATTTCAAATCGTAAAGCGTATCCTATTTCACTTCTCATCGTTCGTGAAGCCCGATGACAGGAGGAGTTATCTCTCACGGTTTCTTAAGGAATGCGTTTAACCTTATGGCTCAGAAGCGCGCAGAAACTTTGAACGGACGATCAAAAATTGTCCGGTTTAGGAACATCCAAAATATACGACGTCTAAAATATCCTTTAAATTAAACCACTTGCAAAAAAATGGATTGTTGGCATCAAAGTTGCTTTTTTATCCATTGAAATTGGTTTGCCTGAGGGATGCATATGGAAAGCGGCGAATACTATGTCGCTCTCGAGACAAATGAGGACCCCAACCTTCCAAGATTGATCCTGGGGTATATATTCGATGGGAAGACGGTAGAGATTTATAAGAACCGAGAAACGTACATTGTCGTGAATATGAAAACGGAAAAGTTCCTCACGTGCATCGGTTACGAACATGCCCATCATGTTTTTGAGGAGTGCGTGAGGAAACTGGAACCCGAAGGAAGCGCATAACGTAAAGCACGCATTCCGGACCGTAAAGCCCGCCTAAACCTGCAAACAGGCCGAGGGGATGCTGAGCAAAAACCCGTATTTGCAAGACCACCCTCTCATGCGTTCGTACAAATAGATCCGTAAGCACATCTGCCGCAGTGATTCTTCGGATCGACCGTGGGGAGGAAAGGTTGATCTGGGTTCACGATCTCTCTCAGGAGACTGAAAATAACCCGGATCAGATTCTCGAAATGCTCCCTGAACTCGGCTTCGTCCTTGAAAAGCGGAACTTCAATGTCCGAGTCGATCCTTGCTTTGCCAAGGAGCAAGAACATACAATCGATCCTTTCCGGCTCCTCTCCTGTCAACATAGAATAAAGGAGGAGATAGAACGGAAGCTGGAGGCTCCCGATCGCTTCGCTCCAAGAATCCTTGTTCCTCAGGTCGAGCCTATTGTACCGGATGGTGAGGTAATTTCTGTTGGCCGAAGTCTTATAGTCGAGTATCGCCGTCCTCTCTCCCCTCCTCTCGACCCTGTCGAGCCGTGCCCGGAGTTTGAACGAGTCCTTTGTCACATCGATTTGTTGCTCGAGGCCCAGGATTCTTGTTTGAAATGCCTTGAGCTTGGGCATCTGGTAATGCTTCATAAAATCCTTCAAATGGTTTTCCACCTGGTTTCTGAGCAGATAGATTTCACCCGTAGGGTCTTTACCGTATTGCTCTTCGAAACGCGCACGGATGACCTTCTCGAATTCCTTGAGATTCATCTCCTTTTCCGTCAGAACGGATCCTGTTTTCCCTTTGAAGTAATCGCAAAGGACCAGGTGAACAAAAGATCCTATCTCCTCCTTCTCGAGTTCTTCTGAAATGACCTCTCTTTCTCTCAGTCCAAGGACGTATTCGTAATAGAACTGGAGAGGACAAAAGAGGTAGGTGTTTAAAGAACTGGCGCTGAAACGACAAGCCTTCAAAAAACGTGTTACCTCCGGCGTCTTGTTAATGGGATGAGGGTTTTTCTCTCTCAGGTTGACGCTGTACTGGATGGTCTTCACATACCTTTTGTCATCCCTTACTTTTTCTCTCTTTTGCCTCTCCCAGAGCAGCTTCTCAACAAACCTGCTCCTCTCCTTCTCGTCATTTTCAACGTAAAAGAGATGGCATTGTTTTGCTCCCCCGACCAGCGTATCGAACGTGTAGAACATGATTTCTTCCCTGTCCAGGTAAGTAGGAAGTCCCAAAATCTGCCTGGCTTTGAACGGCAAGAAGGAATCTTCTCTCGTCGTGTCGGGCAGGATGCCCTCGTTCGCGTCGAGGAAGAGGACGTTCTCGAATTTCAGATTCCTCGTCTCCAGAAACCCAAGAACCTGCACCCCTCTTAAAGGCGTTCCTGTAAAAGGAGTATAAGAGGTCGCGATGTATTTCTTAAAAAGAGTGAAATAACTTCCGACATCCCGAAATTGGATCCCCTTCATCAGCGATCTGGAAAGGATCTCCAGGTGGGCAACAAAGGATTCCGAGTAAGGATGGAAAAAGGGATGGAGACGAGCGGTGCTATTCTGATAGAGAAATTCGACCACCTCTTTCAGTTTTCTGGCAAAATCTTCCACATCTCTAAAAGAAAGCATCTTCCCGATGGTCTGACCATGGATCGCCTCTAAGTGATCTCTCACCCTCTTCAGGGGGATCCCCGGCTCAACTTGCGACACTTTCTCTTGAATGGAAGCGAGTAGGTCCTCGTCATTCTCCAACTCCGACAAGGAGAGAAACTTCCTGGCTCGCCTCTCCGTGAGGGTTTCCTCGACGGCATGGAAAAGAATTCTGGTGATGTCTGCCCTTCCGTCGAAATAGATGTTCTTCGTGTAAGGATGGAGAATGAACTCCAGGTAATAAGGGATATAAAGACGATCCCCGTCCATGGTAGTCACTACTTCCGTCAGGTTATTGAAAAAACCGAAGAGAGGAGTCCTCTGGAGAGGATACCCGAGGGAGACATTATAATTGTCCGGATCAAGGAGGCTCAGGGCCTGGTGGAAAAGAGGAAACAAGACTTCTGAGGAGGGAAGGACGATAACCGTGTTATGGTCAATCTTTTCATTTCGGTCAATCCTGTTTTTCAGCAGGGTGCTGACACCGAAGACCTGGCCATGAGAATCCGGGCTCTGATGGAAATGGATTTCAGGCTCGGCTGCCGGAAATCCCTTTTGGGCCATTATTCCCAGGTCGGACAGCTTCTTCTTCATCCCTTCTCCCTCCTGGAACATGAAGAGGGCGTTCTCCTTTCTCATGAGCGATCTGAAAATCTTTTTCTCCGACTCCGTAAGGGCAAAGAAACCTGCAAAGATGACTCTTTTAAAACGACCAAGATTGAGTCGGTCGATATTCTCCGAAACAGCCCGGTACCTCGAGGACCTCGTAGAAAAACGGCTTTCCTCTATCCTCATGTAAAACGTCTCGTAAAAATAGGAGAGAGATTGGATGCTTCTCATCGTGGTTACGGGTATGTGCTCTCCGGCGATGCCTTCGATCTCTTTTACTTTCTGCGGGGATATTCTTTCGATATGAAGTTCTTCAAGGTCGTTGTATAGCTTTATCCCGACAGGAAAGAAGGTGTCGGGAGTGAGAAAGCTCTCCCTTCCCAGGAGATCCGGCGACGCGGCATGGATGGCGTAAAGAATCGAGATGGCATCGATGGCTTCGAGCTTTCTTCTTTCGAGTCCCAAGGATTCGTCATGGACATGCTCGATGAACTCATCCATAGAAAGGATGACAGGTGGTATGAAACTCGATTTCTCTCTGTCCGCTAGGGTTCTCCTGAGAAAGTGCGAAGGCCTCTTGCCGGGAAAGATCACGAGGTTCGAAGAATAGTCCTCTCCAATCGGGATTAGATGTTCCGCCACCCTCTCGATCAGATTCTCTGATGGTGAAATCAAAAGGACATCCATCTAACTTCCTTCTGAAATTCGGACACTCGACTTCGAACTTTAGACTCCAGGCTTTTCTACAGAGAGAACCAATCCTTGGGGTGCTTTCCGCCCCACCCCCTTCGTCCCTCCTTATTTAATTTCTTGCCTTTTTTCCCTTTCGGTCTAGGATCTGAAGTCAATGATCGAATGTCTGAACCACAGTCACTTCACTCTGGTGATCGCCTTCAGGTCCACGTAAGCGATGATCCCTTCGATATTCCTGTCCGGATAGATTTCCTCCAAGATATGCGTATAATTTTTGATCTGGGAAATGTATCCCTTTTCAGCTTCTCGGCCCGTCCCCGTTTTATAATCGATCACAACTATCCGGTCTTCTTCAAAGATCACACGATCCATTCTGAAGAGATTCCCCCGGGGGTCTGAAACATCCTGCTCCTTTTTGATGACCCTGGCGGCCGTGGCCCGAAAATAAGGGCTTATCTCTTCATGATTCAGGAATTCAAGAAGATTTCTCTTCACGGCTTCTATCGGATAGTCGGTCATCAATTCATCATTCACCCGATTGATGATTCGCTCGAGTTTCAGCTCTATGTTTTCCAAACCATCGACAAAATAGAGAACTCTGTGAATAAACTCGCCTCTGCGCCTCTCCTCCAGGTTGAGTTCCTCGACGGCTTCAAAAGGGAATTTTATTCGGTCAGGATGGTGATAGAGTTTCATTCTTTCCCGAGTCGTTTCAAGGGAACGGGGGCGAGGAACATTCTTTGATCCGACCCGGGAATCCATGGACTGAAGAAGGTCAATCGGAAATTGACTTCTTTTTCCCTGAACCCCGACGATATAAAGTTCATCCTCGGCCCGCGTAAAACCAACATAAAGGGTGTTGAGCTTGTTCACCAGATCCTTGAGTCTTTCCTCCTCGTATTTTCCTTGAAGAAAACCGCTCGCCTTCATGATCTGCCGGTTGATTTTGAGCAAATGGACTCTGTCTGCTTCCTCATCGAGAATATATTTGAAACCCCTGGGAATCTCGTCGTACATGAGAATAATGCCTACAGGGAACCCCAAACCTTTTGCCTTGTGGAGGGTCATTACCTTCACGGCATCGATTCCGGCCGGGACATCGATCGTCCAGTTCGACTCCCCTGCCTCTTCGTCAGAAGCGTATTTCAGAAAATCGCCCGGATTGTTTTTGCCTTCTCCTTCAAAATTTTTTATCACCTCCAGGATCTTGACGAGGGTCGCCTCTTCTTCCCTGAAGTGATCGAAAACCCTGTAGACACGGTATATCTCGTTCACCAGGTCATAGAGGGGCTGATAGCCTGTCGATTTGAAGAGAGTTTCGAAATAACGATCCCAGACGTCAGCGAATTCCTCGCGGAAGGCTTTATAAAGGGGGGCCTTCCCACGGTTCCTGAAGAGAAATTCATGGAAGGCATCCAATTCGGAGCCCCTTTCATCCGCTCGCAACGCTTTTCTGAAGATCTCGCCCAGAATGAAGCCCGCGAAGGAAAGATCATCAGGCGGTGAATCGAGGAAGGTGAGTAAGGCCACGATCTCAGCCGTAAGCTTCCTTGTCCTGATGTCCAGGCTGCTATAAGAGATGAACGGAATGTCGACCTCGTTGAGCCAGGCCGTGATATTGACCACGTCTTCGTTCCGATAAGCCAAGACAGCAATATCCGAGTGAGAATACCCTCTGTGGATCAAATCCTTTATCAAATCTTGGATCTTCTTTTTTTCAGCGGGTCCATCCTCTTCCTTTTCGCACCCGATGACCTCCACGTAACCAGAACCCCTTCGGTCTTCCTTTACCGTTTGCTCATAATCTATCAGCCCGCTTCTACTGGCGGGCTCCCGGTATCTGTCATGACTGGCGATCACTTTTTTGAAGAAGACCTTGCTGAAATCGACCACCGCCCCCAGACTCCGGTAGTTGACCTCCAGCTCTTTTACCTTGTGGAGAGCGGAGGGAAAAGGACTGGTCGACTCGAGTCCTTTCATAATTCCATAATCGGCATTCCTGAAACCGTAGATCGCCTGTTTGGTGTCACCCACCGCAAAGAGACTTCCGCCCTGGGAAAGGGAGTTCTCGATCAGGGGAAAGAGGTTGGCCCATTGGATTGGAGAGGTGTCCTGAAACTCATCGATCAGATAGTGAAAGATCGTCTCCCCGATCCTGAAGTAAACATCCGGTACGATCTCACGGTCGAGATAGTCAGAAAGCTTCTTGTTGATGTCGTGAATGAAGACGGTTCCTTCCCTTCTCTTCACTTCCTCGAGGATATCTTCAAAGGCCTTGTAAGTCCTCAGGTAGGGACCGTAGTAGGTTGTTGCGTAAAGCTCGATATATTTCTTAATTTGATCTGTGAGGAATTCCCATTGCTCGGATATTTTTTCATACCGGGGCATCTCTCCTTCTTTTTTCGGTTTGATAACAGGAACGTTGAAAAGACCTTTATCGACAAGATCGGGGAAGGCATCCCTTCTCACCATTTCAAGAATCTTGTAGAAGGAACTTCCTTTGCTTCTCGTGAGTCCTGATTTTTCAACCAACCCAGCCAGGGTCTCCGCCGTATCCCGAATCTTTTTCTTGATCGACTCGATCTTCTGTTCTGCACCGATGATGGGCTGCTTGGCGGTGCCGGAGAGCCGGTGGTAAAGTTCCACGGTCTCCTCAAGAAAATCCTTTGATGGATCCCAAGGATAAGCGGACTCCCCTCCCTTGTTCTCCAGGATGATCTTCGAGACTTCCTTGAGGAACTCGGCCTCTTGAGTTCCATCCCGGACCCCCCGTAGAAATCGATTGAAGGCGTATGCCATCATGCCCTCTGGGGCCATGACCATCTCAAAATCAGGGCTATAACCGAGATTGACTGCCGAGGCCTTGTAGATGGAGGTCATGAAACTATCAATCGTCTTCACCTGGAATTCGGTATAGTTTCTTAGAATTTCATCAATCGTCGCCCCGGCCTTCCCTGCGAGGTGTTCTTTTTTTACGGAGACGATCTCGGAAAGTGCTTTAATCTTTTCGGGGTCTTCGAAATAGAGGTCTTTAAGCCATGAGAGGATCCTCTCCTTCATTTCCTTCGCCGCATTATTTGAAAAGGTAATGGCCAGAATATTTCTGAGATGGTTCTGAGGAATTTTATCGGAAAGGAGGAACTGGACGAATCGCTCCGTGAGCGAGTATGTCTTTCCGGAGCCCGCAGACGCCTTCAAAATGGTCACCTGCGGAAACGGGATGAATAAATCTTTTTCAAGAACTGCATTGGCCATGGTTTTAACTTGGAGGATTGGCTCCGTTCCAAAGTTCGTCATTCTTCCGGAACTACGAAGACGGAGCCCAAGAAACTCACCCATACAAAATTTACATCCTCTAAGACACCCTGTCAATTCCCCCTTCCGTAATCCGTAATCAAAAAAATCGTAGGCGCAGCCTGGCGACCGCGGCTACAGTATCGTAATCGAACGGAAGAAGGTAGGAAGCGGAACAGACAGCCCGATTGCAAAGCTTTGGAACACCCCATATTTAAGGTGAGAGACCTACGACACAATCCCCCCCTACGGAGAGGCGAAATAAGCCCCTTCCGTTTGAAAACAACCTGTTTGAAGTCTCATCAATCGGTGGGTTAAAATATGTCCGCAACAATTGACATAGAACCCGTTCCTTTGAAAATGGCCACAGAAGCGCTCATTCCCCCGGGTCAGTGTCGCCGCTCCGGAAGCGGATCGCCTTGGCTAAAGCACCCCACAAGCAGGCCGCGATCCCGCGGGCAGGTCGCGTCACGATTTCTTTAGAAGAATGACAAGAAGCGGACGATTTGGCAAATATGGCGAGGACAAGCGATTGGAACGATTGCGTCAAAAGCGGCGCACTATTCTCCCTCTGAAACCCCTCAAAAGACTTCTTGAGAAAAAATCTCCCAGGCTTACAGAAATCAAAGGAGTGGAATACCAAAACAGGACACGACGCTGTGTCTGAGTCTATAAGGTCTTGAGCATCTCTTCCGCAAAATCTCTTAGATCGCCGTCACTGGCGGTCATGGCTAAAATGTCCACTTTAGCTTTGAAACCCTGCTTCTCAATCGGACTCCTGGTTTCATAGAGGTCCTTCATCGCCGCAAGGGCCTGCAACACCTTCTCGGCATCCGAATAATCCAGCAAAAGCGAGAGGGTGCTCCAGTCGTCCGGCAGACCGTATTGATCCAAATAGGCCTTTACCGTCGCTTCAAACTGATCGGTGCCGTGATAACGATCGATGTCATTATGGGCCTTTTGATGTTTCTTCGTTCCTTTCTTTCCCATGAAAAGTTTATCAGCCTCCTTCCGATACTTTTTCATCACCCATTCGGAACGACGAGATCTCACCCGCTCCTGGGGAGTTTCTTTGGGAGCGTACGGACTGCGGTCCCTCCTTCGATCAATCTCTCTCCAAGAAATCTTTTCTCTCTCGTCTTCGTCGTGATGCCGAACCATCTTCTCTATCTTTCCGGGCTGGTCACTCTTCTGTCCCCCCTGCGGAAGAAAATGAAAAAGTGGCGAGAGAAAAGCTACGGGGATCTCATTTTCTCTGCACGTTTCACCTCGACCCCTGGAGGGGTGAAGACAAGAGTGACAACCTCCCCCGACTTTCCAAACTTCCCCAACGGTTTCCCATTCAGGGCCACGTCAACGCCACCTGCATTCCCCAGTTTCATGCGGACCCGATTCGCCGCCTGAACGGAAATACCGTCCCTTGGTTTAAAGGTCATCTCTTTTTCTGGTTGATCATCTACCTGAAGGCTTACCCATGTCTCCTCGGTTGCTTTAAGCACAACGGAGAAAGGCTTCTTTTCCTGAACGGAAGTCGTCGCAGCAACGGGAGGAGAGGGGGCGGGAGATCTCTTCTCCTCGACGACAGGTTTTTCTTCTGACACACGGGGTGTCGCCGGGGCAGGAGGAGCGGGAGCCACGGCAGGTTTTTCCTCGACAGATTTCTCAGGGAGCGGTTCCACGGGGGGGAGCGAGGAGTAAGGAGAGAAGAAAAAGAAGATGACAAAGCTTGCCACGATGACCCCTACGACCACCCATGTCTGCTTTGTGTTCCATAAAATTTTCTGCTTGGGTTTTGAAGGCGGGGTAGCCGAAGCCTTCTGCTTGATTCTCGCGGGTTGAGGGGATGGAGGCACCGCAGGCTCTCCTTTTAAAGCTCTTTCATAACGAACAAGGACGTCGTTGGGGTCGAGCCTGAGATACTTAGCATAGGCTAAGAGAAACCCTTTCACATAGGTGGCGGCCGGGAGGAGGTCGGTTTGATTCTCTTCGATGGCCTTGAGGATGTACTCTCTCACCCTCGTATTTTTCGACACCTCTCTCAACGAAATCTTTTTAGACTCCCGCTGATCTCTAAGATATTTTCCTAACGTTTCCTTCTCATCCACAGATAACCCCCTCAAGGTGAATGGTTCAAGACCGATGGGTACCCCAGCCGATCCAGGGCACGAGGGTCTCGCGTCCAATCCTTCTCCACGTTCACCCATACCTCTAAAAAGACCCTTGTCCCCAAGAAGGCCTCCACCTCTTTCCGAGCAGCCTCTCCAATCTTTTTCAATTTCTGTCCACCTTTTCCGACGAGAATCTTCTTTTGAGAATCTCTCTCCACATGGATCGTTCCTTTAATGACCACGAGTTTTTTTCCAGGATCCTCTTCAAACGCTTCGATGGTGATAGCGGTTGAATAGGGAATCTCTTGATAGCATTCCCGGATCACCTTCTCTCGAATGATTTCCGCGACCCAGAAGCGTTCGGTCTGATCAGTGATCATGTCTCCCGGATAATAGGGTGGCGATTCGGGAAGGACTTTCAGGATTTCGTCCAATAGAACATCCGTTCCTTCCCCCGTAACCGCCGAGACCGGAAATATTTCTTTGAAGGGAAAAAGTCTTTGATATTGATCCATGATGGGGAGAAGGCTTTTCTTCTTCACCAAATCAATTTTATTGATGATGAGGAAGGGAACGCCAGTGCTTGCCCGGAGGGACTCCGTCATGTCCCGGTCTTTTTCGACGTGAGGAGCTGTTGCCTCGGTGAGAAAGAGAAGGACATCGGCATCCCGAGCCGAAGCCATCGCCGTTCGGACCATCCGCCGGTTCAATTCAGATCCACCACGGTGAATCCCCGGAGTATCCAGGAAGATAAGCTGACCTCCTTGCACGTTCTTAATCCCGAGAATCCGGTCTCGGGTGGTCTGGGGCCTTTTCGCGACGATGGCAATCTTATCACCGAGGAAACGATTGAAGAGGGTCGATTTCCCAACATTCGGCCTTCCTAGGATGGAGATAAAACCGGATTTGAAGGACGCCATCCTCAACTCGGCATAAGGTTCGGTCGGTCGCCGAATAGCTTTTATATAATGACCGAAGGTGCTATATCAGACCCAAAATTCCAAGTTACAAATTCCAAATCCCAGATAAATTCAAAACATCAATCATCAAACGACCGGAACGATTTTGTTCTCGAATTTGATTCATTGGAATTTGTTTGTAATTTGG
>Ga0187769_10000870_pt1 | contig 16715 bp, 13 predicted proteins | sample 0116_SJ02_MP02_1_FD_133140 | JGI IMG/M metagenome (GOLD analysis project Ga0187769, IMG submission 133140) | Tropical peat soil microbial communities from peatlands in Department of Meta, Colombia - 0116_SJ02_MP02_10_MG | ecosystem: Environmental > Terrestrial > Soil > Wetlands > Peat | place... | reverse complement strand
GCCTTGTCGACCTCAATTAAGCGCAGCCCCCGCGTGCCAAAACACTGCAAACAAGCTCGCACTAACGAGGACTTGCCCGTACCTCGTGCCCCAGTCAGAAGCACGTTGTTTGCGGGAAGACCGCGAACAAATTGTTCCGTGTTACGCAAAATCTCGGTCTTTTGTGCGTCCACACCCAGCAGATCCTCCGGCGCAATGGCGGCAATGCGCCGAACCGCGACCAGCTGCGCATGCTCGCTACCGAGGACTTTGCGCTTGCGCCACTGAAACGCCAACGCGTTCCAATCCGGCTCCTGGGGTACGGGCGACCAGTACTCAAGCCACCGCAAGAGTCGCTGCAACTGCAGCTCGGTGGCCGTTGGCTCGGGGCTCACCGCTGCCATAGGCACTCCTTAGCGTCGGTTGCCGCGGAACCTAGCTGCGGTAGTCCGCGTTGATAGAAACGTAATCATGAGACAGGTCGCAGGTCCAAACGCTCGTTGCCTCGGAGCCGCGCCCTAGGTTTACCCGCACGAGGATCTCGGCGCCTCGCATGACGCGCTGCCCATCGTCTTCGCGATATCGCACATCGCGCCCACCGTCGCGCGCAACCGGCACCTCGTTCAGGAACAATTGCACCGCGTTGCAATCAAGATCGTCAATGCCGCTATTGCCAATAGCCGCCAAAATCCGGCCCAAATTTGGATCCGACGCGAAAAACGCCGTCTTGACCAGCGGCGAGCGCGCGATGGCATCGGCCACCGCGCGAGCCTCGTCCTGGCTGCGCGCCTGCTCGACGTGCACCTCGATGAATTTGGTCGCACCCTCGCCGTCGCGAACAATTGCTTGCGCCAACCACCGGGCAACGTCAGTGACGGCGCGCTCCAGACTCGCGTAGCGCGGATCTTGCGTCGATTCGATGATCGGCATCTGCGCCTGGCCGCTTGCGATAAGCACAAACGCATCGTTCGTCGACGTGTCGCCATCGACGCAAATTCGATTAAAAGAGCGGTCGGCAACGCGACCAGCCATCGTCCGTGCCACTGCTGGCGCCACAGACGCATCGGTGGCAACGTATCCGAGCATGGTCGCCATGTTCGGATAGATCATTCCGGAACCTTTGGCAACGCCGGTGATCGTGACCTTGCATCCCGCGATGGACACTTGCTGCGAGCGCGCCTTGGGCACCGTGTCCGTCGTCATGATCGATTCGGCGGCGCCCAGCCACTGATCGGCGGCAAGTCGTGCCGCCGCCTGGGGCAAGCCCGCTAACAGGCGCTCCATCGGCAGCGGCTCCATGATCACCCCGGTGGAGAACGGCAAGACTTCGTGCGCTTGACAGCCGACCAAGGCCGCCGAGGCCGCACAGCTGCGCAGCGCATCTGCGATTCCGCTTTGGCCGGTGCCAGCATTGGCGCAGCCGGTGTTGACCAGCAAAAGCCGTATCCCGCCGCCGTGAGTGTCCGCCCGCGCAAGGTGCTCGCGTGCTACCAGCACCGGGGCAGCACAAAACCGGTTGCGCGTGAAAACCGCCGCGACCTGCGCGCCGGCCGCCAGGTGCATCAACAAGAGATCCTTGCGCCCCGGCTTGCGGATGCCCGCCTGCGCCCAGCCCAACTTCACGCCGGCTACCGGATACAGATCGCCCGCCTGCGGAGCAATCAAATTAACCGCCATCGCACCCTCGCTTGCATTATCCGCCGCGCCGCCCGCCCATCACGGAAGTTGAATCAGGCAATCTTGCCGTGACATTGCTTGTATTTTTTCCCGCTTCCGCAGGGACAGGGGTCGTTGCGCCCTACTTTTTCGCCCACGCGACGAAATGGCTGCTGTTGGGGCTGTCGCGGCGGTTCCACCGCGACGGCGACCGCCGAGTCGGACTCCGCTTGCGCGTCCTCGGCGCTAGCCAGCGCCACCTCGGGGCCAAAATCGGCGTGCTGCGCCTGCGCGCGCTCGACGCGTTGCTCGGCCTCACGCTCGATGCGCTGCTCTGTGCGCTCGATTTCCTCCGGCGACTGAATCTGGACATTCATCAGTATCCGAACGACCTCGGCGCGCACGCTGTCAATGAGCGTGCCAAATAGTTCGAAGGACTCCCGCTTGTATTCCTGTTTGGGCTGTTTCTGCGCATAGCCTCGCAGGTGGATCCCCTGTCGCAAATGATCGAGCGCAGCCAGATGCTCGCGCCACTGCTGATCGAGCGTGTTGAGCATGATCGAGCGCTCAAAACCGGCAAAGGCGCTGCGATCGACCCTTGCCAGCTTGGCTTCATAGGCCTCGTCCGTGGCAGCCAATACCCTTGCCAACACATCGGTGTCGTTGATCTTAGCGTCTTGCTCCAGCCACCTGGCCAACGGGACGGTGACGTGCCAGTCATCGGAGAGCGTCCGCTCCAGGGCGGGGACGTTCCAGGATTCTTCCATTGCGTCAGGCGGAATGAAACTGCGCACCAAATCTGTGAAGAAGCCTCGGCGCAGATTTGTCACCATTTCGCTTACGTCGGCCGTCTCAAGGATGTCATTGCGTAGTCCGTAAATCTCTTTGCGCTGATCGTTGGCGACGTCATCGTAATCGAGCAGTTGCTTGCGAATGTCAAAATTGCGCGCTTCGACTTTGCGCTGTGCGGACTCGATGGAACGCGTAACCATGCCCGCCTCGATGGCCTCGCCCTCGGGCATGTTGAGCTTGTCCATAATCATGCGCATGCGGTCGCCGGCAAAAATCCGCAGCAGGGGATCTTCCATAGAAAGATAAAAACGCGATTCGCCCGGATCGCCCTGCCGACCGGATCTGCCGCGCAATTGGTTGTCAATGCGGCGCGATTCGTGACGCTCCGATCCGATGATCTTCAGCCCTCCGGCACCAACGACCTGGTCATGCAGTTTCTGCCAGCCGTTTCGCAGGGTGGAGACGCGCTGCTCCTCGGCCGCCGGATCGGCGAGATTGCCCTCCGCGTCGAGCACACGGCCGAGCTCAATTTGCTTCTCGACGTTTCCTCCCAGCACGATGTCGGTGCCACGCCCGGCCATGTTCGTGGCGATCGTAAGGACTCCGGGGCGCCCCGCTTGGGCGACGATCTCGGCCTCCTTCGCGTGCTGCTTGGCGTTTAAAACCTGATGCGGCAGCTTTTCTGCGCGCAGCAGTTGGGAGATCACCTCCGAATTTTCGATCGAGGTAGTGCCGACCAGAACCGGTTGGCCGCGCGCGTGGCACTCGCGAATGTCACCCAAGATGGCGTTGTACTTCTCGCGGACGGTGCGGTAGATCTTGTCCTGATGATCGGCACGGATCATCGGCCGATGGGTAGGTATGACAACAGTCTCCAGGCGGTAGATCTCCTGAAACTCATAGGCCTCGGTATCGGCCGTGCCGGTCATGCCCGCGAGCTTTTTGTACATGCGAAAGTAGTTCTGGAAGGTGATCGAGGCCAGCGTTTGGTTCTCCTGCTGTATCGCGACCCCTTCTTTTGCCTCGACCGCCTGGTGCAAACCTTCGGACCAACGCCGCCCGGGCATCAGTCGACCGGTGAATTCATCGACGATCACAACCTGCCCGTTTTGCACGACATACTGCTGGTCGCGATGAAACAAGTGATGCGCGCGCAGTGCGGCGTTGAGGTGGTGCATGAGCACGATGTTGTGCGGCGCGTACAAGCTCTCGCCCTCGGCTAGCAACCCGCGCCGGACGAGGATCTCCTCGATTCTTTCGTGCCCTGCTTCGGAGACGTGGATCTGATGCTGTTTTTCGTCCACCCAGAAATCGCCCGGAGCCTGTTCGTCGGCCTGCCGCGTTAGCAGCGGTGGGATTTCATTTACGCGCCGGTACATCGGCGTGTTGTCTTCGGCCGGCCCCGAAATGATCAGGGGCGTGCGCGCTTCATCGATCAGGATCGAGTCGACTTCGTCGACAATGGCGTAATTTAACCCGCGCTGGCGCCGGTCCTCCAACCGGTATTCCATGTTGTCGCGCAAGTAATCAAAGCCAAACTCGTTGTTCGTGCCGTAGGTGATATCGGCAGCGTAGGCGCTGTGTTTGTCGACGCTAGATTGCTGCGTCAGGATCACGCCCACGTTTAAGCCCAAAAAACGATATACGCGCCCCATCCACTCGGCGTCGCGGCTTGCCAGGTAATCATTGACGGTGACCAGATGCACGCCTTTGCCGGGCAGGGCGTTGAGATAAATCGAAAGGGTGGCAGTCAGCGTCTTGCCCTCCCCAGTGCGCATCTCGGCGATCTTGCCATCATGCAAAACCATGCCGCCAACGAGCTGCACGTCGAAATGACGCATCCCCAAGGCGCGCCGTGCCGCCTCGCGCACCACCGCGAAGGCTTCCGGCAGCAGTTGATCAAGCGTCTCGCCTTGCGCGTGACGGGCTCGGAACTCGGTCGTCTTGGCCGCAAGTTGCGCGTCGGATAGCGACGAGACCGATGATTCCAGGGAATTGATGCGTACAACGACATGCTCATATTGTTTGAGCAGCCGCTGGTTGCGACTTCCAAATATTTTGGTAAGCAGAGCCGGAAACATCAGCGCAGGCAGCCTCGTGGCCAGGGCGGTCCGGAGGCGCGTCAGGTCGCGCATGCCTGCGGATGCCGGCACCAGCGCGCAATCCTGCGAGCCGCCAGGGCGGCAAATTAGCAATTATAAATGAGATGCGCCGGACGCCCTGGCTTGAGCGCGGCGCGCGAGCTACTCGGCGCCGCCAGCAGGCAGCGTGGCGGCCGTTAGCACGGGCGTAGGATTTGCGGTCGCAGGCGATGTCGAAGCAGCCACCGGCGCCGCACTTGCGGGCCGCGGCGCAGCCGCAGTTGCGGCCCCGTTTGCGGGTTTAAGCGAAGCGAGATAGCGCGACGGGTTTTGCGGCACACCCTTGACGTGGACCTCAAAGTGCAGGTGTGGTCCTGTCGATCGTCCTGTTGTTCCGACTTCGGCGATTTTTTCACCCTTGCGCACGAAATCGCCGTTTTTCACGAGTATGCGGCTCGCGTGTGCATAAACCGTGGACAGGCCCTTGCCGTGGTCGATTTCAACCATGTTACCGAAGGCTGGATGCTGTTCGGCGCTCGCCACGACGCCGCCGGCTGCAGCGAAAATTGGTGTACCCACGGGCGCCGCAAAATCAACACCCGTGTGCATCGTCCACTCGCCGGTAAACGGATCATTGCGCATGCCGTAACCGGAACCCACGAAACCTTCGATCAAGGGCGTGCCCTTGGGCAGCAACGCATCGCGCGCCTGATTGGCTACCAGTTCGGACTCGACCACGTCCATGAAATCCGAACGCTGTTCCAGGCCCTGGCCTACGCGGCTGACCTGCTCCTGCAACTCGTGCAACGAAAGCGGCCGCGCGTCGGCCGCAAGAGGTCCGCCACGCCCGGGCAGCTCATGAAAATTAAATTCCTCGGGTCGAATGCCAGCGAGCTTGGAGACCCGCTCACCCAGGGCATCGAGTCGCAGAAGGCGCGCTTGCACATCGCCGAGCATTTTTGCCATGGCCGCAACGTTGTTTTGAACGTATTGTTCATTGCGCTCGGCCTGGTCGTGCATCACCAGGGACACCAGGTTTTGCACTGCTGGTACATCGGCGCCCGCAGCCAAGCGAAACGCCAGCGCGAATAAACCGGCAACGGCTGCGATAATAACCAGGCTGAAGGCAACGGCCAGCGCTGCCATCCGCATGCGCGTCAGGCTTAAAGTGCGTGCTCTGCAAAGCCGTCGGTCTACGAAAATGATCTGCAAAACCACCTCCAACCAACTTGCGCTACCCAGACTCCGGCTACTCTTTATCGACACCGGAGCCCGGGCGCCTAATACCCCTTGCCTTCATCCGTTCGGATGAATCATCCTGCCCGACGCATCGATCAGATCCTGACCGATTCCGCAATTGCAGCGGCACTGCTCGGCCGCATTGCGGCAGGCCGCAATGCGGCGCGAATCATCGCACCCATCTGTGCCGAGATCGCACCGGATTTCGATCCATTTCGGCCGGGCAGTTGCGATCTGCGCGAGCGCGAGTTGCGAATCTGGCTACGGTCCAGCGCCCAGTCGACCAAGCTGCGCCAGGCGACGCCGCGGCTGTTGGCGGCCCTACAGCGTCAGGGGCTCGAAGTTAACGAAATCAAGGTCGGTGTTCAACCTAGGACGGTACGCGAAAGCAACTTCGCCAAACGCTCAAATAGCGCGCCAATACCCCGTGAGGTTGGGCAAGGGGAGGAAAAAGCACAAGCAAGATACAATGCCCCACTTGAATTCTCACGACAGTTAGCGCTCACACTTCCAGATTCGCCATTGCGCCGCGCGGCCGCCGACCTAGGCAAAGCAGTGGCTGCACGCCTCGCTCGAATGCGCGAGTCAGATCAGCCGTTTGACGAAGAGAATGCAAAAGAAGGCAAGGCCAGTGCCCAAGCCAAGCAGGAAGATTCGGCCGGCCCATTTCAGGTAGCGCGTTTGCCCGCTGACAAAATAGGCCAAAACGAAGGCCACAACTGCGGCACCGAAGGCAAGCAGTAGGCCGCGAAACATTGCCCGCTGAACTTAGGCAAACGCTAGGCGTTGGAACGCCGGTGGAACGGACTGCTCCTGTTCAAAGCGAACAATGTCATAGGCTGAGGCATCGGCCAAAAGCGCCCGCAACAGGCGATTGTTCAAGCCGTGGCCCGAGCGATGGGCGCGATAGGCCGCGATCAGTGGCCGCCCAAGCAAGTACAAGTCGCCCATCGCGTCAAGAATCTTGTGCTTGGCAAATTCATCACCGCTACGCAGGCCATCGGTATTGAGCACGCGGTACTCGTCCATCACGATGGCGTTCTCAAAGCTGCCGCCCAAGGCAAGCCCCGCCGCCCGCAACGCCTCGACCTCGTTGACGAATCCGAACGTGCGTGCCCGCGCAACGGTCGTAACATAATTGTCGCGCGCAAAGTCCACCTCCACGTCCTGTGTCGTCGAGTCGATCGCGGGATGATTAAAATCAATCGAAAAGCGCAACTTAAAGCCAAAGTGCGGCTCAAGCCGAGCCCACTTGGCCATATTGCCTTCACCTTCCCGGACCTCAACGGATTTGAGTACGCGCACAAAGCGTCGCGCAGCCGCCTGCTCGACGATGCCGACCGAGCGAATCAAAAACACAAAGCTCGCGGCACTGCCATCCATGATCGGAATTTCCGGCGCATCGACATCGACGTAACAGTTATCCACGCCCAGGCCCGCCAGCGCGGACATGAGGTGCTCCACGGTGGCGATCTTCACACCGTCGCGCTCCAGCGTCGAAGCCATGCGCGTGTCGCCGACCGCCTCGGCCGAGGCGGCAATTTCGACAACCGGCTCAAGGTCTGTGCGCCGAAACACGATTCCCGTGTCAATTGGCGCAGGACGCAAGCGCAGGTCCACGCGCGTTCCACTATGCAGGCCAATGCCTACCGTGCGCGCGATGGACTTTAGAGTATGTTGTGCGATCATGTGTTTTGAGTTGCTGTCGCGGCGTTAATCAACAGCAGCAAAGCCTTGCGCTAACCAGCATGGCGCATTTTATCTTCGCCAGCGACCCGAAACGCCAGTCAAACGGTCGAAATAGCCCGAACAATCGTTTCCATCTGCAACCGTAGGGTCCTCGGCCAATGGCAAAATGTCACATCGCTGTTCGCTTTGGGGCCGCACCCTTGCGCCGACCAATATGTACGCACCACCATCGCCAAGCGATCTTCTACGCCGCCTCGCCACGCTGCCCACCGTACTTTGGGGCGCGTTCGTAACGTGCGGGCTTGCCGCCTCGCTATTAGTGCCGGGCAGCGCTCATGCCGATCCTTTATCGCTTACGACCACCGCGCGGCTGCTGGCTGGAGTCGACCCGGGCAAGGATGATCCGGCCGTTGTTCAGATCACGGCCAGCGAGGCCTGGCAGCAACACCGCAAGGCCGCTCGCGCGGGCGCTCGTCAATTAAAAGCGCGCCTGGACCACATCAACCAATGGCAGGCACGCTATCTGCCGGCAAGTACCCGTGGCGGCAGCTTGCTTTACCCTTTTAGTGGCCCGGATTTCATTAACGCGTACGCACTGTTTCCGGACGTGGACACCTATGTTTTCTTTAGCCTTGAGCCGCCAGGAGAGGTCCCGCAGCTCGATCAGATGCAGCCCCAGCAGCTGGCCGCCTTGTTTGGCGATCTGCGTGCCGCACTAAACGACTTGGTGGCACTGAATTTCTTCATCACCCCGAACATGAAGGAGAATCTGCAGACCGAGGCGCTGCAGGGAACTGTGCCGGTGCTGCTGGCAATGATGGGATTGCTCGATTTGCACGTTGACTCGGTCGAGCACATGGAACCGTGGCCCGACCGAATACCGTCCTCGGCAACAAATGCAAGCAAGGTCTCGAGCGCGCACCCAGAAGTGTTGGAGCAGGGCGTGCGTATCACTTTTACGAATCCACGTACGTCGCGCAAGCAAGTCCTGCTGTACCTATCGCTTGACGTCAGCGACCGTGAGCTGCGCTACTACCCGCAGTTCTTGCCTTGGTTGCGCACGTTCTCACATCCTTCGGTGCTGCTGAAGTCGGCCTCATATCTGCTGCATGGCGATCACTTCCGTAAGCTGCGCAAGCAGATCCTAGAGGATGCCAGCGTTATCGTGCAGGACGACACCGGTATTCCTTACAAGACGGTCAAAGACTCCGGTTTCGAGATCTCGCTTTTTGGCCAATACGAACGACCCGTGAAACTCTTCGAGGGGCGCTTCCAAAGCGACCTGGAAGAAGCCTACGAAAAGGCGGGCAACACCGAACCGGTGCCATTTCCCTTTGGCTACAACTGGCGCAAGGAGGGCAAATCGGGTTTGCTGCTGGCGCAGCGCGCAAGCGCAAGCCAGTAAGTGCCCGCGCGATCGAGCCGGCATGGACGCAACCATGGACCCGTTTGGCCGCAGGAAACTTCTGGCGGCACTTAGCTTGTGCGCAGGCGCCGGCGTAGGCGCACGCCTTGCGGCCGCTGCGGCAACGCTCGAGCGCCCCTCCTCGATCGATGCCACGGACCTTTCCGAGACTTCAGCTCAAATTGCAAAACGTCAGCTCGCAACCAGCGACGGTGTTCGGCTAAACCTTCTGGAGTGCCTGCCATCGACGCCCACCAAAGCCGGGGCGCTGCCCGATCCAACCATTGTGCTGCTGCCGGGCTGGTGTATGCCGGCGAGTATCTGGAGCGCACAGCTCATTGGGCTGGGTGAACGCTGGCGCACGTTAGCGCTCGACCCCCGCGGTCAGGGAGACTCGGAGATTCCCCCGCACGGCTATACCGCGGATCGACGCGCGGACGATTTGCATGACGTATTGGCGGAACGAGAACGCGTGGTCCTTGTCGCGTGGTCGCTGGGCGTTCTTGAAGCCTTGCACTACGTGCGCCGCTACGGCAGTAAACGTCTGCTCGCCTTGGTTCTCGTGGACAATTCCATTGGCGAACCGCCGGCACCCAAACCGAGCGATTTCATTGAACAATTACGCCGCGCTCGCTCCCCCACGGTGGAGCGTTTTGTTCGCTCGATGTTTGCACACCCGCTTCCCGAGCCGCAGGTCACCCATTTGCGAGAGTGCGCGCTGCGCATGCCCTTGGAGAGCAGCATTGCGCTGCTCTCCTATCCGATGCCTCGCGAATATTGGCGCGCCGTGGTGCACGCCTTTGATCGGCCGCTTGCTTATGTCATAACGCCGCGCTACCGCGAACAATCCCAACATCTATTGCAGGCGCGCCCCGCCAGCCGGGTCGAAATCTTCGAGCAGGCCGGTCACGCTTTGTTCGTCGACGAAGCGCCGCGCTTTAATCGCTATCTCACCGCTTGGATCGACTCCCTGTCGGTGTGGTCATCGTCCTAGTCGGCTTGCTTGCGCAAAAACGCCGGTATTTCGAGCCGGTGCTCGATGCTCTCATCCATACTCGCGGCGCGCAGCAAAGAGCTTTCGCGCGAACGCCACACCGCGGGCGTATCAAGGTGGCTGTAGTCGCCGCTCGTAGCGGCCGCACTTGAGACGCCGCCGCTCGCCGGAGCGTTGTCGGTTCCATTGCGCAGTACGGTCAGCGGCGGTTTTTTGGCAACCGCCGCCCGACCCAGTCCCGTGGCAACGACGGTGACACGCAGGCTGTCGGCCATCGTATCGTCGCTGACGGTGCCAAAGATTACGGTTGCGTCCTCGGCGGCAAATTCGCGGATCGTGTTCATCACTTCACGAATCTCTTTCATCTTAAGTGAGCTGCTGGCCGTGATGTTCACCAGGACGCCGCGGGCACCCGACAAGTCGACTCCTTCAAGCAAGGGACTGGCGACGGCCTGCTCCGCCGCTACGCGCGCCCGATCGGTACCCGACGCAGTTGCCGTCCCCATCATCGCCTTGCCGTGTTCGCTCATGACGGTTTTGACATCCTCGAAGTCCACATTCACCAGCCCGGGTGTATTGATGATTTCGGCGATCCCGGCGCAGGCGTTGTGCAGCACGTCGTCGGCGGCATGAAAGCACTCGGCCATTTCGGCCTCCTCGCCCAGAACCTCCTCGAGCTTGCCGTTGAGGATAACGATTAGCGAGTGCACTTTGTCGTGCAGATCCGTGAGCCCTGCCTCAGCGAACTTCATTCGCTTGGGTCCCTCGAATTCAAACGGTTTTGAAACGACCGCCACCGTGAGGATCCCCATCTCTTTGGCGATTTCGGCCACCACTGGTGCCGCACCCGTTCCGGTGCCGCCGCCCATGCCCGCGGTAATAAATACCATGTGCGCCCCGCGCAGGGCATCGACGATGCGATCGCGTGCCTCCTCGGCCGCTTGACGCCCGACCTCGGGCCGACTGCCGGCTCCCAGGCCGCTTTTGCCCAGCTGAATCACATTGCGCACACGCGAGCGCGACAGCGCTTGCCGGTCGGTGTTGGCGCAAATGAACTCAACGCCTTGCACGCCGCGGCGGATCATGTGATCCACGGCGTTGCCGCCAGCACCTCCGACGCCGATCACCTTGATTACGGTTCCGAGCGTCTCGGTCTCCAGAATCTCAAATGCCATGTTGCTCTCCTGTTTCCAATTTCCCCTGCCACACAACCGCAACGCGCAATGTCAAACACGGCGGCATCCTTCGAAGCGCCTGCCAACCGGCGCCGCGTCGGTCCCTACGCCATCGCACTTGACGTTCTGCGCTGCCCCAAAAGCTAAAAATTGCCAACGATCCACTCCTTCATGCGCCGCACGGCGCCTTTGAGCGAGCCACTTTGTTCGACCAGGCGACGGCCGCGCTGTCGTTGCGCATAGGCTTCAACGAGCAACCCCATCACCGTGGCATAGCGAGGACTGCGAACGACGTCGGATAGCGCACCGGAATATGTGGGTATGCCCGTGCGCGCGGGACGCAAGAAAACATCCTCGGCAAGTTCCGCGATTCCCGGTAGAAGCGACGTACCTCCCGTCAACACGATTCCGCTTGCTAGCCGATCCTCAAAACCCGATTCTCGGATGACCTGTTGCGCCAAAGTGAAAAGTTCCTCGACTCGCGGCTCGATCACCGCCGCGAGCGCCTGACGCGAGAGCAGGCGCGAAGGACGGTCACCAATACCGGCAATCTCCATCCGATCGTTAGGATCGGCGAGCACCTCTTTGGCCATGCCATGCGTCAACTTGATTTCCTCGGCGTCGGGAATCGGCGTGCGCAGCGCCATGGCGATATCGTTGGTGATCTGGTCACCCGCGATCGGTATGACCGCGGTATGGCGAATGGCGCCTCCGGTAAAGACGGTGATGTCGCTCGTTCCTGCGCCGATATCAATCAGTGCGACACCGAGTTCGCGCTCATCGGGCGTCAGAACCGATAAGGCGGAAGCAAGAGGCTGCAAAATGATGTCCTGGACCTCCAAACCGCAGCGGCGCACGCACTTGACCACGTTCTGGGCGGCGCTCACCGCACCGGTGACGATGTGCACCCGCACTTCCAGGCGCACCCCGCTCATTCCAATGGGCTCGCGGATGTCCTCTTGCCCGTCGACCATGAATTCCTGGGTCAAGACATGAAGAACTTGCTGATCGTTGGGAATGTGAACGGCCCGCGCAGTTTCGATCACGCGGTCCACGTCGGTCGACGCCACTTCACGGTCCTTGATGGCCACCATGCCGCTCGAGTTGATGCCTCGGATGTGGCTGCCGGCAATACCGATGTACGCCTCGGTGATCCGGCACGCCGCAATCAACTCGGCCTCCTCCAGTGCCGCGCGAATGGAGCGCACCGTCGCCTCGATGTTGACCACCACCCCCTTGCGCAGACCTTCCGAACGTGATTGGCCCAGGCCGATCACCTGAAACCCCGCCTCGGGCAGGATCTCGGCGACGGCCGCGACGACCTTAGAGGTCCCGATGTCCAGCCCGACAATCAAATCCTTCGTCTCGTTCCTCATGGTCTTGTCACTGCAAAGCCATTGTCGTAACGGGCGTCTACGTGAAGCGGCGCGTTGCCAAGCTGTGCGAGCACCGTTGGGTAGTTCGCCACGATCGACACCAAACGCCGCTGAACGCTGCCCGGCGGATCGTCTCGGCCTAGCTCGAGCGTTTGCCCGGCGGCGGTTCGCACCGACCAGGACGCACGCTCCGAAACCGCGATTGCGACGACGCTTGTCGAAATTGTGTGCAGGGCCGCGGAAAAAGCGCGCAAGCGTTCGGCGGCCTCGGCGGCAAAGCGAGCCGGTCCCGAGAATTCCACTCGCGCCGCGTCAAGCTCGGCTTCCGCCGGATTGGCGTCAAATAACAGACCCGCGTCGGACAGGACGCGGCCGTCGCTCCAAGTTCCTATTGCGCGACGCTCAACCAAAGTGACCACCAACCGATCGGGCCAAACGCGGCGCACGCCGGCCGATGCGACCCAGGGAATGGTCTCAAAAGCCGCGCGCGAATCGGCAAGACGCATCGTGAAGAAGTTTCCGGCCAGCCGACCAGCAATGGCGCCGCGTATCGCGGCGCGGCTGACATGACGCAAGTCGCCCGCGATCTGGATGTGATGAAAATCAAAACGCGGACGCTGTGCCACCCAGAGGAACGCCGCCGCAAGACCAAGCGCGAGCGCCGCACCCAAGAACGCGCGGGTGAGCCAGCGCATCAGTGCGATCGAGCTCATTGGCCAATCTCCAATCGCGCCTGCTCAAGGATATGCAGCACGAGTTGCGAAAAACTCATGCCGGCGGCGCGCGCGGCCATGGGAACGAGCGAATGGTCAGTCATGCCCGGTGCGGTATTTAGCTCCAGCAAGTACGGACGCTCCACAGCGCCTTCGTTGCGCAACATCACGTCAATGCGCCCCCACCCGCGCGCGCCGATCGCCCGGTAAGCACGCAGACACAGGCGAGCGATTTCATCGGCCAGCTTTGCGTCCAACGGCGCGGGGCACACGTATTCGGTGGCATCGCTGAAGTACTTGTTGTGATAGTCGTAATTGGCCTGCGGCGCGCGAATTTCCACCAGCGGCAGCGCACGCAAATTTGCACCTTCCCCAAGAAGCGCGCAGGTCAACTCGCGTCCGACAATCCGCTCCTCGATCAGAACCCGCGAATCGAATTTCAGGGCCTCGGCGAACGCTGTGTCCAGCGCCGCCCGGTCGGCACCCGTGAGCTTCGTGACGCCAAATGTCGAGCCCTCGCTCACCGGTTTGACGACCAGTTCGCTGCCCAGGCGCTCCAAATCCCGTGGCGGCGCCTCGCCCCGGCGAAAACTCGCCCAGGCCGGAGTGGGCAAACCAATTGACTCCCAAATCTTCTTGGTCGTCACCTTGTCCATCGCAATTGCCGAGGCCTGCACGCCGCTGCCGGTGTAGGGGATGCGCAGCATTTCCAGAACCCCCTGGATCGCACCGTCCTCACCGTAGCGCCCGTGCAGGACCAGAAAGACGCGATCAAAGCCGGCGCTTTCAAGTTGCGCACTGGAACGGGTGGCCGGATCAAAGCCGGCGGCATCAACTCCGCACTGCAGTAAGGCCCGCAAGACAGCACCACCCGAGAGCAAAGAGATATCGCGCTCGCTGGAGCGGCCGCCGTACAGAACTCCTACCCGACCAAAGCGTTCGGGCGAAGTCGTCGCGACATCGGAGGGCTGCGAGCTCGTCGTTTCGCTCATTGCGCCGCCAGTTTCTGCGCCACGGCTCCGATGGAACCCGCGCCCATTGTTATGACGACATCGCCAGGTCGTGCCGCATCGAGAATTGCCTGCGGCAACGCTTCAATGTCCTCGACGAAGATCGGTTCGATCCGGTTCGTAAGACGTAGTGCCCTGGCCAGACTTCTGCCATCAGCGGCCACGATCGCCGCCTCCCCCGCGGGATACACCTCCGTGAGTAAGAGCGCGTCGGCCTTGGACAAGACCGCAACAAAATCCTCGAAACAATCGCGCGTGCGCGTATAGCGATGTGGCTGGAATGCCAAAACGATGCGCCGGCCCGGGAAGGCGCCGCGCGCGGCCGCCAGCGTTGCAGCCATCTCCACCGGGTGATGTCCATAGTCATCGATCAGCGTAAAAGTTCCCTTGGCAAGCGAGACTTCGCCCATATTGGCGAAGCGTCGTCCGACGCCCTTAAAACCGGCCAGCGCCTCGAGCACGGCCGAGTCGGGAAGCCCGAGCTCTTGGGCCACACAAATGCCCGCCAGCGCGTTGCGCACGTTATGTTCACCGGGCAGGTTCAAACGCACCGCCAAGGGAGCGCCGTCCTCGCGCTCGACCGTAAAGCGCATACCGGTTCCATCGGCCTGCACCGCCGCGGCACGCACCTGGGCGTCGGCGGCAAAACCGTATGCCAGCACCGGCTTGGACAAAAGCGGCAAGATTTCGCGCACTCGCTGGTCGTCGATGCATAACACTGCCCGACCATAAAAGGGCAAGCGCGCGATAAATTCCACAAACGCCTGGCGCAGGCGCGCCATGTCGTGCCCGTAGGTCTCCATGTGGTCGTTATCGATGTTGGTTACGACCGCAATCACCGGCGAAAGGTGAAGGAAACTCGCATCGGACTCGTCGGCTTCGACAACGATGTACTCGCCGCTGCCTAGCCTGGCGTTAACTCCAGCGGAGTTCAGGCGCCCGCCGATGACGAAGGTCGGATCCAAACCGCCGCAGGCCAGGATGCTCGCAACGAGGCTCGTCGTCGTTGTCTTGCCATGCGTACCGGCAATTGCAATACCCTGCTTTAGGCGCATCAATTCGGCCAGCATCTCGGCGCGCGGCACAACGGGTATGCGCCGCACGCGGGCGGCGATCAACTCAGCATTGTCAGCGCGTATCGCCGACGAAATGACCAGGGCATCGGCGCCTGCGATATGTTCGGCCGCATGTCCCTGGTACACCTTAGCGCCAAGTCCCTGGAGGCGCTGGGTAGCGGCACCGGAACCGATATCGGAGCCGCTGACTTTGTAACCAAGGTTCAGCAGCACCTCGGCGATGCCACTCATGCCCGAGCCTCCGATGCCAACGAAGTGAATATGTCGAATCGCGTGCTTCATCATCGGCGACTCATGCGGCTTGGGCACTGGGTTGAGCCAGCGCCTCGATTTCGTGCACCACCCTGGCAGTCGCATCGGGACGTCCGAGGGCGCGGGCGCTTCTTGCCATTTGGAGAAGCTGCTCTCGCGAGGCTTCGCGTAACAACTGCGCAAGGCGCTGCGGCGTGCACTCGGCCTGTGGAAGGTGCACTGCGGCACCGTGCGCGGCGAGAAATTCCGCGTTGTCCCTCTGGTGCGCAGTCGTTGTTGCGACAAACGGAACCAAGATGGCGCCCAGACCCGCGGCGCAAAGCTCGGTTACGGTGATCGCTCCAGCGCGGCATAAGACCACGTCGGCAGCCGCGTAACGAACGGCGATGTCGTCAATGAAGGGCAAAAGCTCTGCGGCGAGCCCTCGGCGCTCGTACGCACCGCGCGTGGCTGCCTCGTTGCCGGCACCGCATTGGTGTACCACCTTCGGCCGCTGCGATTCGGCCATCAGCGACAGGGCCTGGGGAACCACCTCGTTTAGCACTTGCGCGCCCAGGCTGCCACCGATAACCAGTAGCGCTAGTGGGCCCGTGCGACCTGCAAAGCGAACCTGTGGTTCGGGCAGGGCTGCGATTTCAGCACGAACCGGCGCCCCGCTGATTCGGGCTTTGTTGCCCGCCAAGCGGGCCGCGGATCCGTCAAAGCCGCAAAGCACGATGCGCACAAAATGCAGCAGCATCCTGAGCGAGAGCTGCGGTGCCGCGTCGGCGTTCAAAAACGATAACGGCCGGCGCAGCCACGCGGCCGCCAGGCCCGCGGGTACCGCCACATAGCCACCGGTAGTGAGCACCACATTGGGCGAAACCCGTCGCACGATTCGTACGCTGGCGACAAATGCCTGCAGCAGCCGCCAGGTGCCTTGCACAAGTGCCATGACGCCCTTGCCTCGAAAATTGGCAAAGGCCAACGCATCGAACTGCAGTCCCGCCCGTTCCACCAGCAAGCGCTCCATGCCGGTGCGTGTTCCGAGCCAGGTCACAACCCAACCCTTGGAGCGCAGGGCCTGCGCGATTGCCAGCCCGGGCATCACGTGACCACCTGTCCCCGCGGCCACGATCATCAATTTGCGTGCAGCTGGCGTGGTCGTCGACAGCATCACGAGATTCTTCCCCCGCGCATCAGTACCCGGTTTTCGTAGTCCACACGCAGCAAAATCGCAAGCGCGACCAGCGAACTCATCATGGCCGATCCGCCATAGCTCATCAGCGGCAAGGTCAG
>Ga0187769_10000869_pt1 | contig 16719 bp, 15 predicted proteins | sample 0116_SJ02_MP02_1_FD_133140 | JGI IMG/M metagenome (GOLD analysis project Ga0187769, IMG submission 133140) | Tropical peat soil microbial communities from peatlands in Department of Meta, Colombia - 0116_SJ02_MP02_10_MG | ecosystem: Environmental > Terrestrial > Soil > Wetlands > Peat | place... | reverse complement strand
CGCACAACGCGCATCACGGGCGAGGTCGTGCGCATGAATCAAGCCCTGGCACTGACCGCACGCGCCGGCACCAGCGGCAGCCGTACAGTGAGCGGAGCCGAGAGCGATGTCGACGGCCTGATCGACAAACTGGCGCAATCACTGTACGCATTGACCGAGCCGTATCGCTGGGGCGTCTGGTTGCAGGAACACGGGCGCGGCGACGACGCCGTCGAGGTCTTCAAGGACCTGGCCCTGCACGGACCGGCGGCAGAGCGGCCCTGGGGCTATCTGGGCTGGGCCAACTCGCTCGAGGACACGGTTGGGTACCAAGCGCGGCTGCGCATCATGAGGCAAGTCACCCGTCAGGCGCCGGAGATGTTCATCCCGCGGCAGGACGCCGCGATCCTGGAAGACGCCAGCAGCCAGCCGGGGCAATCCGTGCGCGACCTGCGGTCCGCCGCACCGTTGCTGGCGACTTCCTCCCATGGTGGCGTGCGGCCAGACCTCGTGCCCATTGTCGGGGCGCGCGTCCGCGCTTTCGTCGACCTGAATCTCGGCGCCTTTCACGAGGCGACGCCATTGTGGAGCCGCATCGTCGATTACGGGCGCCAGGGAGCAACTTACAGCGTTGCTGCCATGTTGGCCCGCTCACTCATCGGCGAACACGATATTTCGGCGGCCCGGGCAGCTCTCGAGACGCCCGACCTGAGGGGCACCGTCATTCCCGGCGCCAATGCCCTCGACCGGGCCTGGGCGCAGATCCTGATCGACACCGCAGCCGAAAACTGGCCCGCGGTCATCGACGCTGGCAAATTATTTGAATCCGTGTACCTACGATATCCCGGACAGCGATCGCTCGCCTTCGCGCGCGAGACTCCCTGGCTCGCATATGCCCATGCGAAGCTCAACGACTTTGAGACGGCGGAATCGCTCCTCGCTGCGACGCCGACCGATTGCTATGTTTGTCTGCTTTTTCATGCACGGATTGCAGAACTGCGCGGAGAGCGGCTGCGCGCGGATCAGGTCTACGCTTCCGCGGTCGCGCTACAGCCGGCGACACCCTTCGCGGAGTCGCTGTGGGGCGAGGCGCTGCTGGCGCGCGGTGAGACAGACTCGGCTATCACGAAATTGTCACGTGCTCACCAGAAGGGCCCGCAGTTTGCCGATCCACTGGAGCTGTGGGGCGAAGCGTTGATGCGTAGATCCGACTACGCAGGCGCTGTCGCCAGATTCAGTGCGGCAGAGGAGTTCGCGCCGCGGTGGGGAAGGCTGCACGTAAAATGGGGCGAAGCGCTGCTGAAACTTGAACGCCGCGAGGGGGCGCAGAAGCAGCGCGCGATTGCCGCCACGCTCGATCTGTCGGCAGCCGAAAGGGCCGAACTGATGACGCAAGGTTCTGGTTCGACAGGCTCGCGCTGAGGGCTTGGGTTGCTCGCATGTCGGGCGATCTACTCGCCCCCCGCTGCCATCATCAACCACCACGGGCCTGCTCACTTGCCTTTGCTGCCGCCGATCGCGTTGGCCTTCGCAATCAGCGCCTCGGCCATCCTGATGCTGGCGATGTCGACGAGCCTGCCATCCAGCGACACCGCGCCCTTCCCTGCCTTCGCCGCCTCCGTCATGGCATCCATGATCCGTCGAGCCTTGCTCACCTCGGCCTCCGAAGGAGTGTAGACCCGATTCGCCAATTCGATCTGCGAGGGGTGAATCGCCCATTTGCCCTCATAACCCAACACCGCCGCGCGATTGGCCGCGGCGAGGTAGCCGTCGCGATCGCTGAAATCACCGAATGGTCCATCGATCGGCCGCAGACCATAGGCCCGACACGCCACCAGCATGCGGGTCTGCGCAGCGTGCCACGGGTCGCTCCAGAAGTACTGTCGCTGGCCGGCATCGTCCGGGTCGGCGAGCACACCGTGATCCTTGTTCACACCGCCTATGACCGTAGTGCGGGCACGGGTGGAAGCCGCGTAATCTGCGACCCCGAAGCTCATCGCTTCGAGCCGCCTCGATGACTGTGCGATGGCCTCCACATTCGCCATTCCCAGCGCGGTTTCAATCAGCACTTCAAAGCCTACGCGTCGGCGGCGGCTTTTGGCGGTTTCGATCTGCGTGACCAGCATGTCCACGGCATAGACATCCTGCGGCACGCCGACCTTGGGTATGAGAATCATGTCGAGTCGCGGGCAGGCTTCCACAATGTCGACGACATCGCGGTACATGTAATGCGTATCGAGACCGTTGATCCGCACCATCATGGTCTTCGTGCCCCAATTCACCTCCTGCAGCGCCTGGATGATGTTCCTGCGGGCCTGCTCCTTGTCATCGGGAGCGACTGCATCCTCACAATCGAGGAAGATGACATCGGCGGCAGACTTCGCGGCCTTCTCAAACATGCCGGGATTGGAGCCCGGAACCGCCAGCTCGGAGCGCTGCAACCGCGTGGTTGGCTGCTCGATGGTGGTAAAGCTCATGAACCTGTCCTCGCTAGCCCGTCTTCAGCCAGTACTACTGATACCGCCGGAGATGCAACAGCTCAGGCGATCGTGCGGTGCCCAGGCCTCTTGCGTAACATCTCAGCGACAGTGGATCCAAGTTCGCATGCGCTCGGTGCGACCGTCAGACCGTACGACTTCATGATCTCCGTCTTCTCAGCCGCACTGTCACCGGCGGAGGAAATTATCGCGCCGGCATGTCCCATGCGCCGGCCCTTGGGCGCCGTCAGCCCGGCGACGTAGCCGACCACCGGCTTGGTCATGTTTTCCTTCACCCACCTGGAGGCTTCGGCCTCCTGAGGCCCGCCGATCTCACCGATCATGACCACGGCCTCGGTTTCGGGATCCTGCTCGAAGAGCATGAGATGATCGAGGAAGGAGCTGCCGTTAATCGGGTCGCCGCCGATTCCGACACTGGTGCTCTGCCCGATACCCAGGGCGTTCATCTGCGCCGCAGCCTCGTACCCGAGTGTGCCCGAACGCGAGACGATACCGACATTGCCGCGCTTGTAGATGTGACCGGGCATGATTCCCAGCATGGCCTTGCCGGCGCTGATGATGCCGGCGCAATTGGGACCGACCATCATGGTGCGCCGGTCCTTCGGGTAGCGCTTGAGATAGCGCTTCACCCGCATCATGTCCTGGGCGGGAATGCCGTCGGTAATGATGCAGACGAGTCTCAGTCCGGCGTCGGCGGCTTCCATGAGCGAATCGGCCGCAAACGCCGGCGGCACGAACGCGAGGCTGGTCGTGGCGCCGGTCGCGCGCACCGCGTCCTTCACGGTATTGAAGACCGGGCGATCGAGGTGCTGCTGCCCTCCCTTGCCGGGAGTCACGCCGCCGACGACACGCGTGCCGTAGGCGATCATTTCCTTCGCATGGAAGGTTGCTTTGTCTCCGGTGAAGCCCTGCACGATCACCGGGGTCTCCTCGTCGATCAGAATGCTCATCGCATGATTCCGGCATCTGTCAGGGCACGGGCCATCAGTGCGAGCGCGCCGCAGCGACCGCCTGCCGTGCCGCCTCTGCGAGCGTTGCCGCGCTGATGATTGACAGACCGCTCTCGCTGATGATTCTGCGCCCCTCCGTTTCCCTCGTGCCCGCGAGCCTGACAACCAGCGGAACCCTGATGCCGATGGAGTGCACCGCCTGCACTACGCCTTGAGCCACCCAATCGCAGCGGTTGATGCCGGCGAAGATGTTCACCAGGACGGCCTTGACCTTGGCGTCGGATAACACCAGCTTGAACGCCTTCGCCACGCGCTCCGGCGAGGCGCCACCACCGACGTCGAGAAAGTTGGCGGGATTGCCGCCCGCGTACTTGATGGTGTCCATCGTGGCCATGGCGAGTCCGGCGCCATTGATGATGCAGCCGATGTCACCATCCAAGCCCACGTAATTGAGGTTGTCCTGCGATGCTTCGGCTTCGCGCGGATCTTCCTGCGACAGGTCACGCATCTCGGCAACCTCCCGATGGCGAAACAGCCCGTTATCGTCAAAGGACATCTTGGCATCGAGCGCGATGACGCGGTCGTCCGCCGTGACTACCAGGGGATTGATCTCTACCATCGCCGCATCGAGATCGCGGAAGGCGCGGTAGGCGCCCATGATGGCGGCCAGCGCACGACTCACCTGTTTGAGGTTAAGACCCAGACCGAAGGCGATTTCCCGCGCTTGGAACGGCTGCAGACCAACGGCCGGCTCGACGATGGTCTGCAGTATGGCGTCCGGCGCCCTGCTGGCGATCTCCTCGATCTCCATGCCGCCTTGAGCCGAAGCAATGACGCGAACGCGCTCGGCGCCACGGTCCAGGACGATGCCGAGATAGAGTTCGCGCTCGAATTTTTCGGCAACCTCGATGTAGACGCGCTGCACAATCCTGCCCTCGGGCCCGGTCTGCGCCGTCACGAGCCTTTTACCGAGCATGGCCTGGGCCGCGTCATGCACCTCGTGGTAGGTCGTGCACAGCTTGATGCCACCCGCTTTGCCGCGAGCGCCGGAGTGAATCTGCGCTTTTACGGCCCAGTGCCAACCGCCCAGCTCGGAAGCGGTGTAGGAGGCCTGCTCGGCACTGTAAGCCACCGCACCACACTGGATCGGCACGCCGTAGGCCGACAACAGCTCCTTCGCCTGATATTCATGTATGTCCATGGGCCCTTCCCCGCGTCTCAACTCAGGGCGATCAAGCTGGCGATTGGCGCGCTGACCGCGTCACCTCCCCCTACCACAGCTGACCGCGGCCTCGAGCCGCGATCATCACGCGCGCTCGTAGGTCGCGGTGAACACTTCGGCCTTGCACGGATACACCTCGCCGTTTACGCCGCGAATGATCCAGTCGGTGTAATCCGCGCGCAGTGTGCCCCCCGCTGCCGGAATGAGCATGTGCGCCTTACCCCGATGCGCAACGATGTGGTTGCCCTCGGAAGCGGCGTCGGCGTCCACGTCCTCGTGGAACCACTGCGGGTCGATCCACTCGGGCAGCTCCTCGCAGTGACCGGCCGGCATGAACTGCCAAGCGTCGACGACGAGGGGTTTCTTGCGCCAGCGACTCACCGCGGCTCCCCGTGAAAGTCGACCTTCGACATCTGGTTCACAGCGTACAAGCTTACTCCGCACACGAAAATACCGCCCATCGACGCCGCCCATCGACCGCCACCGCTCGGTCACGCGCATCAGAGATCGCAACCCGCCGGGTCCGGTTGTGGACCTACATCAGGATATTGCTTAATTCGCTGCGCCCTGGTCTGCGCGGAGCGACGAATGCCGCCTTTAGCTCAATTACCCAATTACCGCCAACGGCAGCGATCAGGACCATGACGCAGGTCATAGCCATCTGCCCGTGCGATCAGTACTTTTTACCTTATGAAGAGATCTCTCGCCTTCATGCTTGTGCCCTTGCTGATCGCATTGGCCTACGCCGACGCGCCAGGGCTGGATGAACCGAAGCAGCCGCGCACCCTCGGCCAAAAAGCGGTGCTGCACATCTACTATTACGCGCCGAAGACCCTAGAGATCACCTACGTGGACTCCTACCTGTTCAAGGACGAGGACGCCTGCAAGGCTGCCATCGGCGCGGCCCTGCAGATCGCCATGCCGCACGCGGGCGCCGGCGATCTGGTGAGCGCCCAGTGCGTCGGCATGGACCCTCCCAAAGCGATCACCAAGCCCGACCGGCCGCGCGGATCACCGGACTCTACCGAGCTGTAGGACTGATCGCGCGGTTCTATGCGGCTAGCGCGCGCCTGAGGCCTCAAGGTCGGCCGCCGCGGGAATCCACCATTCCGTGCCGCGCGCTGTCGTCACGTACTCCGGCCAACGGTAATCGAGCGGTGGCGCGAAGTCCCGGGGCAACAGCGGCGGCACGAAGCGTGTGCCACCGGTGCGCTCGGTGAACTCGCGACGCGCTGCCGCGATGACATCTGGCCGGCTCAGCAGCTCAATCAAAGTGGTCGCAATCGTCTTGCCGGCGATCTGGACGGTCGGGTCGATGCACGGACTGAGCCCACCGAGTGCGTTTGACACCCACGCCGGATAGCCGCCGTAGCCGGGCGGCACCGAGAGCATCGGCCTCGCAACGTAGAGCCTGACTGTCGGTGCGTACCAGGTCATCTCGACGTAGTCGTCCGAGGTCCAGTGGCTCTGCCAAGCCGGCATTTGCTCGCGCAGTCGGGCCTCGGCGACCTTCGGTTCGATCAGCTCCTCGCATGCCGGGAGGAATGGCCGTGCCATTGGCGCGAGGCCGAGGTTCTGCTGGATCTCCCGTGCGAGCGCAACGGCCTCCGCGCCGTAATGCGGCGCCCCGACGGCCGCCAGATTCCGGTAAGTGAGCTCGGCCAGCACGTGGTTTGCTACCCCGGGGCGGGTGCGCGATACCCAGCGCTTGATTACCCGACAGTGCGCGACTGCCGCCGCGTGCTCGGCGTTCCTGTCGAGCACCTCGAGGATCGCGTCCGCCATGCGGACTTCTGGAGCTCGCCACGCGTAGTTGATCTGCCCGAGATGCGCGGGGAGGTTGTCGGCTGTCGCCTGACCAGCGGTGAGGATCGCCTCGTTGAGAGACCAACCGCCGGTATGCGCGAGCATCGACTCCATGGTTGCCTTGGTCAGCGAGTACATCGTGAAGAGTGCGACGTTGGCGCCGGGGGCGCGCGCCGCCGAGTGCGCGGCGGCGATCGGACTGTCGCTTGCGGCCGTGCCCCAGGTTTCCGGGTCTTCGCAGATGAACGAGTAGATGCGGCTGCAGTAGGCACCGCAGTGGGTGTCCCAACGGGTGGTATTGCACAGCGGCAGCATGTAGAAGGGGTGATAACTGACGATCGCATCGATACCGTCGTAGTAACCCCTGAGGCCGTGAAGCAGCTTCGAGCCCTGCACTTTCTCGGCTGGCTCGCCGAAGAAGCGCAGAGTACCGGTCAGGTTCGCCGTCTGCATTGCGTACTGAGTCGCAAGGATCCCCGCGAGCGCCCCGATTCCGAGTGCCGAGTGTGGGTCGGTGTGTCCGGGCGCGAACTGCGACAATCCGCTCCGCGGCCCGCGCGTGGTCGCCGCCGCCTGGCAGTTGCCGGGCACTGCATCGTATTCGGCATAAGCGGCGAGCGTCGGCCCAGGCCCGTTCGACCATTCGGCCGCAAACGCCGTCGGCATGCCGCCACTGCCGGACTCAACCGCGAATCCCGCCTGCCGCAATCGCTCAACGAACCACGCCGCTGATCGGTACTCGCGCCATGCCGGTTCGGCGAACTCCCAGATCGTGCGATGCCATTCGGAAAGCGTGTCCCGATGCCGGTCGACCCAGTCGCGGGCAAGCTCGTTGACGGCGGTCATTGTCCGCTCCTTTCGTGAACGGAGTCGCTATCGAGGGGCTCAAGGCCGTGCCGCGCCCGCGCCTTGTTGCATTTCTCATCTCCGGGCTGGACCTCTCGGCAAGGCGATGGCCGGGCCGAATACACCAGGCAGCCTGCCTGCTTCCCAACTTCGCCCTGCAACGCATGGCAGCGGGGTTCGGGTCGATTGGTACCGGCCATGCTCGCCAGGTGTGCGTTCATCGGCTCAAGGTACGAGTCGGGCAGCCCCAGTTGGGTCGCTTCCGCCCAGTAAAAGGAAACGCGGAAGAACGCACAGCACGCGCCGCATCGCTGGCAAACCGTCATCGCCCCACGATGCGTCTGCGCCTGGACGCGGTCAACCCGGGAAATGCGCCGGCGGCCACCGCGTGCACCCAATCGTCACACAGCGCGACGGCCTCCGGCGCCCCGAAGCTCGTCGGGTTGAGGCTGAGCTCGACCCACAGGCCGTCCATGAGGGCCGCCAAGCCGATGGCCGCCGGAGCGGTTCTGAAAGGGGGAACACCCGGCCGGAGCTTCAGTCGCCGCAGGAACGTCTCGAGCGTCGCGCGCGTCGCGCCATTGGTGCGATCGCGCACGGCTTGCATTTCCCTCGAGTGCGGCACCAAGCTCCAGAACACCAGCCACGTCCGGAACAGCGCTGGATCGAGCGCCTCGGGGGTGAAGGAAGCGGCGAAAAAGGCATGCAGGCACTGCACCGGCTCCCCGGCATGCGCCGCTGCCAGCTCCCGGCTGCGCCTCAACAGGCGGCTCGCCAGCGCATCATAAGCCGCCGCCACCAGCGAATCGATTCCCGCGAAGTGATGCGTGATCAGCCCCATCGACACGTGAGCCTCCGCACTGATGCGGCGCACGGAGACACCGTCGTACCCGTACTTCTTGAGGCACGCGAGCGTCGCCGTGATGAGCTCCTCGCGACGCGCCTCGGGCGGCTCACGCCGAAACTTCGGTTCGCCGGAGCTCTTAGACGGCTTCACCGGCCTCGCTGCGCAGGAATCTGAGGCGACTGTCCACGTCCTCCTTGTTGAAGTACACGCCCGACAGGCGCCGATAGCCGGTGTAGGCGTCGCGTGCATGCAGTACGCGCCAGTTGTCGAACAGCAGAACAGAGCCCGGCAGCAACCGCCGACGGTGCTGCAGCGCTGGGTCATGGCACAGGGCATGGAAGGCGGCGAGCGCACGGTAGAAGGCGCGCTGCCGCTGCGGTGGCAGCGCGAAGGGCGCGCGATCGTAGTTGTTGTAGCTGACCTGCACCAGTTCCCCTGAATCATCGAGACTGAACAGTGGCCGCCGCGCCATCAAATGGATGCCACGGCTCGCATCGATGTACTGACCCGGGATGGCGATTTCGGTGAGCAGCTCAAAATCCGCTGGTGAGTCGCGCCGCATGATCTCGGCAATCCGAAAGCCGTCGATCAAGACGTTCTCACCGCCGCTGCACTCGGCGGCCAGACAGTGAAACATCTGATAACCCGGTGCATCCAGGCTGTACGTGCCGTCGGTATGTGGGCCGATGGCCATGCTGGTATAGGCCGTGTCCTTGTGCTCGAGGTTCGCCGTGAAGTCCCAATAGCCGCCGAAGATGGTCTGGCGCGCATAGGCGATGCGTGCCGCTACCGACCGAGTCGCCTCGGGGGTGCCCGGAACCTCCTCGACGAAACAGAAGCCGACTCTGCCGACCTGCTCGAGAAACTCCTTGACGGTCCGCTCCTCGTCCATGAATGCCGCGTAGCACACCGACGGAACACGAAACCCGATCTCCTCCCGGCTCCAGGTGGTTCTCTCAACCGGCAGCACGTCCGGATTGTGGCGGAGCGCGGCGAGAAAGGCGGCGTCGAAACGGCTGACGTGACCGTCGCCGGCCCACTCGACCTTCAGCACCTGACCCGCCGCCTCGAGCGAGATGGCGCGCGCTTCGATATCGGCCGCGATGGCAAAGGTGTCGACCATGCGCTGCTTGGTTTGCGGGTGCACGCTGATCGGTGTCGGGCAGTTGTCGCGCAGCCACATCAGCGGCAGTACCGCCGGCGGCCGTCCATCGCTCCAGCTGAGCTCGACGTCGTGTCCACGCATGCACGCCCGATGCAGAGTCACGCTCATGTGGGTTTCTCCCCGCGCTCACCAGCGCTATTATGCACTCGCATAATAGCATCTCGGCCGCGATTTGCCTAGTGGGACGGATGCCTGCTCCCGGCGAGCGTGATCGTGATCGATTGGCCCCGCAGCGCGCTCAGCGATAGAAGATGTGATTGCCGATCGTCGCCACCACTTTTCTGCTCCTCGACCAGCCCGGTCGGACGTTGGTCGCGTGGTAGAACAACGCACCCGGCACCAGCGGCGCATGCAAGTCATCGTAGGTCGCGCTCGCTACCGCCATCGCCTGCTTCCAGGCGGTTCCGTCCTCGGGCGAGGGTGCGTGCAGTTCCGTCCACGAGAAGTCCGCTACGAAACGCCGGCGATTCGCGTCCCACCGGGTTTCATGGACCACCTGGCAGATCGTGTGCGGAAAGTTGCGCGCGCGGGTCCGATTCAAGGTGACTTCCGCCACCGCGTACTGACCGGACAGCGGTTCACCGCGAGCTTCGAAATAGATGTTTTCGGCGAGGCATTGCAGATCACTTTCCCGCTGCTGCGCGCGGGCTGCATCGCGCTGCATGGCCTCGATGCGGGCGGGCTCGATAAGGGTGCCGTCGAGGTAGGCGAAACAGATGATGCCGAGCAACCCGAGGATCAACAGGCCGAGCATCGCGAGGAAAGCCAGATTTTCCCTAGCGCCGATGAGCCAGCAGTCTAGGAGCCTGCGTCGCCAGACCGACGGCCAGATGCGCGCCTCGTAGAGCAGCGATGTAAGCATGATGGTTCGGTCGACAGCCCCGGGGATGGGGCTTTGAGCCGTCAGATGATTCAGCAGCGACGCACTGAGGGTGCGCGCGAGACAGCCACCGAGTCAAACGTGCGCATTATGTTGCAGATCACCGAGCCGCCGCGGTGATTACATAACTGTGACGTCAAACTGCGACGCCGCGACGCGTTGACACTGGCACTCCAGTCCCTCACCCTAATCGCACATCTGCAACGGGCACACCTTTCGAAAGAAGGGGCCGCAAAGCCACCGGTCTAAGGGGTTACCTATGACAGCGGGGTTGCCAGCATGGACACATCACGCCGCGATAGATCCGCCCACCGCCCGCCGACGAACTGAGGGCGTGCCGGCGTAGGCGCGCCTGCGGCGCATCTTCACACCCGGATCGCCTCTCTCCTGGGCCCCTCGCCGACTCTCGTGGACGCGCCCCTTCGCCAGCTGCCCGTCGCGTCGCCGTCTTATCGATCGCCCTTGCCTGGCACATTCTTCAAGTGAGTACCGACATGTCCATCGCAACGCTGTTGATGTTCACCCCGTGGCCGGCGGTGTCGGCGGGAATTCTGCTGACGCTGCTGGTAGCTGCTCTCTACCTGGCGAGGGACACCGCTCACCAGGCCATCCACGCGGCCGCGGCGGCACTGGCACGCGGCTTGCGACTCGCTTCGCGTTCGGTGACTCACGCCAAGGAACGCCTCGCCGCCCGCAATCGTGAGGTGTTGCTGGCAGCCGGTCGAGAAGCGAAGGAGCGGATCGTCGAACGTGAATTCGCACGCGTCGGCGACACCGTGCGCAAGGACTTGGCAGGTTACCCGGACATGCACCGCCGACTGAGCGCTGCGATCCAGCGGATCGAGGAAGACCAGCAGAAGGCCGTGGAAGTCCCGCCGGAAGCGCCTGGCTGGGCCGAAGCGGTCAAGATCGTCGCCGACCTCGATGCACGCAACGCCGGGGCGGAGATCCTCGCCGACATTCACAAGTCCATGGTCAAAGCGCACGCCGAGGCGATGGACGACTACCGCAAGGCGAGTGGCGCGCGACACGCGTTGCTGCGACGGATGATGCCTGACTGGCGCTTGATCCAGGAGACACTCGGGCGGGTGAACAAGAGTGTCGAGAGCGTCATCGGTCGCTCGCAGGCGATCGACCGCCATATGGAGGAATACGAGGCGATCGTGCGGGGTGAGGATCGCGCCGTTTCGGTTCTCTCGTCCTCGTCGATCGTGTACTTCTTCATTTCCGCGCTGGTGCTGGCCGTGGCCACGGCGGGCACCGCAGTGAACTTCACTCTGATTGCGCGCCCCATGGCCGAGATGGTCGGGGGAACGAACTATATCGGCGCCTACCGCACCGCTGACATTGCGGCGCTGGTCATAATCATGGTCGAGATTTCCATGGGACTGTTTCTCATGGAATCGCTGCGCATTACCCGCCTGTTCCCGGTGATCGGCGCGCTCACCGACAAGATACGCGTACGCATGGTGATCACCACGTTCGTGATCCTGCTGCTGATGGCGAGCATCGAAGCAGGCCTCGCCTACATGCGCGAGGTGCTGCTGCTCGATGAGATGGCGACCAACGCGCTGCTGCGCGGCGACAACACGGCATCGCTGGTCAACGCGCATCTGTGGATCACCACCGCCGCACAGATGGGCATGGGATTTGTCCTGCCGTTCGCGCTGGTGTTCGTCGCGATCCCGCTCGAAACCTTCGTGCACTCGCTGCGAACGGTGGTCGGCCTGATCGGCATCGCCATGCTGCACACGCTGGCGTTGCTTCTGCGCCTGCTCGGCAATGCCAGCCGCCACCTCGGCGTCCTCGCCCAGCGGATTTACGATCTGCCGCTCTGCGTGCCGTTATGGATCGAAATCCGCATGCACGCGGCCGCGCGCGAGGCGGCGAATGCTCACGGCCCAATGAAACCCAAGTCATGGAAGGAGGCGCGGACATGAAACGGTTGTTGCTACTCAGCGCCGCTCTCGCGCTCGCAGCCTGCGCGCCGTCCGCTCCGCGCAACACCGGAGTCTACCTATTGGTCGATACCTCCGGGTCCTATAACCGGCAGGTGAAAAAGGCGGAACAGATCACTCTGTACGCGCTCTCCCGGCTGCAATCCGCAGATTCGATTGCGGTGGCGCGCATTGACACCGGCAGTTTCACCGAGAAGGACATCATCGCCAAAGCCACGTTCGACGATCGCCCGAGCACCGCGAACCAGCAGAAACGCGCGTTCGCCAGCCGGGTGGAAAAGTTCATCGATCAGTCCGCGCCTGCGCCCTATACGGATATCACCGGGGGGCTGCTGCAGGCGATCGAGTTCCTGAACGAGAAGCACCCGGCGCGCAAGGAGATTCTAATCCTCTCCGACATGAAGGAAGAGCTCGCAAAGGGCTACGTACGCGACATCCCGCTGAATTTCAAGGGCTTCGACGTGGTGGCCCTCAACGTGACGAAACTCCGCGCTGACAACTTCGACCCACGCCAGTACCTCAGTCGCCTGGACGAGTGGCGCACGCGCGTCGAGAAGGGCGGTGGCCACTGGCGCGTCATCAACGACCTCGATCGGCTGGACGGGCTGCTATAGCGCGTCCTGCCTCGACCTGTTGCCTCTACTGCTTCGGCTCCAACCCCGCGCGCAAGGCGTCGGCGACGTCCTCGGTCGCAAGGATGACCCATATGAAGCCGGCCGTCACGCGCGACAGCTGCGGCAGGTAGTCGAGCAGCGCCCTCTTGTCCTGAAATACAACGCTGTCGTCATGCGAATCGAACGTATGCAGCTCGGTTCCGGCGATGGGCTGATAGTTACGGGCGACCGTGAGAAAGAATCGGTGCGGATACTGCTGCAGCCACTTTGCGGCCATCTGCGTCAACGCCCCGTTACGCATCTTTGCAAGATCGTCGTGCCCGACGCGCTCGCGGTCGAACAGGTAGACAATGTTGTCGCCCGGCCGCGGTTCACTGACGGGGTTCATCGCTTGACACTTCCGCTGGTCACAGGTCGCCGGTCGCGACTCCACTCACGGCACGAATGCCAGAAACAGGAACGCGGCGAACAACACCAGGTGCACGGCGCCTTGCATCATGTGAGTGCGCCCTGAACCCAGCGTGACGGAGCTCACCAGGAACGTCGTCGCCAGCATGACCAGATCCTTCGGCTCGAGACCCAGGACCAAAGGCAGGTGGAAGGTGACAGCGGCGAGCGCTACGACCGGGATCGTGAGCCCGATGCAGGCGAGCGCCGAGCCTATGGCGAGGTTCATGCTAGTCTGCAGGCGGTTGGCCCGGGCCGCGCGCACTGCCGCCCACGTCTCCGGCATCAGCACCAGCATCGCGATCACGATGCCGATCACGGCTTTGGGCGCGCCTGCCCTGATGACACCGCGCTCGATGGCAGGGGAGAGTACCTTGGCAAGCCCCACGACCGACACCAGGCACACCAGCAGCAGGCCGAAGCTTGCCCACGCCTCGCCGTTGGTCGGCGGCGCGGCATGCTCGAGTGCCTCGGACGCATCGACATTCGGCAGGAAATAGTCACGGTGACTCACGGTCTGGATGAAGACGAACACCGCCCACAGCGCCGTCGAGGTCACGGCTGCGAACACGAGCTGCGCCGTACCGTAGACCCCGGGCGTCTTCAGGGTGAACGATGGGAGCACCAGCGACAGTACCGCGAGCGCAATCAGCGCGGCGAGACCGGCGCTCGATCCCTCGACGCGGAAGCTTTGCTCGCGGTGCGCGATGCCGCCGACCAGAACGCATGCTCCGATCACGCCGTTCAAGATCAGCATGATCGCCGCGTAGATCGTGTCACGCGGTACCACCGCTACGTCGGCACCGCCGGCAATCATCATCGACAGAATGAGCGAGGCTTCGATGACGGTCACGGCCACGGCGAGCACCAGCGTGCCGAAGGGCTCGCCGACGCGAGCCGCTACGACCTCGGCGTGGTGAACCGCTGCTATCACGGCGCCGGTCAGGGCGGCGGCGCAAAGTGCCGTCATCACCGGGTTTGCGCCGCTCGACACTGCGACGACCAGCAGCGCTAGGGAGAGTGCGGGGGTGAGCCAGGTCCACGCAGACATGCTGCATTGTAGCGAGTCGCGCGCGCCGCTGCCTTCGATGCGGGTTGAATGTCTACGCCTTGGCGGCAGGCCGCGGGTGGTTGTGAGCGTCAACGGCGAGCGACAGAACCGTCATGTACGCGGAGAGCACTGCGCAGGTCACCCATTCCCAAAAAGCAAAACTGAGGTAGGCCGGGACCCCGCGCGCACGCCATCCAAGATTGACCCACGGCAGTGTCGGCAGAGCGTGGGCAACATACGCCTGCGTCAGGGCCGCGAGCACCATCGGAGACAACGCGATACCGACCAGAACCCCGGCATCGAGCCGCCGCCGAGCCGCGAGCTTGCCGAGACGGCGCCTTCCCTGCTCGACCGCCGTGAACGTCACCAGCGCCGTCCCGGCGCATATCCCGACAAAAGCCGCCAAGGCGAGCAAGTCGTGAGCTCTCGGAATGGGCAACAGCTGTTCCGGCAACACGGCACAGCACGACATGCATAGGTATCCGAGACCCAGGGTCCAGATCCCGAGCCGCCATCCCCCACCGCCTGCCTGCCCTGCCCGGATGAGTCCCGCCGTCCAATAGAGCCCGGCGAGGCCACACAGGCCAATTCCCGCACGCGCCCACAGGAATCCGTCGGGGTTACGCTCGGGGTAGACCAGACTCGACATGGTGATATAGCGCCAGTCGTACTCCGACGGATAGCGGCGTTGCGCGATCAGCATTCCGATCCAGAAGGCGAGCGCCCCGAAGGGTGCCGTGGTGCGCACGGCTTGCCGCAACAGCGCCCGCATACGCGTGTTCCCCGTGGTGATCGAGCCTGCCAGTCGAGGCCGTGAGCTTACTGCGGAGCCTGCACCGCGGCACCGAACCGTGCAGCACGTCTCAGTCCGCCACCCGCTCAGGCAGCGGATCCGCTGCTGCGCCTGGTTCCCGGCCGGAACTGTGAAATGCATCAGCCTCCGGGCCGCGAAATCCCGACCGACGCACAGTCGGCCGTGTGAATTATGCGACCCACCGCCCCGACAGGAACTGGGACGTCGTGAACTCTAGCGAGCACGCGCCCCGTGCGTTGCGCCATGCAGTGGAGCGGCCCGATGAATCTGTTAGCCCTGGCTGTGTTCGCGACCATCGATGAAACGGCGATTGACGCGCTCAAGCACGCGGCGGCGACCTGCGACCCGCATTACGAATGCGGTGGGGTAGTGCGCAAGGTGACCGGCGGCTACCAGGCGTCCGAGCTGATCACCTCGAACAGGCCGTTCGGCGTGGATCTTGCGCTGCTATACGACTCGGACGTCGTCGCCGACTTTCACACGCATATCTGTTCGATCCACAACAAACCCTTCGCCGACTTCTTCTCGCCGGCGGATGCGATGGTCAATCAGGGATTGCATACCGTGGGCTACATGCTCAGCCTGTGCGACCGGAATATTCGTCGCTATGACCCCTCGCAGGATGAGCGCGATGACGAGGAAGTGGACTTCCACAGCGGTCGGGTGATTTACCTGACGAGCGGCCACATCGTCGGTTGGGCGTCCCCGCCCACCGAGGACGAGGATCGATTTATCGCCGAGCGCGCGCGCAACATCGGGGCGCAATCGAACGCCGCGGCCGACGCCCGACTGGCCGATCTGCGGGAAAGCGTCGGCCGTCTACGCCTGCCGTGACGGGCGGATCAGTGTAGGCGGCTGATCGGTCAGCCGACCCGGGCGTCATTCGCCGGCATTCCTCCGTGTGAGATGATGCCGCCCCATGAGGGAGTTGCGGTGATTGCCGAGGGCAAAGCCACCAACGCGCTGCCGGGGCAGGTACTGCGCGGGCCGGGGGCCAACCTCAGGATGAGCAGGTGAACCGGAGGATAGCTCATCTGCCGCCCGCCGTCGGTGTCGACCGGACGACCACTCCGTCCTTCATCACGAAGCCCACGTTCTTCAGCACACCGACGTCCTGAAGGGGATCGCTGGCGACTGCGATCAGGTCCGCATACGCGCCCGGTGCAACGACTCCTAGCTCGGAGCTCCTGCCGAGCAGTTCCGCGGCTCGCGAAGTAGCCGACTGAATCGCCTGCATGGGTGTCATTCCGAACTCGACTTCGCGGGCGAATTCCTGGGCAATCGGATCGGACCACACGAACCCGCCGACGTCGGTCCCGAAAGCAATCCTGACTCCGGCTCGCAAGGCCTTCCGGAAGGAAACGCCGTGAACGGCGGCGCGCTTGCGGTCGCGCTTGCCGGTGGGTGTGTCGGCGGGATCCCAGTCGTAGTAATAGACCGACAGCGTCGGCACATACCACGTCCCCTGCCTGACCATCTGTGCGATCTGCGCGTCCGTGAGTTCGAGACCGTGTTCGATGGAGTCACAGCCGCCGTCCAGGGCTCTCTGCAGACCGATCCCGTTGTAGGCATGGCAGGCCACCTTCCGGCGCCAACCGTGCGCCTCATCCACGATGGCCCCGAGCTCCTCGACAGTCAGCGT